>WOYI010621033.1_pt1 | contig 12904 bp, 10 predicted proteins | sample 6423411 | NCBI WGS metagenome assembly WOYI01 (sample SAMN13441803, study PRJNA592873) | oil field metagenome | biome: oil field; feature: oil-well bore; material: oil-contaminated soil; isolation source: oil-contaminated soil from oil-well borehole | place: Germany: Wietze | collected 2016-10-18 ... | reverse complement strand
GCTAGGAGGGGTTAACTTCTCTGGCGGAGCAGGAGGTATCATCGGGGTGGCTTTGGGTACGCTCTTCTTGGGTGTGGTCACCAACGCCTTACCGGTTATCTATCTCTCTGTCTTCTGGCAAACCTTTGTACAAGGCCTGATCGTACTGATCGCCTTGGCCTTGAACACCATCACTGACCAGAGAAAAGCCAGAAAACTGCTAGCACAGAGGAGAGCCTAGAGCTATGAGTGAAAATAAACAATTTGTGGCTCAGAGCCGCCTGATCGATGAGATGTCTCTGAAGAACCGCCTAGTCGAGTTCATAACCAAATGGGAAGTGATCCTATCATTCCTCATAGTGATAGTATTCGTCTTCTTCTCCAACATGACACCCTACTTCCTGGATTGGTTCAACCTGATGAACGCAACCTTCCAGTTCTCAGAGAAGGCGATCATAGCTCTTCCTATGATTTTCATCATCATGTGTGGGGACATTGATATCTCCATTGCCTCCATCATCGCCTTGTGTGCCTATGTGATCGGCATCTCAGCCGAGGCGGGTGCGAGTATTCCCTCCCTTATCGTACTTTCTTTGCTTGTTGGGACTGTAGCGGGTCTGATTAACGGCCTGCTTATCACCGGTCTGAACATGCCGGCAATAGCCGTGACGCTGGCAACCCAGAGTATCTACCGTGGAATAGCTACAGGTATGCTTGGTGAGCATGCCTGTACCAAGTATCCCGAAGGCTTCAGCTTTTTTGGGCAGGAGTTCATCCCTGGCACCATCATTCCCTTTGCCTTCGTCCTCTATCTGGTTCTTATGCTGGTATTCTTCTTTGTGCTACACAAGACAGCCTATGGAAGACGTCTCTATGCAATAGGAAACAGTGCTGAGACAGCAAGGTTTTCTGGAATAAACGTCCGTCGGACGCGGATTCTGAACTATACCCTTACCGGTCTTTTCTGTGGCATTGCTGCAGTATTGCTTGCCAGTCGTATCCTTTCGGTCAGGTCGAACATTGCTACCGGATGGGACTTGGAGATCATCACCCTTGTTGTGTTGGGAGGAGTCTCCATCACCGGTGGACGGGGAACTGTCTTTGGCGTCTTTATCGGCTCGCTTTTGGTTGGTTACCTGAAGTTTGGCATGGGCCTCTTGAAGTTCTCAGGGACTGTCATGACCATTGTCATCGGGTCGCTGTTGATTACAGCAGTCCTGCTTCCGAGGTTGCTGGATATGTATAAGGCTAATCGTAAGCTCAGGATGCAACAAGGAGGACTCTGATATGGACAACAGGCAGGCGTTTGTCATGAAGCTGAAAGAGGGGTGTAAGGAGGAGTACCAAAAGCGGCATGCCGCCATTTGGCCAGAACTCAAGGCATTGCTCACTGAGAGTGGTGTATATGACTACTCGATCTATTTTGATGAGAGCTCAAACCTTCTCTTTGCCTTCCAACGGACACGAGGAGGAAGTGGCTCCCAAAGCTTAGGAACCAATCCCATAGTTCAGAAGTGGTGGGCCCATATGGCCCCCCTTATGGAAACCCATGGGGACAACAGTCCGGTATCCATTCCCTTGGAAGAAGTCTTTCACATGGATTGAAAAGTATCTTTCATTTCCTCTTGATATTGTTGGTTATTAGTAATATAATCGAAAGCAATATGAAAGGCATTTGAAAGAGGAGTGATGCAATGGTGGGAATTTCTCCCAGAGAAGCTAAAATCCTTGAACTGCTTCGTAGTGGCAAGGAATACCCGGTGACCAGGCTCAGTGATGAGTTGGGTGTATCGGCGGTTACCATTCGTGGGGATCTGCGCGACCTAGACTCCAAGGGTCTGGTCGTCCGCTCCCATGGACGGGTAATTGCAGCGTCTTCTCCACAGTCCTCGCTACGTGATTCATCCAATACAGCACAGAAGGAACTCATCGCCAAGGCGGCAGCAGACCTCGTCTCAGACGGCGACTTTATCATGATTTCAAACGGTTCCACCTGCTCACTCATCGCCAGACACCTCTTTGGCATGAAGTACATTAAAGTGGTGACTAATTCTACACTTTTGCTCCCCTATGGAAGGGCCAATCCCATGTTGGACATAACCCTTGTAGGAGGGGAGTACCGCCCCCAGGCAGAAGCCCTGGTCGGGCCGGTAGCCATCAGTCAGATAGAGAACTACCACGTGTCGACGGCTTTCTTCGGGACCGACGGCATCACACTCGAACATGGTCTGACCACCTCCCTCATAGAGAATGCCCAGGTGTTGCAGCGCATGTGTGCCCAGGCAACAAGGCGTGTGCTCTGTGTCGACTCTTCCAAGGTTGGCAACAGGGGTTTTGTCAGAATCATGAGAGTACAGGATATAGATACCATAGTCACAGACAGTGGTTTTCCCCAGGACCTGATAGCCCAGCTCGAAGAGTTGGGTGTCGAGGTCATCATAGCCCGATAGAGGAGAAGAGAGAGTATGGCGCAACAGGTTGTAATGCCCAAGCAAGGAAACACAGTAGAGTCATGTATCATTGTCGAATGGAATGTGAAAGTCGGTGACATTGTATCCATCGGCGATGTGCTCTGTTCGGCAGAGACAGATAAGTCAGTCATCGATGTCGAGTCAACAGCAGAAGGTACCGTACTTGCCCTGCTTTTTGCAGTGGGTGAGGAAGCTCCTGTCATGGAAGCCATCGCTGTTATTGGAGAGAAGGGTGAGAAGGTTGAAGTGAATGTTTCTCCTGATGTAATAGATGCTTCTGAGGCAAAGGAAGAGCCAGTACAAGATGATAAGAAAGCTACTGCAGCAGCCTTTGATTCTTTCACAAGCCAGAAAGTGGTCGGTTCGAGCCCAAGGGCAAGAAATCTTGCATCCTCACTTGGGATTCCCCTCTCCTCCCTTTCGGCAACTGGGCCTAAGGGAAGGATCATCGAGCGCGATGTGCTTGGTGCCTCATCACAGCCTCTTACCCCTGCAGCTAAGCAAGCTGCCCTCAAGGATGGCCTCCTTGCTCCCAAGGTGGGAAGCGGCATCGGAGGACGTGTCCTTGCTTCGGACCTTACCAAAACAGGATCTGTCGCTTCTTTATCCTCATCACCTGCGCCTGTTGTTGAAGGCACAGTCACTGAAATTCCTGTAAAGGGAGTACGAAAGGTCACTGCGCGCAGGATGATGGAGTCTATCCATGGAACGTGCCAGCTTACGCTGCACGCCTTTGCTGATGCCACTGCCATGAAGCGCTTGCGCTCTGGATTCAAGGCAAGCAAGCCAGAGCTCGGCCTCTCTGATGTCACGCTGAACGACCTGGTGCTGTTTGCAGTCTCCAGGACCCTTACGCAGTTCCCGGCCTTTAACGCACACTTCCTTGGGGATAGGATACTGCAGTTCTCCTCAGTCCATCTTGGAATGGCAACCGACGCAAAACGTGGTCTGCTGGTACCTGTCATCCGTGAAAGCCAGAGCTTGAGCCTGAAGGCAATCTCTGTCGAAGTGAAACGCCTGGTAGCCAAGTGCAATGATGGTTCGGCTACACCTGAGGAACTCAGTGGCAGTACCTTTACGGTAAGCAATGTCGGATCCTTCGGTATCGAGGCGTTCACTCCTGTACTGAATGTGCCTGAGGTTGCAATCCTCGGAGTCGGAACCATCATCCCCAAACCTGTCGAGGCCAAGGATGGTACAATCTCATTCGTACCGCATATCGGGCTCTCCCTCACTATGGACCATCAGGCGGTCGATGGTGCTGATGCAGCACGATTTTTGAAGGCGCTGATGGAGAATATCGCTTCGATTGACCTTTTGTTGGCATTGTAGGAGGCCCTGATGGAAACGTATGATCTTATTGTAGTTGGTTCGGGACCAGGGGGCTATGTCGCCGCAGAACGCGCAGGAGCACTGGGGAAGAAGGTTCTTCTCATTGAGAAGGGCTTGCTGGGTGGAGTCTGCACCAACTGGGGCTGTATTCCCACCAAGAGCCTTCTCAATGGTGCAAAACAGTATAAGCATGCTCTCGAGGGTGAGAAGTTCGGCCTTGAGGCACAATCGGTGAGCTACAGCCTTGAGAAGGCCATGGCCTGGAAGCGTGATACCGTGGAGACCCTACGTGGGGGTATCGGCTTTTTGATGAAGTCCAACAAGGTGGAGACTGTCTTTGGTGAAGCCATTTTTGTTGATGCACACACAGTGAAGGTGGGAGAGACCGTATACGAGGGTGACTTTCTGATAGTTGCCACCGGTTCGTCACCGTTTGTCCCCCCCATCCCAGGAAGCAAGCTAAGCCATGTGCTGACCAGTGATGAGATACTTTCTGTTGAGAAGGTACCTGCAAGCCTCACCATAATTGGTGGGGGAGTCATCGGGGTGGAGTTTGCCTCCTACTTCTCCATGATAGGAACCAAGGTGACTGTCATCGAGATGATGGATGAGATCCTACCCATGATGGATGCTGACTTTGCCAAGATGATGCGTCGCGAATTGAAGGGTGTCGATTTCAAGCTTGGGTGCAAGGTGGAGGAGGTTACCCCTGACGGGGTTCTCTTCACCGATGCAAAAGGTGCTAAGCAGAGCCTGGATACAGAGCTTGTTCTGATGAGTGTCGGACGCAAACCCAATGTGGATGGCCTTGAGAACCTGGGGCTCGACATTGGGCGCTCCGGGATAGTTGTTGATGAACATCTACAGACCAACGTTGCCAATGTTTACGCCATCGGGGACGTCAATGGGAAATCCCTTCTGGCCCATAGTGCCTCCAGAATGGCTGAAGTCGCCATTGCAAATATATTTGGGTCGACAAAGCAGAGGATGCGCTACAACGCCATCCCATGGGCAGTCTACTCAGATCCTGAAGCTGCCGGCTGTGGTCTTACAGAGACCGAGGCGGCAAACAGGGGTATTGCCATCAAGAGCCATACGATCCAGATGCGCTCCAACGGCAGATTCCTTGCCGAACAGGGAAAGCGTGCCGGTGGGTTGGTGAAAGTTATTGCCAGCTCTGAGACCAATGTCCTATTGGGCGTCCATCTGCTGGGACCCTACAGCAGCGAAATGATCTGGGGGGCGGCGGCCATCATTGAGGCCGAACTGCGAATCCAGGACGTCAAGGAAATTGTATTCCCTCACCCCAGTGTGTCTGAGCTCATCAAGGATGCTTGTTTCGCACTCGATCACACACTGTAAAAACATCTATAAGGAGTTTACCCATATGTCCAGAACGTTACCTTTCGACCCGAAACAACTGAGGGAGAAACAGACTATCGCCATCCCTTCCATTCCGGTTAACCAGTACCAGAGTGATTTCAAGAAGGAGCTCAAGCTCTACGGTAAGGAACGCCTTATCAGGGCTTACTACGATATGCTGTTGATCCGCAAGTTTGAGACCATGCTCGACACCATCAAGAAAGAGGGTGTCTACCAGGGGATCAAGTATACCCATAAGGGTCCTGCTCACCTCTCTGCCGGCCAGGAAAGCGCCGCAGTAGGACAGTCCATGGTCCTCGACCCTGAAGACCAGATCTTCGGTTCCCACCGAAGCCATGGGGAAATCCTGGCGAAAAGCCTTTCTGCCATCTGGAAGATGGATGAGAAGGCCCTTCTTTCAGTTATGGAAGACTTCATGGATGGGGAGACCTACAAAGTCGTTGCCAACCATTTTGCAGGCAAGGATACCCGTGACCTAGCTGAGAACTTTGTCCTGTATGGAGCACTGGCAGAAATTTTTGCAAAGAAAACCGGATTCTCTGCAGGCCTCGGTGGTTCGATGCACACCTTCTTCAAGCCATTTGGAAGTATGCCCAACAACGCAATTGTAGGGGGTTCGGCCACCATTGCAGTAGGAGCGTCGCTGTATAAGAAGATTAACCGTAAGAAGGGCATTGTCATAGCCAACATCGGTGACGGCTCCCTTGCCCGCGGTCCTGTCTGGGAAGGGTTGGTACTCTCCTCCATGGACCAGTACAAGACCCTCTGGGATGACAATCCCGGCTATCCTCCCTTCCTGCTCAACTGTTTTGACAATCTCTATGCCATGGGTGGCCAGCCTATTGGAGAGACCATGGGCTATGGCATAGCTGCACGTATGGGAGCCGGCATCAACGGACACTCCATGCATACCGAACGCGTCGATGGCTTTAATCCTCTAGCCGTCGCTGATGCGACTTCCCGAAAAAAAGAATTGTTGCTCAAGGGAGAGGGTCCTGCTTTCATGGATACCCTTACCTACCGCTATAGCGGACACAGCCCCTCAGATGCGATGACCTACCGCAGCAAGGAAGAGCTTGATGCCTTCCGTGCCCAGGATCCAATCGAGGCGTATGGTGCCTACCTTATTGAGAACAAGCTGGTGACCCAGAAAGACCTAGATGGTTTTGATCTCATCCTCGAAGAGAAAATGAAGAAAACCTTGGAGATTACGGTTGACCCTGTACTCAGCCCAATGGTTGATGCCGCCTTTATCGAATCTGTCATGTTCTCCAACGGAAACGTGGAGAAGATGGATGACGCCAAGCCCGTTATGCTTGGGAAGCTTGAGGATAATGCCCGCGTCCAGCAGATTGCCAGGCGCAGTCGCTATGCCTACGACGAGAATGGAAAGGAACTTCCTGCAGCAAGGCAGTATCAGTACCGTGATGCGGTCTTTGAGGCGATGGTCCATCGCTTTGCGATTGACCCTACCATGATTGCCTACGGTGAGGATCATCGTGACTGGGGTGGGGCCTTTGCCTGTTATCGTGGCCTTACCGAGTTGCTTCCCCCCTCAAGGTTCTTCAACTCCCCTATCGCAGAGTCTGCCATCGTCGGAAGTGGGGTAGGCTATGCCATGGCCGGAGGAAGAGCTGTGGTAGAGCTTATGTACTGTGACTTCCTTGGTTGTGCAGGGGACGAAGTCTTCAACCAGATGCCTAAGTGGCAGGCGATGAGCGCCGGTGTCCTGAAGATGCCCCTTGTCCTGCGTGTCTCTGTCGGAAACAAGTATGGGGCCCAACACTCCCAGGAGTGGACAAGCATGGTTGCTTCGGTTCCCGGCTTGAAGGCGATGTACCCTTCCACCCCCTATGATGTGAAGGGCATGCTCAACTATGCTTTGCGGGGCACTGACCCTGTGGTATTCTTTGAGAGCCAGAAGCTCTATGGCATCGGTGAACAATTTGTCAAGGAAGGAGTTCCTGAAGGCTATTACGAGATTCCCGAAGGGGAGCCCGCTATCAAGAGAGAGGGCGACGCCCTTACCCTGGTGGCGTTGGGGCCCTCACTCTATACAGCCTTGGAAGCAGCGAAGAGACTTGAAGCCGAGTTTGGCTTGCAGGCAGAGGTCATCGACCTGAGATGGATCAACCCCCTCAAGTATGACTCGCTCATTGCTTCTGTGAAGAAGACAGGGCGGTGTGTCATGGTCACTGACAGCGCCGAGAGAGGAAGCTATCTGCATACAGTCGCTTCGAACCTCAGCCGCCTGGCCTTTGAGTATCTCGATGCACCTGTAGTGGTGGTGGGATCCAGAAACTGGATCACTCCTCCTGCTGAGATGGAAGAGTATTACTTTGCCCAGGCTTCCACAGTTTTGGATGCCATCCATGAGCAGGTACTGCCCCTTCCTTCCTATGTCCCTGTCCATAACTACACCGATGGGGAGTTCTATCGCACAAGCCGCGAAGGCGTATAAACACATCACAAGAGGTGCCCATGGATTTGCAACGACTAGAACAGGCCATCAACAGTGCAGAGAAACCTGCTCGCCTTCAGGCGAGTAGGGATTTGGGTACTCTGATCCGGTCGGGCTCTTTGAGCCGCAAGACGCTTGAGGAGGTGAACAACCATGTGCATACCACCTGGTCGTTCAGCCCCTATGAGCCTGCTTCTGCTGCCTACGCTGCCTGGAAGGCAGGGTTGGGTATTGTCGGAAGCATCGATCATGACAGCATCGGAGCGGCCCCTGAGATGCTTGAGGTTGCTAAGGACTTGGGAATTGCAAGTACTGTCGGCTTTGAGCTGAGGGTGAGTTTTCTGGACACACCCTTGTCTGAGCGGAAGATAAACAATCCCGATTCCCCTGGCATCGTCTACATGTGCGTCCATGGAGTGCCTCATCAGAAGATTGATGAGGTATCCCAGTTTCTGAAGCCTGTGAACAAAGTGCGTAACCTGCGTAACAAAGCTCAAGTGGAAGCGTTGCAATCCTTGGTGGGCAGGTATGGTTTCGACCTTGATTTTGAGCGTGATGTGGTTCCCCTTTCCCATGCTTCTGAGGGTGGCTCCATCACCGAACGCCATATCCTCTATGCCATGGCGAAGCAGTGCATCGTCATGTTTGGAAAGGGAGAGAAGTTGCTGAGGTTCTTGGAGAAGGACTTGAAGATTGCCCTTTCGGAGAACATGCAATCACTGATGCTTGACTCCGATAATCCCCACTACGCCTACGACCTGTTGGGGGTGTTCAAGAGCAACTTTCTTCCCCGTTTCTTCATCCAGCCTGCAAGATCTGAGTGTCCTGATGTGCGCTCTGTGGTTGCCTTTGGCAACAGCATCGGTGCAATTCCAGCCTATGCTTACCTAGGGGATGTCGCACAGAGTGTTACCGGCGATAAGAAAGCCGAGAAGTTTGAGGATGATTTTCTGGTGGAGCTGATGGACCTGCTCTCCGATATCGGCTATCCGGCTATAACCTACATGCCCCCAAGAAACACCCTTGATCAGATGAAGAGGCTGCAGGGCCTCGCTAAGGAGCGCAACTTCATGGAGATCAGCGGCGTCGATATCAATAGTTCGCGCCAGAGCTTGAACTGCCCTGAGCTATTGCAACCTTCCTGCCGCCACCTTGTCGATTCTGCATGGGCATTGGTTGCCCATGAGAAGCTTTCGACCATGGATACAAAATTTGGTCTGTTTCATCCGGCAAATCCATATGCACAGAAAAGCCTTGATGAGCGGCTTGGCATATATGCCACCCTAGGGAGGAAGATGGACAGCCATCACCCTTTGGATCTCATCAGGCTAGTTGAATAGGAGTAAGGTATGGTCCGTTTTTCAGAGAAGATACTACAAGAGTTGCCACCAGTGGTCAGAGGCCTTACCTTTGATGGGGTGAAGGGATTGTTCATTCACGCAACTGAAGGCAAGAAAGCAGATCTCACGCTTTCTCCTGTTGAGGAAGGAGATGAGGTCCTAGATGTCACCGCCCGCTGGAAGTCAGAGCTAAGCACCTATTGTGGAAAGAGAAATCTCTATCCTGCAATAATCGGCATTGAGGGAAGGTCTATTCAGTTCGGTCTGGGTACTAACTATGATGAGGCCACCAGAGGCGAAGGTGTCTCATCAGTAGTTGGCCTGCCTCCCTCGACAAGTCGCTCTGATGTGGTCAGGGATAAGATAGCCCTGGTCACCGGTGGAGCCCAAGGTTTTGGTGAAGGGATGGTGCGCGCCCTCAGTGAGATGGGTGCCTTTGTCTATATCGCCGACATGAACAGCCAGGGGGCGGAGGACTTGGCCGCGAGTCTGAACTATGAAGCCTGCATCACCGTTGCCAAGGCCCTGCATGTAAACGTTACAGACGAGGCATCGGTTGAGTCCATGATGCGTGAAGTTGCTCGGGAGACCGGAGGACTCGACCTGTTTGTCAGTAATGCCGGCGTCCTTCGTGCAGGTTCGGTAAAGGAGATGTCCCTGAAGGACTTCCAGTTTGTCACCAGTGTTGACTATACCGGGTTCTTCCTCTGCAGCAAGCATGCCTCGCTTATGATGGCGCTGCAGAATGTTGCTTCACAAGCCTATTATACTGACTTGGTCTCCATCAGCAGCAAGTCAGGCTTGGAAGGGTCCAATAAGAATGGGGCCTATGCTGGAGCCAAGTTTGGCACCATCGGGCTTACCCAGAGCTTTGCCCTCGAACTCATAGAGGACAATATAAAGGTCAATGCGGTCTGTCCGGGGAACTTCCTCGATGGCCCGCTCTGGTCAGACCCAGAGAAGGGTCTGTTTGTACAGTATCTCAAGGCTGGAAAAGTACCGGGGGCAAAGACGGTAGAGGATGTCAGAAGGTTCTATGAATCGAAAGTTCCCATGGGTCGCGGTTGCAAGACCGAGGATGTCATGCGGGCGATCTGTTACATTGTCGAACAGAAATACGAGACAGGTCAGGCCGTGCCGGTTACCGGTGGTCAGGTCATGCTCAACTAGGAGAGTGCTATGAAAACACGTGCAGCTAGACTCTATGGAGTCAATGATATTCGAGTCGAAGAGTTTGAACTTCCTCCAATCAAGGATGATGAGATCCTTGCCAAGGTAATCACCAACAGTATCTGTATGAGTGATTTTAAGGCTGCTGAACAGGGAGCCAGCCACAAGAGGGTTCCCGATGATGTGGCGACCAATCCCATCATCTTGGGCCATGAGTTCTGTGGTGAGATAATCGAGGTTGGGAAGAAGTGGCAGAATGCATTCAAGGTCGGTTCAAAATTCTCAATCCAGCCAGCTTTGAACTATAAAGGTACCCTCGATGCTCCTGGGTATTCCTTCCCCTATATCGGTGGCAACGCCACCTACGTCGTCATCCCTCACCAGGTGATGGATATGGACTGTCTACTCACCTATGAGGGAGACGCCTATTTCCTAGGGGGGCTTGCTGAGCCTGTTTCCTGTGTAGTAGGTACCTTCCATGCGATGTACCATACAAAAAGTGGATCCTACGAGCACCATATGGGTATTGTAGAGGGTGGGAACCTTGCTATCCTTGCAGGTGTAGGTCCCATGGGCCTTTGTGCCATTGACTATGCACTGCACTGTAATCGTAAGCCTGGCAGACTCGTAGTGACAGACATTGATGATGCCCGTCTCAAACGTGCTGCCAGTCTTTTAACCGTTGAGGAAGCAAAGAAGCAGGGTGTCGAACTAATATACTTGAATACCAAATCTGTTGCTGACCCTGTGGCCAAGCTTAAGGAGATCAGTGGGGGAGAGGGCTATGATGATGTACTAGTCATGGCTCCTGTCAGACCCTTGGTCGAACAGGCAGACAGTATCCTTGCACGCGATGGGTGTCTCAACTTCTTCGCTGGTCCCGACCGCGTTGATTTCTCAGCCTCGCTGAACTTCTATAATGTCCACTATGCTTCAACACACATCGTGGGAACCAGTGGTGGCAATACTGAAGATATGCGAGAGGGCTTGGATATGATGGGTAAAGGCAGCATCAGCCCATCCGTACTGATAACCCACATTGGAGGGCTTGATGCACTGCCTGAGACGGTCATCAATCTTCCTTCCATCCCTGGTGGGAAGAAAATGATCTTCACACATTTTGATTTCCCCCTGACTGCGATTGAGGATTTTGCAGAGGTGGGTAAGACCAAGCCTCTGTTTGCCGAACTTGACAGGTTGGTGAAGAAACATAACGGACTATGGTCAGCTGAAGCTGAGGCATACCTCATGGCCAACTGCAAGGAGTAGGGATGAAAAAGCATATCGCAGTGGACTTGGGCGCTTCCAATGGTCGGGTAATTGTGGGAGACCTTGCGAATTTTGAGGTGGTACACCGATTCGTAACCCATAACGACCAGATCCTGGGAGAGTTCTACTGGAATCTTCTCGGACTGTTTTCTGAGATCAAGACTGGGTTGAGGAAAGCCTTCGCCCAGTATGGGGATCAGATTGGTTCGATCGGCATTGATACCTGGGGGGTCGACTATGTTCTCCTTGATGAGACAGGCGCTCCTGTGTCCTTGTGCTACCACTATCGTGATAGCCGAACCGATGGCATGATCGAAGAGGTGACCAAGAAGCTGGGTGGCAAGATGCGGGTCTTTGAGAAGACAGGCATCGCCTTCCAGCCCTTCAATACCCTCTACCAGCTTGCAGCAATGCAGAAGACACGCCCGGATGCCCTTTCTGCCGCGCGTCACTACCTATCTGTTCCCGATCTCCTTGCATATTGGCTTACCGGTGTCATGAAGAATGAGAGGACCCATGGCTCTACGACCCAGCTCTATGATCCCAAAACAAAAGACTGGGCTTGGGGCCTCATAGATGAGATGGGTTTCGACAAGCGCCTGTTTGGGGAGATTGTCGATAGTGGGACAGTCCTCGGCCCTCTGACCAGTTCAGTCAGCCATGAGGTCAAAGCCTCTTCTTCTGTTGTGGTCATCGCTTCTGCTGCCCATGATACGGCAAGTGCAGTTGCTGCTGTTCCTGTGGCCAAGGGTGAGGTACCACTCTACATTTCAAGTGGAACGTGGTCCTTGTTGGGTGTGGAGATCGCAGAGCCTATCATCACTGCCCTTGCCTTGGAGAGTGGCTTCACCAACGAGACCGCTGCCAGTGGGAATGTCCGCTTCTTGAAGAACATCATGGGCATGTGGATCCAGCAGGAGTGCGTACGTCATTGGGAGAGCCTGGGCGAAGAGATATCTTGGAAGGAGTTGGACAAGGAGACTCTGACTTGCTCTTCCTATGAAGGGTATATCGACCCTGTAGACCAACGCTTCCTCAAGCCAAATTGCTTTGACAACCTTATGGTCGATCGTATCAATGCCTGGTGTGATGAACATCTTCAAGTTAGACCTTCCTCCAAAGGAGAGTACATGGTTGCCATCTATCGTGGGTTGGCCAAGGCGTATGCTCTCTCGATAAGACAGTTGGAGTCGATCACAGGTGAACATTTCACTTCCCTCTATATTATCGGGGGTGGATGCAAGAACGAGATTCTTGACCAGTGGACAGCAACCGAGACGGGCCTTACTGTCTATGCAGGTCCTGTAGAGGCTACAGCCTTGGGAAATACACTGTTGCAGATGTATGCCACAGGTGAGATAGCCTCCCTGCAGGAGGGAAGGGATATGATTAAGCGAGAGCAGAAGGTGAAGGTGTTTCATCCCTGATCGTCTGACCGTTATTGCCCAACGAAGCGAGAGTAGCGGAAGCATTACCATGGTTCCATTACCGAGCGAGGG
>WOYI010426804.1_pt2 | contig 12911 bp, 9 predicted proteins | sample 6423411 | NCBI WGS metagenome assembly WOYI01 (sample SAMN13441803, study PRJNA592873) | oil field metagenome | biome: oil field; feature: oil-well bore; material: oil-contaminated soil; isolation source: oil-contaminated soil from oil-well borehole | place: Germany: Wietze | collected 2016-10-18 ... | reverse complement strand
CAATATATTTGTTGAGCCTCATAGGCTCGGTGGCTGCTCTCCCCGGACGTGTCCCGGCGGCTCCTGGCCTGGATGCTCCCGTGGCTCCTGGCCCCGGAGCCCCCGCGGATCTCCTCCCGGCTGATGCCCTTCCGGGAGTCGTTCCCGTCTTGCGCGCGGTCCCCCCCGCGGATCTCTTCTGTGACGGTTTCCCCGACATTTTACTCATGCTCATTATTTTTCAGGGTGCAAATTTACAACTAATTAACGGTTTTCTCCCCGATCTTTTTCGCACCTTTGCAGTCGGATAAACAAACTGAAAATGGCACTGATAAAATCCATCTCCGGCATCAGGGGGACCATTGGCGGCAGGCCAGGCGAGTCGCTCACACCACCGGACATCGTAAAGTTCTCATCAGCATACGGCACCTGGCTGAAGCGACGCGGCAGGGGGGACCTGAAGGTGGTTACCGGCAGGGATGCCAGGATTTCGGGTGAGATGGTGGCGGCGCTGGTGAATGCGTCATTGCGAAGTGTGGGCATTGACGTTGTTGATGCCGGACTGGTGACCACCCCGACGGTTGAGATCGCGGTGACAGGACTCGGTGCCGGAGGCGGGATAATACTCACTGCCAGCCACAATCCCGCACAGTGGAATGCCCTGAAGCTGCTGAATGAAGCGGGGGAGTTTCTCAGCGACGCTGACGGCAGGGAGGTCCTTGCTATCGCAGAAAGGGAGGATTTTGACTATGTGAGCTACGATAATCTGGGCCAACAGAAAGTTGACACGGACTGGACCCAAAGGCATATTGAGGCTGTTCTGGCCATGCCCCTGGTTGACGCTGAGGCCATTGCCGGCGCCGGCTTCATCGTGGCCGTAGATGCGGTAAATTCCGTTGGCGGACTGGCCATGCCAGCCCTCCTTAAGGCGCTGGGGGTAAAGAGGGTCATTGAGCTATATTGCGAGCCGACGGGCCTCTTCCCGCACAATCCTGAGCCTCTGCCGGAACATCTCAGCGAAATATCGCGTGTGGTAAAGGAAGAAGGAGCTCATCTCGGCTTCGTGGTTGACCCGGATGTCGACCGCCTGGCAATTGTTTGCGAAGACGGGTCGATGTTCGGGGAGGAGTATACCCTGGTCTCCGTTGCCGATTATGTGCTGTCACACAGCAAGGGCCCCACCGTATCTAATATGTCCTCGACAAGGGCCTTGCAAGATGTGACCGAGAGTCACGGATGTACTTACAGCTCCGCCCCGGTAGGGGAGGTAAATGTAGTGGCTGAGATGAAACAGACAGGAGCTGTCATCGGTGGCGAAGGCAACGGCGGTGTGATATACCCCGCATTGCACTACGGCAGGGACGCACTTGCCGGCGCTGCGCTCTTCCTGACACACCTGGCGCATGAGAAAATATCATGCAGCGACCTGCGGCGCCGGTACCCCGACTACTATATTGCCAAGAAGAGGATTGACCTTGCGGGAGATGTAGATCTGGCGGAGCTGGGCAGGATGCTTGCCGGAGAATACCCCCGGGCCACTGTCGACACCCGTGACGGCATCAAGCTTGACCTTCCCTCCGGATGGGTGCAGATACGGAAATCGAACACTGAGCCTATATTGCGTGTTTATGCTGAAGAGAGAGACAGGGAGAGAGCAGAAAAGCTGGCAGCCAATGTGACAGCCATTGTTAAAAATCTCTAAATTTTGCCCTTGCAGAGGGGTGGATTTAAATTATTGAACGGTTTTTGCATCTAACCTATACTGTTACGTTAATGAAAGTTAATGTTTACTTAAATTAAACATTGAAGTATTTATTTATAATAATTTCACGCCATTGAAATCTAAAAGAGATATCGTCAGATGAAAAGGACTATTATCATTACCTCGGTCGTTGTTGCAGTTGCAATTGTTGCGATGATCGTGATCAGCAGACTGTCGAGCAAGGAAGACCCGGGCATTTTGTTTGCTGAGGTCCGGCAGGGTGACTTTGAAATCGTTGTCACAACAACCGGGGAGTTGCAGGCTGAGTTTTCAACAGACATAAAGGCCCCGGAAGGACTCAGCAGCCGAAACATGAGGTTCGGGAGCATCAAGATCCAGGATCTTATTCCTGAGGGAACCGAGGTGAAGGCAGGAGATTATGTCGCTACTCTCGACAGGTCGAGTGTAGACAACACACTGAAGGATGAGCTTGACAGGCTGGAGTCGCTGGAAACTGATCTTCTCAAGAAGCAGCTTGACACCACCATCACTCTGGGCAACCTGAGAGATGACCTTGTCAATCTGAAGTTCAATATGGAAGAGGCAGAGATCACCCTGGAGCAGTCGAAATATGAACCACCTACCACCATCAGGCAGGCGCAGATATCTCTTGACAAGGCTCAGCGAGCCTATGAGCAGGCGCTCAGCAACTATGACCTGAAGGTGAGACAGGCCAGGGCGGACATCAGGGATACCGAGATCCAGCTGACCAAGCAACGCAGGAAGGTTCAGGAGATGGAAGATATAATCAAGAAATTTGTGATAAGTGCACCTTCTGACGGAATGGTCATATACAAAAGAGAATGGGGCGGTGCCAAACGCAAAGTGGGTTCAGAGATAAGTCCCTGGGATCCCGTGGTGGCTACCCTTCCGGACCTCTCCTCAATGATCTCGAAGACCTATGTCAACGAGATTGACGTCAGCAAGGTCAAGGTTGGCCAGGAGGTCAGGCTAACCGTTGATGCCTTCCCCGAGAAATCTTACACGGGTGTTGTTACAAGTGTGGCCAACATCGGCGAGCAGTTGCCAAACACTGACGCCAAGGTGTTCGAGGTGATAATCAAGGTTGACGGCTCCGATCCTATTCTGAGGCCATCGATGACGACAGGCAACCAGATAATCACACAGACATTCAGTGATGTCCTCTATGTGCCGCTGGAGACTGTCTTCGCAACCTCGGACAGCATACCGATGGTATATAAGAAGGACGGCACACGTCAGGTGGTTGTGCTTGGTGAATCGAATGAGAATGATGTGATTGTGGAGCAGGGGGTGAAAGCCGGAGAGAGACTCTATCTCTCCATCCCGGAGGGAGCCGACAAGTTCAAGCTTCAGGGGGAAGATCTTATAGCCACGGTGAAGGAGCGCAAGAGGCTGAGGGAGGAAGAGGACAAGTTCCAGCAGCAGAACGGCAGGAAGAGGGTCGGCATACCGGCCAATATGACTCCGGAACAGATGCGGGAGTATATACAGAACCTGACGCCTGAGCAGCGTGAATCGATACGTCAGCAAAGAGGTGCCGCCGGCACAGGTATGGGACAGGGAAGAGCGGGAGCCGCAGCATCGGACACCAGTGCAAGGCAGCAGGTGGTCATCCGCAACCGGTAGGTTATTTCCCGGATTTAAACAGGCACAAAACGGAGGAGAAACATGTTCAAGAGATACGGCCACGATATACGCATTGCTGTTGAGTCTATCCTGTCCAACAAGCTGAAGTCCATTCTGACCGCGCTGGGCATAATCTTTGGCGTGGCTGCGGTCATCAGCATGCTTGCGATAGGCAACGGAGCTCAGCAGGAGATACTCGAGCAGATAAAGATGGTGGGGGTCAACAACATCCTCATCAGTCCCATTGTACAGGATAAGAGTGAGGAGAGCAATGAGGGCGAGGCACAGCTCAACAAATTCTCAAGAGGATTAACCCTGCTTGATGTGGAAGCCATTCAGAGCGCAATCCCTTCTGTCAGAAGGATCAGTCCCGAGATCTCATTCAATTCCAACATAGTGCTCAGCGGCATGAGATACTCAGCCAAGCTCGTTGGTGTTTCCAACGACTACTTTGAGCTGTACAACCTGCCTCTCTCCCGGGGGATGTTCTTCAACGATTACCAGGAAGAACACGGGATACAGGTTTGTATAATAGGCGCAAATATCAGGGCGAAGTTTTTCAGCCAGGTGGATCCGATAGGTCAGTACCTGAAGTTTGACAATGTATGGCTGAAGGTGATAGGGGTGCTGGAGAAGACCAATGTCTCGCTGACAGGCTTCGAAGAGCAGGGTGTCAATGTCTACAATGACAATGTCTATATCCCGATAAAGACCATGCTCATGCGTTACCAGAACAGGGCACTGCTAAACACCAAGCTGGCTACCGAAGCCACTTCGGTACAGATCTTCGGTGGAGGTCACAGGGGCAGGGTGGTTGTCAGCAGCTCCGATGCCTCAACTGCCGAGACCAACTATAACCAGCTTGACAAGATCGTTGTGCAGGTCTGGGAGACCGAACAGCTGACACCCACCACCGAGGTGCTAAGCAGGATGATATTGAGGAGACACTCAGGGGTAAAGGACTTTGAGATCACTGTGCCTGAGCTGCTGCTCAAACAGCAGCAGAGGACAAAAGACATATTCAATATCGTACTTGGTGCCATTGCCAGTATATCGCTGATTGTTGGAGGTATAGGTATCATGAACATCATGTTTGCCTCGGTGATGGAAAGGATCAAGGAGATAGGAACCCGTATGGCTATCGGTGCCAAGAAGATGGACATCGTTGTACAGTTTCTTTCCGAGGCTGTACTGATAAGTGTCACCGGAGGCTTCATCGGAGTCTTCCTGGGCATCATCCTGGCAGTGCTCATACAGGAGATAGCGGGCATCACCACCATCATCTCACTCTTCTCGGTGGTGATTGCCTTTGGTGTATCAGCGGCCGTGGGTGTGATCTTCGGCTATTCACCGGCCAAAAGGGCCTCGGAGCGAGACCCCATCGAATCACTTCGTTATGAATAAATCAGAGCTATGCAAAGAATAAGAATATTATCACTAGCTGTTATAATAGCTTCACTCTTCAGCACCAACCTGATGTCACAGGAGACCAGGCGCCTCACCCTCGATGAGGTGATCAGGCTTGCCGAAGAGCAGTCGCCCTATGCCCTTATTGCCAAGCACCGTTTTCGTGCCAGCTACTGGCAGTACCGCACCTTTGTCGCCGAATACCGGCCTGCGCTGACGCTGACGGGGCAGTTGCCCGACTACAGTACGGCCTACAGCAGGGTATGGAACTCGGTGACAGAGCAGTATGACTATGCATCAACCAATATACTTCAGACATCGGGCTCCATGGCCCTGGCGCAGAACATCGGGCTGACGGGAGGATCGATATCGCTGGTCTCGGACCTCACGTTTGAACGCGATTTTGAGCGCAACGCAAACAAATATATCACTGCCCCGCTGAATGTCAGGATTACGCAGCCGCTCTTCAGGTACAATGAGCTCAAATGGCAGAAGAAGATCGAGCCTCTCAGGTACGAAGAGGCTCGCAAGACCTACCTCAGTGACGTTGAGAACGTTCACATGATGGCCGTGCAGTACTTCTTCAACCTGGCCCTGGCGCAGATCAACATGGAGATTGCCGAGACCAATATGCAGAATGCCGACACCCTGTATCAGATTGCGCGCGGAAGATACAACCTGGGTACTATTGCAGAGGATGAGCTGCTGCAGATGGAGCTCTCATACCTCAATGCCGGGACGGCTATCAATGAGTCTGAGACCAACCTGCGTGACAGGGAGCTGAAACTCAGGTCATTCCTTGGCTTTAACCAGTCGTTGCGCCTCGAGCTCATCATTCCCAGTCAGGTGCCTGACCTGGAGGTTGAAGTCAGCGAGGTGCTGAGACTCGCCGAGGAGAACAATCCTGAACTGATAGCACTGGAACGGCAGCTGGTAGAAGCCCAGAGCTCGGTGGCGCAGGCCAAGGCCGAGAAGGGTCTCAACGCCAACCTGACGGCATCATACGGCCTGCGTGATCAGGACCCGCTTCTTGATATGGCCTATAACAAGCCCAACCAGCAGCAGACAATCAGGGTAGGATTTACACTTCCCATACTCGACTGGGGACTGGGGCGCGGAAGGTACAAGATGGCCCAGTCGAGCGAGGAACTGACCCGCATGCAGGTGGAACAGTCGCGGATCGACTTTGAACAGAACCTCCTGCTTGACGTTCAGCAGTTTAATCTTCAGAGAAACCAGGTGTTTATTGCTGCCAAGTCTGATACCGTGGCGGCAAAGATGTTCGAGGTGACCAAACAGCGGTTCCTGATCGGGAAGATTGATGTTCTGGAACTTAACAATGCCGATACGAAGAAAGACCAGAACAGGCGCAGTTATATCCAGGCACTGAACAACTACTGGACTTATTACTTCAATCTGCGGGCACTGACACTCTATGACTTTGTCAACCGCAAGCCGCTCGAGACCGATTACGAGAGGCTTGTGGAGTAGCTGAAACGGAACTCCTGTAAACTGCCGGCAACCGCCGGCAGTTTTGCTTATTTAATGCCTCTTTCAGAAAATAAAGTTATATATTTGCGCCTCGTAATAACTTAGCGATTCACACACAATCAACAATTTTAAAAGAGGATACAGATGCAGAACAAAGGATTAATTTCAGCTCTGGCTGTCGCCCTGGTCCTGGTTTGCATTTACCAGCTCTCCTTTACGATATCATCGTACAATGTCAAGAAGGACGCGCGGGAATATGCGGCAGGCGATCTGAACAAGGAGGTTAGATACATTGATTCCATAGCCTCATTGCCCAAGTCGGAGTGGGGTTTTCTTGGCAACAGCTTCAAGGAGGTACAGTCGAAGGAGCTAAACCTTGGTCTTGACCTCAAGGGCGGGATGAACGTGGTGCTTGAGATCTCGGTTGAGGATATTGTCAGGGCCCTTTCGGGCTACAGTACTGATAAGGTATTTAATGATGCGATGGTGCTGGCCAGACAGAGACAGGTGGCGGGTGCAAATGAGGATTTCATCACTCTGTTCGTCAGGGCATTTGAAGAGCTGGACCCCAACGCAAGGCTTGCCGGCATCTTTGGTACTGTTGAGTTGAGGGACCGCATCAACTTCAATTCCTCCAATGAAGATGTACGCAAGGTTCTGGAGGAAGAGGCCAACGCAGCCATTGACAATGCCTTCAATGTACTCCGGAACAGGATTGACCGCTTTGGTGTGGTGCAGCCCAATATCTCTCATCTGCAGCCTAGGGGACGCATTCTCGTTGAGCTTCCTGGCGTGAAGGACCCCCAGCGTGTGCGCGACCTGCTGCAGGGAACGGCCAACCTCGAGTTCTGGGAGACCTTTGAAACCTCCGAGGTGATCGGATATCTTATGCAGGCCAATGAGTTCCTCAGATCTATACAGGTTGATGAGACTGTTGCATCAGTGACTGATACCGTTGCCGGTGCCCGGCAGGATACCACCGCTGCCGAAGAAAGGTCGCTGCTTGACATGGTCAGCAGTGACACCGCCGCAGCTGCGGCGGCCTCTACCCTGGAGGAGTTTACACGCCAGAACCCTCTCTTCGGACTCTTGCGGCCCAACGTATCACAGGACGGACAACCGATGCCGGGCAGCCTCGTTGGTTTTGCCGCAGGCAAGGATACTGCAGCGGTGAATGCCTATCTGGCAATGAACCAGGTGAAGTCGATGTTCCCCAGGGAGTTGAGATTCTACTGGAGCCAGAACCCCTACAAGTACGATGAGACCAATACCCTTTATGAGCTGCACGCCATCAAGGTAACGACGCGCGACGGACGTGCTCCTCTTTCCGGTGATGTTGTGACCTCTGCCCGTCCCTCCACAGGAATGACAGGCACGGATATCAAGGTCGAATTCTCCATGAATGCCGAGGGGGCAAAGATATGGCAGCGGATGACCCGTGACAATATAGGACGCTGCATAGCTGTGGTTCTTGACGGATACGTAAGGTCATACCCCAGGGTACAGAATGAGATCGCCGGCGGCAACACCGAGATAACTGGCGACTTCACCCTTGAGGAGGCAGAGGACCTATCCAATATCCTTAAGTCAGGAAAGATGCCGGCTCCGGCACGTATCATTCAGGATACCGTTGTAGGTCCCTCACTGGGTAAGGCAGCAATAGACAGCGGACTGAAATCGTTCATAGTGGCATTCGTCATTGTGCTGCTCTACATGATATTTTTCTACAGCCGCTCGGCAGGAACGGTGGCGGACATGATGCTGCTGCTGAATATCTTCCTGATATTCGGGGTGCTGGCTTCACTGAATGCCGTCCTGACACTGCCCGGTATCGCCGGTATCGTCCTCACCCTCGGTATGGCTGTCGACGCCAACGTTCTTATCTTTGAGAGGATCAAGGAGGAACTCAGGGCAGGAAAGGGTGTGAAACAGGCCATTGCTGACGGCTACAGCAATGCATATTCGGCCATCATTGACGGTAACCTGACAACCATCATTACAGGTGTCATCCTGTATATCTTCGGTACCGGTCCTATCAAAGGTTTTGCCACAACACTGATCATTGGTATCGTCACCTCTCTCTTTACCTCGGTTCTTCTTTCGAGGATGGTTTATGACTGGCTTCTCAAGAGAAACCGCAATATATTGTTTACCTCAAAGATCACTGCCAATTTCCTTAAGGATGTACACATCCGCTTTGTAGACCTGCGCAAGGTCGGCTATGTAATATCATCCATACTCATTTTAGCCAGTGTCATCTCACTTTCAACACGCGGACTAAGCCGAGGTATAGACTTTGTGGGAGGCCGTACCTATGTTATCAGCTTTGATCAGCCGGTGGCAACATCGGATGTAGCCCAGCTTCTTGCTCCGGGTCTGGAATCATCGCCGGTGGTAGTGACCTACGGTTCTGATAACCAGGTTAAGATAAGCACCAAGTACAAGGTGGAAGACCCGGGCGCACAGGATGAGGTCGACAATATTATATATGAAGGCCTCAAGGGATTGGCGGGCAACCCGGATAAGACTACATTCCTCGAGAACAATCTCAAGAGCTCTGAGACAGTGGGTCCGACAATCGCCCGTGATATAACTGTGAAAGCCATATGGGCAGTATTATTTGCACTGGCAGGAATGTTCCTGTACATACTGCTCCGATTCAGGAACTGGCAATATGGCCTTGGTGCCATCGCCGCACTGGTGCATGACGTGCTGATAGTACTCGGGATCTTCTCATTGTTCTACGGTATAATGCCGTTCTCCATGGATATCGACCAGGCATTCATTGCGGCAATACTTACCGTGGTTGGGTACTCCGTCAACGATACGGTTATCATCTTTGACAGGATACGGGAATACCTTCCCATATTCCGCAAAAGGCCGCGCAAGGAGGTTATTGACCTGGCGCTCAACAGCACCCTGGTACGTACCATCAATACCTCAATGACTACCATTATGGTGCTGCTCGCGATCTTCATCTTCGGAGGAGAGGTGATCAGAGGCTTCGTCTTTGCTCTGCTGCTGGGTATTGCCGTTGGAACGTACTCATCGCTGTTCGTTGCCACCCCAATCTATTATGAAACGATGCGCCGCCGGAAGGGAGAGGAGAAGGAGGGCCAGCCCGCTGACGGACAGAAGAAGAAGATAACCGGTTAAGGGCCTCTGGTGTCAGGAGGGGAAACGCTGACCGGTTGACGCACGAGAAGAAGATAACCGGTTAAGGGCCTCTGGTGTCAGGAGGGGAAACGCTGACCGGTTGACGCACGAGAAACCATCCGGTTAATGGCATCTGAAACCGGAGTAAACCAGCCGGTAACCGGCATCCGGAACCAGGGAATGGGTCTGGCCTGTTAAGCCTCTCCGGAGCCGGGAAGGAATAACCGGATACGGCATAAGACACGAGGCTGCCCCATGAAGGCAGCCTCGGTAATGGTGCGCCATGCAGGGACGATAACTATAGGGTGGAAGTCCCGAATGTGCCCTGACATTGGGGGCGGTGATTTAGTTTGCTGTTCCTTACCAGCTTCCTTCTGTAAACCACGGCGGCAGCCCTGATTTTTATTTACCTGTAAAAAATCAACTGTTTTTATGTAAGTTTGCCTGACAAACTTCGGTTGCGAATGGGCATGTTACTCTTCATAAGCGGGCAGGAGATAATCATCATCATGATTGTTATCCTCGTGCTCTTCGGTGCTGACAAGCTGCCGGAGATAGTGCGGACCATGGGCAGGGGAGTGCGTGAGGTGCGTAAGGCCACTGACGACATCAAGCGCGAGTTTGAGGAGAGCACTGAAGATATACGGAAAGATTTCAGTGACATGGCAGACTCGGTTCAGAAAGACTTTACCGAGGTGAAGGAGAGCGTGCAGAAGGATGTTGATGAGGTCAGCAAGAATGTCCGCCACGAGATTGACGATACGGCAAAACCGATTGCCGATGATATCAACGAGATAGCGCAGGATCTCAACAGGGAGATGAATGAGACAGCCGGAGAGATAAACAGGGAGATAAGTAAGAGCGGCAAGAAGGAAAGGGAGACGAGTGTTACTGAGGGGAACAGGAAAAAGAACAGTGCTTCCGCAAGCAAAGAGGAAAACAGTATTACATGATAAAAGTATCCGGAATACTCAAATCCTACGGGGATCTGAAGGTGTTGAAGGGAATCAACCTGGAGGTAAGGGAGAAGGAGGTGGTGGCCATAGTCGGCGCCAGCGGAGCAGGCAAGACCACCCTGCTCCAGATCATAGGCACCCTTGACAGGCCCGACGCGGGGACGATACTTTATAACGGGCAGGATGTGGGGACACTCACACAGAGGAACCTCTCAGCCTTCAGGAACCGCAACATAGGGTTTGTCTTCCAGTTTCATCAGCTGCTGCCGGAGTTCACCGCACTGGAGAATGTAAGCATCCCGGCGCTGATAGCCGGCAAGTCGCGTGCCGAGGCGGCAGAGAAGGCGTCGGAGCTGCTTTCTTTTTTGGGGCTGGGCGACAGGCTTGACCATAAGCCTTCGCAGCTCAGCGGCGGAGAGCAGCAGCGTGTGGCCGTGGCACGGGCTATAGTCAACTCACCTTCACTTATCCTGGCCGACGAGCCGTCAGGCAACCTCGACACTGAGAACAAGAAGGAGCTTCACAATCTCTTCTTCAGGCTGCGCGACACCTTCGGACACACATTCATCATCGTGACACACGATCCTCAGCTGGCCGCAATGTCTGACCGGACCATCAGGATAAAGGACGGACAGATCACTCCATGATTTCAAGTGACGGCGTCGCAAAGCTGAAGAGAGAGGAGCTGAAAGAGTTCCTTGATCAGAGGGTTGACTGCTACAACAGACCCGGTTTCATCGGGTTGGATCCGATAAGCATACCGCACCGCTTCACTGTTAAGGAGGATATTGAGATTGCCGGTTTCCTGGCAGCCACCATCGCCTGGGGCAACCGTGTGGCGATACTGCGCAGCGCGGAGCGGATGATGGAGATAATGGGGAATACACCCTATGATTTTGTGATCAACCACCGTGATGAAGACCTCAGGGGCATAGAGGGGTGTATCCACCGAACCTTCAACGCAGAGGATTTTATCTATTTTATTGAGGCTTTGAAATATATATATCTTGAGAGGGGTGGGATGGAGGCGATCTTTGCCCGGCATCAGACTGACAGTTCCCTTCAGCCTGCCATTCATGAATTCGGAAAGATATTTTTTGGGCTGCCGCACAACCCGCGCACCCGCAGGCACATCCCCGACCCTTTCAAGGGTTCCGCCGCCAAGAGGATAAACATGTTCCTCAGGTGGATGGTACGCAGGGATGACCAGGGTGTTGATTTCGGGATCTGGACATCTGTACCTCCGGCTGTTCTCTCCTGCCCGCTGGATGTGCATTCCGGCAACGTGGCGCGCAGGCTGGGGCTCCTTACCCGCAAACAGAATGATGCAAAGGCTGTTGCCGAACTCGATGCCGCCCTCCGCGCTATGGATCCTGCCGACCCGGTCAGATATGACTTCGCCCTCTTCGGGCTGGGGGTGTTTGAGCATTTCTGAAAAACATTCTGCCATCAGGCATTGTATCTTTGTTGTGGAATAAAACCAGGCAATCGGAGGATCAGGGATGTCTAACAATTATTTCACATTCAAACTGTTTACGGTGAACCAGCAGTATGCAGCGTTTAAAGTTACCACCGACAGCGTGCTGCTGGGTGCATGGGCGGAGCTGGGCATCTGTGGCACGGTACTGGATATCGGCACCGGAACGGGGATACTCGCCCTGATGGCGGCCCAGAGGTCAGCGGCCAAAATCGTTGCCATCGAACCTGACGACAGCTCCTTCATGCAGGCGGGATTAAATTTTGCGGCGAGTCCCTGGCATGAGCGGCTGACTCTTTATCATACCACCCTGCAGGATTATCGGCCTGATGCCGGCCTGCTGTTCGATGCGATCATTATAAATCCGCCTTATTTTGTTGATTCTCTGTTGAATCCCGACGAGGGCAAGGCACGGGCGAGACACAATGTCAGCATGAGCTACGATGATATTGCCAAAGCTGCCCCCAGACTCCTGGCGACTGCCGGCACACTTCACCTTGTGCTGCCGGGGAATGAGGCTGAGCGATTTGCTGTAGCCGCCGCAGCACACGACCTGCACTGCATCAGGAGGCTGCTTGTCAGGCCAACACCGGAACTGCCGCCGGAAAGAGTACTGATGTCCCTGAAGCGGGGAGCAACGGCGGCCTGTGAGGAATCGTCAATGGTGATAGAAGAGGGAGGGAGACATCAATACTCTGATGAGTATGTCTCCCTCACAAAAGATTTTTACCTTAAGTTCTGACGGCCCGGCGGGAATGCCGGGGTTTGCCCGTGATCTGCCCGTGAACGGTCCGGAATCCGGCCTGGCTTCCTTCGCGATCTGCCCGTGGTCTGTACAGTATCTGCCCTGGCTTCCTTCGTGATCTGTCCGTGGTCTGTACAGTATCTGCCCTGGCTTCCTTCGTGATCTGTCCGTACTCAGTTCGGAGTCTGCCCTGATTGCTGCTCCGCTATTTAATCATTTGGTCTGCCGGCAGACCATACTCCTCCTCCATGGTGATGCCGTTACGCTCAAGCTCGTCGAGTATCGGGTTATAGATCTCGGGCAGGACAGGACGGTATACGCCGTGCAGGG
>WOYI010416384.1_pt1 | contig 12912 bp, 5 predicted proteins | sample 6423411 | NCBI WGS metagenome assembly WOYI01 (sample SAMN13441803, study PRJNA592873) | oil field metagenome | biome: oil field; feature: oil-well bore; material: oil-contaminated soil; isolation source: oil-contaminated soil from oil-well borehole | place: Germany: Wietze | collected 2016-10-18 ... | reverse complement strand
CTCATGCCGAGGCCATTGCGCAATCGATCCGCTCGCGGCGTCCTGGCACACCGGCCGATTTGGCAGCGCGCTTGGACAGATGCTGGCCACTGCACCCGGTCACAGCCCTCGTGCTTGGTCCGATGTCCCGTCGGCGCTTCGGCCAAAATGAGCGTAGCGTGTTCGGCTTTCTCGCCTCTGCCGAACCTGGAGGCTTTCAGGATTTTCTCCGTGAGATGCCAGCTACCGCGCATGAGCTCTTTGGCCCCGACCGCTTTTGGGACTATCTTCGGATCAATCTGGAGCCTGCGATACTGGCGTCGAACGACAGTCATCGTTGGGCTCAGGGCGCCGATGCCATTGAGCGCTGCGAGGCACGTGGTACAGCGCTTCATGTCAGGCTCGCGAAATCCATTGCGTTGATAGATATGTTTCGCAACGGCTCGGGCTTGGCGGCAGATCGAGCAACTCTCATAGCTTGCATCCCTGACGCCGAAGCAAGCGCGATTGACACTGCATTGAGTGAGTTAAAACGATGGTCAGTCGCTGTATTCCGCAAGCATTTGGATGCATGGGCGATATATGCCGGCAGTGATTTCGATATCGATGGAGCGGTTGCTTGCGCCGCCGCCCAGGCCTCCGGCCTCGACCTAGGGCGTCTCACTCGCCTCGTCGGCCTTCAACCCGTCCTGGCCAAGCGCCATTACCACGAGACAGGTAGCCTGCGATGGTTCCAGACTGAGCTTGTTCATCTCGCGGACCTTGTTGGCATTGCCGATCGCCCCGGTGATGCTGCAGGCCATTTCATCTTGGCTATTCCAACCGCCCAAGCACATAGAAAAGAAGATTTGGCGAGTTGCCACGCAGCATCGGAGCGAGCGAGTGAACAACTGATTGCGATGGGTCTGCCGCGCAACGCATGGCGGATCCGCGACCTAGGAAGCGATCTCATCGCACTTGAAGTGGTTCGCACGAGCCGTCCCGAGCTCGACGGCGACAGCGTAGCCCGCCGTGAAATCTCGGCGCGGATCGCGGCAGTATCAGCGGAGCTCGACGAAGAACTGCGCGCTGGATTTGCCAACGCTGATTGGCATGTCGCCGGCGAGTGTATCGAGTTACCTCCCGGTGCGAGTCTCTCGCGCCTTGCTTCGGACCTCGCCGATCGACGGTTTAACCAGGCGCCGCGCGTTCACAGCGAGCTCGTCAATCGTGAAAGGCCATCCAGCAACACCCAGGCCGGGATTCGCGCCCTGATGCACGCGATGATTGCGGCGGCCGACAAGCCAACACTGGGAATTGAAGGCTTTCCCATTGAACGTGGACTGTATGCCACCGTACTCGCTGCTGCGGGATTACATCACAAATCCGGGGAGTCCTTTGGTTTCAGTAAGCCGACAAACAGCCAGATTGGCCAGACATACAAGCCAAGTTGGGAAGCGGCCGAGGCGTTGTTTGACGGCGATCATGGCCTTGTTCCACTCGGCCGTCTCTATCGCCTTTGGGCGGCGCCGCCCTTTGGAATCCGTCGCGGGCTCATGCCCATACTGGCGCTCGCCTTCATCATGGCCAACCTCCATCGTTTTTCGCTTTATGGCGAAGGCAAATTCCAGGCGGATATAGACGATTATCTCGTCGATATCCTTCTGCAGGACGAAAACCTTGTTGCGTTACGGCGGGTGGATGTGGATGTCTTCCGCGGAGCAATCCTCGATGGAGTTGCAAGCGCAGTGATAAAAGCGACAGGCCAAGCCTGCCCTCCAGATCCGCTGGAAGTTGCACGATCCTTGGTTCGCTTTGCCCGCAATCTGCCTCCCTGGACCCAAAAGACACTCAACCTCTCGCCAGCGACTTCCGAGGTTCGTAACGTCCTTCTGCGGGCTGACGATCCACACAAGGCGCTTTTTGTCGACATCCCCACGATATTCGGCGAAAGTGATGCTCAGGCGACCGCAACCGGAATTGAGACTGCACTCTGCGAATTGAGTGCGGCCTACCCAAAAATGATGGCTGATCTATCGCAGAAAATGTTAGGAGCGTTAGGCCAAACGCAAGACGATTTCGCGGAGCTTCACGAACGTGCGCGTGTCGTCACAGACCTGACTGGTGATCTGCGCGTCGATGCATTTGCTGGCCGGCTGGCTACCTATCGTGGCGAGGTTTCCCAGCTGGAGGCGATTGCAAGCCTTGCGATCAATCGTCCGCCGCGGGAATGGACGGACCGTGATCCAGATCAAGCTGCGCTGGCGCTTGCCGACTTTGCCCTAAAGTTTCGCCGAGCCGAGACGCTTGCGCGCGTCAAAGGACGACATCCTACGCGCGAGGCAATAGCCCTCATCATTGGCACCGGCGAAGCAGGTCGGGAAGTCGTCGAGGAGTTCGAAATCGGCGAATGGGACCGACCAAAAGTCACGGCGCTCGTGCAGGCGCTTCACAAAGTCCTCGCGCAATCAGGCGCAGATCGCAACGTCATCTTAGCGGCTCTGGCGGAGACAGGTCTTAATACCTTGGCGCCTCTCGAAGCGCGCATGAAAAGGGCGGGTTAACGGATGGAGCGGCATGTCTTAGGAATTTCCGGCGGCCGCGATAGCGCCGCGCTCGCGGTATTGATGCGCCAAACACGCCCGGATCTGTCGCTCGAATATTTCTTCACCGACACCGGCAAAGAACTGCCGGAAGTTTACGATTTCTTGGGACGTTTAGAAGGCTTCCTTGGCACACCGATAGAGCGTCTAAATCCTGACCGCGACTTCGACTTCTGGCTGCGTGAGTACAACAATTTCCTTCCATCTCCGCGAACGCGCTGGTGTACGCGACAACTCAAACTACGGCCGTTCGAACGATGGATTCGTCCGGACCTGGATGCGGGAACGACGATCTTCAGCTATGTCGCAATACGATCAGATGAACCCCACCGCGAGGGTCTGACCCCAACCCATCCGAATCTTCGCGTAGTACTACCTCTGCGTGAACGCGGCATCGACAAGCAAGGCGTCATCGATCTGTTGGATGCGGCCGGCGTTGGACTACCCGAATACTATCGCTGGCGCTCGCGCAGCGGCTGTACGTTTTGCTTTTTCCAGCAAAAGATCGAATGGGTGAACCTCATGAGGGAGCATCCAGACGCATTCGAAGAAGCAAAGCGCTATGAAAAGAATGCATTGGAACACGGTTCGCCATTTACCTGGAGCGACCGTGAGTCACTCGATGAGCTTGCGGAACCGAAACGAGTTGAACAGATCGAGCGCGAGCATCAGAAAAGATTGGACCGACTTAAAGCACGCCGGCGGCCGAATGCACTGAGGCCGGAAGAGCTAGTTGATGAAGTGCTATTCGAAGACGACGCTGCGGGCTGCTTGATTTGTCATAAATAAGCACATTTGGGGAGCACTATGGCCGACATCTCACATGTGGATATCTACAAGGAGCAATACGCCCATTTCCGTTCGATGAACGATATCCTTTATAAAATTCCGCCCATGTTCACGGCCGTTTTGGGCGGCCTTTGGTATTTTGCCGTTCTCAATCTCGAAAAAGATAAATGGATTTCTTGCGTTGTATTCGCTTTTGCAGCGGTTTCGAGTATCTGCTTCGTCAACGTGATGCAGCGCTTTCGGATGTCGTTCAATTCTTACATTGATAATCTCAACAAAATGGACGGCGACATGAAAGTCTCGATCAAGTCATCATCTCTGCCGTCGACGATCGCTTCGGTTCAGCTTCTTCTTTGGGCGGCGGCATTGGTTTCCCTTCTCGGGGTCTTCTATTCCATGCACAAGTAGACCCTCAACACAAGTGCGCCGATATTTCATTTCGTGATTGCTTGCGTCACGTCGCCGACACGACGTCGCGTTCGCCGGATTATCTAGAGGCGTTCTCGTTACCCTGAATGATAGCCTCCACAGCGCGCTCTATATCGTCGTCCGATAGAAATGGCGCTTGAGCGAAGACGACGCCAGGTTCGCCATTGAGCCGAGCCGCCAAATGACCGAGACCCAATAGCGATTCCGCACCTTTCACGCCCAGTGCGATCTCAGATGTTCCGACACTCGCAACCTTCAAGATCAAGCGGTTGCCCAGATTGTCGCGCAATTGCATTGGCATGACGTTCACGTCAGGGCGTTGTGCTGCGAAGATGAGATGTATGCCGGCAGCGCGGGCCTTTACACCCAGGCGCTGCACATTTGCCGCCACGGATTCCTTGTAGTCTTCCGTCAACATCCATTCTGCGAATTCGTCGTGAACAAGAAACAACATGGGCAAACGATTCGCCGGCGCTACCGCTACATTGAATGCTCTCAGGTCCCGAACGCTGTGCGCACGGAAGAGCTCATAGCGGCGTTCCATCTCGCCCACCAGGCGTTCAAGTTCTTCCTTTGCCCGCGTTTGATTAACGACAATACCGTCCGGAATGTGAGGCAGACGTTCGACCGCGACGTAGTCGACTCCCATCTTGGGATCGATCAGGATGATTTGTGCTAACTCACTCGGGTTCGTCGCCGCAATATCGAGAATAAGACCTTGGATAAGTACCGATTTGCCGCTACCCGTCGCGCCTGCGACTAGCGTATGCGGCTCGTGCTGCTGAGCGCCGCCAAAGGCCGAGCCGAGGTTGAGATAAAGAATCTCTCCATCAATCTCGCGCAAACCCACCACGAATGACGTGTTTAAACCCGCAGCATTACGGTTTAACTCGCGCCGCGCCCACACGTCCCACAGAGATACAGTCTGGCGTTGCGGACGCGCCACCGCGACGACGATCTCTCCCGGGAGAGGCGAGATCGCGACAAGGCGAAGACCGTGCGTGGTTAGAAGGGCCGACTGCTTGGATTCAATATCTTCCACCCGAAGTCGATCCGAGCCCATGAACCGGATCAACGCCGCGTTCGGTGTCAGACGGGTGCCCAGAATCTTCGCCTGCAAACCGTATCCCAACAATGCGGTGCGTAACTTCTGCGCCGTGCCGTCGAGCCAGGCTTCTTCAGCTTCGGATATCGAAGATCGCTGTAGCGCCCGCGCCTCGATCAACGATGCGATGTCTCGACCTTCATCAGGTTTTGGCATGTCGACAGCCTTGGCCGCGGGTTCGGCGTGTCCGGCAGACTCATGTTCGTTTTCTTCGGGCTCAACTATGGGAGCAATCGATTTCGTCGTCTTCGTCGTACCCCGCGGAACGGGCTTTGTTGACCTCGGCGTCGCGGTGCCACCCGAACCCAAAGTGCTTTCAAGCTGGCTTGTCCAGTTCACTCTCGGCGCGGGGCTGCGGAATTCGGTTTCTTCCCAAGGATGCTGCTCACCCAATCCCTTTCGCAATCCTTCCAGCGCTGTGCGAGCCTCATAGGCCTTGAGAAGATTGCGCAAATCTTCACGTGCGAAAACCTCCTGCAACCCCTGCGGCACGTCGGGGATCGGTTCTTGCTCTCCGGCACCCGCCGGTTCAGCCAATCCAGAAATGAAGATATGAGAATAACCGCGAAGGTCGATCGTCGTAACGCCAAGACGGATGCCATCGCGCACCGCCTCCAGCGCATCCGACTGGCCCAGAGCCGTCGTCCCATCGAGCAGCAAATCTGCGATTCGCGACAGCCATAAATCCCGATCCAGCCGCCCAGGATCGCCGAAAAGCGCCGCCTCGATGCGATGGACGGTGTGGCGAAGCTGCTGCTTTGATGTCCGCCGTGCCTCGGCCGCCCCGTCTAAGCCGACATACTTTGCCTCGGTGACCACCGCGCGCAGGGTCGTGGCGCCAACGGCATCCCGACCGACGCTCAGCGCCAGAATATCCGCTATCCCTTGCTCACGCTGACCAAGCCATTCCGCGTAGTCATCCAGTAAAAACCAGGCGACTGTCGCCTGTGCACCAAACTCCTCGGCGATCAATGCGCGGCTTAAGACTAGCCCGATTAGCTCACCCGCCGACACACCACGCTTGGCGGCGCGCAGAACGATATCGCCCGAAATAGTGCAAGCATCGTCAATCATCCGTTGCGCCAAGGCCAAGAGTCGTTCGTCGGGTAGTCCCAGGCTCAATTCTGCAAGCCGCCGCCGAACCAGGACTTTCAGGATGCGCAGTTCCGATGTCGACGACACAATCATGTTGCGACCGTGGGTCCGCTGGCGCCGATATCGGATCACATTGATGCCCTGGGCTGCGAGCTGACGCTTGTCGAGCAGATCGTCATAGGTCGCAACCCATTCTGCCATCCCATGCACTTCGTCAAACATCGCTTTCAGGCCTTGATCCTGAAATGAAATCTGGCGTGCTGGCAGAACATGTTCGTCCGCGCCATGCGATTGCCTGCGAACCACGTCGGCAATCGCGTCGAGATATGCCCAACCCGCAGCCGGCTGCCTTGGACAGGCCAGATAATTGGTTGCCTTCAACTCGTCTTCCGCCGTCACACGGCGGTAGGACCAGCGTGCCGGTACGTGATCGAGTAGATTTGGCATCGCTGCTGAAGCGGGAATCGGGAACCACGCTTCCTTTGCCTGCCTGGAGACGACATCGTGAAGAAAGGCGACATCGATGCTGCGATAGTCGGCGGTGGGCGCCTGGCCCCCATCCAACATGACTCCGATCCGCAGTTTCGACATGAAATTGCGCGAGGTCTCGCTGACGACAAGTGCATCGGGATCGGCTTCGGACCCTTCGAGCAATTCTTTGTAGATGCGATTGAGCTTAGAGCGGTCACGATGCCGCACAAGCACGTTGCAGTGCATCTCATCTTCGTCATGGACAGAGCCAAGCGCGTTGACCGCGGCAAAGGGCAAACCGGCCGCATCACAATTATAAAGCATGACGCTTAGGTTCGAGCGTTCGTGCGGCTGCAGATCTAGGTAGCGCTCCAGGAGGTCGCGAATCTGGCCTGCCGCCTCGCGCGGGTCAACATCGGTGGCAGCTTCTGCCGGATCGCGTACAGGGCGCTCCATCAAGCTGTAGTCGTTAAGCGTGCTCGTCTCCGCCAGCAGGACCGGCTCCGCACCGTGATAGCCGACGGCGATCTCGGGATAGAAGGGATGAGCCAGTTCCGCTCGCAAATCGGCGAAAAAGAGGCGGGAATCTCCGAAATTGATTTGCTCGGCGATGAGCAAATGCGTGGCAAGCCCCGCCACACTACGCGCCTTCACCGTACTCGCCGCCAACCGTAACGGGTGCCAGGGGGCTATGATCGCGGAAGGAGCGCCACCCGTTACGGCGATGCATCCCAACGACAGAACCGGCTCCCAGAGTTCCTGTCGATTGAGATCGCCGGGTGCATGCTGACGAAGCGTCTGCAGGAGCACCCCATAAAGTTCGGCTTGAACCAAAAGCGCTGGATCGGCCAGGCCGTTTTGACGCCAGCCATCGATTGCGGCCGCGTATGCTGCGGCAAAACTCTGCCAGGCCGCGCCGACAGCGGCAGCGGATTCGCCACTCAACCGGCCGTTGGCCGCAGCCTTGAGCGCCTTTGAAAATTGCTGACCAACATCATAGGCGGGGTCCGATTTCGGGACCAAGGAACCGGAGTCCTGCCGGTAAGCCGGCTGTAGCGTCGCGACATCGCTCAACGACACAGATTGAAGCGAGCCCTTTCGGCTGACGGGTTGTCGCGCCACGCTGGAGCGTGTTAGTGGGCGCTTAAGCAGCCGGTCAAGGTCGTCGCGCAACTCCAGGCCGATTCCCTCCGGCCTTCCCATCCAGATGAGCTGGATGGTTGTACGGTCGGCCAGAGCGCCATCGCCGACCTTCAACGTGATGTCGAGCTTGATCTGAAGACTTGTCCGAGAAACCGAGACGTTACGCTTGTACTTTTTGCGCCGCGCCGCTGCCTCGAGCAGTGCTTCGTACTCGAAGAGATGTGACGTGTCCCATTTGACGGCACCCCCCATTAACGCTGGCAATCCACGGTAGCGCACTGCAAACGACGTTGCGACATCCGCATTCAGTTCCAGCCATTGCGCTTTGGTCCGCCGCGTCGTCCTGATCTCAAGCGATCGAACAGCGCCAAGAGCGCCAGCCTGGCCGTAGAGCCGTTCGAGAGCGCGCAATAAGCCTTCGAGCAGATCAGTGCATTCGATCGGGCGGCCGAAGATAAAACGCTCCCACTTCGCGCGGAGGGATCGATCCCGACCGAGTTCTTCGCGGTGAGCTTCGAAGAAGTCGCGATCATCGTCACGCGGCTCCTTGTGCGATTTTGATTCTTTTAGTTGCTTGAGATAGTCCTTGTCGATGTCGCTTAGGCTGTCCGGCTGTTCGAACTCAAAGAATTGAATGGTTTCTTCGGCCAAACTGGTCTTTTTCTGCTTCAGCCCGGAGAAGAGCTGAAGGACCCCATCGGATTCCCATTCGAGCTCCGCGAGCGCGGCCGCTTCGTCCCGCCAACTTGGCGGAGCGTTAATGAATGCCTCGATCATGGCATGTGCCGCCGGAGGAATATCGTCCCGCACCGTCTCGAACTGAGCTCGCAACTCCTCGGTTTCGATCAACTGGCGCGGTGGCTTTTGCTTGAGCAACAGTGGGCGACGATCAGTGACAAGTTTGTCGAAAAGTTTCTTCCAGCGCGCGGGGAGTGCCTGGTCTTTCGCTCGAATAGACAGGAAGTAACCCGAGTCCCGCGGCAATTGCAGTGCCGGCAACGCCCAACCAAGCGCCTCGAGGAGGGGCTTCGAGTCGTCAGTAATCACACGGCGAGTGAGTTCGACGTAATTAGAGACCTGATGCAGCGTCCAGTCCTCTGCGGCTGCGAGACCGTGCAAAGCAGCTTGCCAAATCTCAAGCTGGCTTTCCGGCAGACCAAGTCCGTCGGAGGCTGCCTCGACCCACAGCCGCGGCTCTTCCGTGAGCTGCTTGGCGCCAAGCAGCGTCACGTCTTGCAGTGATGCACCCTGATCGTCGTCAGTATTCGCGAGCAGTAGCGCCGGACGATCGCATTCTGCATGGCGCAGCGCGACCGTGCGATCATCGGTGATTACCGCCTCAGGAAGGTCGAAGTCCGCCACTAGATCGCGCGGCACAGCGATTTTGACTTTCTTCGCAATCTCGCCATCCAGAAGGAGTGCTTGCACCACGGCCGCGACTTGATGTCCGGTTAGTCGGTCGAGCATGAAACGCGCGAGGCCGTCGCCTTCCGACTCGTTTTTTAGGCGCTCTCGTAGCGACGCCGCGCCAACGGCTCCCAATAGTTCGGAGGCGTTCACGATTTCGCACTCCTTTGGAAGGGGTTTTCGACATAGGCACAGGAATCCGATAGCCGCTTCAACAACCCTAGGCTCGCCAGCCGCTCTTCCAGGCGTCGCGCGTTGTCCGAAAAATCCTCTTGATCAGCCGTGCCCGCATCGATGTATCGCCGCGCCTGCTGTTCACTAATCACCAATCCATAGCGATCATGAAGGAGAATGAGAAAATCCTTGAACTCCAATCGACGCTCGACGCAACACACCACAAGCGTCTTTAGCAGACGATCCGTTGGTGCGTACCGCACGCGCCGACTGGCGCGCCGCGACGATAGCCCGATCAAGCGTCCCCAGGTTGCGTGGACTTTGCCCACATGCTGCTTGTGGCGAACGATCGCGCGTCGGACGAGTTCTTCTAGCAATTCCTCTGGTTGTCTTTGGGCTGCATCAGCATCGTCCAGATCAGGCCAATCGAATTTCTTGGACAGAAGCTCGGCTGCGTTCGGTCCTGGCTCGTCGGATTGTGAGGCCGCGCGCCATTCAGACGTTGCAGCAACCTCTCGGATGAAACGTTCGAGAGCCTGTTGCGGCAGCGCATTGTTGGCTTGGAAGGAATCGGCCGACAAGTCCCGTACCACCGAACGTTTTGGCGATACGATCTCGCAAACCAAAGTAATGGGATCCTGCTGTTTCAGAACTTCCGTCGAACGCTGGAGTTGATAGAGGATGAGATGGAGTCCCGTCATCGTGACGATATGAGGAATAGCGTCATACGCTGGAATTTGCAGATCTAGGATCGCGATCCAATCTTCTGCCAACCGATCGAAGGTTGGATGAGACGAGCACGGCAGATACGCCCCAGCACGTTCTTGTCGAGCGAACTGGACATCGCCTTGCAACGCATTGATGAGTCCGTCGTAGGGTGCATCGACGTTCAGAATACGTCGATCCAGTCGTTCTCGAAGTTCAGCGGCTCTGCGGCTTCTGCAAAGCATGAGATAGAGGATTTCGCCGGTACGCGCGAAAAAGCGACGATCGGTGGCGACTCCGGTAGCGGTGACATTGACATCCTCGTAAAGAGCGCTCGTTCCGAAAGGAAAGACGAACTTGGAACTCCATCGTTTATTGCTGCCTCCTTCGATCGCGGAGCTCTGCAGGAAGGATACGACTGAGGCAAAGTCCTGGAAGGTCTCAAAGCTATCTCGCAGGTAGGCAAAATCCGGCCTCTCCAATCCACCTGCCTTTTCAGTCATCAAGGCAAGCCATGTTGCCCACATCGCCTCGTCAGACTGGTCCGAGGCGAGCACGGTCGTCATGTGCGGATTGTTGAAGAGGAGATTTCGCAAGCGAAGCTGCGTTTGAGGTTTGTAGGATAATTTATTGAGGTGCGCCTCTGTTAAGGCGCGTGTCTGACCGTTCTCCGCATGGAGGACGCACAAGAATTCGAGGAAAGTCAGCCAAGGCGATTGCTCGTCGTGAAGACGATGACCCCAGATAGCCTCGTCGACCCACATCTCAGGGCCGGTGCGATCATCATACCCGAATGGTTTCGCCAAGACTTCCATGGGCTTAGGTCCTTACCGTAACACGCCGAGGTGACGCGCGGCCGTCGCTCCCCACCTCTATGAACCGCAAGACCAGTTCACCGGCGGAAGCCGGCTCGTTCTCGTCAAGCACGCGACGACGCTCCGTGGCACTGAGAAGTTTTGCTTTGAACGCGAGAAGATCTTCGTGGCACTCGAGCGAAAAACTGCTTGGCAGAGCACCTTCAGCAACCCGCCCCAGGAACTCAAAGCGCGTCAGCGATAAAGCCAACCCGATGGGACCAGGATCATTCCCGCGTGACAGGCGAACAATCAGCGCGATACCTCCTCGGGCGCTCGGTGCCAACACCGTTTCCTCGCCTCCCTGGCGCGGCACCGAAATCAACTCATCCAGCAACGGGCTCGTCTTCGATTGGGAATGGCTTCCCGATGTGGCGAGCACCAATTCATCCTGATTCTGCACAAGCATCCCAGTGAAGACGCGATTGAGGCCGCGAATGATCATCGGCATGACTCGGCGCGGAAGGGCGGTGCCAGTCCTCAGGCGTGCCGCGACATCGAGGTACAGTCCGCCATAGCGAAAGACGGTCAAATCCCATAAGTCAAATTCGCTCTCCCGCGTTTCGGGGAGTACAAAGAACATCCGCTGCCGTTGTGCGTGCAAACGAGGCAGAAAATCTTCCCGTGCGCCTGCATCACTTCCCTCAAGATAGGATCGTTGCGCCCGCGAGTATGCCGCAGTGCCACCATAGACGGAGTCACTGAGGACGAGATCGCGATAGGACGCTTCCAGAGCCGGATCGTCAGCCCCATAAACCAGCAAATTGTCCACTCGATTGCTAGTCTCGGCGCCGATGCCAAAGGTATTGAGCTTGCGAAAAAGATCGGACTTTTCGGCGCGCCGCGGCTTTAAGTTCTCGCCAAAGATATTGCGATAGACGCTTGCCTGATCAAGTGATCTATTCGCCAGAACTTGGGGAACATCCGAACACGACATCAAACCGTCCGGCGCATCTGGATGGCCCAAAAGAATATTCGCCACGAGCGCCAGAAGCTGTCGGACGGGGAAATGAACGCCGTTCTGTTCGCTCAATTCGACAAGCGCGGTGAGACGATTCTGAAGAAGTCCCGAATCCGATTCGCCTTGGAGTCGTGCACGGTTCTCCCAGATCGGACAGATCTGCGAACTCCGGATCGGGCATGCTTCGCATTGTTCCCAACCCAGATGGGTCGTCATGGCCGCAATGATCGTCCGAATCATTTGCGACGCTGGCGCCTGGCTCAAATCGCGCAAATTGACCCGAACCTCGGGGTCCGGATTCTCACCCGTGACGAGGAGTTCTTCAACGGCGCGTATCATTGCCTGAAGATCCACCGACTGCGGAGCTGCCTTCAGCTTCTCCAGAAGCTGGCCATGATTTGCGGCGATGAGATAGATGCGTCGAGGTGCCAACGAGGTCACATCCCGGGCCATATCGGCCAACAACGCGGCACTCTCTTCCGCTCGCAGTTCGCTCAGATCCTTGACGACGACGAGATCGTGTCCGGCGAGCTGGAGCATCTGGATCTTGTCCCCAGTGTTCCATTCGTTGTCGGATCCTCCGAGTCGCAGCCACGCCTCCCGGCAATGATAGGTTTTGCCATCCCCGGCTGTCCCTGTCAGAATCTCTGACCGCGGCGTATTCGAACGAAGGTTGACGAGAACGTCATCGAGGAATTGTGCTGGCAAAATAAGGGGTTCAATCTTGTGGCGCCTGAGCGCCCGCTGGATCGACTCGTCGTACATGTTGTCATTAGTCGGAATCGGGCCGTAGTTCCGAAGAAACCTAATCCAACGACTTGCCCCGGTTACCGACATTGCCCCTCCCCCGAACCCTCTATCCGGCGCTCGTCAGGAGGGCCATCCTCGTTCATACACCACAAGCGCTTGAGTAGCGGCACATCATAGCATCACCGCCCGCGCGCATGCTGCCCATAATCTCGCTCCAGAGCAGGCAGTTAGACGGCTTGCAGCCGTCGAGCCGCAGCGGCCGAGCCAACCTTCAGGAGCCAAAATCATTCCCGCCATTGAGTGTGCCGTCCCTATCTGCGGTCGGAGGCCGATGCGGCAGGAAGTTTAGCCCGGCCGCTAGCGGCTCACCGCGCCAACAAAGGCGACCCACGATTCTGCGAAACCCCAACCAGACCCGTCTATTCAGCCTCGCTCATGACGTAGCCTTTGCGATGGCGACGGCGGATT
>WOYI011038867.1_pt1 | contig 12921 bp, 10 predicted proteins | sample 6423411 | NCBI WGS metagenome assembly WOYI01 (sample SAMN13441803, study PRJNA592873) | oil field metagenome | biome: oil field; feature: oil-well bore; material: oil-contaminated soil; isolation source: oil-contaminated soil from oil-well borehole | place: Germany: Wietze | collected 2016-10-18 ... | reverse complement strand
CCACGCCCCATACCACCGTCATCACGGCGAATTGCCGCACGACCTTGTCGTTGTACTCGACCGCGCTGCTTGCGCCTGCCTGCATGGCCTCACCTGTGTGGTTCGAATCGGATACGTGCCATTGTGCTGCAGCGCAAAAGGCAGGCGTTGATCGAAGTCAGATGGCCGCGGCGTGAACGTCCGTTCTGCCAGGGAAGCCGCGTCCCTGAACGTCGTGCTGCGCTACGCTGTGCCACCCACGATCCGCCGATCGACGAGTATCTTGCATGGACGATTTTTTGCCGCCGGATACCCGCGAGCTGCGCGAGGCCTTTGTGCAGTTCATGCAGCGCGAGATCTTGCCGGCGTTGCCGGCGTTCGAGGCCGCCGGCGAATTCCCGCGTGCGTTGGTGCAAAAAACCGGCGAGGCGGGCTGGTTCGGCGTGGTGTTCCCGCCGCAGCTCGGTGGAACCGACCTCGGCTTTCTGGCGATGGCCGTACTGGCCGAGGAAATGGCGCGTCTGAATCCAGGCTTCGCGCTGTGCCACAACCAGCAGGCCATGACCTGCCCGTACACGGTATTTGCCGGTGGCACGGATGAGCAGTGCCAGCGGTTCATTCCGGACCTGATCGGCGGGCGCGCCATCGGCCTGTGGTCGCTGACCGAGTCAGGTGGGGGCTCCGATGCCGCCGGCAACCTCAAAACCTTTGCCGAGCGACGCGGTGACCGTTACCTGCTGAACGGTCGCAAGATGTTTGCAACACTCGCCGACCAGACCGACACCGGCGTGCTGTTTGCCCGTACCGACCGCGACGCTGGCCACCACGGCATCACCGCCTTTGTGGTCGAGCCGCGTAAATATGCCGGCTACCTCGCGCAGCCGATCGATTTCGTCGGATTGTCCGGGATGACCCGTTCATGCGAGGTGGTGCTGGAGGACTTCGAGGTACCGGTCGACAATCGCATCGGTGCCGAGGGGGACGGCTTTCGCCTGGCCATGCACGCCATTCAGGCCGGGCGGGTGTCAGTGGCGGCGCGCGCGGTCGGCATTGCCCGCGCCTGCCTGGAAGAAGCGATCCAGTATGTCCAACAGCGATCGATCCGCGGCCGGCCGCTGGCGAGTTACCAGATGACGCAGGCGGCGCTTGCCGACGCGCTGGTCAGTGTCGAGGCGGCGCGCCTGATGACCTGGCAGGCCGCCACGCTGATGGACCAGGATCGCCCGGCCAACCGGATCGCCGCCCAGGCCAAGCTGGCGGCTTCGTTCGCTCTGAAACAGGCGGCCGCCAGCGCGCAGGAACTTTTCGGTGGCTATGGCCTGGCCAGCGAGTACCGCATCGCCCGCCTGGCCAGCTACGCGCACGTGTTCCTGGTCGGGGAAGGCGCGCCAGCGGTGCAGCGCATCCTGATCGCGGAGGACGCGCTTGGCATCAAGGACGCCGAGCGGCATCGGACCCGGTACCGCCGCCCGCGCGGTTGAGCGATGGTCGCTGCGCGCCAGAGTCCCCGGCATGGCCCGCTCCTACAGAGGATCCTCCGACGTCAGGGCCCGCGAATCGCCACGCAGCAGACGCAGACCGTTGCCGACCACGAGCAGGCTGGCGCCCATGTCGGCGAACACCGCCATCCACATAGTCGCGTTGCCGAAGATCGCCAGCCACAGAAACACGGCCTTGATGCCAAGGGCCAGACTGATGTTCTGCCACAGTACCGAGTGCGTCCGGCGCGACAGGCGGATCAGTTCCGGGATGCGGCGCAGGTCGTCGTTCATGATCACGACGTCGGCGGCTTCCAGGGCCGTGTCGGTGCCGGCGGCGCCCATGGCGATGCCGATGTCGGCCCTGGCCAGGGCCGGCGCGTCGTTGATGCCGTCACCGGTCATGGCAGTCGCGCCGTAGTGCCGGCGCAGGGTGTCGATGGCGTCCAGCTTGTCCTGCGGCAGCAGATCGCCGCGCGCATCCTGGATGCCGGCATGCTGCGCGATGGTGCGCGCCGTGGCCGCGTTGTCGCCGCTGAGCAGCACCGGCGTGACACCGAGGGCCTTCAGCTCGGCCACGGCAGCGCGCGAGCTGTCCTTGATCGTGTCGGCGACCGCGAACAGCGCCAACACGGCTGACTGCGAGGCCAGCAAGGTCACCGTGCGGCCCTGGTTTTCGTGTACCGCCAGGCGCGCTTCCAGCGCCGGGCTGCACAGCCCGCGATCCTCGATCAGGCGGTGATTGCCGAGCAGGAAAGCCGCCCCGTCCACCGTGCCCTGCACGCCGCGACCGGGCAGGGCCTGAAAGTCACCGACCGCAACGCCGCCCAATCGCAGACCTTCGGCAATTGCGCGCGATACGGGGTGATCGGAGCGGCCGGCAAGGCTGGCAGCCAGGGCCAGATGCGTCGCGCCATCGCCGCCGTCGATTGCCACGGATTCGACCAGCTTCGGCTTGCCTTCGGTGATGGTGCCGGTCTTGTCGAACGCGATGGCCTTCAGTTTGCGTGCGTCTTCCAGGTACACGCCGCCCTTGATCAGGATGCCGCGGCGCGCGGCGCTGGCCAGCGCACTGACCACCGTCACCGGCGTCGAGATCACCAGCGCGCACGGGCAGGCGATCACCAGCAGCACCAGCGCCTTGTACGCCGCCTGCGCCCAAGTCCAGTCCATCAGCCAGGGCGACAGCAGCGTCACCGCAACCGCCAACGCGAACACGCCGGGCGTGTAGACCGCTGCGAAGCGGTCCACGAAACGCTGTGTCGGGGCGCGCGAGCCCTGCGCCTGCTCGACCGCGTGAATGATGCGCGCCAGCGTGGAGTCGTCAGCGGCCGCGGTGGTGCGAATTTCCAGCTCCGCGGCCTGGTTGATGGTGCCCGCGAACACGCCGTCGCCGATGGTCTTGTCCACCGGAATGCTCTCGCCGGTCACGGGTGCCTGATCGATCGCGCTGGCGCCAGCGGTGACTACGCCATCCAGCGGTACGCGCTCGCCGGGGCGGATGCGCACGATGGCATCGACCGGTACGTCGGCCGCCGCCACGGTTTGCCACGTTCCGTCCGCCTGGCGCAGCTGCGCCTGCGGCGGCGCCAACGCCAGCAGGCTCTGGATGGCGTTTCGAGCACGGTCCAGCGAGCGCGCCTCGATCAGCTCGGCGATGGCGTACAGCGCCATCACCATCGCCGCTTCCGGCCACTGGCCGATCAGGAAGGCGCCGGTCACCGCAACGCTCATCAGCGCGGTGATGTTCAGGCGCCCATGGCGCAGCGCGCTGAAGCCCTTGCGGTAGGTCTCGAAGCCGGCGAGCCAGATTGCCGCCGCCGCCAGCGCCATTTCGATGCCGGTGACGGCAAGGCCCGCGCCGCCGAAGTACGCTAGGCCCTCGGCGCCCGCCGCCAGCAGCAGGGCGATGACTGGTCGGCGCAGGCCGCCGAGCATGCCCTCAATGTCATGCGAATCGGCAGTTCGATTGCTGTCTTGCGCGGATGGAGCCAGCGGCTGCGGGTCGAAACCGGCACGGCGGATGGCGGCCAGCGCCTCGGCGATCACCGGCTGCGGAGCGCAGATGGCGAGTGTGCGGGCGCCGAGCTGAAAGCTCAGGGACACGATGCCCGCCACCGGCTCCAGCGCGCGGCGAATTTCGGACTCCTCGGCTGCGCAGTCCATGGCCTGAATGCGAAAGCGCGCCGCGGTGCCGCTGCTGCGTTCCGGCTCAGGCCCGGAAGAGATCGAACGTTCCATACAAGGGTTCCTCAATGCGCATCTGCCAGAACTCGGTCATCGGCTCGGGGCCGACCGTTGTTTGGGGCATTCCGACATCAGACATTCCGGGACCCGAGCACGATGACGGCCATGCCGAGCAAGGCAAGGCTCACGCCCAGCCAGTCGGTCATGGACGGCCGCACCGAATCCACGGCCCACAGCCACAGCAGCGCCATGCTGACGTACACGCCCCCATACGCCGCATACACGCGCCCGGCCGCCTGCGGGTGCAGCGTCAGCAGCCACACGAATGCCGCCAGGCTGGCCGCCGCGGGCAGCAGCAGCCATACGGAGTGGCCCTGCTTGAGCCACAGCCAGGGCAGGTAGCAGCCGAGGATCTCCGCCAGCGCGGTCAACGCAAACAGCCCGAAGCTCTTTAGCAACTCCATCCCGGCCCCTGCTCAGGTTTCCAGAATCCAGACCACAAGGCCGAGCACGCACAGCAGTGCGCCCACGGCGCCATATTCGTAGCGCTCCAGGCGTTCCAGTCGCAGGTGTGAAAGGCCCAGCAGCGTCAGCCACGTGAACAGCAGCATCCCGGCCAACGTGGCGCCCGCCAGCAGCAGCGATAGCAGCACAAAGCCCGCCCAGCCGTAAGGCACGCCGGCCACGAACACCGACAGGAAGCCTTCGCAGGGCGAAAAAGTCAGCGCCGCCAGCAGCCCCAATATCACGGCACGGTCGCTGCACGTGGCGTTGCTGGCTGGGGGCGCCGGGCGCGGGCACGGATGGTCGTGGTCGTGGTGTTCATGCGCCGGGTCATGGCCGGGCGCATCGTTCGCCACAAAGTGGCTGTGACCATGCCCCTGCCCGCGCCACTGCCGCCACAGGTACCACAGGCCAAAGGCGATCAGCACTGCGCCCGCAAGCCAGGGAAAGACGCCTTCGGTCCAGCGGTTCACCGCGAACCCCAGCCACGCGACGACGGCGCCCAGCGCCACCGTGAACAGCACGTGTCCGCCCCCCGCCAGGGTGGTGACGAGCAGCGTCCTGGCGTGGCTCCAACGCTGCCCCCGGCCGGCCAGCACGAAGGGCAACCAGTGCGTCGGCAGCGCGGCGTGCATGAAAGCCACGCCGAAGCCGGTGCCGGCGATGGACCACGCCAGGCCCTCGGTCAAGGCGGGCCGCCGATGGGCAGCGCCTGCTCGACGGGGCTCACGTACACCCAGCCGGACACGCTGGGGCCGATGGGCGCCACGCGGCGGATGATGCCGGTTACCGTGTCCACCTCCGCATCCTCGACCACCAGCGACAGCCGCACTTCGGAGATCACCAGACCCGGCATGTCGATCGAGTAGTCCCGCTCCTCCAGCGGCAGCGGCTTGAGCGTGCCGCGCACGTCCTGCAGCGTAAGGTTGCGAAAGCCGGCATCGGCCAGCGCCTGGATCACGTCCGGCGTACGCACGTGGTGAATGAAAGCCTTGATCAGTTTCATGCGGGAGACTCCTCGGTTGCAGCGGCGGTCTGGCTGGCGGGGCGCCAGGCCATGCGGTACAGGCCGGGCAGCACGAGCAGGGTCAGCAGGGTCGCCGAGACGATGCCGCCGATGACGACGGTCGCCAGCGGTCGCTGCACTTCGGCGCCGGTACCGGTGTTGAGCGCCATCGGCAAAAAGCCGAGCGCGGCCACCAGGGCGACCATCAGGATCGGCCGCAGGCGCAGCAGCGCGCCCTCGCGGATCGCGGCGTCGACCTCCAGACCCTGAGCGAGCCGGTCGCGGATCGCCGCGACCATGACCACACCGGTCAGTACGGCCACGCCGGACAAGGTGATGAAGCCGACGCCGGCGGTGATCGACAATGGAATGCCGCGCAGCCACAGGCCGATGACGCCGCCGGTCAGCGCCAGCGGCACGCCGGAAAACACCAGGGCCGCGTCGCGCGCCGAGCCGAAGGTCAGCATCAGCAGGCCGAAGATCATCGCCAGCGTCACCGGCACCAGCAGCGTCAGCCGCTGCGTTGCCGACTGCAGTTGCTCGAAGGTGCCGCCGTAGTCGAGCCAGTAGCCGGGCGGCAGCTTGACCTGTTGTTCGATCTTTCCGCGCGCCTCGGCGACGAAGCTCGCCAGATCGCGGCCGCGCACGTTCGACGACACGACCAGGCGCCGCTTGCCATTCTCGCGCGAGATCTGGTTGGGCCCCGGTGCGAGCTTGAGTGCCGCCAGTTCGCCCAACGGCACGTAGCCGCGGTCGACGGATGGCAGCGGCACCGGCAGGCGCTCGAGTGCGGCGAGGTCACCGCGCAGATGCTCAGGCAGCCGCACGACCAGTGGGAAGCGTGCGTCACCCTCGTACACCAGCCCGGCTTCCTCGCCGCCGGTGGCCGCGGCCAGCACATCCTGCACGTCGGCGACGTTGAGGCCGTAGCGATAGAGCGCGGCGCGGTCGGGTTCGACCGACAGCACCGGCAGGCCGGCGACCTGCTCGACCTTGACGCCCTCGGCGCCGGTAACCGTGTTCAGCACCCGGGCGATGTCGTTGCCGGTCCTGAGCAGCTGACCCAGATCGTCACCATAGACCTTGATGCCCAGATCCGAGCGCACGCCGGAGATCAGCTCGTTGAAGCGCAACTCGATCGGCTGGCTGATCTCGTAGGCGTTGCCGGGGAGCCGCTCCAACTTCTCCTGGATTTCCGCCAGCAGTTGCGCTTTGGGCTTGTCCGGATCGGGCCAGTCCTTGCGATCCTTGATCATCACGTAGCCGTCGGAGATGTTCGGCGGCATCGGGTCGGTCGCCACCTCGGCGGTACCGACACGCGAAAAGTAGGTCTTCACTTCCGGCACCTCAGCCAGCGCCCGCTCCATCTGGAACTGCATCTCCAGCGACTGCGTCAGGCTGGTGCCGGGAATGCGCAGCGCCTGCACCGCGATGTCGCCCTCATCGAGGCTGGGAATGAACTCGGCGCCCATGCGCGTGGCCAGCCAGCCGCACAGCACGACCAGCAGCACCGTACCGCCGAGAAAGACGAAGCGCAGCCGCAGGGCAAGATCGAGCACCGGGGCATAGATGCGCTTGGCGTGGCGCACGATGAAGTTGTCCTTCTCCTCGATCCGGCCGCGCAGGAACAGTGCGACCGCCGCCGGCACGAAGGTGAGCGACAGCACGACTGCGGCGAGAAGCGCCATGATCACCGTTGCCGCCATCGGCCGGAACATTTTTCCTTCGACACCGGTCAGGGCGAGGATCGGCAGGTTCACCAGCACCACGACCAGCACACTGACCAGGCTCGGCGTGAACACCTCGCGCGTGGCCGCGAACACGGTCTGCAGGCGTTCGTCGAGCTTGAGCAGGCGGCCGGCGTGATGCTGGCGCTCGGCCAGACGCAGGATGCAGTTCTCGACGATGATCACCGCGCCGTCGACGATCAGGCCGAAGTCCAGCGCCCCCAGCGACATGAGATTCGCGCTGACGCCCGTTTCCACCATGCCGGTCATCAGCATCAGCATCGACAGTGGAATCACGGCGGCGGTGAGCAGTGCAGCACGCAGGTTGCCGAGCATCAGCAGCAGCACGGCGACGACGAGCAGCGCGCCTTCGAGCAGGTTCTTCTGCACCGTGGCGATGGTTTTGTCGACCAGCGTCGTGCGGTCGTAGACGGTTTCTGCGGTCACGCCGGGCGGCAGCGTCTTGTTGATCTCGGCCAGCCGTTCCGCTACGGCTGCCGACACCGTGCGGCTGTTGCCGCCCAGCAGCATGACCGCGGTGCCCTGTACCACCTCTTCACCGTCACGCGTGGCCGCGCCGGTACGCAGCTCCTTGCCGAAGGCGACGTCGGCCACTTCGCGTACCGTCACGGGAATGCCGCCGCGATGCGCGACGATGACACGCTCGATCGCGGGAATGTCGGCGACCTGGCCCGGCGAGCGGATCAGGTATTGCTCGCCGTTGCGCTCGATGTAGCCGGCGCCGACGTTGGCGTTGTTGCGCTCCAGGGCGTTCACGACATCGTCGAACGACAGGCCGTAGGCGAGCAGGCGCGCCGGGTCCGGCGTGATGTGGAACTGCTTCTCGAAGCCGCCGATGGTGTTGACTTCGGTGACGCCGGGCACCAGGCGCAGCTGCGGGCGGATCACCCAGTCCTGCAGTGTGCGCAGTGCGGTCGCATCCCAGGGCGAGCCGTCCGGCTGGCGCGCGTCGGGCGCCGCCGCCATCGTGTACATGAAGATTTCGCCCAGCCCGGTGGCGATCGGTCCCATCGTGGGTTCGATCCCGGCCGGCAGCTGGCTTTTCACGTCCTGGAGGCGTTCGTTGATCAGGTTGCGCGCCCAGTAGATGTCGGTGCCGTCATGGAAGATCACCGTCACCTGCGACAGGCCGTAGCGCGACAGTGAGCGCGTGTAGTCGAGGTTCGGAAGGCCCGCGATCGCGACCTCGACCAGATAGGTGATGCGCTGTTCCACCTCCAGCGGCGAATAGCCCGGCGCCTGGGTGTTGATCTGCACCTGGACGTTGGTGATGTCCGGTACGGCGTCGATCGGCAGGCGCTGGTAGTTCCAGGCGCCGAAGGCGCCGACGGCGAGCACGAGGAACAGCACCACCCAGCGTCGGGCGATGGAAAAGCGTAGGAGTGCGTCGATCATGGCGGTGCTCCGTCAGTGCCCATGCTCGGCTGAACCCTTACCGAGTTCCGCCTTGAGGATGAAGCTGTTTTTCGCGATGTAGCGCGCGCCGGGTTCCAGGCCGGACAGCACCTCGATGTGCTCGCCGTCGCTACGCCCCAGCGCGACCGGACGCGGCGCAAAGCCGTCGTCGGTCTGCACGAACACGACGCTGCGATCTTCCAGCGTCTGCACGGCTTCGCTGCGCACCGCCAGCGGTACGGCGGATTCGTCGAGCAGCACTGCGGCCGTCACGTACAGGCCGGGCGCCCAGCGCCGCTCGGCGTTGTCGAGCAGCACGCGCGCGATCCGCGTCTGGCTCTCGGCGCGGCCGAAGGGCACGACGTAGATGATTCCGCCCTGCGCGCTCTGCTTCGAGTCGGGATTCGTCACGCGCACCTGCTGGCCGACGCGGATCTTGGCGACATCGCGTGGGAACAGCGACAGCTCGACCCAGACGGTCGACAGATCGGCGACCGTGAACAGCGGCTTGTCGCCGGTCTGCTCGCCGGGATTGGTGTTGCGCGCCGTGACCACGCCGGTTAGCGGCGCGGTGACGGCATAGGTCTGCAGGCTCTCGTTGGCTTCGATCGTCGCCAGCGTCTCGCCCTGCTGCACCGGATCGCCGATGCGCCTGGCGACGCTGCGCACTGCGCCCGGGAAGCGCGCCGCGACCTCGCGTGTGCGCTCGGCATTGGGCACGATCGTGCCGTACAGCGGCAGCGTTTCGTGAATCTGCGCAGGGCCGGCTTCGACCAGCTCCAGGCCGGCGGCGGCGATCTGTTCGGCGCTGAGCTCGACGTGTTCGCCCTCGCCCTCGTGCTCTTCTTCACCTTCGGCATGTGCCGCTTCGGGTTTGGCCATCGCCGCCTCGGCCGTCGCCGGCGATTCGCCGCCACCGCAGGCGCTCAGCAACAGGACCAGCGCCAGCCACGCGGCGCGCTGTGGGATATGGTTCAGGGTCTTCATGGGGTCACTCGCTATGGCTGCTGCGCAGACGCTGGGTCTGTTCGTATTGACGGCGATCGCCGAAATCCTCGGCTGCTACCTGCCGTGGTTGTGGCTGCGGCACGGCCGCAGCGCCTGGTTGCTGTTGCCCGCGGCCGTCAGTCTTGCGCTGTTCGTCTGGCTGCTGACGCTGCATCCGCAGGCCAGCGGGCGGGTTTACGCGGCCTATGGCGGCGTCTACGTCGCCGTCGCGCTGGGCTGGCTGTGGGGTGTCGACGGACAGAGACCGGTACTGACGGACATCGCCGGCGTCGCGCTGACGCTCGCCGGCATGGCGGTCATCTACTTCGGCAGCCGCAGCTGAGCCGGCAGACAGCGGCGCGTTGGTCAGGCGCTCGATTTCGGTACGCAGTGCGTGCGCGGTCGCGGCGGACTCGATCAGCACCGCCTGCACGGACAGGTACTCGCGCTGCGCATCGACCAGCTCCAGATAGCTGTAGCGCCCGCGCGCATAGGCGTCTTCCGTTTCCTGCAACGCCTCGGCGGCACGCGGCCGGATGTCGTTGCCGAGTGCGCGCGCCTCGTTGACCGCGCGTGCGAGCTGGCGGTGCAGCTCGTAGAGCGTGGCTTCGGCGCGCACCTCGGCCGCGCGCCGCTGCGCGTCCACGCGCGAGCGGTTCGCCTGCGCCTCGGCGACGTAACCCTGCGCACGCCGACCGCTGAACAGCGGCAGTGACAGCGACACGACGAAGGCTTGGTCGCCGGAGTCCTCGAAACGGCGCAGACCGCCCGACAGTGTCACGTCCGGGCGGCGCAGCGTTGTCGCGAGGCGCAACTCGGCATCGCGCAAGCGGGCCTCGGAGGCAAAGCGCAGGAAGTCCGGGTTGGCTGCGAGCTGCCCGGCCAGGGCCGCGAAGTCGCCGGTCGGCGGCAGCGCGAACAGCTCGGCCTTGACCTCGCCGAAGCTGCGGCCATCGATGACCGGCTGCGACGCGCCCCACATCGCCGCGAGCTGCTTGCGCGCCGTGTCGAGATCGGCTGCGGCGGCCTGCTCCTCGAGCCGGTAGCGGTCGCGGGCGATCTGCGCGCGATCCAGCTCGGCATGCGGCGACTTGGCGGCGTCGACGCGGCGCTGCGAGGCGGCGACGGTACGCTCGCCGAGCGCGGTCGCCGAACGCGCCAGACCCAGCCGTTCCTGCGCGCGCGCCACAGTGATGAAGCGGCGCGTGACCTCGGCGAGCACGTCGAGCTGCGCGGCCTGGCGCTCGATCTCGACGGTGCCGCTGCCGGCGCGTGCCAGATCGACACGTGCTCCGCGCTTGCCGCCCAGCTCGATCACCTGGGACAGCGCCAGGGTCGTTTCGCCGGCATCGTAGGCGCGGGTCTCGCCGGAACCGGCGAAGTTTTCCGCTTCGATCGCCAGTTCCGGCGCCGGACGCAGTGCGGCCTGCCGCTCGCGTGCCTGCGCGGCGCGCAAGTCGAAGGTGTACGCGCTCAGGTCGGGATTGCTCGCCAGCGCGGCGGCGATCGCTTCGCGCAGCGTCAATCCATCCGGCGCAGTAGCGGCGCCGGCGGCGGGCGCCAGCAGCGCCATCGCCGTCCAGCACACGCGCAGTAGTGCGCGTGCGGTGACAATTCTCATCGTGTCCTCCCATCGCCATCGCCGCCGCAAATCGAGCGGCGCGGCAGGCAGGCCGCTGCGCCCAATGCGGGCGTCAGGCGGCGGGAAACCTCAAAGCGTCAGAGGGAGGAGGAGAGGGGAGGTCCGCGCAGCGGCGGGCGACAGAAGCGGGGTGGGGAAGCGGCACGCTGCGGCGAGGCGGCGGCGGCGGTGATCCGCAGCCGGGCGAACAGGACAGTTACCAGCCACAGCGCCGCCAGCAGGAGCGGCAGGTCAAAACCCGATTTGCCGGACTTGGTCAGCGCATCTCCGACCAGCGAGACATCGCGGTCATCGTGCGCCCGGTCGTCGCGATGATCCGCGTGATGTCCGGAATCGGTCACATGCAGGCTGGCCGGCGGTTCGCTGCCGTCAAGGCACAGGTGCAGATGCGCGCCGCCCAGCCGCGCGAACAGCAAGGCGACACAGACCAGTGTCAATAACCAGGGGCGAGGCGGACAGCGCAGGAACATGGCGCGAAGTCTAGCGGATTTCCAGATGCACAGGCTCGAGTAGCCCAACTCTCGAATGAGGCCTCGCCGCTTGCCCCTTTGCAAGCGCTGGCCGCAGCCGCTAGCCTCGCATCGCCCTGCGTCCGAGAGGAGACCGTTCATGCCCGTTCCGGCGCACATCCTGAGTGGTTACCGGGTGCTTGACCTGAGCCAGGTGGTGGCGGGCCCGACCACCGCACGCCTGATGGCCGAGATGGGCGCCGAGGTGATCAAGGTCGAATTGGCGCCTGACGGCGATTTGTCGCGCCGCCTGCCCTACATACGCGACGGGCGCAGTGCCTACTTCGTACAGCAGAACCGCGGCAAGAAAGGTCTGTGTGTGGACGTGCGAACGCCGGCCGGGCGGCAGATCCTGAGCGATCTCGCTGCGCGGGCGGACGTGCTGATCGAAAATTTCTCCCCCGGTGCCATCGGCCGCATGGGTCTGGACTGGGACACCGTGCATGCGCTCAATCCGCGCCTGGTGATGTGCTCGATCTCGGCCTTTGGTCAAAGCGGACCGCTGGCCAATCTGCCGGGCTATGACTACATCGCGCAGGCCTATTCCGGCTTCACCAGCCTGATCGGCGAGCCGGATGGCTCGCCGTATTTTCCGCAGCTGGCGTTCGGCGATGCGGCCAGCGGCGGTTTTGCGCTGGCGGCGGTGCTGGCGGCCTTGCTGCACCGCGAGCGCGGCGGTGCGGGCCAGTATCTGGACATCAGCCTGCTGGATGTTTACGTCAGTGGCCAGGAAATCGGCATCCAGGCGGTGAGCGCGAGTGGCGGCAGCATCGTGCCGCGGCGCACCGGCCGGCAGCATTTTTCGGTCGCGCCGCTGGGTATTTTCAAGGGCGCGCAGGGTTATCTGGTGATCGTTGCGCTCGGCAGACAATGGGATCAGCTGTGCCGTGTCATGGGCCGGCCGGAACTCGCCGCGGACCCGCGTTTCTCGGAAAACGCGACGCGCGTGGCCAACCTGCCCGAGGTGGTGACCCTGATCGAGAACTGGCTGGCCTTGATCGGCGATGACGCCGAGGCGATCCGCCTGCTCGAAGCCGAGCGCGTGCCGGTCGCACCGGTGCTGTCGGTGGAAGAGGTGGTGAAGTTGCCCCACGCGCGGCTGCGGCGCACGGTTCGAACCATTTTCGATCGCGCGCTGGGCGCGTTCGACGTGCCCGGCGTGCCACTGCGTTTTTCGGCCTTTCCCGACGAACTGCCACTGCAGGCGCCGTTCCTGGGCGAACACAACGCCGAGGTGCTGGGCGGTTTGCTGGGCTACGATGCGGCGCGCATCGGCGCACTGCAAACGCAGGGCGTCCTTCTATCGCGGCAGGTGTAAACAGTTCTTGGCCCTGGCGCGTTCAGCGGCAGCTCAGATCACACCACGCCGGCCGTGCGTAGGGCATCCAGGTTACCCGCTGCCAATCCGATAGAACTGCACAAATAATCATTAGGACGCGATATCCCCACATCAGCGGGCCGCTGTAGCTTTTCGGTAACACAAATG
>WOYI010533049.1_pt1 | contig 12926 bp, 14 predicted proteins | sample 6423411 | NCBI WGS metagenome assembly WOYI01 (sample SAMN13441803, study PRJNA592873) | oil field metagenome | biome: oil field; feature: oil-well bore; material: oil-contaminated soil; isolation source: oil-contaminated soil from oil-well borehole | place: Germany: Wietze | collected 2016-10-18 ... | reverse complement strand
GAAATTTTTTTATTGACATCGGTAGCAATTCTCGCAATCGCGACAAATATAACGAAGAATTCAAGGCGTCCCATGAACATACCGACAATCGCTGTCCAATGAATACCTGCTGGTGCACTATAACCAGTGATACCAACTGATAATCCAACGGTACCAAGAGCACTGGCAAATTCGAATAATGATTCCATCAATGAATAGCCATAAGTTGTAAAGATTAGTGTACCAGCAACCAGCACAATAATATAAACCATAAGGAACGCATAGTTTTGATTGATATCTTCTTTTTGTACAATGGTTGGTGATCCCAACTTTGAAATAAATCGTGTGCGGATGGTTTTATGATGCGTCGTTTGTTCTTTGATGTGCCACCATAAGCTTTTGAATGCCAACGCGACACGGTATTGTTTCATACCGCCTGCTGTAGAACCCAAACCTGCACCAAGCACCATAACAAGAATCAAAACGGATAAAGAAAAAATAGGCATGATGGTTGTTGTTGGTGCAAATCCAGCAACTGTTTGATAGCCCGTACCTGTGACAGCGGATATAAACTGAAATGCGGAAATGCGTAAAGATTCCCAAAATCCAGCATTGTTGGTGGTCATAAAATTAATTGTCAAGAGGGGGATAAAAATAACCAATAATAAACCTAATAATTTAATTTCAACATGACCAAAAACATTTTTTAGTTTACCTCTTAACAGCATCAAATGAACAAAGAAATTTGTACCACCTAAAATCATTAAGACAATGATTGTGACCTCAATACCTACGCTGTTATACGTGCCAATGGATCCCGCTTGAGTGGAGAAACCACCTGTCGCTACGGCACATATCGCGTGATTCAACGCGTCAAAGACTGGCATCCCAAAAATGACTAAAAAAATCATGCCAACAATGATATAACCTAGATAAATGGACATGATAATGCGTCCGGATTTAATCAAATTGGGGACCAGTTTATCACTGTGACCTTCAGCACTATATAAGCGCATACCAAACTTATCAGATATCGCAGATGTTAGTACCAATACGAGTCCAACCCCACCAACGAGTTGTAATAAACTTCTAAAAAATAAGAAAACATGAGGTGTTTGTGTAACATCAACCACAGTTAAACCCGTTGTTGAATAACCAGATGTCGCTTCAAATATGCTTTGGGTAAGGTTATATGTGCCTGTCAGCATGAACGGTACAGCAGAAGTTAAGATACCCATTATCCATATTGAAACAACAAGGATGGCATCTTGACTGCGTTCAAGTCTCCCTTTTTCTCTACCTTTAAAAGCTAGTATAATCATCAAACCTGCAACAATTGTGACTAATGAAGGTGCTAGAAAATGCCAGAGATAGGTCATTTCCTCAGGATAAAACAAAATAACCGCCAGTGGTAAGGCGTTTATAATCCCAATTAATATTGCAAATATACCGAGATAGTTGATAATCAGGGGATAGCCTGATGTGATTTTTTTCTCCATCGTTTTATCGCTTCCGTTGCACGAAATCAATCAATTCATCTTGATGATCTGGCGTAGTCACCATGATGAGTTTATCATCGGGTTTAATCACGGTTGATCCATCGGGAATAATGACGTGTGGATCTCTAAATATGCAACTGATGTTGACACGTTTTGGAAATTGAATATCCATAATTTGTTTGCCAACGAGTTGATAATCTGCTTCAATACCTAATTCAAGCATGACAATCTTTTCATCTTCAATTGATAACGTCTTAATGATGTTTTCAATGGATGATTCATTAATAATCGTTTGGGCAAGCAAATAAGTCGAACTAATGACAGAGTCAATACCCAAACGTTTAAATAATTCCACATTTTTAGGGTTTTTGACTTTCGCTACCGTTCGCTTAATGTTAAATAAGTTCTTTGCTGTAATACAGGCAACATAATTATCGGTATCATTATCGGATAGCGCCAAAAAGACATCAGCATTTTGACAATCTGCATCAGATAGCGTATAAGCTTTTGTCGGATCACCAGGAAATACATCAATATCATTATGACTGGAAATATATTCAGCAAATGAAGGATCTTGATTGATGACGATTAAATTGTGCTTTTTCTTGAGTTTTGATATGATATAATCAGATTCATGCTTGCCGCCAGTGAGAACAATCTTCATAGTTCTTCCTCGCCTTCATTTAAGTCTTCAAATTCGGATAAAGACAAATTAAATGGATAAATTGCTTTAATGTTCGTACCTTCAAGTAATTTCCCTTTATCTGTATCAGCTAAGCGAACAAAAATTTTAGGCACATTGAAAACATAATAACAGACATGTGCAAGAAAAATATTAACATTATCATTATCAGTTGTAACAACAACTGCTTTCGCCTCTTTGATGAACGCATTGTCCAAAACAGATAAATCTGTAGCATCACCAACAACTTGATAACCCGAGAAAGATTCTTGTAATTTCCTAAAAGAATCGTCGGTCGAATCAATAATAATAACGTCTTCTCCTTGTTCTGACATTTTAGTCGCTATATTGGAGCCCAATCTCCCTGATCCAATAACGACAAACTTATTGCGTTTCATAACTTCTCCTCGTCGTAAAACATCAATGCTATATGATAAAAGTATGCTGCTACTATTTTAACACCAATGAGGTGTTTTCCCAAATGACCAACAAACTTTCCAAGTAATATTGTACCCTAAATGCGTGAATTCTCATCCACTTTTTGTGTCATTAATCAATTTATTATCCACTTTTTTGGTGGTTTTCCGTATATTTACGTGATCTATTTCACTTCACTTTCTAGAAAAAATGATAAAAATGCAATCCATAAAATGTTAACGGTTGCATATGAAAGCAGTCATGAATTTGCTGATATATTCAGTGGCATTGAATGATTAGATTTCATCAATAGGTTGATTAAGTAAACCTGGTAAATCACAGTTTGTCATGTGTGATTGTTGAGTCACACAAAGATTGTAGAGATTTTAAAAATAATCTAAATAATGATTGAAGTTACCAGTTTTGTCATAAATGTCACTGTGTTTTTTCCATTTGTTTGTGATGATCGTTTCGGCGAAAGAAAACCAATTTGGACACTGTTGCTTGATAATCTGCATATTCAGGTCTCGTTTGTAAGATTTTATTTTCCATCATAGGGATACTGATAAACCAGAACAATGCCGTCATAATAATTGGCGATATAACCCATAAATCAAGTCCATAAACCGACAAATAAATGAGATATAGACTCCACCAAACGGCAATTTCTCCAAAATAATTTGGGTGTCTGGAATAGCGCCATAAGCCTTCATCTATACACCGTTTTTTACCTTTATTGGCTTCTTTAAAGGTATCCATTTGGGCATCGGCAATAAATTGGATCACAGCAGCAACAACCATCAACAATGTGCCGATGATTGTTAATATATTGAGCGTTGGATTGGCTACAATGACATATACACCTAAAACCAATTGTAGAAAAACAATGAGCGTCGGTACGAGCTGTATGCCAAATAAATTGATGAGCCAATAGATCTTAGGGTGCTGGCTTTTAAAATTTTCATAACGCCAGTCCAAATGGCTAAAATCAGTCCAATGTTTAGCCCAGTTATATGTTAATCTAATGGACCAGAAACTGATACCGAAAATCATGAAGACAACGCCCATTGACACTGCACGATCTACGTAAATAGCAACTAATATCAACATCAAAGGTGGGATTACACTCCAATAAGGATCGTAAAGACTAGCATTTTTCAATATTATGGAGCATCCATAAATGAATAATGTATAAAAAACATCAGCAACTAACAAAGCCGGAATTAGTTGCATTGGCAATATTAAAAACACATATGATGAAAGGATCGCTCCGACCAAATAAATGATTGCAATTAATAAGATAGATTGACTTTTTTTAGACATAAACACTCCTTATAATTGTTTTTCTTTGAGTTCATTAATGATCCATTCAAAAACAGTTTTTATATCGATTTTTTTCGATAAAATACATGCCATCGATGTTGCTGGATATGGACCAAATGTCGTTTGGTTGACATTAAGACCAATACCTATAATCATATAATCAAGCACTTTTTGATTGGTTTTAGTCTCTATAAGCATGCCACATATTTTGTTGTTACCAACGAATAAATCGTTAGGTGATTGATAAAATGCGTGAATGCCAAAGCGTCGTAATACATCAATCAAGACATCGATAATCTTGTGCTTTACCGCATCAATTTCATCAACAAAAAGATCTTTTAATAAGATAGACATCAATAGATTTTGATGTGGTAATGCATCCCAAGTGCGCCCAAATTGACCTCTGCCATGTTTTTGATAATCAGCTCTAACGATTGTAAAATGAGGGAAAGATGCATAGTGTTCTTTCAACAGCGATGAAGTCGAATCCACTTCATCAAACTCAAGCAATGTATACATCAGTCAATAGCAAACATCAATTCTGATTCACAAACGAGGTGATCACCAACATAAGCCTTACCTTCACCAGAACCGAAAACACCTTTTAATTTAGTAATCGTGACATCAAGTCTCAATGTATCGCCTGGAAAAACACTCTTTCTAAATTTAGCTTTTTTGAGACCAACGAAATAGGCGATTTTCCCATGATATTCTGGATTGGATAATATGACAACAGCTCCCGTTTGAGCGAGTGCCTCAACAATCAGTACACCTGGCATGACGGGTTTTCCCGGGAAATGCCCCTTAAAATAGCTCTCATCTTTGTTCACATGCTTGATACCGATGGCATGTACCATCGTTTCGAGTTCACTAATCTCATCTAACATTAAAAATGGATCTCGATGCGGAATAATCGCTTCAATTTCTTTTTTTGTCATCAATCCTCACCTCGTTTAAATATGATTACAGCATTTTGTCCACCGAATCCGATATTGACATTCATCGCATAAGTCATATTCCTTTTTACTGCTTTATTTACAGTGTAATTAAGGTCACAGTCGGGGTCAGGGGTTTTATAATTAATGGTCGGTGGAATCATCGACGTCTCTAAAGCTTTGATGACAGCAATCGATTCAATTGCCCCAGATGCACCAAGCGCGTGGCCTGTCATTGATTTTGTGCTGCTAATATTTAGATGATATGCATGTTCACCAAAGGCTTTCTTGATACCGAGTGTCTCTAGTTTATCATTTAATTGAGTCGATGTGCCATGAGCATTGATATAGCCGATATCTTCCGGTCTTATTTGCGCATCAAGCAATGCATTTTGCAAAGCGCGCGTGATCCCATGCGCTTCTTCATCTGGCGCAGTCATGTGAAAAGCATCGGCTGTTGTGCCATAACCGACGATTTCCGCTAAAATTTTGGCACCCCGTTTTTTAGCATGTGTATATGATTCAAGCACAAAAATGCCAGCCCCTTCTGCAATCACAAACCCATTTCTTGTTAAATCAAATGGGCGACTTGCCTGTGAAGGATCATTGGATGGTTCAAGTGCTCTTAAACTTGCAAAACCACCAACCCCTATTTCATTGATTGGTGCTTCGGCACCACCGGACATGACAATATCTAAATAGCCATCTTTAATATAACGATACGCTTCACCAAGCGAATTAGTTGCCGCACTACATGCAGTAACCTGTGGTAGATTCGGTCCCTTAGCTTGATATATCATACCCAATTTAGCACCAATCATATTGATGATTGCGTTTGGAATGAAAAATGGTGAAATACGTGATGGATCACGTGTTACACTCTTTTTTGTTTCTTCAAAAATCGTATTCAAACCACCGATTCCTGAACCGACAAACATACCGAAACGATAAGGATCCAATGCAACGCCTTCTAGTTTAGATTGTTCCCAAGCTTCTTTGGCAGCAACCAATGCTAGATTAGTGACACGATCATTTCTTTTCGCTTCCTTTTTATCCAAATATTGTTCAAAATCGATTTGTTTAACTTCACCCGCAATGGTAACTTTCCAATGATCTGTCGGATATAGGGTAATAAAATCTATGCCATTGACACCCTTTAACATATTGTTAAACGATTCTTCGACCGATAATCCGACAGGACTCACTAAACCCATGCCCGTAATAACAACTCTTTCTTTACTCATGTTATATCACCAATCCTCCGTTTACTGATATTACTTGACCTGTGATATAGGCTGCCTCATCGCTTGCTAAAAACAATACGGTATGTGCGACTTCTTCCGGTTTTCCAAAACGTCCTAGAGGGATGTTTTCAATAAACGTTTGAACAACTTCTTGTGATAGTGCTGCAGTCATTTTTGTTTCAATAAAACCTGGCGCGATGGCGTTGACGGTCACCTGTCTACTAGCAAACTCCCTAGCTAATGTTTTGGTTAAACCGATGACACCAGCTTTGGCAGCACTATAATTGGATTGTCCAACATTACCGGTCATTCCTGCGACACTTGTAATGTTGATTAATCGTCCCGCTTTTGACTTCAAAAGTGGTCGTGCGGCATGTTTGCAAACGTGCCAGACACCCTTTAAATCGGTATTGATGACATGGTCAAATTGTGCTTCTGACATCCTAAGAATCAATGAATCATCTGTTATGCCCGCATTGTTAATGACGATATCTAACCCACCAAATGCTTCAACTGCTTGATCGATCAATCGTTTTGCTTCATCAAATTGACTGATATCGGCTTTCAAAGCAATCGCTTTCCCACCGTTCGCAATGATTTCTTTGACAAGTGCTTCTGCTTTTTCAGCGCTATGGTGATAATTGATAACGAGTGTCGCGTGATGTTTGGCAAGTGCCCGAGTAATAGCTTCACCAATACCTGAAGCACCACCGGTAACCAGTGCCACCTTATTTTGAAAATCCATGTTTCATCAACCATCCTTTCACATCATCCAATTCAGCATATTTATCAAAATGCATGACTTCAAGATCAGCATCTATTTTTTTAACAAATGAACTTAATGTTCGTCCTGGACCAATTTCCAAGAAATGCGTAAATCCGTCCCTTTTCATTTGTTTAATTGACTTGATGAATTGCACAGGATGACTGATTTGTGCAGCCATTAATCCATATAAATCTTTGAATTCAAGTGGCAATGCTGTCTGATTCATATAGAGCGGTAACTGTGGTTTATGGGCAATAAATCCATCAAGTTCTTTTCTCAATTTATCGCTTACTGGTGCCATTAATGGTGAATGAAATGCACCCGATACATTGAGCTTAACAGTGCGTCTAGCGCCTTTTTCTTTTAGTAAACTCATGGCCGTTTCAATATTTTCTTTATCACCTGAAATGACATATTGGTCGGGTGCGTTATAATTAGCAATCATCACTTTATGTTGCAATGCCACGCATACTTCTTCGACACCTTTTTCATCCAATCCAATCACCGCGACCATCGCACCTGGATGAAGTAGAGCTGCCTCTTGCATAAGATTAGCTCTAATAGAGACTATCTTTAATAAATCCTCAAATGAAAAAACACCTGCAGCATACAAAGCGCTATATTCGCCTAAACTAAATCCTAATACACCTTCATATTTTACATAATCTTTCAACGCTTCTAATCCTAATAACGATTTTAACACGATGAGTGGTTGTGCATATAAAGTCTCATCTAGTTGATGCTGATCTTCTAGTACGTCCTTTGGACAATACCCTAAAATATGATGTGCATCTCCAAATAATTTAGATTTGTAATCCAATCCCATCCCTACATATTGGCTACCTTGACCGGAGAAAAGTAACGCGAGTTTGCCCATCACATCACTTCCAATTGATCTTTATAATGATTGACATCATCAAAGAGATCTGATAACACTTCCTTGACAGTTCTAATGTTATGAACTAGTCCCGCTGATTGTCCTGCCATAAAAGAACCACGTTCAACATCGCCATCAAAAACGGCACGTCTAAGCGATCCTAATGTTAATTTTTCGAGTTCCATGGTGTCAACACCTTGTAGACTCATCGACAAGTATTCAGTAGACATCATATTTTTAAGGACACGTACTGGTGCTTTAGTTTGTCTACCCGTGACAACAGTATCGGTGTCTCTTGCATTTACAACCATCTGTTTGTAGTTCTCATGAATCGGACATTCTTTCGTAGCCAGTAAAACCGTGCCGATTTGAACACCTTTCGCACCAAGTGCGAAAGCGGCGAGTACACCTCTCTTATCAGCAATACCTCCCGCAGCAATCACAGGAATTTTAACAGCGTCCACAACTTGTGGTACCATCGCCATAGTTGTGAGTTCGCCGATATGTCCACCCGCTTCTGTTCCTTCACATACAACGGCATCCGCACCCATTCGCTCAACACGTCTTGCAAGAGCAACTGAGGGTACAACTGGAATCACAATCATGCCATTTTTCTTCCAATCATCCATGTATATGCCTGGTGATCCTGCACCTGTTGTGACAATTTTGACACCTTCTTCAATGATGACCTTTGCAATCTTTGGTGCATGAGGACTCATCAGCATGACGTTAACACCAAAAGGTTTATCAGTTAATTGACGACATTTTCTAATTTCTTCTCTAACCCAATTTTCATCATAACCCCCTGCACCGATCAGTCCTAGTCCTCCTGCATTGGATACAGCAGAAGCTAATTCAGCTGTCGCGATATTTGCCATACCGCCTTGGATGACAGGATATTTAATACCTAACATTTCTGCAAAATTTTTCATTGTTTTTCTCCTAGAGTGTGATGAGGGCGCTGCCCCATGTGAACCCACCACCAAAACCAACTAAAATCAGTTTTTGATTGGGTTTATCATTTGCTTTAATATAGTCATTTATTGTGATAGGAATACTCGCAGATGATGTATTGCCATAGTCTGCGATGTTTATCACAAATTTATCAATATCGATATTCATATTTTTTGCAACGGCTTGAATGATTCTTATATTTGCTTGATGAGGAATAATGGCATCAATCTCCGACATCGTCAAGCCTGATTCATCAAGCATTTTTTGAATACCTTTTTGCATGGCTTCAACAGCGAACTGATAGACGCGTTTGCCATCCATTTTTATCTTTTTTTCAACAGTTAGAGAACCTTTTTCATCACCGATCGCTGCTGAATAATAATAACTTGGTTTATCGTGATGCGTCGGCTCAATAATGACAGCGCCAGCGCCATCGCCAAATAAAACACATGTGTTTCGATCAGTATAATCTACCACACGGGTCAATGTTTCAGCACCGATGACTAATGCGGATTTGAATTTTCCAGTTAAAAACAGCGATGTTGCAATATCCAACCCATAAATAAATCCTGTACAAGCCGCTGTCACATCAAAACTCATCACGTCATGTGTGATTTTCAATCTTCTTTGAATCTCATTAGCCACAGATGGTGTTCTCAATGTGTTGGTGACGGTAGCAACGATGATTAAATCGATCTTATTAACATCGTAATGTTGAGATTCAATGGCATCGATAGCTGCTTTATATGCCAAATCAGTCACCGTTTCATCTACAGCTCTATATCTATTTTTAATTCCCGTTCTTGAAACAATCCATTCATCGGATGTTTCAACTATTTTTTCTAAATCTCTATTTGTTATTTTACCACTTGGTACATACTTTCCGCTACTCTTTATCGCTATTTTTATAGGGTTCATCTCTTTCTCCTTCATGAAATAATCCGATTTGTCGATATTTTTGATAACGTGATTCAAGACGTTCATCAACGTTCATTTTCACACTGCTCTTAATACATTCAGATAATACTTTTTTTAGATGATTAAATCCAATACTAGTCTCTATATGAAGACCCTCACCTTCAGGTATCACGTCATCGATGATGTGATATGAGTATAGATCTTCTGCTGTGAGTTTCATCATCGCAGTGATATCTTTCGCCTTCGTCGCATCTTTATAAAGAATAGAAGCGAATCCTTCCGGTGATAATACTGAATAAATGGCATTCTCAAACATCAATAAATGATCTGCAACACCAATAGCAAGCGCACCACCTGAACCACCTTCAGATAAAATCACAGAAATAATCGTTGTTTTGATACGGCTCATTGCCATGAGATTTTGAGCAATCGCTCGTGCTTGTCCGCGCTCTTCTGCTTGAATCCCAGGATAAGCACCCGGTGTATCGATAATCGTGATGATGGGTCGACCAAATTTTTCCGCTTGTTTCATTAATCTTAAAGCCTTTCGATACCCTTCTGGATGCGGCATCCCAAAATGATGCACGATTTTCTCAGCAGTCGTTTTTCCTTTTTCCTCAAAAATGACAGTCACAGGTTTACCATCATACGTAGCAATCCCACCAATGATGGCACGGTCATCACCAAAATAACGATCGCCATGCATTTCCAAAAAATCACTAAATAACGTCTTTACAAGTTGTTCTGCCGTTGGCCTATTGGGATGTCTTGCCAGCTGTACACGATCCCATGCGTTCATGATTTCACCCGATGTAATCGTAACAACTGATAGATCGTCTTTCGCATTTCTTTTCTACCAACAACCATATCAACCTGCCCATGCTCTAATTGAAATTCATCAGTTTGGAACCCTTTTGGTAAGTCCTGGTTAATAGTTTGTTTGATAACTCTCGATCCCGCGAAGCCAATTAATGCTGATTTTTCTGCAATGATAATATCGCCTAGTGATGCAAAACTGGCAGCAACCCCACCGGTTGTTGGATTTGTCATCACGCTAATATACAGCAACCCTTTTTCATCAAATTTAGCAAGTGCAGCCGCTGTTTTTGCCATTTGCATGAGGGATAGCATACCTTCTTGCATGCGCGCACCACCACTAGCTGAAAAAATAATTAATGGCAATCGGTGATCCATAGCATATTCGATTAAGCGTGTGACACGTTCACCAACAGCACTGCCCATACTGCCCATCATAAAAAAACTATCAAGCACGCCAATCGCTACCTTAATGCCTACAATCAAAGCTGTTCCACAATAAAAAGCTTCATCAAGCGAACTATTTTGTTTAGCGATATCTAGCTTTTGAAGATATCCTTCCATTTCTAGCGGATTAATAGATGTCACATCATTAAACATTTGCTCAAATGTTTCATCATCGGTGATTGATTTGATGCGATCTTTTGCAGGCATTCTAAAATGATAGTCACAATACGGACATATCAATTGATTCGTTTTTAGATTTTTCTCATAAATGGCCGCCTGACAACGATCGCACTTGATGAATAATCCACTCGGAATGTCAATTGGTTCTGATGCTGTTGTTTTTTTGCGAACCGTTTTTTTAAAGCGTTCTAGTTTCTTTTTGCGTTCATCGATAAAATCATTCATCTTCAACATCCTTTACTAAGTGATTGAAGCGTTCGATAAATCCTGTATCATACTGCCCTTTGATGAAATCAGGGTTATGCATGATGAGATATTGATATTCGATATTCGTCTTGATACCTTCGATTATAAATTGTTCCAATGCCACTCTCATTCTTCTGATAGCTTCCAGTCTGGTTGGTGCATAAACAATGAGTTTAGCAAGTAAAGAATCATAATACGGTGGAACCTCATAACCAGGATAGATATGTGTATCTAATCTAACACCAAAACCGCCAGGAAATAAAACATTGGTGATTTTACCTGGCGTTGGTATAAACCCATTGAGTGGATCTTCTGCATTAATACGACATTCTATCGCATGACCTTTAGGTTTGACATCACGTTGTTTAATCGTCAGTTCTTTACCGAAAGCGATACGAATTTGTTCTTTGACAAGATCGATACCAGTCACCATTTCTGTAATTGGATGTTCAACTTGAATACGCGTATTCATCTCAATAAAATAAAAGTCACCTTTAGGATCAACTAAAAACTCAACCGTTCCGGCGTTTTCATATTGAATCGCTTTTGCTAAGCGAACCGCCGCCAATCCCAATTTATGTCTAACTGCATCGCTTATAAACGGCGATGGCGTTTCTTCTAACATTTTTTGATTTCTTCTTTGCATGCTGCAATCTCGTTCATATAAATGGATAACATGACCGTGCTGATCAGCTAATATCTGAATCTCCACGTGCCGTGGTGCTTCAATAAATTTTTCGACATAAAGAAATGGATTACCAAAGTTGGATTCAGCTTCAAGAGACGTTCGATTGTAAACATCTTTAAACTCTTTTGCGGACCTAGCGATTGAAATGCCTCTACCACCGCCACCGCTTGTTGCTTTAATCATCACTGGGTAACCAATTACTTTAGCTATCTTTAACCCTTCTTCAACATCACGAACGGTATCCTCACTGCCTTCAACAATGGGAATATTTGCTTTTTTAGCTGCTTTTCTAGCCATAGCCTTGTCTCCAGCAAGTTTGATTGATGACGCTTTAGGTCCAATAAATTTGATACCACAGCTCTCTACCATGTCTACAAAATCAGGATTTTCAGACAAAAAGCCGTAACCTGGATGAATAGCATGACATCCTGTAGCTACAGCAGCACTTAAGACTTGATTCATATTCAAGTAACTATCTTTACTTGCAGCTTCTCCTATACAAATCGCCTGATCAGCCAGTTTGACATGTAAACTGTCGTGATCTGCTTTTGCATAAACGGCAACTGTTTCCATACCTAGCTCTTTTAGAGCACGTATAATTCTAACAGCAATCTCTCCACGATTAGCAATGAGTACTTTATGCTTCATGATTTTGCGCGATTGCCATAAGCGGTTGATCAAAACTCACGACATCTTTATTTTGTACAAAGATTTCTTCAATCTTTCCATCAACTTGTGCAGTAATTTCGTTCATGATTTTCATGGCTTCAATGATGCACACGACATCCCCTTTTTTGACTCGTTGTCCAATGGCAACAAACGGCTTGCCATCTGGCGTAGATGCACGATAAAAAGTGCCAACTAATGGTGCATTAATCGTCAGTTCGTATGCTTTCTCCTTTGATAGCACCGGTTCACCATGATGCGCGTTCCCGATATGTGTGGGTATAACGAT
>WOYI011194480.1_pt1 | contig 12935 bp, 13 predicted proteins | sample 6423411 | NCBI WGS metagenome assembly WOYI01 (sample SAMN13441803, study PRJNA592873) | oil field metagenome | biome: oil field; feature: oil-well bore; material: oil-contaminated soil; isolation source: oil-contaminated soil from oil-well borehole | place: Germany: Wietze | collected 2016-10-18 ... | reverse complement strand
TGAAACTGAGCTACACTTATCAGCAGCCGCCATCCAAAACGGCGGTTAAAGTGCCGGGGTAAAATTCAATGCGCAGGGCTGGGTAGTTTTAAACGCGCACCAACACCGTAGAGCCCAGTTCGACTCTGGGTCGCGCCTCCACTCCCTCTGTCTTATTCAGCCCTGTTGGCCGCTCATCTGCCCCATGAGCATGGCGGCGGTCTGTTCAAGCAATGCAACATCCAGCACGCCAATGCAATCTTCCGCGACTTCGATGCCCGCCAGTATGCTGGGACGTTCTTCTTCCTTGATCTCCCATACATCTGTGGCATCGCCACGCGCACGCACGCCGGTCAAGGTTATGATCGCCGCATCAAGGATCTCGACTGCATCGGGAATCTGGGTTTTCTTTTGTACCAGCGCGGTACGCACGACCGAGATGGCGACAGCCATTCTGGCAAAGGCGGTCACGCTAAAGCGATCCTCGCATGCCGCCTGATACGGCAGGTGCATGTCCATCGCGTAGATGTCCTTCAATCCATTGGTGACAGGGACGCGCAGGGGTGTTTGTTTCTTGCTCATCGTTGTGTAACCTTTCCGCTTTTCAAAATACGCTCCTCTTGTCGTGCATTTACCAGCACTTCGTCTGCGCCACGAACCCGGCCCAGCTCTTGTTGAACAACATGATATGTTCGGCATAGTCATGCTCCATCCAGCCATGCACGAGTGTGAGTGTATCGTGACGTGCCGCATTGTCCAATTCATCAAGCAGGCGATGCGCGACTGCGATGTCATTCATGGTTCCCAGAATGTCCTGCAAGACCGTCAATTTATTCAGATAGGCTTTGAGTTTGTGGTGCGGCAACAGGCTGCCGAACATTTCCAAGCTATAGCGCAGTTTCTTGCAGGCGATGCGCAGTTCATGAAACTGTTTGGGATCCTCGGTCGATAACGCATTGCCTATCGTCAAGACTTGGTTGCCGCGCTTGTTAAGGATTTTGCTTGCGAAGCTAGCAAGCGCGCCTTTTGCGCCGTCCGGCCGCGCTTCGTACATCCATGCGCCGAAACGCAACAGCAGGCGCTGGAAATCTTGCGAGGCCAGACTTTTTTCCATTCCCGCATGTTGTTTGTTGCGCATTTGCTCGCAGGTATTCAACAAAGCGCGCAATCCTTCATGATCCGGCAAGCGGGTGCAGATGGGGGCCAGAGTCTGCGTGATCAGCACATCCCAATCGCGCGAGCGTCCCAGGGCGATACAAAGTACCGACACTTGAAGATATAAAGCATTCAGCTCGGGGCCGGGATGGACGCGCCTGGTTACGGATAGCACCACGCGCAAACGACGCAGACCGACACGCACTTGATGCAGATACTCTTCATCCAGCTTGAGCCGCGCCCCTCCCACATTCGACTGTATGTGTGACAGACATGAGGCGATCAGCGTTTGCAGCGCGCTGCTGATATCTTGCGCGGGCTGCAACTCGGCGAATCTGCCTTTGCCGACCTCCGGCCTGGAGGCGGAGAACAAGCGGTAACCATATTCGGCTTTGCTGGTGTGCTCGACTTCCAGCGGCACGATGTCGAGCAGCTTGAGCGCCAGCCTGAAAAGCTGTTGTGGCTCGCCGGATATAAGTTCCAGTTCCAGCTCCGAGATGGGGCACATGCCCTGCCCCGCCCGTATCTCGCCGCTATCCATGCACAGTTCGATCTGCGCGCCCCCGAAATCGAGCAGGCGCACATTGCGCGTGAAATCGGTGACGAAGACCGGTTGCAGATGCTTGCGAACGCCGTGGGGCAGTTTGCCTCCGCTAAGCTTGAGTGCTTCAAGGTCGAGCTGTTCTGCGGGCACCGGCATCTCCCATTCGTTGCGTTGGTGCAATCCGGCACTCGACTGGCCGCCGCCTTTCAATGTCTGCAACCACTGCTTGCCGACGCGGCGCAAGCGTAAGGCCATGGCATGCTGCTGCAAAGCTAGCTCTGCGGTGTCGTAATAGATGCTGTACAGCTTGAGCGTGCGCGCCCGTTCTATGGAATGGGTGCGCAGCAGAGGATGCCGCTTCAGGCGCTGTAGCTTGTCGGGAGAGATATGCAGTTTGAGTTCGGTTTCTACTGCCATATTGTCTCCTATGCAGAAAGTCCTGCAGCATGGCCGGAGGCCCATGCCCACTGGAAGTTGTAGCCGCCGAGCTGGCCGGTGACGTCCACCACCTCGCCGATGAAATATAGCCCCGCCACTTCGTTGCATTCCATAGTCTTGGAGGACAAGGCGCGGGTGTCCACACCGCCGCAAGTCACCTCGGCTTTGCCGTAGCCCACTGTGCCGGTCGGTGTGACTTGCCAGCCCTTGATCTTGTCCGCCAGGGCGGCGAGCTGTTTGGGGGAATGCTGATTGACCGGGAGGTTATCGCTCCAGTTCGTGGCGATGATCTCGGCCAGACGTTTGGGCAGATATTGCGCGAGGAAATTGTCCAGCAGCATCTTGCTGGTGCGTTGCTCTATGAATAGGGCGTGCAGGTCGAGATCGGGCAGCAGGTCGATGGATAAGGGCTGCCCATGCTCCCAATAGGAAGATATTTGCAGGATGGCAGGACCACTCAGGCCGCGATGGGTAAACAGCAGATTCTCGCGAAAGCTCTGCTTGCCGAAACTGACGACGGCCTGCAACGACACGCCCGACAGATCCGCATAAGCGCTCCACTCTTCCGGATGGAAGTTGAGCGGTACCAGTCCCGGTTTGAGTTTGGTCATGGGGATGTTGAATTGCTCGGCCACTTTGTATCCGAACGGTGTCGCGCCGATCTTGGGGATGGAAAGCCCTCCGGTGGCGATGACCAACGAAGCGGCCCGATAGATGCCGCGCGTAGTGCGCACACTGAATGCCTCGTCATGCGCGCTCTGCTCGACCGAACACGGCATGCCCCAGCGCACTCCCGCACTATCGCATTCGGATTTGAGCATGGCGATGATGGCTTCAGAACCGTCGTCGCAAAACAATTGGCCGAGGGTCTTCTCGTGATAACTGATACCGTGCTTTTCCAGCAATACAATGAAGTGTTGCGGTGTGTAGCGGGCCAGCGCCGAGCGGCAGAAGTGCGGGTTGTTTGAAAGGTAGTTGTCCGGCTTGACGTTCAGATTGGTGAAGTTGCAACGGCCGCCGCCCGAGATACGGATTTTTTCCGCCAGTTTGTTGCTGTGGTCGAGCAACATGACGGAACGACCGCGCTGGGCTGCGGTCAACGCGCACATCAATCCTGCCGCACCGGCACCGATGATCAGCACATCTATTTCAACAGGTGGCTTGGCGTTCATCCCGGCATTTCCAATTGACGCCAGATACAAGCGTCTTTGCTGGCCTTGTCGATACCCTTCAACTGCGCCGCATGCTGCGCCAGCTCTTCTTCGCTGGCGAACAATACGCGTACCGGTGCCGAGATGCGTTCTGTTTGCGTATTGCTCTCGGAGCTCCCGGTATCTTCGGTGTCTTCGCCGAGTAGGCTTTTCTGCCCGCGGGTCATACCGAGATAGACTTCGGCCAGCAGTTCGGTATCCAGCAAAGCGCCGTGCAAAGTGCGGTGCGAGTTGTCGATCTGATAACGATCACACAATGCATTCAGATTGTTCTTCTTGCCCGGATGCAGGTCCTTGGCCACCTTCAGGGTGTCGAGAACCGGATTGTCCAGTTTCGGCAAACCGGCCAGTGCCAGTTCGGCATTGAGGAAGCCGATGTCGAACGGCGCATTGTGGATGATCAGCTCTGCCCCGGCGATGAATTCCAGCAACGCCGGTGCGATCTCGATGAATTTGGGCTCGTCCTGCAAGCGATCCAGTGTCAGTCCGTGCACGGCGGCGGCACCTTCGTCGATCTCGCGTTCCGGATTGACGTAGCGATGGAAGGTACGCCCCGATACCTTGCGCCCGTCCAGTTCGATTGCGGCGACTTCGATGATGCGGTGGCCCTGCTTGGGGTCCAGCCCGGTCGTTTCCGTATCCAGCACTACCTGTTTCATGCCTGCTCCCTCAAAGTCTCGATGCCGCGGTTGGCCAGCGCATCCGCGCGTTCATTGCCTTCATGACCCGCGTGTCCTTTGACCCATACCCACTCGATGTGGTGACGGGTCACCGCGTCGTCCAGACGACGCCACAGGTCGTCATTCTTGACCGGCTGTTTGCTGGCAGTCTTCCAGCCACGCTGCTTCCAGCCCGGCAGCCATTCGGTGAGGCCTTGCAGCACGTATTTCGAATCGGTATGCAGGCGCACTTTGCAGGGGCGTGTCAAAGTCTCCAAAGCCGCGATGGCAGCCATCAGCTCCATGCGGTTATTGGTGGTGTGCGCTTCGCCGCCGCACAGTTCGCGCTCCTTGCCCTTGGCACGCAACAACACGCCCCATCCGCCGATGCCGGGATTGCCCTTGCAGGCACCGTCGCTGAAAATATCTACTACATCACTCATCCGCTTCACTCTTATGTGTTCCTTTGTTCAATTTGGGGGATGCGGGTATCAGTTTGCGCACCAGACCTTCGTTCCATTTTGGTTTGATCAGGCGCATGCCGGGTACGCGTTTTATCGCATGCAGGAAATAGATACCTCCGCTGACTGCCCACCATCTGTCGCCCGCATTTTCCATGAAGGCAGCGCGATCCAGCCATTTTTGCTGGCGGAACGGTGGCGCATAGGCAGCGAAACGACCGCCGACCACTTCGAACCCCAGCAGTGCCAGCCAGTCTTTCAGGCGCGTCAAACCGATGAAGTGTGCATCCCACGGACAGCCTTGCTTGCGTCCCAGCGCCCGATTCAATCCCCACAGGCTGAAGGGATTGAACCCGCTGATGATGAGATTGCCTTCCGGCATCAGCACGCGCTCCACCTCGCGGATGATCTGGTGCGGATTGTCCGAAAATTCCAGCACATGGGGCATCAGCACCAGATCCAGACTGGCGCTCTCAAAGGGAAGTTCGGGGCAGATCAAGCGCACATCGTTGCCATGAAGATTACCGCCGGTGAAGCGCAAGGGCATACGGCTGTTGCGCAGGAAGTCCTGGCTGTGCACACCCATCTGCAGCGCATTGAAGCCGAAGATGTCGCCCACCGTATGGTCGAAGTAGGCTTGCTCGCGCGTCAGCACATAGCCGCCCTGCTCCGTGGCAAACCATTCACTCAGACTCTTCGCGATTACTTTAGAATTCGGCATCGAAGCTGCGGCCCCATTATGTTGAAAATCACGCCTATCCCCGCCCTGCAAGACAACTATATCTGGGCCATCCACGGCCAGTCGGACACGGTTGTGATCGTCGATCCCGGCGAGGCGGAGCCTGTCTTTGCGTTTCTGAAACAGGCCGGCCTAAAGCTGACCGCCATCCTCTGTACCCATCGTCATCATGACCATGTCGGCGGTATCCAAGAATTACGCGGAGTATATAACGTGCCGGTGTACGGGCGAAGACATCCGAACAATCCGCACATCACACATGCCTTGCAGGAAGGCGACCAACTGCTGCTGCAGGAAATCCCGGCCGAATTCGAGATATGGGAGTTGCCGGGGCATCTGGTCGATCACATCGCCTTTGTCACAACAGGGGCCGTTTTCAGCGGCGACATCCTGTTCGGTGCCGGATGCGGCAAGAACTTCGAAGGCAGCCCGGAACAGCTATGCCAGTCCTTGCAGCGCCTGGCGAGTTTGCCCGACGAGACGCTGGTCTATTGCGCGCATGAATACACTGAATACACGCTACGCTTTGCCGCACATAGCGAACCCGACAATGCCGCGATCAAACAGCGAGTCGCCGTAACACAGGCACTGCGCGCCACAGGGCACCCGACGGTGCCTTTCACCATCGCTCTGGAGAAGGCGACCAACCCCTTCCTGCGCGTCGACCGGCCGGAATTGATCGAGAAACTGGAAGCGCACGGACTGGCGGATGACAGCCCGGCCAGCGTATTCGCGGCGTTGCTGCGCTGGCACGATCAATTCCGTTTGCCTCGCAAGCCGTTCTAGTTTATTCTGCGCGCCCTTCCGGAGAGGTGGATGAGCGGTTTAAGTCGCACGCCTGGAAAGCGTGTGTGGGATAACATCCCACCGCGGGTTCGAATCCCGCCCTCTCCGCCAAATCAGCAACTTGCGTTAATTGCAAACTAACGCAGGCAACCCAAGAAAACCACGTTGCCACACTTCAGTGTGGCAAATTTGTGGCAAAAATCCCAATCATTGAAATAGCGGCAACCAGAGACAACCACCTTGCCAAGGGTGCCGTCCCGCTTACGGGCCGGAGATTCATCCCCGGCCCGGCCATGATCTACCCGCGCTCCGCGAATATTTTCCGCAAACTGCGCGGCTCGAAATACAGGTCCAGTTCCGCGCCGTTGCGGATAAGCTCCACGATATTGATATACCCCATTTCTTCCTCGCCCATGCAGGCCAGTCCAAAAGCCTGCAACTGCTCGCGCTCCATATCACGCTCCGTGATGTACCAATCAAAGCCATTCAGGAAGTAATGCAGGTGCGCGATGGCCTCATCACACGCGCCGTCCTGCTCGTAGGTCTTAGGCATCGTGCGAATGTGCCTTTCCATTTCCACCACCTTATCGAAAAAATGCTGCTGCTCTTCAGCACGCATTCGGGCAGCGATGGTGGCAAGCTGTGCATGAGACATGAAGCCTTGCAGGAAGCGCAGCGCATCCTGCGCCTCCTCTCTTGTCTTGTGGCTGGTCATTGTCATGGCGCCCCCTTAAATCAGGCCACGTTCTGCAAAGCTCATGCAGTCCGCACCGGCAACAATGAAGTGATCAAGGGCGCGCACGTCAACAAGTGACAAGGCTTGCTTGAGTGCATCGGTCAGCATCTGGTCTGCCTTGCTAGGCTCGCACAATCCAGACGGGTGGTTATGCGCGAAAATCACGGCGGCAGCGTTATGGTGCAGCGCACGCTTCACGACTTCACGGGGATAAACGCTGGTCTGCGTAAGCGTTCCGCGAAACATCTCCTCTGTGGCAATCACGCCATGCTGTGCATCCAGAAAAATCACGCTAAAGACCTCAAATTCAAGCTCTGCCATCTTCAATCGCAGAAAATCACGCACTGCCGAAGGGGAGCTGAAAAACGCCTCTGCCTGTCGCATCCTGCGTGAAAGAATTTCAAGCGCCTTGGCAATGATGTTTTCTTCCTCGCTCTGGATTTGCACCTCGTAGGGTGGGGAGATTTCGTTCTTCACACATGCGGTTTGGTGAGTGTCGGTTTTGATTTGTTCGGCTTGGCTGGTTGTGTTCGTTGCGTCCATGGTCTTTCTCCTTCGTTCGTTTGTCGGTTTGCTGCTTGCGTTTTGGAGCCGTGTCGCGGCAGCGCAAACGTCGAAAGCAAGAGAGGAGCGGAAAGCCCGAAGGCGAAAAAGTGGTGCGGCCTGCGCGGAAGGCAAAGCCGAGCACAGCCACGGTTTTTAGCCGTAGCCAGAATGGTTGGCTTGAAGTGACGAACGCTTTAGGGAGTTTGTTTCAACACGGCATCAGCATGCAGCAATCCGACGCGAAGGGATGGCGCACGAACGGCTTTCAACCAGCCAAGCCGAACAGGAATGTGATTTCTACGGGTTAGAGGGTCTTACGCCCGACAGGGACGGGCTTCAGATTGGCTCTAAATGTGGTGAACTTAACGGGGCATGCCAGCCCAAGATGACAATGCTTTTGCCATGCCTTGTGTGTCGAAGGCTTGAAGAACGGCCAATGGCAACCCGAGCGCGGAAGTGACATGCCGCGCGTGCGATATTTCAGCTTCTTGATGTTCATGGAATTCATCTACGGGCAGTGACACGCCGTCGCGCAAGTGCATCCTTTTCGCGATCTCTTCAGGCCGGTCAATGAACAAGACCACTCCGCCGATTCGTAGCTCACTAAAAACATCAATGTGAATTGCCTCAATGCCGCCATCAGACTTGCGGCGCATGGTGAAATGCCCATCGAGCAGAAGATTACCGGTCTGCAACAACCGGGATACACCTTGGATCAGCAAACGCTGATTTGCCGCTACGTCGGCAACCAGCTTCGAGTTGCCCGAGATGGCAGACTGTTTTTCTTCACGAATAATCTGGCTTGCCGTGTAGTGAGGAATGCCAATCTCATCCGATACAAGTTTGCAGGAGGATGATTTTCCAACCGCATGGATGCCTGCCACGAAAATAACCTTCATGCTCTCCCCTTCCAGGATTTGGAAAGAATCTTGGCGTAATCCTTGGAATCCAAATATCTAAAGGACTGCGGTGCGACGAAGTCTTTGAATATCTTCTTCGGATCAACCGGCTGTTCAAACTCAAGTACGTCAGCAATCTCGATTGCGAAGCCGGATTTTTTCCCCTCAAAATAATCGTAGATAAGCTGACGGGTCACCCCGCCCCCCTTTTCCTTGGCTAATTCCCATAGGGCCGTGGGCGATCCTTCGATGACATCGACCACATTAACGGCTGCTACAATCTTCTGGGTGGGTGAGGATGAATAGATCACCAGTACATCAACCGGCTCAGCCGCCCAGCTTCTTCTAAATTCCAGCCGTTTTTCACCGGCCAGTATCTTTTCCACAAAGCAGGGACGGATAGAAATAAGCGCAACTCTAGGCGGCTTGGGAAATAAGTCTTTGGTACGCGTTGTCATCAATTTCTCGGATAGTTCGGATACTGCCATTTACAACTCGATTCTGTGAAAGCCAGTCAAATGACGGCGGGTGAACAAAATGTTTTACCAGTCGGAAAAGCATTACTTTGGTTGGCTTGGCTGCCATTCTTTCAATTTCAGTCATGCTGTACACCGTCCTGCGCCGCACTCGATCTACAATCTCGCTCGCATCTTCAAGTGTTTCATACTGCTCGACGATGCCAAGGCTGGTCACCGCTTTTTCATCAATTGAGCGATAAAATAAAACGACATCCCCTGGGCTGATCTGCCCCAATTGAGCATGACATAAATACGCCTGTTTAATTGCATTGCTCGCAGTATGAGTTGAACTAAACAGCGTCATTTGTGGCGGATCAGATGGGGAAAAATAGTCTGAAAACAAAATTCGGTGATACTCAGGGCGAATCGGGATGATGAATTTTCTGATATTCGCGTCATGCCTGAAGTGCGGGAAATATTTCCTGAAATACTCAAACGAAGATAGGTCTGCCGGTGTGTCATCAGGGGCAATAACGGGATGCTTCTTCACATACACAACATCAGTGCCATATCGCCCGAATTCGGCAAATCCAAAGTCTGCCAGTAGTTCAAAGAGGAAGCCGTGCTTCTCCGCATCCCCGTGGATGAAGATATGCTCAAGTCGATTTTCTGTCGCGTAGCGAAAAGCCGCCTTCAAGAATAATTCGCCGATCTTCCTTCCCTGACAGTCCGGCGCGACTTTGAACGTGCACAACTTCAATGATGCGCCGGGCAGCACATCCCCGTGCCCTGTTGCATCATCGTTTTCCTTTCTGGCATATATGCACAATGCACCGAGCCTATCCGGCTCTGCCCAGTAAACCCAGGCCCGACGATCATTCCTTGCACACCCTCTAAACCAATCATCAAATTCTGGATACCCTTCTCGCAAGCTATCGAAGAACTCACCACTCAGTAACCGTGTCAGCGAATGCAACGGCACGTCATGAATGTTTGGAAGCTGAACGGAAGTCGGCTCATGCAAACGACGCAAGAAGTCGTCTGCTGCTTGAATCGCAAAAACACGATTATCTAGCCCGCGACTGACGGCCTTTCTGTGAATCTCACGGTCTTCCGTAACCAAGTAATGCGCCGCATCACACTCAAGCGCAAACAGAATGGCATTATCGCAGGCATCATTGGGACGTGTTTCTGGGGTGTGCCAAGGACAATCCGACACTCCATCGAGACGAGTGTATTGCGCCAACCGGTCTCGTGTACGCAAGCGCCTCTCGGCGTTCCTGTCGCGATTGATGTCCTCTTCCGATGCGGGATGGAAAACTAGGGGATGCCCATGCTCTTGGGCCAGCCGCACAAAATTCCCCAGTCCCGGCGGCAATGGGATATTGGAATCCTCAAGCGGTATCAGAATGTTGGTATCGAGGAGAAAGCGCATTAACGGTTAGCGTTATGGATTGGCTAATTTCTCATCCAGTTGCTGGAATACCGTTCGCCCGGCCTCGTCTTCCGCCACGGCAAATAGGAACAGGCAGCGACCGCCGCTAGACTTCTCCCATTGCCCCCCGACCTGCTTCTTCTCGCGTGAATCGTCGTTGGTCTTATAGGGCTCGCCTTTGTATTCGACCGCCAGCACACGACCATCAACCAGTTCAGCTACGAAGTCAGGATAGAAATAGTCACTGGAAGTCGGCAACCAGAAAGAGAATTTCTCCTGTCGTTCGATATTGCGCACCCACTGCTTAACCTTGGGGTGGGCATCAATGGCTTGAGCGCATTGAAACTCTTCCGCCACTTTACCCGCCCCGGTTTTCTCGCGCAGGTCATGGATCACCGGATAGAAATGCTTCTCGAACTCGTAGCTGCCCTGATAGCACTGCCGCGCCGGGTACATCCCCGCCTGAAACTCAAAGCTGTAATGCACGGAATCCTCGACCGGCGGCACTGACATCTCGAACAGTCTTGCCTGGAATCCCTTCTCCATCGCCAATTCTCGCAACCGCTCGATCTCTTTACTTATTGCCTGAGCCAGTTGGAAGCGCGCTCGCACTAGGGCTGTCAGGGTAAAGCCTCGGTCATGGATTAAGTGCGCCAGCATCTTCACCAGATATGCCTGCAATTGCAGTTGTGAGACAAAGGGCTTGCGCACCTCCATATCCAGCCAACGCACCAGGTCTTGCTCACTGATATGGCTGGTTACGTCGTTCAGCTTGAGTTGTTGCGCGTCAATGTGGCGGTATTTGACCTGCTGCCCGTTCACGTCAATTTCAAACGAATTAATGCTCTCGCGGATGGTAAATCCCGCGAGTTGAACAGGCTGATCGAGCAAGTCCCAATCTCCTATGCTGGAGAGAGTCTCCTTCTCGACAATTTCAAGATAGCCGTCCAGTTGCAAACAAAGTTGCGGAATCCTAGCGAAGGTCAAACCCAATTGGGCCGGTGCGCGAAGTGCCTGACGGACAGCGCGGTGTGCATCGAACTGCTCCTTAACTGCGACACGGGCTTTCTCTGGCAAGGTCTTGCTGATGAATGCCTCAGCTTGAGCCAAGGTATCCGAATCGACATCGCCTTTCAGCAGAATCGTCGCACCTTGCGATGTCTCGCGAATTTGCACCGCTGCTTTAATTTCTTCTGGCCAGTGCTGGGTGTCCGGCACTTGTGGCACTTCGATATGACAATCTGGTATGGCGGGCATGGATGGTGTACCACCATGCCCGCCAGTCAGCGGCAAGGGCTGCTGCGGGATAATCAAAGCGCCCGTTTCCAGTCGCTCGAAACCCATGTTCTGCACCATCCGGTCTTTCAGTGTGGCGGCGGCCTCGGCAAAGTTCTCAGCAACGATATGGGCGTAGGCTTTATTCAACGCATCTTGCTGACGTTGTTTGGCATAAGGCATGCGCAACACACGCCCCAGCAACTGTTCCACATCCTTGGCGGATTTCACTGATTGCAGAGAGGCCAGCACGTAAGCGAAAGAGCAATCCCAACCTTCTTTCAAGGCCTCCACGGTAATTACATAGCGAATCTGACAACTAGGGTCAAACAGGTTGACTCCATCCAATTCCTTCTGCGAACCAGTCGCAACTGCAATTTGCTCTTCCGGGATGTTCTCTTGCTCAATCAGGTGCTGGCGCACAACATCAACCGTTGCCTCGTTTCCCTTGGGCGCAGCCTGCACCAGCACAATGGGGCGTATGTAGTCAGTTTCTTTCTGCGCAGTCAGTTCCAGCCCATCTCGGGTCAGTACCGCATCACGCAGACATTCACGCCACCCCTCTGGGTGCTCTGCCAACACAATCGGCAGCTTAATCATCTGCTCGGTTTTCAGCTCCTGAGCGGAGACGTGATACAGCACATTGTTTCCGGCGACAGGCGTAGCCGTTAGCTCGACCACGCAACTTGGATTCAACCTGCCCAGCGTTTGAAAGAAGCGGTCTGTGCGGTTGTTGTGTGCCTCATCAACAATCACCACGGGCTGGCGCAGATGCAGCCAGTTCGCCAGGGAATACTTCACGCGTCCAATATCGGCGGCAGTCAGGTAGGGCTGGTTCTGTAAATCGGCCTCTGTCACCTTCTCCAAATCTGCGCTTTGATTGGCGGGCAGATTATCGAAGTGCGGCGCGAGTTCTTCAAAGAAGGAATAGACGTTGCGCTTGGCGGTGTCCGTCACATTGAAGGATTGGATCGTGGCAACCACCACAATACAGGCCTTGCCGACATCATGCGGGCTGATGGTTTGCAGGCTTTCCAAATCGCACACCTGCACACGGTCACCGAAGTAATGAGCCAAGGCTTGCCGATACGGATGCCGGGCGTTGGAGAGTGCCTCCAGCGTCTGTGAGCGAATAGTGTCAGATGGAGTCAACCACAATGCAATCGGTGCATCACTATCAAGTACCGCTTTGCCTGCCAGTGCCACCGCATGGGCGGCAAGCACCGTTTTGCCACCGCCAGTCGGAATGCGTAAGCAAACACATGGCACATCTTCGAACACGGGCTGATAACGTTCATTGCCTCGATTCTGCGTTGCCAGCATCGCGTGGAAGGCATCCGCAATGGGTACGCTACGGCAGGATTGCAGAAACTGCACCAGCGCGGAAAGTGTGTTCTTTTGGTAGGTTTTCAGTTCAAACATAATGTTCAGCGCATCTTCACGTCATAGGGAATCTGCTTGAACGTAATGTTCTCAGCAGCAAGGCGGGCCGCGCCTAACCGGGTCGTTTCACCGTAAATCACTTTTCGCCCATCGTGCGGGAAAATTTCCTTGATGGCATCCAGCACAGCATGGGTCAACACATTGCCGCTCGCCGGGCGACGATCTCCAAGG
>WOYI010549368.1_pt1 | contig 12939 bp, 9 predicted proteins | sample 6423411 | NCBI WGS metagenome assembly WOYI01 (sample SAMN13441803, study PRJNA592873) | oil field metagenome | biome: oil field; feature: oil-well bore; material: oil-contaminated soil; isolation source: oil-contaminated soil from oil-well borehole | place: Germany: Wietze | collected 2016-10-18 ... | reverse complement strand
CAGTGGAGGTGGTGGTGTTCATGCGTGTTCCTGCTCGGTGGCGTTTTGCGTGAGGTCGGCGTAGCGGCGGCGCTGCTGGCTGCCATTGCCCAGCCAGGCGGCCAGCACCAGGGCGCGCTGCAGATACAGGCCCAGGTCGTATTCGTCGGTGACGCCGATGGCGCCGTGCAGTTGCACCGCCTCGCGCGCCACCTGCAGCCCCGCATCCGACGCGCGCGACTTGACGCGGCTGGCCAGGACCGAGCGCGCGCTGGCGTCGCCGTCCGGGTCATCGAGCAGGGCCAGGGCCTGCGCCACCACGCTGGCGGTCAGTTCCTGCTGAATCAACAGGTCAACGGCGCGGTGCTGCAGCGACTGGAAACTACCGATCGGCTTGCCGAACTGGATCCGCGTGCGCAGGTAGTCTTGCGTCATGGACAGCATGCTGCGCACCAGGGCCAGCAGTTCAACACTGGCCAATACCAGGGTTTCATCGTAGGCGCGGGTCAGCGCGGCCTCGGCGGCGGCCCCTTCGGCCAGCAGGTGGCTGGCGGGCAGGCGAGTGCTGTTCAAGTCGAGCTGTGCCGCATAGCTGCCGTCGGCCAGCGGCTGGCTCGACAGGGTCAGGCCGGATGCGTCGGCCGGCACCCACACCAGGGCCAGACCTTGCGGCCCGCTGGCGCTGACGATGTAGCCGTCGGCCCCGGCGCCGGGGCGCACATGGCGTTTGCAGCCATTGAGCAGCAGGGCATCGGCCTGGCGCTCCAGCCGGGTCGCCGCTTGGCCCGGCCGGTCTTTCGCGCCGGTGACATCTTCCTGCCAGGCCACGGCGGGCAGCGTGCGACCCTCGGCGAGTTCGGTCAGCAGACGCGTCGATAGCTCGGTGGCACCCGCATGGGCCAGCAGCCGGCCGGCGAAGACCAGCACCGGCACCACCGGTTCGGGCGCGACCTGTGAGGCGAGCGTGGCGACGACCTCGGCCATTTCGGCAAAGCCCTGGGCGTAGCCGCCCAGTTGTTCGGGCACCAGCAATCCGGTCCAACCCTGCTCGGCCAGGGCGCTCCAGAAGCGGCGGTCAAAGCCCGGCGTCTGCCGGCGCAGGGAGCGGGCGCGGTTGAGTGGCGATTCTTTGGTGACGAAACTGAGTGCGCTTTCGCGCAGCATGGTCAGTTGTTCAGCGCGTTCGCTGTCGTGGGTGGTGGTCATGATGAGGTGGGTTGTGTCATGGGTTGATCGAGGGCATTGCAGGCCTCAGCGGGAAGAAAATCGATCGCGGGCAACCATCTCGTGAGCGTCAATAAGATTTGGGCAGCCCCAGCACCTTCTCGGCGATGAAGCACAGGATGAGTTGCGGGCTGATCGGCGCGATGCGCGGAATCATCATTTCGCGCAGGTAGCGTTCGACGTGGTATTCCTTGGCGTAACCATAGCCGCCCAGCGTGGCCATGGCGCGCTGGCAGGCGTTGAAACCAGCCTCGGCCGCCATGTACTTGGCCGCATTGGCATCGGCGCCGCAGGGCAGGCCGTTGTCATATTTCCAGGCCGCGCGCATCGCCATCATTTCAGCGGCCTCAAGCTCCATCCATGATTGCGCCAGCGGATGCTGGATGGCCTGGTTCTGCCCGATGGGCCGGTCAAAGACCACGCGTTCACCGGCATACTTGACGGCCACCTCCAGCGCCTTGCGGCCCAGGCCGATCGCTTCGCCCGCGATCAGCACCCGCTCCGGGTTCATGCCATGCAGGATGTACTCAAAGCCGCGGCCTTCTTCGCCGATGCGGTCCTGCGCCGGCACCCGCAGGCCGTCGATGAAGAGTTCGTTCGAGTCGACCGCCTTGCGCCCCATCTTTTCGATTTCGCGCACCTCGACAAAACGGCGATCGAGGTCGGTGTAGAACAGGCTCAGGCCGAAGGTCGGTTTCTTGCAGTCCTCGATCGGGGTGGTGCGCGCCAGAATGAGCATCTTCTCGGCCACCTGGGCGGTCGAGATCCAGACCTTCTGGCCGGACAGCACATAGTGGTCGCCTGCCCGTTCGGCGCGGGTTTTCAGGCGGGTGGTGTTCAGGCCGGTGTTGGGCTCGGTGACGGCGAAGCAGGCTTTCTCCTGGCCCTGGATCAGCGGCGGCAGCATGCGGCGCTTCTGCTCCTCGTTGCCAAACACGGCCACTGGCTGCAAACCGAAAATGTTCATGTGCACCGCCGATGCGCCAGACAGCCCGGCGCCCGACTGTGCAATGGCCTGCATCATCACGGTGGCTTCACTGATGCCCAGTCCGCCACCACCATATTCCTGCGGCAGGCAAACGCCGAGCCAGCCGCCGTCAGCCAGAGCGCGGTGCAACTCATGTGGAAAACCGCCGACCCGGTCATGTTCGAGCCAGTAGCTGTCGTCGAAGCGGGCGCAGATTTTGCCGATCGCTTCGCGGATGGTTTCGTGTTCTGGGTTGGGGGTGAAATCCATGGTGTGCTCCAGTGGGTTCAGATTGCCAGACCGAGGCGTGTGCCCTGGTCAATGGCGCGCAAGGCGTCGAGTTCGGCGGCCAGCTCGGCGCCGCCGATGACATCGGGCGCCAGGCCGAGCGCGCGCAATTCGGCGACCAGTGCGTTCTCGCTGTCCTGGCCGGCGCACATCACGATGGTGTCCACAGGCAGCGTCTGCGGCACACCGTTGACGCTCAGGTGCAGGCCGGCATCGTCGATGCGTTCATAGACGCAAGCCGACAAGGTGCGCAGGCCGCGCCGCGCCAGCTCGGCCTTGAGCGCCCAGCCGGTGGTCAGGCCCAGACTGCGTCCGGGTTTTTCAGGTTTTCGCTGCAACAGCGTGACTTCGCGTGGCGCGCTGACCGGCTGTGCCGGTTTGAGGCCGCCCGCAGCTGCGGGCGAGGTATCGACACCCCATTCAGCGTAAAACCGCTCGACCGCCTGAGGTGCGTTGGCAGCCTTACCCGCATGCTCGTCATGCAGCAGATAGGTGGCCACGTCGAAGCCGATGCCCCCGGCACCGATGACCGCGACCCGGCGGCCCGCCTGCGCCCGGCCCGACAGCAGGTCGGCATAGCCCACCACCTTGGGGTGGGTGACGCCCGGGATTTGCGGCAGGCGCGGGCGCACGCCGGTGGCTATCACGATGCGGTCGTAGTGACCGGCAGCGAGCGAGGGGGCATCCGCCCGGCTGTTGAGCTTGAGCGTCACGCCATGCCGCGCCACGCCCTGCTTGAAGTAGCGAAGCAGTTCATTGAACTCCTGCTTGCCCGGCACGGCCCGGGCCAGGTTCAACTGGCCGCCAATCTCCGGTCCGGCCTCGAACAGGGTGACCGCATGACCGCGTTCGGCCGCAGTCAACGCGCAGGCCAGCCCGGCCGCGCCGGCGCCGATCACCGCCACCTTGCGCTGCATGGCCCGTGGCGGCAACAGCGAGAACTCCAGCTCGCGTCCGGCGCGTGGATTGACCAGGCAGGTGGCCGGGCGGTTGGCGAAGATGTAGTCGAGACAGGCCTGGTTGCAGGCGATGCAGGTGTTGATCTCGTCGGCGCGGCCCTCGGCCGCCTTGCGCACGAAGTTGGCATCGGCCAGGAAGGGGCGCGCCATCGACACCATATCGGCGTCACCGCTGGCCAGGATTTCTTCGGCCAGACCGGGCGTGTTGATCCGGTTGGAGGCGATGACGGGAATCGCCACCGCTTTTTTGATGCGGGCCGCCGCAAAGCGCCAGGCGGCGCGCGGCACCAGGTAGGCAATGGTCGGGATGCGCGCTTCGTGCCAGCCGATGCCGGTGTTGAGGATGTCGGCGCCTGCGGCCTGCACCGCCCGGGCAAGCCCGATGATCTCGTCAGCCGGGGCACCGCCCTCGACCAGATCGAGCGCCGAAACCCGATACATGAGCAGAAACTGCGGACCCAGGCGTTCGCGCGTGCGCCGCACGATCTCCACCGGCAGGCGATGGCGATTCTCCACGCTGCCGCCAAATTCGTCGCTGCGGTTGTTCGTGCGCGTGACGGTGAACTGGTTGAGCAGGTAGCCCTCCGATCCCATGATCTCGACGCCATCAAAGCCGGCGCGTTGCGCGAGTTCGGCGCAACGCACATAGTCCTCAATCGTTTGCCAGACTTCGGCCGTGCTCAGCGCGCGCGGCGCGCGGGGGTTGATCGGGGAGGGGATATCGGAGGCGCCCACTGGCCTGGCGATTTTTGCGTAGCGCCCGGTGTGCAGGATTTGCAGAATGATCTTGCCGCCCTCGGCATGCACCGCCTGCGGGATCGGTCTGAGCGCATCGGCTTGTGCCGTCGTGACAAGCAGGGGACCTGTTTCATCCAGCAGGCCATCCTCGCAGGGGGCATAGCCGCCCGTGACGATCAGGCCCGCACCACCGCGTGCGCGCTCGGCATAGAACAGGGACAGCCGGTCGATGGGGCGGTCCAGTGACTCCAGGCCTGTGTGCATCGATCCCATCAGCGTCCGGTTGCCAAGGGTGTGCGCACCAACCTTCAGGACGGAGAGTAGCGTCGGAAAGAAAACAGTGGCTTCGGCGGACATGGAGAACGTCTCCTGAAAAATCTAACTAACATCTGTTCAATGATATATCATACGGCATCGACCAGCCATGCAATTGGCGAGCACCTCAAATTCTTCGTCCGGATTGACGGTGTGATGCAGGCGGCGATTTCGACAGCAGTCAGGAGATTTACCCATGATGTTCGATGATGACCAGATTGCGCTGCGCGACGTGGCGCGCCGCTTTGCACGAGAAAAACTCAGGCCCGATTACCAGAACCGCGAATCGCAACCGGGCATCGACCGGGCGTTGTTCAAGGAAATGGGTTCACTCGGTCTGATCGGTGTTGATCTGCCCGAGGAATATGGCGGTTTGGGCTTGAGTGGTGTCACGGCTGGCATCATCACCGAGGAAATTGCCTATGGCGACTTCAACGTCAGCTACATGCAGTTGCTCAGTTCGCTGATGGGCGCCATCATTCATGCCAATGCGTCCCCCGAGTTGGCGCGCAGCTGGAACAGCCGGATCGTGGCGGGCGAGGCCATCGTCGCGCTGGGTCTGACCGAACCACGGGGTGGCTCGGATGCCGCCAATCTGCAACTCAAGGCGCGTCGCGTGGGCGACGAATACGTGCTTTCTGGTGAGAAAACCTCCATCACCTTTGCCGACCAGGCCGATGCCATGGTGCTGTTCGCGCGCACCGGAAAGCCCGAGGATGCCGCGCGCGGCATCAGCGCCTTCCTGGTTGATCTGAATCAGCCCGGCGTGCAACGCACGCGCTTCAATGATGTTGGTAGCAAGATCATCGGCCGCGGCTCGGTGTTTTTCGACGATGTACGGGTGCCGGTCGAGAACCGGCTGGGCGAGGAGGGCAAAGGCTTCACGCAGGTGATGCAGGGTTTCGACTTCAGTCGCATTCTGATCGCACTGCAATGCGTAGCCGCCGCGCAGGCGTCGATCGACGAAACCTGGGAATACGTGAAGGAACGCCAGGCCTTTGGCGCGCCGCTGGCGCAGTACCAGGGCGTGAGCTTTCCCATTGTCGAGTTTGAGACCCTGATTGCCGCCTGCCGCCAGCTCTGCTACCACGGCCTGGCCTTGCGCGACGCCGGCCAGCCGCATACCGCAGAAGCGGCCATGGTCAAGTGGATGGGCCCCAAGACCGCTTTCGACGCGATCCACCAATGCCTGCTGACCTTTGGGCACTATGGCTGGTCGATGGACCTGCCCCACCAGCAGCGCCTGCGCGACGTGATGGGCCTGGAAATCGGCGACGGCACGGCGCAGATCATGAAGTTGATCGTTGCCCGCGAGCGCGTGGGCCGTGCCGCCGTGCAATACGCCAAGGAGAACAAGAAATGAGTCAGACATCCCCTGTAGTGGTCAGCCGTGTCGGCGCCGTTGGCATTATCGAGTTGGCACGCCCCGAAAAATTCAATTGCCTGTCGCTGTCCGTTCATGCGGCCATCGAGGCCGCCATTGACGGGTTCGAGAAACCCGACTCCGGTGTGCGCGCCATTCTGATCCGGGCGCAAGGCAAGCATTTCTGCACCGGCGCCGACCTGGATGAGGTGAAGTCGCTGCGTGGCGATCCGGCCAAGCTCAAGCATTTCATCAGCTATGGTCACAGTGTGCTCAAGCGCCTGGAGCACAGCGATCTGCCGGTGGTGGCGGCCTGCCAGGGTCTGGCCCTGGCCGGTGGCAGCGAACTGATGCTGGCCTGCGACATCATCTTTGCGGCCAAGGACGCGCGCTTTGGCGACCAGCATGCCCAGTTTGGCCTGATTCCCGGCTGGGGCGGCAGCCAGCGCATGCCGCGCATTGTCGGCCTGCGCCGTGGCCTGGACCTGTTCTTTTCGGCGCGCTGGATCGATGCCGCCACCGCCGAGCAGTGGGGGCTGGTGAACTATGTGGTCGAGCCTGAGCAGTTGGGTGAAGCGGCGCTGGCGTATTGCAGCAAGATTGCCACGCGCAGCCGCATCGGCATGGCCACCATGAAACGTTTGGCGCGGCAAGGCATGGAGGGTTCGTCAGAGGTCGGTCTCCAGCTTGAGGAAAACCTGGCCAGCGCGGCCCTGCTCGATGACGACGTCAGCGAAGGTCTGGCGGCCTTCGAGGCGCGCCGTACACCGGTGTTCAAGGCCTGAGAGGCTGAGAAGCTGACTGCCTTTGTCTCGCGAATAGGTGCAATCACATATGACCATCCTCTCCTCCCGCATATCGACTTCCGACGACGAATTCCGGCTCAACCGCGAAGCCTACGAGGCTGTGATCGCGGATCTGCAGAGTCGTCGCCAGCTCGCGCTGGCCGGTGGCCCCCAGAAAGCGCGGGAAAAACACCTGGCGCGCAACAAGATCCTGCCGCGCCATCGCGTCGAAGTGCTGCTCGATCCGGGCTCACCTTTCCTGGAAGTCGGCATGCTGGCCGGCGAGGGCATGTACGACGGCGTGCCGCCGGGTGCCAGCATCATTACCGGCATCGGTCTGGTGCAGGGCCGTCCGTGCATGATCATTGCCAACGACGCCACCGTAAAGGGTGGCACCTATTACGGCATGACCTGCAAGAAGCATGTGCGGGCGCAGCAAATCGCCTGGGCACACCGTTTGCCCTGCATCACGCTGGTGGACAGCGGTGGCGCCTTCCTGCCGGAGATGGCCAACATCTTTCCCGATGTGGGGCAGTTCGGCAGCATCTTCAACAACCAGGTCCGCATGTCGGCCGAAGGCATCCAGCAGATTGCCGTGGTGATGGGGCCTTGCACGGCGGGTGGCGCCTACATCCCGGCGCTGTGCGACGAGGCGGTGATTGTCAAGGAACAGGGCTATATGTACCTTGGTGGCCCCGAGTTGACCTTTGCCGCCACCGGCGAGACGGTGGATGCCGAGTCACTGGGCGGCGCCAACATGCACTGCAGCGTCAGCGGCGTCACCGATCACATTGCCGAAGATGACCGCCACGCGCTGGCCATCACGCGTGAAATCGTACGGGACCTGGGTGAGCAGCCCAAGCCACGCTGGACGCGCCAGCCGTCGGTGCCGCCGCGCTTCGATCCGCGCGAGATTTACGGCATCATCAGCCGCGACACCAAAATCCCGACCGATACGCGCGAGATTCTGGCGCGTTTTGTCGACGACAGCCGGTTCCAGGAATTCAAGCCGATGTACGGGGACACCCTGCTGACCGGCTTTGCCCGCATCCATGGCCACGAGGTCGGCATCCTGGCCAACCAGGGCGTGCTGTTCCCGGAAAGCGCAATGAAGGCGGCGCACTTCATCGATCTGTGCTGCCAGCGCGACATTCCGCTGCTGTTCATGGCCGACGTGACCGGCTTCATGGTCGGGCGCGCCGCCGAGCAGGCGGGCATTGCCAAAGCCGGGGCCAAGATGATCACGGCGATGGCCTCGGCCAACGTGCCCAAGTACACCATCATCATGGGCGCCTCTTACGGTGCAGGTTACCTTGCGATGTGTGGCCGCCCGTTCAACCCGACCGCGATGTTTGCCTGGCCGACCGGCCGCGCGGCCATCATGGGTCCGGATCAGGCCGCCACGGTGATGGCGCTGGTGCGCAAACAGATCAACAAGACCGAGGGAAAGGAGTGGACGCCCGAGGAAGAAGAGGCGTTCAAGGCGCCGGTACGCAAGATATACGAAGATTTCCAGCCTGCTGCGAACTTTTCCTCGAATTTGTGGGTGGACGGCATCATCGATCCGGTGGAAACACGCGACGCCATGGGGCTGCTGCTCGACCTCGCATCCCGTACTGCCGCCAAACCGACGCCGTTCGGTGTCTTCCGTTTTTAACCAGGACGCCAGCCATGCGACGCATCCAAACCGTCTTGATGACCCATTTCGCTGCAGGAGTTGGGCATGCTTAAGAAAATCCTCATTGCCAACCGCGGCGAGATCGCCTGCCGCATTGCCCGCACCTGCCGCAAGCTCGGCCTGGAAGTGGCCACCGTGCATTCCAGTGCCGACCGGTTTGCCCGCCATGTGCGTGAGATCGGTGAATCGGTCGAACTCGGAGGCGCCGCGCCCAGCGAGAGTTATCTGAACATCGATGCCATCATCGCGGCGGCCCGGCGCGTGGGCGCCGACGCCGTTCATCCGGGCTATGGTTTTGTCTCGGAAAATCCGGCCTTTGTGCGCGCGCTGGAAGCGGCTGGCTTGACCTTCATTGGCCCCCGAGCCGACACCATCGAGCGCGTCGGCGGCAAAGCCAGTGCCAAGCGCGAGGCAGCGCGCCTCGGCGTGCCGGTCATTCCAGGCAGCGAAAGCGGCATGACCGACCCGGCCGAGGTGTTGAATCTGGTGCGAGGCATGAAGCTGCCTGTGCTGCTCAAGGCGGTGGCGGGTGGCGGTGGCCGTGGCATGGCGGTGGTCGAGACGCTGGAGGGGCTGGAGTCGCGCATCGAGAGTGCCATGCGCGAGGCCGAAAAAGCCTTCGGCAACGGCGAACTGATCGTCGAGCGCTACCTGCCGCAGGTGCGCCACCTGGAGGTGCAGGTGGCCGGTGATGGCCAGGGCCACGCCATCCACCTGTTCGAGCGCGAGTGCACCTTGCAACGGCGCCATCAAAAAGTGATCGAAGAAGCGCCGTCCAGCGGTCTCAGCCCGCGCCTGCGTGAAGCCATCCTGGCCGACGCGGTCAAGCTGGCCGCTGGCGTGAACTACCGCGGCCTGGGCACGGTGGAGTTTGTCGTGACGGGTGAGGAACATTATTTCCTGGAGGTCAATCCGCGCCTGCAGGTCGAACACCCGGTGACCGAAGAAGTCACCGGCCTCGATCTGGTCGAACTGCAACTGCGCATTGCCGACACCGGCGCTTTGCCCCTGACGCAGGCCGACGTGCAGTGCAGCGGCCATGCCTTCGAGGCCCGGCTGTGCGCTGAAGACGCCGCTGCGGGCTTCTTGCCGGCCACCGGGCGGCTGCAGGTGGTCGATTTTTCGCGCGCGGGCGTGCGCATCGAGTCCGGGGTGGACAGCGGCGACGAAATCTCGCCGCACTACGACTCGATGATCGCCAAGCTCATCGCGCACGGGCCCGACCGCGAGTCGGCTCGCCGGGCGCTGGTGGCCGGATTGCGCGAAAGCACGGTGATCGGCCTGGTCACCAACCTGGAATTCCTGCATGAACTGCTGGAATGGCCAGAGACCCGAGATGCCACATTTCACACCCGCCTGATCGACGAGCGCCACGCGCAGCGCGGCGTGGTGGCTCCCGCCGCGCCGCCGCTTGAGCACCTGGCTGCGGCCGCGCTGCACTGGCTGGCGCAACGGCGTGCCGAGTCGCCCGCGCTGGGTTGCTGGACCTTGTGGGACGGTTTCACAGGCTGGCGCCTGAGCACTGGGCCGATTCAGGCCGCACCCCAGCCGGCCCTTGTGTTGAAGGCGGGCGCGGCGGAATGGCCAGTGCGGTTTTCGATGCGCGATGACCAGGGCCGCCATGCGCTGGTCATTGGCGAGCAGAAGGTGAATGCCACGCTGCGGCCGCTTGCGGCCGGACGCTTCCTGCTGCAATGTGGCGGGCGGGCGCTGGAACTGACGATCCGGGGCGACGCGGGGCAGGTCGAGCTCGCCAGTGCGCTGGGCAGCAGCGTGTTCACGGCGCAACCGTATCTGGGAGGGGACGCCGGTGACGCCGCCGCCAGCGGGCAACTGGGCGCGCCGATGATGGGCAAGGTGGTGGCGGTCAAGTCGGCGGTCGGTGAGAAGGTTGCCATCGGCCAGACCGTGATCGTGCTCGAATCGATGAAGATGGAGCTGCATGTCACGGCGCCGTTCGAAGGCAGCCTGAGCAGCCTGCGCTGCCGGGTCGGCGACATGGTTGAGCGCCACCAGGTGCTGGCCGAAGTCAGCCCGGCTTGATCGGAGGATGTACAAGCGATGAGCCACTTGCCTGCCTCCGTCGAGTTCCACGAGGAGGGACCGCGCGAGGGCTTCCAGATGGAGCCAAAAACCTATCCGCTGGCGGATCGCGCCGCGCTGATTGACGCTTTGAGTGCTTCGGGCCTGAAGCAGATCCAGGTGGCGTCCTTCGTCAGTCCGCGCGCGGTGCCGCAGATGGCCGACACGGCCGAATTGTTTGCCGCCATCACCAAGCGCCCTGGCACCCGCTACACGGCGCTCTGGCTCAACGACAACGGCTTCGAGCGGGCGCGCGCCTGCGAACAGGTGGACTTGGACGGCAAGCTGATGTTCTACACCACCGAGCCGTTTTCGCAGCGCAACAACAATTGCAGCGTAGCCGAGATGCGTGAACGCCAGCTCGGCTGGCTGGACCGCTACATCGCCCTGGGCATTCCGGTGGAAAAGGCTTACGTGATCACGGCCTTTGGCTGCAATCTCGGTGGCGCCGTGCCGCTGTCGGCCCTGACCGATCAGGTCCGCTGGCTGGTCGATGCCTGCGCCGACCGGCATGTGCCGCTGCCGGCGGTCTACTTGGCCGACACCATGGGCTGGGCAAATCCTGAGGAGATCAAGCGCCGCGTCGGCGCGGTGCGCGCGATCGTGCCGGAGGCTCAGATCGGCCTGCACCTGCACGACACGCGCGGCGTCGGCGGTGCCAACGTTTATGCCGCCTTGCAAATGGGCGTGCGGCTGTTCGACAGTTCGGTCGCCGGTCTGGGCGGCTGTCCGTTCGCGGGCCACACGCACGGTGGTGCGGCCGGCAATATCTGCACCGAAGACATGGTGTTCATGTGCCAGGAACTGGGCATCGAGACCGGGATCGACCTGGAGGGGCTGATCGAGGCGGCGCGGCTGGCCGAACGCATCATCGGCCGCACTTTGTCTGGCCATGTGATGCACAGCGGCTCGCTCGCTGCAATGAAAAAGTGACACAAATGACACCCATTGAAAGCCGTATCGACACCCGCAGCGATGCCTACCATCAAGCGCTGGTGCACGGCCGCGCTCAGGTCGAGACCTTGCGCACACGCCTGTCCGGGGTGGCCACCGGCGGGCGTGACGCGCACATCCAGCGCCACCGCGCGCGCGGCAAGCTGCTGGTGCGCGAGCGCATCGACTTCATCGTCGATGACGGCAGCGCCTTCCTGGAACTCTCGCCGCTGGCGGCCTGGGATCAGTATGGCAACGAGGTGCCGGGTGCGGGCATCGTCACCGGCGTCGGTATGGTGGCCGGGCGGCCCTGCATGTTCATTGCCAACGACGCCACCGTCAAGGGCGGCTCGTTCTTCCATGAAACCGTCAAAAAACACATACGGGCGCAGGAGATTGCCCAGCGCCTGCGCCTGCCCTGCCTGTACCTGGTGGACTGCGGCGGCGCCTTTCTGCCGGAGCAGGACCGCGTGTTTCCCGACAAGGACCACTTTGGCAACAGCTTCCACCGCCAGTGCCGCATGTCGCAGGCCGGCCTGCCGCAGCTCTCGGCCGTGTTCGGCGGCTGCACCGCGGGCGGCGCCTACATTCCCGCGCTGTCGGACGAAGTGGTGATGGTGCGCGGCAACGCACGCATTCATCTGGGTGGCCCGTCCATCGTCAAGATCGCGATCAACGAAGTGGTCGACGGCGAAACCCTGGGCGGCGCGGAGATGCACAGCCGTGTCTCCGGTGTCAGCGACCACCTGGCCGAGGACGAGCATCAGGCGCTGGCCATGCTGCGTCAGATTGTCGCCAGCCTGCCGCCCGAGCCGCCCATGGTGCCGCCGCTGCCGCCCAGCGCACCACGCTACGACCCGATGGAGCTCGATGGCGTCGTGCCGGCCGACCCCAAACAGCCCTACGACGCGCGCGAAATCATTGCGCGGCTGCTCGACGGCAGCGCTTTCCACGAGTTCAAACCCTTGTGGGGCGATACGCTGGTGACCGGCTTTGGCGCGATCCATGGCCAGCCGGTCGCCATCCTCGCCAACAACGGCGCGCTGCTGGCCGAGTCGGCCCTGAAGGGCGCGCATTTCATCGAGCTGGCCAACCAGCGCGGCGTGCCGCTGCTGTTTTTGCAGAACATCCCCGGCTTCATGGTTGGCACCGAGGCCGAGCGTGGCGGTATTGCCAAGCACAGCGCCAAGATGGTCTACGCCATGGCCTGTGCGCGCGTGCCCAAGCTCACGCTGGTGGTTGGCGGCTCTTACGGCGCCGGCAACTACGGCATGTGCGGCCGCGGCTTTGAGCCCGAATTCCTGTTCGCCTGGCCCAGTGCCAGAGTTGCCACGATGAGCGCCGACATTGCCAGCAACGTGATGACCGAGCTGGCGCGCTCCAACCTGCGCGGCCCGGCCGACGAGCTGCGGCTGGCCGAGATCGAGCGCCAGGTGCGCGACCAATATGGCCGCCAGAGCGACCCTTATTACGCCACCTCCCGCCTGTGGGACGACGGCCTGATCGAACCCTCGGCTTCGCGCGACGTGCTGGGCCTGGCGCTGGCGCTGGCGGCGCGCCGTGTGTTGCCGATTACGGCAACCCCTGTTTACCGCATGTAAGGGATGCAGAAATGCCAAATATCCCAT
>WOYI011246921.1_pt1 | contig 12943 bp, 16 predicted proteins | sample 6423411 | NCBI WGS metagenome assembly WOYI01 (sample SAMN13441803, study PRJNA592873) | oil field metagenome | biome: oil field; feature: oil-well bore; material: oil-contaminated soil; isolation source: oil-contaminated soil from oil-well borehole | place: Germany: Wietze | collected 2016-10-18 ... | reverse complement strand
TTAGAGGAAATTTAATGAAAGATACAGAAGCCCGGATTAAGGAGTTGGAAAAGAAACTTAAAAGCAGGGAATCTGACATTGAAAATCTCCAGGAAAAGCTTAAAACCAACGAAGATATGCTGCAGGATGTAATTCAGGAAAAGAATCAGATGAAATTACGATTGCAGGAGTATGATCTGAACCTGATAGATGCCAAATTAAGCCAGTACCAAAAACTCCAGGAAGAACACCAGAAATTAATGCACCGCCTCCAGGTGACGAAGAAACATCTGGACGATGCACGGGATGAAATTACTATTTTAAGGGAGATAATTGATGATCTGACCCATCGTGGATTGTTCGATCGTATTAGGGGAAGGTATCCTGAAAGTTTAAAGAAATATAAAAAAGTAGACTAACTTCCGGGATCAGGGTTTGTCCCATCATTTAAAACAGGATTTTCTTATAAATAAATTACAGGCGGACATTTTATGGAGTGTAAAGGATCCGGGGGTGGTCTTGGTTGTTGTTCGCCTATCGGTGTGATGGTTAGATTTCACTTTCTTGATATTATCCCTCTTTATGAAACCCCCAGTGATGAACGTTAAATTTGTAAGGAAATTTTTTTTAGTTTGAGATCCATAAATTAATAATACACTTTACACCAAGAAGGGAGAATTTTTTTGTTTTGAAACTTCAACAATTGATTCTCATAGTTAAACTGGGCCGTTTGCATTTTATAGTAGCTGGATTTCTAGTCTACCTGCTGGGGGTTCTATTGGCGGTTGTCTTGTTCAACCAGTTTTTCTGGGAGAGGTTTTTACTGGGATACGCTGTACTCTTACCGGCTCATCTGATGGTTAACTACAGCAACGACTACTTCGATGTGGAAGTGGATCAGTATTCCAGTCCCACCCAGTTTTCAGGGGGAAGTGGGGTACTGTTGAACCATCCTGAACTCAGGAGTTTTGCCAGAAATTTCTCCCTGGCCATGATAGCATTTTCCCTGTCTCTGGGAGTGGTGTTCAGTTACCTGTTTAATTCACCGGTGTTCCTTCTCATAACCATCTGCGGGAATTTACTGGGGTGGTTCTACGCCGCCCCTCCTGTCAAGTTAACATACAGGGGATGGGGAGAGATAGCCACAATCGCCAGTGGTTTTTTAATACCCGGGCTGGGATTTGCCGCCATGACCAGTGTTATCAACCTGGAGTTCATACTATTTTCTATACCGGTCATGCTCTTATACACTCTCTTCATACTCAGTGTGGAGATACCCGACCGGGAAGCAGATAAAAAAGGGGGTAAAAACACCTTCATAGTGCGCTTTGGCCTGACCAATGCACTGATATTAACGGTCATCGCATCTGCACTGGCTTGTGCCAGTTTCCTCATATTACCCCAGGATCTATTCTACCCCATAAATCTCCAGCTGGTTGCTCTTTTATCCATCATCCCACTGGTAAGTGCGGTTATGGCATTGTTATCCCGTAAAGCATCTTTAGATGTGTTGGATAAGAGTGTGAGTAGGAATGTGAACGCCCTGGTACTATCTATTGTTTTGATGAACGTTTACATTTTCATAATTTAAAATAAGGGATTGGAACTATGTCCATAGTTTACTATACCTAAATTTAGAACTATCTTTTAGTATAGTTTAACAACTTACTATACCTAAATTTAGAACTATCTTCTAGTGTTATTTATGAGCCTGTATTTCACCCACCGGCGCGGAATAAATCACGAACTCCTCCTCACCATCCAAGCGTAGTAATTCATCGAAGTATTTCTGGTCATATGCTCCAATGGTGCAGGTACCAGCGCCAATGGCCTCACAGGCCAAATACAGGTTCTGCCCTACATGCCCAGCGTCCATGGCTATTATCTTATGGGAATCCAGCCCATACCTCCACTCCATACGATAGGGTATGGCAGTCCAGATGAAAGTCACCGCAGAGTGCCCGGCAAATATCTGGCCGAAGGCGGGTTTTATCATTCAAAACGTTCTTCACATACCTGTTAGATGCAAATATCGAACCAACATCAAATAAATTGGAAAACAAATTCCAAAAAAACATTTCCCCAAAAACATCAAAAAGAATAATGAAGATTAAAAAAAGAAGGCACAATGTCACGAATAAACATCAGAAAACAAATCCTAAATCAGAAAAAAACGTTTTCAACACCCAAACCCCCAAGTTTCTGACAAAGCCCCATTTCACCACATCATAATATAGATTACTAAAATTTTAGATTACTAAATAAAAGTATAGGCCTCCTAAATCCCTTAATCATTTACTATACTATAATTATCACTTAGACTATAATAATTAACTGGATAACCATGAACTCTTATGAAACCATCATAGCCATTGTAGTACTGATTCTCATCGGCTATATATGCCGTAGACTGGAATTTTTAAGGCCGGAAGATGCCAAGACCCTCAACAAGATCGTGGTGTACATTGCCATTCCATCCCTCATCTTTCTGGCCATGTCCCGGGCAGATCTATCTGGCATCACGACTCTGGGGACCATCACGCTCATCTGTTTAATGGTGGGTTTGGTCTGCGGTGTTATAGCCTATATTTTCGCTCATTTAATGAATTATTCCAAGAAGACCAAATGGACTCTGGTTACCACTTCAGCCATGTTGAACAGTGGATTTATGGGTTACCCTGTAGTACTGGGTGTTTTCGGTGGGGCTGGAATGGTAAGTGCAGTTTTCTATGATATAGGCAGTGTTATCATCTTTATCTCCTTTGGTTTGTTGTTGATACTTGTCTATGGAGGTAAATTCCAGGATATCCTCCGGGAATCTGTGTTTTTCCCCTCAATTATCGCCATTACACTGGGTATTCTGGCCAACCTGCTAAATATACCCCTGGGCAATATAGTGCCCAACATACTGGATTATCTAAGCGGGGCGGCGATACCCCTCATAATGTTATCTCTGGGTTTGTCCCTGGAATTTAAGGAGGTTAAGGAACGTTTCAATCTCGCCTCCTTTGTCACTGTGATCCGACTGGTTATCTCACCGCTAATAGCCATTGCCCTGGCCACTATTTTGGGTCTCTCTGGACTTAATTATTCGGTAACCGTGGTACAGGCGGGAATGCCATCGGGGATGCTCACCATGGTCCTAGCCATTGCCTACAACCTGGATGTTAAAGTTACAGCAGCGTGTGTATTTTTAAGCACGGCTTTGAGTATGGTATCCCTTACCATGTTGATTTTATTACTTTAACATTGGTAAAAACTGATTTTACAATTAACTTTTAGATATTCAATTAACTTTTAGATTTAAAAAAAAATTTACAATTAAAATAATATATAAACTGGTTTTATCGTGAAAGTTACATCTTTATAAACCGATTGATGTTAGCTCCGCACTTGGGGCAGCGCCATTTACCATCCAGTTTATCAAAAGAAGTTCCCGGGGGAGTGTCTCTTCGAGGTTCGCCAGTTTCAGGGTCGTATATATAGCCACAGACTTTACATTTATATCTTTTCACCTATATCACCTCTAGAATCTGAATGTTTGCTTGCTAGTAAATTCACATTCTAATTAAAATTAGTTCTAATATTATAGAACTAAATATCTTATATCCTACTTGATTAATAAATATTTTGGAACATCGCAGGACAAGGAGTACCAAGTGATTACTAGAAAATTAACCAAATTTATTATTGGAAATCAAGTCAAAGATTCCCTGATCTTTCTCAAATCTTCTCTTATTCTATTTATGGTGTGTTTGGTTCCCACCAGTCTTCCAATCATGACTCCAGCTGTGATGGTGAAGATAATACTGAAATAAGCAGTTCCATGGACCCATTAACCCACAACTACAGATCTACCAATCATGAAAATGATGTAAAGGATAAAATATTACAGCGCCGATCCAGTCGATGTTGCTTACCACCTGCTGGCTCTCACTATCCCAGCTTAAGTGGTACCTCCGGCTGACGACGATGCCGACCAGTAAAACCTATTAAGATACTGCCCATGACTTGAAAGATTTTAAAACCAGCCACCACCACTTCATAAATGGTGATTACGATAAATAATATGCTTAATATAATTAAAACCCTCATCCTGGTGAAAACAGGTTTGTACAGATATTTCCGATACTGACTTTCTTTACGGGGCCATGATTATAATTTTAACCCCTAGGAATTATTAATTTTACCCCTCATCTTACATAGACTCATACCGTTAAAGGCAAGAATAGGTTGGATAAGTTAGTAATAGGATAAATAGGGATTATTGGGTATATATGAAAGTCATCATTCTCCTATAAATTAAAGAACATCCCTCATTATCCATACAGGTTCTAATCATCGCCCCTATCACATAAAATATCTATAACCCATTGTGGCCTGTTTCTGGCATAACTATATATAGTAGTTGGTAATACAGATACATTTAGGGTGCAAGGTTTAAGAATAGGGAAAAGTTTTTTATTAAAAAAATTGTTTAACCGCCTCAATAGAAACAGAATATAATAAATAAAAAATACTATAAAAAAAAAGTATTCTTAAAAAATTGCACCCTACTTCTTTTAGGTTCTTTTAACGTTATTAAACTGTTTTATTATGGAATTATTGATTAGTAAAATTAAATTTTTCCAGATCATAGTTTATAATTTAATTTTTTAAAATAAAAAAGAAAAAATGGAGTTAATTTTTTTTAGAACCGAAAGAAAAAAATTTGAATTATTTTTAAATAAAAATAAAGGTTGCTAATTTAAGTCCATTACTTTCTGGCTCTGTAGATAGCTCCGATTATAATTATTATTCCTATGATAATGATTAGGAACTCCCAGAAGTACTCCCAGATATTCCATCCAAACAGTGAAGAGAGTACTCCCCGGATTAATATCACCCCTCCAATTACCGGTCCAATGACACCTCCCCATGGAAATACTGATTCTTCCTTTTCATCAGCTACTATATCACCTCTTTTATTTGTAGTGTATGGTTATTTCTATTACTTTTTCATTGCTTCCCGGGCCAGGGCATATATAATCACCAGGTAAGCCAGGGTCCTAACTACTATGATGGAAATTTCACCACTCGAGGCTCCCAGGAGTGTTGCCAGATGGGAGATGGCGAAAAGTCCGAAGCCAATGGCCACGAATATTGCCAGGATGATTTTCTTTGCCTGATAAACCCATATACCAAGGATCAGTATTATCACTGCAAAAATCAAGTTCAGTAAAGTTGTTGGGTCAAATGCCACTTAGTCACCTCCTAAAAATTTTTAATAGGAAAACTTTTCCTATGATAAAGTTTATTATTCATCCATATTAAATTGTAAAGAATACCATCCCCCATAGATTAGCAGATTCATTCTAAATAAAAGAAACAACTATATTAATTAATTTAATTATTTATCAAAATTTAAGTCGCTGAAGAACCCAGATGTATGAGAAGATATTAATACCAAACTGATCACACTGATGCTTCCATACTGGCTTCTTATCATCTATTTCGATGTTGCTTACCGGGCAGATTCTGGAGCAGGTTTTGCAGCCCATGCAGTTTCCACCCGTATGGTAACCCCGGTCTATGAAGGGTATAATTTCACGAACAGTAAGATCTGAATCTTTTGGTTGGAAAATTCTGCTGTTTCTTTCATCGGTTTTATAAAGAGGGGTCTGAAAAACTCATTTTTCATCAGCTGTAATAGAATAGTCCCCACTATCTTCATAGAGAAGTTATCGGTGTCGAAATGAAGGTCTCTATGGTTTACATGTTCACAGATGGAGTCGAGCTTTTTATCCTTCCATTTATTGTAAAACTTTTCTCTGTTTTCAAAGGGTTTACTGAAGGCATTCTGTGGCATCTGAACCCCGAAACCTGCTTTTAACCTGCCGCCGCGTGCCCTGATCATTTCATCCAGCATGGTCAAAGTAGGACCAGCCCCACCGCCATATGTGCATACTGCGAAGATATACTTGTAACCTATATCATCCAGTTTACTCGTAAATCTCTGGACAATAAGGGGAATATTGATCAGTCCTACATAGTAAACAGGGAATACGATTCCGATTACATCGGCATCGGTTGTTATTTTTTCTTTATTTACCACGGAATGTATAGGTATTAAATCTCCATCAAGCCTTTCTGTAATATCTCTGGCAACCACCAGGAGTTGCCTGTGCCTGAAAAGTAATAGATTTCTCTATTATTCATTTTATACCCTCCTGGTTCATCTTATCCATCTTTACCCTCCTGGGTTGTTTCTCTTTGAATGGTGGATATTAGAAGATCAAAAGAGTATTCCTTATACTGATCAGGTGATATTTTGTGCATCTTTAAAAATCCTAACATGTCCAAACCAGGGTTTACGAGTTTTTCACAGCAATTCACCACTAAAACTGCTGTTTCCATTGGTTTTAGGTTCTTTTTCATACTGCCGTCTTCTATCCCCATTTTAATGGAGTCACTCAGGGCATTCATGAGCTCCCCTACCACCATGACGTGCTGGTCTGCATTTTCTATCTGGCCTGCATCAAAATTCACAGCCCGCATGTAACTTAACTCACGGTAATATCCCTGGTATTTCTGGTAATAGTCGAAGAAGGCCTGACACAGTGAGATGAGCCTTTCCAGCCCATTTTGATCCTCTTGAACTGCATTCTGGAAAGTTCCTCTCATGAGATTTAGACCGCGCAGGAGCACGGCGAAGTAGAGAGTGTCCTTGTTCTTAAAATAGAGATAGAGGGTTGTCCGGTTTACTCCTACTACCTCTGCTATATCGCCCATAGTAACGTTTTCATATCCTTTATCCAGGAATAATTTCTCTGCAGCGTCGATTATGTATTCACGCCTTTCTTCTTTTTCTTTTTCCTTTAAATTTTTATATGACAATTTTCTCGCCATGGAAAGAATTAGAATTAGGATTAGTAACTCAATGATTTTTTATAACACTATGTTATTTATATAACTTACTGTTATTTTTGGAATTGTCACATAGATAGGATATTTTTGTGAATAATACGAGTATTTATATTGGATGTGGTTCCATTGTTTATTGAATCAGGGGATTAATAGTTTCAAAAATTGATATTAATCCATATGTGATTGATTCACATAAACATAGATTTATATCCATCGAGGATTAAAATATTATATGAGAAGAAGTGTTTGACTGAATTTTTCCATTTTTCTAACTATATTTGGAGGTTTATAAGGATGTCAAAGTCAAAGAAAGACAACTTGATCAAAGCGAAGGTTGAATGTTTAAAGAGAAATCTAAAGGAGAATACAGATACCATCCAGTTAATTGTTCCTGTGGATGAAGAGAAAGGTTTCAGTGAAGAAGAAGAGATAGTGGTTTTAAAGTGTTCAGAATTCCCGGAGTTAACCTCTGTTAAAAATTCAGTGGAACTCAGGAGAAAGATCGATGAACACACCGATAATCTTATTAGGGTACGGGAATTAAAACAGAAACTGGAGAGTGCTGAAGAATCCTTCAACGAAAGCCTCAACGTCCTCAAAGTCAAAACAGACCTAGAAATAGAGAACCTGAAAAAAGAGAACGAGACACTCAAGAAGGACAACAAAGAACTAAGTCTCCGCTTAAAGGACGTAACCAGAAGGATAAATGAACTCAACAGTTTGTTGAATAATTTATAATCCCTTTCAAGGATTTTTTTAAATAAAAACACTACTTTTTAATTTTTATCCTGTGTTGTTAATTTAGTTTTTTATCGCTTTCTTATTGGTTTTTATCCCTTTCTTAATTTAGTTTTCTTATCCTGTTCTTATTTATCCTAATCTTATCAGTTCATCCTATTTTTATAAATGGTGGAAATTTCATTCCTTGCCCGCCGGTAATCACTATGCCCAGATGGTTCAGTGTGGTTGTGGTGGTGTTGTTTCCTGTCTCGTTTCCTGTATTATTTCCTGTCTCATTGACTACAAACTGTTCATGCCATCTTTCCAGGAATTCCTGGAGGGGTATGTATCCCCTGCTTCCCAGTATAGCTGGGTCTTCCACGTAGATGTTCTCATCATCCATTCCTATAACCACCAGGTAATGGCCGTCTCTAGTATGGTTGGTCCAGTTACCGGTGGTGTTATCCGCCCAGGCCTGGCAGAGTACGATGGTGGGTATTCCCTGGTTTATATTATCCTGCAGTTCCTTGAGGGTCATGTTCTCCTTCACCTCTGCAGAGAAACCAGAATCCCGTGCTGCCTGGGCAATATCCTCTGGTAAAGTCCCGTTTTCTGTGGTGTTGGTCATATTTACCAGGGTATCCAGGAAGGTATCGGTACCATAATAGGCCAGGACCGAATGGAGCGCTGCTGCTCCGCTGGAGGAATTGTTCGGTTGTCGCACGTCCGGAACGTTTAAGAGGGTGGTATTGTTCTGGGTTATGTTGTTCTCCTCGAGAATAGTGGAATAAATGCCTAACGGTATAATAGCTACCAGAAGGAGTGAAATTAAAAGCAAAATTTCTAATCTAAGCTTCATGTATTACTATTAGAGGTTTTTGTTATTTATAATTTATTTTTCTTAAAATCTGCATTTAAGTATAAGTAGTGGTATCAGTACCGTTTGTATCATTTATATATGTTAAAATAATAATCAGAAGAATAAAAATCTTGGTTTTTTATAATATGTCTGTTCTGTCTCCCTTTTCTTCTCGGATTTAACGAACGTTCAGCCTTTACCATTACCTAATACTCCTGAATTAACCATAAAATAGATTCTACGGGATTGTTTTAAAATATAAAAAGTGTAATGTCCTGTTTTAATCTGAACTCCAACCTATTTATAAAGATATTTTAGATAGGGGGTTTACCCCGGGAATTATGGAGTGTTATTGACCAAATTAACTGTTAATTTTCCCTGGGGACTCTTAAAGTTTTACAATATTTAATTGGAGCATAAATATCGATTTTCCTAAATTTAAGCCCAAAACAATACCAGATAAACCCAAAACTATACCAAATCTATAAATAAACTAATCTACAAACTAAAATCAAAAATGGGAACTGTTTTGGTAATTAACATATATTCCAAATTGAGGATTTGAAAAAGGATTTAAGCAGGGGTTTGGTGTCTTTAAATGGTAGATGATGAACTACTTAAGAAGATTAAACTAGTAATAATCATCGCCCTAATAATCGGAGTTATCGGGGCTGTTATTTTCCTGGTCTATGGTTTTGCTTTAATGTGGCAGGCCATGGCCGCCACAGTGATGATTATATTCCTGGCTATTGCAACCATTCTATTTCTGGCACTGTCCATTTATCTCTGGATAAAAAATTGGATGCTTAAAAAGGAACTGGATAAACAATGGAAAGAACTCGAAAAGGTGTCCCATAATCTGAAAAACTGCAACCGAAGGTTAAGGGTAATGAAATCAGCCAATGAAGAATGAGAAAGTTAATCCCTTTTTGTCCTTTTTTCAACTCTCTATTTTTTCATTCAATTTTCCAATATAATTACCTAACTTTATCTCTTTTAATCGCGGGCGTCCTTTACATATGAACCATTATAGGCCCACATGATCAATTTAGCAAATAGATCGGCCTGTTGGGGTGATAACTCAGGGTGCACGCCACTTAGAACGATCCGGCCTTCACCGTAATGGTCTCCAACTATAGCGGCGTAACCATTATATTTGGAGTTATAATCAGTGTAGGTGGCGAAGGTAACTGCACCGTAACCAGAGATGTGCATGGCTGGTCCGTTGATATGTGAAATCATCCTACCATCCTTGCCTATTATCCCTGTTCCCTCTGAAGTGGCCTGGATGGTTACATTTCCTTTTTCCAGATAGGGTAGGTTCACGATGCTAGGTGCCAGGCCCCAGCCATTATCCCAGTAAGCTGTGTAATTAGCTGCCGAGTATGCACCGGCACATATCCCCATAAACCCCTTACCACTGGCTACGAAACTCTTAAGGTCAGCCACATTTACATCGTCATTATTTATGTAGTTAAAACCTGTTTCGCTCCCGGCCATTATAAGTACATCGTAACCGGATAGTGTTTTACTGTTAATCACCTTCGAAGTATCATAAACAAATTTAACACCAGGAGTCATGTTCTCCAAGTTAGACTGGTCAATACACTTTTTTATCTGTTCTATGGATATATTACTGGTGTCTGTACCGCTGTAGACCAGCACTTTAACCACCTTGTAATCAGTTTCAGTGCTGTCCTCCCCTAAAACTAGGCCCACACCTAGAGATAGACAGCTTACTACTAAAACAATAACCAGGGAAATTTTAATCTTCATCATATTCCTGTTATCTTTCGGCTTTATATCCGGAATTAACGAACGACTTGCCCCTACCATTATTTATACCCCCACGATTTCAACCTAAAATAGATTTATCAGTATTATTGGTTAATTATGGATTTTTTAGAGTCTATCTCCTAATCTAATTTACTATTGGGTTTTTAAAATGAGCCTTCTCTACCTACTTCCAAATGTAAGACATTTCCCATGTAAAACCTTTTGTGTTTTAATAAACACTTAAAAGGAACTGGAATATATATCTTCCCCTGCTCAAACTTGATGCACCAATCCATGAATCGACAGATGAACAAGGATAGGTCAGATAAGTCACATATATCACCATGGATTGTGTAAAATAGTATTTAAGTCTAATGGGTGTCTTTAAATAGAGAAAAATGAATTATTAACCTTAAAATGGGGTTAGGGAAAATTTATTACCCTCCCAGCCCATATTATTAATGTGAGGTGTATTTCATGAGATCCATATGGTCAGGCCACGTAGTATTTGGTACGATTTTCATCCCGGTTCGGTTGTATGCAGCCAGTGGGAATCTACACGTCCCCTTCCACCAGGTGCATAAGGAGGACTGCGGACGGGTGCGGTACAAGAAAGTATGTGAGAAGGATGGTGAGGAATTAACCCGTGAGGATATAGGGAAAGCTTATATCATAGCCGGTGAATGCATCCAGTTTACCGATGAAGAGATCGATGCTCTTAAACCAGCAGCCACCCGTACCATGGAGGTAGAGGGGTTCTGCGACTTTGATGAGATACCAGTAATTGCCTTAAACAGGTCCTACTACCTGGGAACAGAATCACCCTCCCGGGGAGGTGTGGGACAGAGCTTCCAGCTACTGAGAGAAGCCATGGTGAAGAGGGGTAAAGTTGCAATTGTGAAATGGGTGGCCCGAAGCAACGAGTACATCGGTGTACTACAGCCCCACCACGACGGTTTTCTGTTAAAGCAATTACTATACAATGAACAGGTACGGTCGCCAGAAGAAATGGAAGTTATTGGGGCGGAGGTAAACCCTGATCTGGTTGATAAAGGGGCTCAGGTGGTGGATAGTATGGCCTTCCATTTCAACTGGGAAGACCATACCGAAACCTACACCCAACAGGTGAAGGAACTGATAGAGAAGAAAGCCTTGGGTGAGCCCATTGAGATACCCGAGTTTAAACCGCCAGAAGTGAAATCCTTAGAGGCAGAGCTGGAGAAGATGCTGGCTACAATTGAGGATTAAATGTTATTTCTAATTTATTTTATTTTCTAGGATGTAATGACCCATGATAGAACCCATGCTGGCCAAACTGGAAGATCCAGATATAAAATTGAGTGGTACCTGGATCAGCGAACCCAAATATGATGGGCAGAGACTAATCACCGAGTACGATGGGACCACTATGAAGATGTGGACCCGGAGACACCTCCAAGTTGCCAAGAAGTTCCCAGAACTAACCGAGGCACTGAAGAAGAATGTGAAGAGTAAAAGCTGGATTTTAGATGGTGAACTGACTGTGCCGGGAGGCCTGGCCAAGCTGGTTAACCGTAATGTGGACGATAAATTACGCATCAAAATACTCTCCAAGAAGATGCCCGCCACCTACCACATATTTGATATCATGGAGTACGATGGGAAAAACCTTATCAACCACCCCCTAAAAGAGCGTAAAAAGATACTGGTAGAAGCCCTCCACCCCGATGAACGCACCCGCCTGGTGCCTTTTAAATTGGTGGACAACTCAACTATAAAGGAACATTTCAAAGAATACACAGGGCAGGGACATGAAGGTGCAATCCTTAAAAACACCCGGTCAAAATACGAGCCCGGGAAGAGAACCGGCCAGTGGATCAAGATAAAAAGGGAAGACACCATAGACGTGTACATCATTGGAGCCACTAAAAGCGAGAACATCCCCTTTGGCGCCCTGATGATGGAAAGAAACGGAGAATACTTTGGAAAAGTGGGTACTGGGTTCAGTGACCAGGATAGAAGAGATATACTGAAATTCCTCAAACAAAACGAAGCTCCCCTCCATGTGCCGGTACCGCCAGATGTGGAGGACCAGATACTCATCACCACCAAACCATTATTTGCCGAGATCAAAGTCAACGAACTCATCAAGGGGGGCAAGTCACCAAGGGCTCCGGTTTGGGTGAGGTTCCGGTGGGACTAGAATCAAAAAAATTTATTAGGTTTGAACTACTCATGGTCAATAACCAGTTAAGAATGGAAGAGTTGATATGCCAATCCATAAGGGATAAAAAAACTCCTGAAAATCCATTATAGAGGAGGACCTGAAATGATCATCGAGCCTTATGTTTACGGACGGGATTACCCAACTGGGTAGCCATCTAAACATGAGGATTAATATTTCTCATTTTTTTTCTCTTTTTTATTTAAATTCTGATTTTCTTACCAAAAAAAATGAAGTTTTTTTTCTAATCTATAATAATCCGAAATTTTTTTTATCCAGATAATGTAAGATATAAAGAACATGACAGATCTCTCTTTCTACGGCGGTGTCCGTGAAATAGGTGGTAATAAAATTAAAGTAGATGGAAAAGAGAATTCTTTCTTCTTTGATTTTGGATTGGCATTTGGAACAGCCAATGAATACCTTGATGAGTTTCTCCAGCCCCGTAAATCCAATGGGATAATGGATTTTGTAACCCTGGGTTTGTTACCCTGTATCAA
>WOYI011399953.1_pt1 | contig 12952 bp, 10 predicted proteins | sample 6423411 | NCBI WGS metagenome assembly WOYI01 (sample SAMN13441803, study PRJNA592873) | oil field metagenome | biome: oil field; feature: oil-well bore; material: oil-contaminated soil; isolation source: oil-contaminated soil from oil-well borehole | place: Germany: Wietze | collected 2016-10-18 ... | reverse complement strand
ATATTGAGGTTCAAATAAAAAAAGGAATAATAACAGCAACAGAATCATATATTTTTATTGATTATCTTAATTTAAAAGATTTTTTGTCATCTTCTGATAGTATGAAATTAGAATTTAAAATACCTTCTTTAATTTTGTCTTCTGATTCAGTTAATATAAAATTTTCTGCTGGAAGTTTAATTAGTAGAACTATAATAAATGGAGAAGAATTTAAAATTCTGAAAATAAATGAAGATTTAATATCAGAAGGTGAAAATGCGATAGTTTCTGAAACTTTTTATGAGTTTTGTTATATGAAGAATGGTGGTGGGATATATATAGGAAAAGAAGATGGGTTTTCTATTATAGGGGAAGAAGAATATATTGTTATGATAGTAAAACACAATAATGAAGAAATTCCAATCTATGAAAAATATTTAAGAATTGGCCCCATAAAAGGATTTAGATTTTATTCAAAAGACGGGCACGGAATTAATAAAACAACAACCGATGGTTCTACATATTTAAGCACAAATTCTGCTGGTGATCCATCTCATAGTCATCGTGTAAATATAAGCCATTCACACAATGTTACTATATATGCAGACTATAAAAAAATGGAAGCATTTTGTAAATATCTATTAATTAGGAAATCGCAAATAGAGCAATTATTAGAATGATTTGAAAAAACACATAGAAAACTATTTAAGCCCGAAAAACAATATCAAATTTGATGGAAAAAGAAAACAAACCGGCGATTATTAGAATTAACCAAGAATTTCTCAAAGATGCAAAAGATGTTAGATATGAACTTTCAGATGGAACGTGGACAAAATACAAACCGCTTTATGATTCAGAATATGCGGTAGCACGAACAATTGAATGTAAGAATAGTAAAGAGATTTTATTCGTTATGGACATAGACTTGTATGATAAGTCAATGTTTCCAATAGTATTAAAATATTTAGAAAAACGATTAAAAGAATACAAAGAGCAAACTGGTATAACATTCAATTTTTCCTTTTCTGGCAACAAAGGATTTCATATTATGGCTAAATTTATATTCCCATTTAAGCACGAATTATGTTATAAATATTTGAAAGATTATGCATATTATTGGTGGCTTAAGAATGATTTAAAACCAATTGGTATTGGATTCGGCGAACAGATAAAAAATAATAGAGTTCAGAACAAAAAATACACAGCCATTTTAGATACTTCATTATTTCATAGAAATTCGCTCATTAGAGGATTTTGCACAAGATTTAATGGATATTATTGTGTCCCTATAAGTTTTGATGATACGATGGAAACAGTATTACGAAAATCAAAATTAGAACTGCCATTGATATACGAAATGCCAAATGTTTATATAACAACGAAGGATTTTTTAGAATATATAAATAAAGTTGGCACAAAAACACAAAAACGTATAAAAAAGAAAAACAATTTTAATATAAATGTTGAAAATGTTCTGGCAGATCCAGATGCATCGCACTCACAAAGATGGAGATTGGTTGCAAACCTATATTTAAATGGTATGTCCGCAGAAGAAATTTTAAATAAAATAATGTCAGAATCCCAATGGTCTGACTTAGACTTTAATAAAACAAAATATCAAGTTTTTTATACCATAGAATGGGTTCGTAGATATATTGAACCGAAAAATATTTGAACTTAGAAAACAATATAGAATACGGTGATAGAATGATGAGCATAAGTCCCAATGATAAAACTATATGGGTTCAAGTAAAAAAGATGTTAGATGAAGGAAAGACGGAAAAAGAAGTAATCCAGTATCTTTGTTCCTTTCTGGATTCTGTTATAGCGATGAATGATTTAGTTACTCCACTGCAACCATCAAAAAGAAAAGTTAAAATAGAAGAAAAATGAAAATATATAGTAGGTGCATATTATGGATGAACTTAAAGATAATCTAAGATCAAGACTTTTTTCTTTAAAACCAGTAAAAGATGATTTTGGAGATATTGATTTAAGTGCAACTATTGAAAATATTAGAGAAATATTGCAGAATTTTATTCAAGAAAAAATAGAGATTAATGGAAAATTTTTATTTATGCCAGAAGATTTAGATTTAATCTTATTTTCTATATTTACTTCTCTATTGAATACTAATTTGGGTGTATGGGGAAATAAGAAAGTTTCTGTTGTAGAATTTTTGAATAATCTCAATATGGCAGATGAAAGTTTGGTAGAAAAGAACCAAGATATGCTTGATAAGTTAAATGAATTTGTAACCACCGAATTACCCAAATATTTACCAGCAGAAATAATAAATGATTTATGGGAAACGAATTTAGATGAAAATGATCCTTTATACCAAGAACAGTTTCCAGAAAATCCAATAAAAGTAAAATATACAGATAAAAATGGTAATGAAATTGAAAAAGTTATTTGGGTTTTAAATAGGAGCTGGTCTGATCAATTCGATTTGCAGTTTAAACCAACAACTGTTTGAAGGAGAAAATATGGTTATTATATTTTTCTATTAATATTACCAAAAACTATTTAAATTCAAAAAACATATATACTTTGTGATATTATGACAATGATAGCTATCTATGGAAAACCAGATTTATGGTCATTAAGTGATATTATAGTATTTAACGGATATAATGATGCCATAGATTTGGAGATGATTAAAGAAAAATATAATAAACCTATTGGTATTTTGTTTAATGGGTTTAACATACATAATTCAGAAAGAGTGATGATGGCACTTCCTCATATAGATTATATTTTTCTAAAAACAGATGGAGCAACCCGCCCGGATTTAATTTCTCAGTTTATTGATTTTAAAATGTTAGCAACTGGTTTTAATGTTAAATTTTTTTGTAAGATAAAAGGAATATCTGCCGCTGACTTAAAAAGGTGCGTTAAAGAATTAAAGTATTATGGTGTTGATGGTTTGTGGTTTGAAGATGATCTAAATTATAAAAGAATTACATTAGAAAAATATGTGAAGACATATAGAGATAAACTTCCCATTTGGATTAAAGATACATACTTACCATCAACTGAAGTAGATGGATATATATTTAATGGAAATGTGCTTACTATTGATATGTTAGCAAAATTAAAATCTCCACCAGAATTAAATGATGAAGAAAAATAGAAAAGTATTTATTTGAGAAAAACATATATAAATATATGAAAAAAAGTAAAAAAACCAACAAAGAAATCATTAAAGATATAGCAGATGATATTGATATCCAAATAAGCAAAAATGGTGTAAATATTAAAGTTCCAGAAGAACATCGTGATAAATTTGAATATGCTTGTTCTAAACTTGATATAAATTTTGAAAATGTTGATTCTCTTTATAGATTAGCCAAAATTGCATTTGATGTTGAAGTAAACCCAGAACAAAAGGAGAAAAAAGAAAAAATTGAAACTATTAGAATATTAACCAGTGGATTTATTAGAAAAACAATTAATGGTGGTTGGTTATTTATTATCGGTTCAATTAATAAAGATGAAATATTAAAAGTTTACAAAATGCTGAAAGAAGATATGAAACTAAATAATATAACAAAAACAAAAGAAAGGATAATTATTTCAGATCCAGATGAAATTTTTAGTGTTTTAAAGTTGATTAATTTTAAAACAGAAGATCAAGATATAACTAAAGAATTTCAAAAATGGTATTTTATGACTCAACCATTAGCACAGAAAAATGAGTGAAAACAGAAAAGTATTTAAACTTAAAAAACATACATATTATTATGGCAGAGAAAAAAGCAAAAATAAAAATAGCGGATAAAGATGAAACAAATCCAACTGTCATAAAAAATGACAGAGTTTTTTCAGATGAAGAAATTTTAGAGTATCAGCAAATGATAGAAAAACTAAAACCAGAAATAGATTCGCTGAAAGATACATTAAATGAATTAAAAGAGCAAGAAACTGTAATAAAAAATATGCAAGATTTATTTACTTCATTATCCACTGGAATTTTTAAATCATTTTCGGAAATTTCTAATAAAATTAAATCTGGAGAAGTTCCAACAGAAGAAAATCTAAATGAACTTCAAGAAGCGATTGAAACTTTAAAGAAATCATCTTCTGAATTGGAAAAAATAAAGAAAAAGTTTAAATAAAAGAAAAGCAAATATTATAAATAAGTAGGTGATATAAAATGGTAAAGAAAGAAAGCATTGAAAGCGAAAAGGAAAATGATGGAATGATAGCACTCAGTTGGTTGAATTCTGGTAATCCCTTTGAGGTGCCAAAGATGACAGTGGGCATACAAAGAAGAATACTTGAATTTCAAGAACAACACGCAGATGTGTATGCTAAAGCAAATAGAGCAGATGCCGAAGGAAAATTACTTGATCCAGAAACAGATTTAAAACTTCAGAAACTTAATTTTGATCTTCAACTTGAAATAATATATCATACACTAAGAAGAAAGTTCCCAGAAATAAAAAAAGAAGACATTGAAGAAAATATGACTCTTGATGAAGTTATGAAACTTAGTGGTATAATTTTATCTTCTATGAGCGAAACTATGAAAGAGGCAAGTAAGAAAGTCCCTTTACTCCCTCAGAGTTCCGTGAGCAGAAGCAAGAGTTCTTAAAATCAATATATGCAGTAGGGTTTCATTATAAATTAAGTCCAAGTGAAGTTGAAGATATAAGTATCATAGATTTTTCTGGTATGGTTTCTTATATTGGAGAATTCTTTAACAGTATATTTGGAACAAATAAATCAAAGAAACCAACTTCAAAGGTGGCACCAGAAGATGTAGTTCTAAAAAAGAATACAATCTCTAAAATCTTTTCTAAAAAAGAAGGAGAATAGTATGAACAAAATATTTAAATATAAGAAAATTCATACTTTTTAATGGTAAGAATGAAAGTTAGGAATTTGTTGTTAGTAAATTCAATTTTTGAAATTTTGAGAGGTGAATAGAATGGCAGAAGGAAAATCCTTTAATGTCCAGATTAGTTTTATAACAGATATTAAAAATCTTACATCTCAACTTAATAATCTTATGCAACAATTCCAACAATCAAGTGGAATCGTTAATCAATTTGGAGCCGCAATTCAAAATGCTTTTTCTGGTGGGCAAAAATCAGCAAATCAATTAGCAAAAAATTTTACTGAAATTTCAAAACCAATCAGTAAAAATGCTGATCTTCTTGGTTATTATTCTGAACACTCAAAAAATCTTGTCAAAACAAATAACGAACTTGCAAATTCTGTATTAAAAGGAGCAAATAATTTTCAAGATTTAGGATACCAAATAAATCCTGTGTCAGATGCATTTAAACAATTGGGAAATGATGAATCAGATGTTTCACAAAAAACCAAAGAAGTTGGAGAAATAAATCAAAAAAATGCTGATACAACTCAAAAAATGGGGGAACAAACAAAAAATACTACTGGATTTATAGGAAGACTCAGAAAACAATTAGGAAGTTATATAGAAAGATTAAGCAAAACTACTGGAGAAACTAAACAATTTACTGGAGAATTAAAAAGTAGTGGAGCATCTGTTCAAGGAGTAGCACGTGGTTTGCGTGATATGGGTGATGCTCTTTCTCTATTTGTTTTTGCCGCAGGACAAGCCACAACAATGACTACACAATTAGTTAATTATTTAGTTGATTTTTCAAAACAAGCAACGCAATCTGGTGCAGAATTAGATTTACAGATAAGGAGAATTCAAGTTGTTAGTGGAGAAACATATGAAGATATAAAAAATAATATATTTGATTTAGTAGAATCCACGGGTGCTGCTGCAGATGAAGTTGCAGAAGCATTTAGAAAAATGATATTTGCTGGTATAGAATACCAAACAGCAGTTGAAGCTATGAATCAAGGATTATTGGTGGGTATAGCCGCAAATGAAGATTTCGTTACTGTTGTTAAACTTGCAGTAGCAGCCTTAAATGTATTTAATAAAACATCATCGCAATTACCAGAAGTATTTAACTCTATTTATGTTGCTGCCGCCGCATCTCCAGCCGCAATATCGCAATTATCAGATTCGCTAAACTATGTTGGGCCAGTAGCCGCTTCAGTGGGGATTTCATTAGAACAAATGATTTCTGTATTAACAATATTATCACAAAGAGGTGTTGAAGGAAGCAAAGCTGGAACTGCATTAAGGAGAGTTTTAACAGAACTTTCAAGAAGCACCGAAGATATGTTAGATGCTCTCCACGCTTTAAATATTTATGCATATGATGGAACACAAACAATAAATGGAGAAGTTATTGCAGCGCACGATTTAGAAGATCAGATGAAAAACAGCAGAATAGCAGTTGCACGGTTAACAGAAGAGCAATTAAATTTAAAAGTAGCACAAAACGAAGCAAATATTTTATTAACACAATATAATGCGATAGTAAATAATATACAAAAAAACATAGATGAATTGAATAATAGAATAGATTCACACAAAAAAATGATTGATGCTATTAATAATTCTTATAAAAATGTAAATAAATCAATTGATGATTTAAGTTCAAGTATTGAATATTATAATAATTTATTAACAGATACACAAAGACGTGAAGAAAAACTTGCAAATGAATTGGATAGAAAATTAGCACAAGCACCAAAACACGTTAGAGAAGAATATGAACGATTAATTGGTGTTCAAGAAAAATTACAAGCTGGTAGAGAAGGTGGAATGTTTACAAGCACTGCTGATTTACTTAATTTAAATAATCAACTAAAAGCGGTTCAAGAACAACGCAATAGTTATGAAAACATAATATCTTCTTTGGAAAATCAAAGATTACACCAAGAAATGATTCTTCAAACAATTCAGAAACAAAATGCCAATATAGTAGAAACTCACCAAAATATTATAGATTCTATACAAAATGAAATTGATCTAAGAAATATAGAAATAAAATCAATTAAAGAACAATCTTCTTTAGTTCAATCTATTTATGATGAAACAGAATCTTCATTGAATATAATAAATGCACAAATAGAATATCAGAATTCTCTATATGAACAATCATATGAAACATTAACAAAAAATACATTTGAAATGAAAAATGGCATTGAAATTATAATGGATTGGTCAGAGGCAGCACAAAATGCTTTAAAAGATGGAAGTAAAACAGCCAATCAATTTATGGCTGAACTTACAGCAATTTTTGGATTAAGAGGAATTGAGGCGGTATCTGCTTTGTTTGATATGGCATCAATGTTAGGAACGAATACAGAAGAAGTTAAAACACTGAGACAATCCATTGATGAATTATATCAAGAAATGATATCGGGGGGAATGCAAACAAATGAACAACTTATAATTAGCACAGCACTACAAGCAGATTTAAATAGAATAACTTCTGAAACACTTAAAACTCAATTAGAAGTTGGAAAAAGTGGTTTATATTATATAGAAAAAGAAAATGAAGGACTTAGAACTATGACTAATTTCGTATCTAATCTTGGCCCAATAACAAAAGAAATTTTTGGAATGATAGAAAGATTTTCTCCACAACTTCTATTATTAGGTGATGCTGCCAGAACTTTAACTTTTATATTAATTATGTTTCAAAGATCTGTTGGACTTAAACAAATTACAACCAATATCAAAGCGATGGCGGTAGAATTTTTAGCTTTGGGTAAAGCTTCTTTATTTTCCGCATCCGGAATAAAGGCGGCAACTCTTGCATCACTTAAGTTTATAGCAACTCCACTTGGTATTGTTTTAGCAACAATATCTGGTGCCATATTACTTATTGTTGCATATATGAATAATTGGTATGGAATACAAGAAAAACTAAATCCATTAGTAGAAAACTTTCAGTGGATATGCGGAAAAATTGTAGATTTCTTTAAAATGATGGGTGCTACAATACAAAACGTTATTATACAATTAACTAAACTTCTTGAACCACTTGGGAAAGTTCAATCAGCATTTGAAAAACTTTTAGAATTTACGCAAGTTGGTATGATAAAAAATGCAGTTGGTGAATTACACGATATAATTACATCAGCAAGATTAGAAGATGAATCTTCCAAAGTAGATAGTATATCGGAATCTTGGGAAAAATACAACCAGATAATAGCAGAACAAATTCCTATATTCAAAGATTCCAAAATTGCAATAGATGATATGGGAAATGCATATATAAAGTTCTCAGATTCCGTAGAAACTGGATTATTAGCATCATATGGCCCAGATTTAAATAAAGTAAAAACAGAATTAGAACCACTACTTGATATCTATGAAACAGAGTTTGCTGAATTTCAGAAAAAACTAAATGATGCTATTGCTAAAGGAGATACAGAATTAATTCAACAAATATTAGATGATTGGAAAGTATTTAATTCACAATATGCAACAACCATTAAACCAATAACAGATACTATATTTGGAAAAGGAAATATAGATTGGCAAAATGAATTAGCAGAAATCGGTGGAAAAGTTTCAGCAATAACAGAAAACATATTAGCAGATGCAGAAAATGCCAGTGCAAAATTAAAATTAGTTTCCGATAAAACATTTTCAAATATAATATTAGATTTTAAAGAAACTGGGGAAAATGTTTCTGAAGTTATAAATTATATGGCTAACAGCTCAGATGAAAATATTAAGAATTTATATGGTGAATTAGAAGAACTTGCTAATGAAATTTATAAGAATAATACAAAAACATTTACAGATTTAAAGATGGATTCACAAGATGTTTTGGCAGAATTAATAACATATGTAACAATGGGTTCAAGTAAAATATCAGAATTATTAATAATCCCGTTTGAAAAATCTTCAGTATATTTAAAAGAATATTCAAAGAATTTAATAGGAGTCGGAGACAAATTTGTTGAACTTCTTAATATGGAAGATGCCGAACTTGCTGGATTAGTTCAAGATGAACTTAGTGCAGCAGAAACCACAGATGAATTTAGAAAAGCGATGGAAAGTTTATTTGAAAACGGAACCATTACTACTGAAATGATAAAGAATCTTAAAGAACACATAAAAGAAATGCCAGAAGATATGCAACCAACATATGAAATTATTCTTGATATTGCAGAAGCACTTGGTTTAGCAAATGATAGAGCCAAAGAATTTGAAAAAACTCTTGATGAAACTGGAAAAACAATATCAAAGGAAATTAAAGTAGAAGATTCTTATACAACAATATCGGAAAGACGTTTAGAATTAAATACTAAAGAAATGGCACTATATAAAAGATTAGAACCAATAATGAAAACGGAAATAGATGGAATTACAAAATTATCTCTTGCCTATAATAATGGAATGATAAATGCCGATGAATATAATAAATCTGTTGCAGAAAGTGAAAATAAAATCAGTGCATATACCAAAGCACAGATTCTTGCTACTTATGGAACTCTTAAATCAGAAGAGGCACAAGAAGCATATACTAAAGCAATGGAAATATTTACAGAAACCGCTAAAGAGACAAATTCAGTATTAGATTTGCAATCTGAATTAGTAGAAAATCTAAATACTCAATATGCAGATTTATCTCAACAAGTGAGCGATGGACTTGGTGTTATCGATGAAATGATAACAAATGGACAAGATATGGATATGGTTATGGCAAATCTAATTGCAGATATTTCCGATGAGGCGTGGCCTGAATTTATTGAAATATTAAAGAATTATCCGCAACTAATTACAGAATATGGAGATGCAATGCTTTATGCACAAACCGAAATGACACCATTTACTGATAGTCTAAAAGATATGACTAATGCTATATTTGAAAATGAAGCTTCTTTAGAATTGTTGGTTGCGGGATATGAAGCTGGTGCACCGTGGGCAGAAAAATATATGGATTATGTCTTTCCAACAAAGAAAGGACAAGAACTTACAAATATTATGGGAAAACTTGGTGGAACGTTTTCTGAATTAACTAAAAATAATCCAAGAATATCAAATATGTTTAAAATAATGGAAGACAAGTCTAAAGAAACCGCAGTTAATTTTGATGAACAGCTTGAAAAATTAACAGAACTCACAAAAATAAGTCCCACAACAGCAATGACAGTAGCACAAAGAATGATGGAAGGTGCAAATGCAGAAGAACAACAAAAGATAATGAAAACGCTTACTGAAGGCATATCAGAAACTGCAAATATGCTTCCAGAAATAAAGAATTTGGTTGGTGATTTAGCAGAAAGCGGAGAAGCACTAACATCACAAGTAACTATATTATTAAAGTATTTAAAAGATATAGGAAAAATAACTGGTGAAGATGCAGATTATATTGAACAATTATACAGTAAAATAGATAGAGAAAATAAAGATTTAAAAAATGAGCAAGAAAAATCAACAAATGAAACAACAGCATCGGAAATTTCTTCATTTATAAAATTAGGAGATGCAGTTGGTGAATTAAAAAATGATTTTTCAAGTTTAAATGATTACATAATAAGTGAATTTATTGGAATATTACCAGAAGAATTACAAGAACCATTTATTAGTGTAATAGGAAGTATTCAGGGAGCATTTAAAAACTTTATTGATATGATTTCTCCATATGCGCAAGAAATATTAAAAGAATTATTAAACGAATCTATACCCATTATAAATACGGTTTTTGAAAAAATAAGAGGAGAAATGAGTTCATTATTAGATACAGGAAGAGAAACATTTACTGAAATAGCATATGGATTCTTGTCATCTATGTCGCCAGTAATTAAAAGCATCGGTTCCCAATTAAATAATATATTAAATAATTCTTATAATTTAGATATAGGAACAAAAATTAGAAGCGGATTAGAACAAATAAAAGGAAGTGGCGGAACAACAGTAAATATAGGAGATGTATCATTCCCAGATTTAGACTCATTTAGAAATTGGTTAGAAACTGCTTTAAGGGGATTTGAAACAAGAATGGAAAGAACGGCTACTACTGTGGTAAGAGGTGGTTAAAATGGCTACAATACTTAGAAGATTTGGTTCAAAATGGCTTCCACTAAGTTTTTTCAATATTTCAATAAATGATGCTATAAATATAAGAGACAAAAAAGTTATGATACAAACAACAACCCAATTATATATTTCAGATATACTTAAAATATGGGATGATAGTGGTAATTATTGGGGGCCAGCAATAATAACATCTTTAGATTATAATGAAGGAACATATACTTATAATTGTGAATTTTATTATAAAATATTATTAGAAAGTTTAGTAATAAACTGTGATGCAGAAAATGGATATACTTCTATGATTCACAATGATTTGGGTTATGAAGTAAATAGAATGATTTCTAATATATCAGAATTAACAACATTTAATGGATTTATTAGAAGCTTTATAGATGAATCATTATCAAAAAATTTAGCAATAAGAGACTGGAATGAAGATGGAACAACATTTCAGGTTTCATTTTTTCCAAAGGATATAAAAGATCCGCAAGATCCAACAAAAACTATAAAAGATCCAGCAATTTTAATAACAAAACCGATTGGATATTCATTTGTCAGTGGATTTGATTCTAACAATTATTTATCTTTAGCAAAAAATCCAACTTCTAATGTATATGCAATGAAAAATTTAGATGCATATTTTAGTTGCGATGACGGAGTAACGTGGATTTATGGCGGAAATGGATATGATGATCCTTCTAAACTTTTTATTGTAAGAAATCCATCTGATATTCCATATAGAGTTAGAATAAAACTTTTTTGGAATGGTATAGATAATCAAAGTCAAGCAAATCAATATTTTGGAGAAATTAATTTTAAACAATCATACAATAATTGGCAAAATATATTTTCAAATATAGATGTTGAAACAGCAAATGCGGATTCATCAATAATATACTTGAGTGGTGTAAAAAACATTTTAAGTTTATTAGAAGAATTAGCAAGAACATCAATATCAGATAAACCACCATATTATTTCTTTTTAACAATTAAACCAGATGGAAAACTTTGTATTGGTATTGATAATATTTTTTCAAATAAATCAAATGAAATTACACTAAAAGAAAATGAAGATTTTGTAACATCATATTATAGAAGTTTTACAGAAGACAATATTACAACTTTCCCCAAAAGTCAAAGTGATGGCAGTATAATTTCTGTATATATTAATGATAAATGGTTTAAATTACCAATAGGAATAAGAGATTCTCCAATTGAATATGAAACAACCGAAAATCAAATGGCTAATGAAATTGGTGAAGAAACATCAGACATAACTGGATTGGAATGCACATTAATTAGTAAAAAAGCAAAAAATTTAAATGTTGGCGATATTGTTTCTATAAGATTATCTGGTATTTATGAAACACAAATAATGGAGCTTACTAAAAAAACTGATGAAAATGGAACAATAAAGGGAACATTTGGACATTCTCTTAGTCCATTAACAACTGCTTTTTCTTTACTAAGATATGGAACAGTAAGTAGAAGGAGGGAAATATAATGACTATTCAAATTAATAATTTAATAATTGATTCAGAACCCCATATAGCAGATACTTCAACTTCTTGGGATACTTTAATTAAACAAACACCAACCAAACTTGAAGCACGAAGAAAATTAATGACCGAAAATAAAATGACTTTAGAATTTCTATATGTGCTTGAACGAAAAAAATATAACACAGTAGATTCATTTATTAGAAAATTAAAATCAGTAGTAGTTAATAATAATATTGTATGGATAAAAACAGATTCTAATATATTTGATGGAAAATCTTCTGCAAAATGTGTTATTATTTCTTTAACAGTAGATAAAATAGTAGGTTCTCCACATATGGCAAATATTTCTATGGATTTATATTATACACCAACAGATGATTTTAATCCAACTGAATATGCTAATACTGTGCAATTTTTCGTAGAAAGAGAAAGTCCAATACCATATCGCACACAAAATGGTATAACAAATCCATACTTATTTGCTTGGTTTGATGATTGGTTAAACATTGGTGATAAAGAAACAACACTATTTAATGAAACGATAAAAGGAATAAATGGTGTAAATTTC
>WOYI010622351.1_pt1 | contig 12956 bp, 11 predicted proteins | sample 6423411 | NCBI WGS metagenome assembly WOYI01 (sample SAMN13441803, study PRJNA592873) | oil field metagenome | biome: oil field; feature: oil-well bore; material: oil-contaminated soil; isolation source: oil-contaminated soil from oil-well borehole | place: Germany: Wietze | collected 2016-10-18 ... | reverse complement strand
CCGCCTACGAGAAACGCTCCATCGCGATCTCCTCGAACCTGCACCCGGCCGGCTTTGATGCGCTCATGCCCAAAACCCTCGCGACGGCGACCGTTGACCGGCTGTTGCACCACGCGCACGTCTGCCAAACCACGGGCGAATCGATCCGGCTCACTCAAGCCCTCGCCGGGAAGGGAGTCACCGCAATGACCTGACCGGAGTACGACCGCTTCATGGCCGATGCCACCGAGTCCCTCGTGGGCAGATCTGTTGGCCATGAGTGGGCAGTTTTCGTGGCCACCAGCGGGCATTTCTGCTGGCCGCCCACGGGCAGTTCCAAATGGCCATTGACACCACTCCGCGCATCTCGAAGCCCCGGCATCCAAACGTCCGTGAGGTTGCCGATGACGTCCGCGCCGTCGGCGGCGAAGTGCTATTCGATGTGATGACGCACGCTCGGCAGCTGCCTACGACCAATCGCACCGACTTCTACGACGAGTGGGAGCTTTGGGGTGGTTCGGGGCGGGGTCTTGACACTCCGGCGATGCGGCTCGAGCATGTCGAGCGAGTGTTTGGCTACCAGGTTGGGCTTGGGGTTCCGCTGCTCACACCGACCCTGGTGCTCAGTTCGCCGACTTCGCCGGAGGCGAACCAGGTGCTTGAGACCGCCACCCTGGCTCGGGGCCTGGATCCCTCAGCGTGGCAGTCGCTGGCTGGAACTCACAGCTTCTGGGCGGGGGGCCCGGAACTCGACGCTTTCGTTGGCACCCTCGCCGGGCTTCGGGCGACGACGTGGGTGCTCACACTTGCTAACCAGGTGCTGATCGACGGGGTGCCCGATTTCAGCAACTCTGAGGCCCACGTTGGGCTGGCGCGAACTATTCATTCGCTCTCGTTGCGTTCGCGAGTGATTCTGGCCTACTCCGACTATGCGGGACTGCCCGCCATTGCTGCAGGCGCGGACACACTCGGTAGCGGTTGGGATCGAGGTCAACGGTGCTTCGACCCGCAGACTTTCCGAGTCGACTCCAATCCTGGCCCTCGCATTCCGGCTTCCTACGTCACGCAAGGAGGGCTTCATGCGGTGTTGCGCCGAGACATGGCCGAAGCAGTGGAACGTTGGAATCCGGCGCGCGCTTCGGCAATCCGAGGTGGACCGATGCCTCCCAGCGACAACATAGAGCGCGCGCACCACCTCTCTCAATTGAGCGAGGTTGTTCGTGCTGTGGCAGCAATCACCGACCGGCAAGATCGCGTCGCCAATATGCGTGCTCGATATGGGACCGCCGCCGATGCCTTCGAAGAGATCATGCAGAACGTGCCGAGAGTGGTCCGCCAGCAGGACAAGCGTGCGTGGTGCGAGGACCCCGACGGGATAGTCGCCGCCTACGCAGAGGCCGAGGGCCTCTAGTGTCTCGGCTGCGCAGCAGTGACGGTCGAGGCGATGGTGCTGGCGAGTTGCTCTGACAGAGCCAGGCGACGACCTGGATCTGGCCGGCCAATCACCGGCCGGACGAGCCAGGAGTCGCCGATTGCCAGACCGATCCGCATCGCTCGGAACTGTGACTTGACTGCCTCAACGTCGGATGGCTCTAGCAGGATGACGCCAACAGCATCTGCCCACGATGCGTAGCGGAAGGCCTGCGAAAGCCCCTGCCTCCAGTCATGCACTTTCGCCTCGAGCGCGTACGCTCGGCCGATCGGATCGAGCCCGTCGGCCCGCCGATACCCCCGCCCAGAGTGCTGCGCCGCCCTCGCGCGCGCGAGTGTTCGCAGACGGCTGAGGGTCTGGCGTTCCGTTACCCCGAGCGTGCGTCCTAGAGGCTCCGGTGTGCGCGTTGCACGTGGTGAAAGCCGAGCGAGCAAAGCACTGTCGGCTTCTGAGGTAACGAACGGGATGTCGGTGGCAATCCTCTCCGCGAAACGGTCGCCCACGCGAGTGACAGCGAGAAGATCGACGACGCCGCGGGCTCCGCGAAACTCGGGGGCGAGGACGATGCCCTGTTCAGCACCCGGCAGTCGGAGGGCGAGCGATCTAAGCGCAGGATCAAGCTCCCGCTCGCGGATCGGCGAGAATCGTTGGCCGCGTTGGGCGGACTCACCCAACTCGACTAGCGCATGACTCTCGAGGAACACTCGATCAGCGTAGCCGCGCGCTAATGGGTCAGTGCGGCGGGTGTGGAGCGGACTCGGTACGAGTGCCGCGGACGGGGTCACGTCAGCCTCCTCCGGTCCCTCTCAGGAAGCGTGCTGCGGCTCGTCGGCCACACGGCGGTCGGCGGCATAGCGTCGCGCGGCTTCCCACCAGTAGTTGTCGCGGATCCGGTACAGCAGGGTACGTTCACCGGGGACGCGTCCGACGAACTCGAGGAAGTGTGCGTCGCGGAGCTTGTGGATCAGTGGGTGGACGATGCTTCCCAGCAGCCCGGTCGCTTCGACGATCTGCTTGGGTGAGAAGGTGTCGCCTTCGAGGGCGGCGATCTCTATGACGACAGCGTTCATGTAGCTGTTTCCGAAGAACAGCCGCGACTCCGCTGGTGCGATCGGCTCCACTATCGTCATGCCCCGAGTTTCGCATACGTCACCGACGTCCGGCACGTGCGCGAAGGTGATTCCGAGCCGACTTCCTTCCCGGTGTTGTCTATCTGACGTACACAACTTGATTCTGGTCGTTTCGAGAGTACAGTGAATGTGACGTTCACTAGAACGTACGTCACGTAGTACGTAATACTCCGATTCGCAAGAGCGATTCGGTATCACGCGAGTTACGTATTTGTGGTGGTTTCGTGCAAGGCGATAGCGGGATTGCGCTCCCTCGTGGATCCGGTCGCGTTCGTGGAATGAGGTGCGAGTCGTCGCCGACAGCGGGCGGCTACGTGCAGGGGCCTGTTGGTGTTCGTTCGTTCGATCGGGATCAGACCAGCCGAGTGTCCGATCGCTGTGGAGGGGTGCACTCGCGGGTCCTGGATGCGATCGTCGGACCCGGAGTCGAGCTTCGTGCGCATGCTGCTGCGATTGGGGGCCGTCGCGCTCGACGTGGCCCGTCTGCACGGACGTGGCCGATGCGCTCGGAACCCGTCGGGCAAAGCTGGGCTGGACGCTGATCACTCGAAGAAGGCTCGCGCCGAGGCGCATCGGGTAGCCATGGACGTCTCTGAGGTGGAAGCATGCGCCAAACGCTGCGGACAGACCCCTCGCGACGTGCGGCTTATGCCACACCTGACGCAGCGGCTGTCTCACCCACGATGGCTCGCCGTGCCGCGCGGCGCGACGCGTGCAGGCGGGCTGCAAACGTGGATGCCGTGAGCGTCGCGACAAGCCATACTGCGAGTGTCATCCCTGCCCCCGATCCGGCGAGCTGTGACCCGAATACCGCATCGCGCGCGAGTTTCATCACGATCGAGAGTGGCAGAGCATCCGACATCGACTGCAGGATCCCTGGCGCCGTCGCGAGTGGTGCGTAGAGCGATGCGGCGATGACCTGAACGATCCCCAGCCCGACGACCACGACCCATGCCCTGCGCCCGAACACAGCGTGGATCCCCTGCAGTACCGCGGTCAGCACGATCGCTCCGGGGATGATCACCCCCAGCAGCGCTCCCGCACCCGAGCCTGTCGCGCCGGCCGCCAGGAGCGCCAGCCACAGCACGAAGCCGGCCGTGGCCGCGATTGCTGCGCGCGGAGCGAATCCCAGCAGCACCACTCGCAGCGTCGATCCGCCCGATGCGAGCGCCCATTCGGGCACCGCGGGCCGGCGCTGGAACATCAGCGCGATGGCGATCCACAGCGCGACCCCGACACCGAGTGCCGCAAAGGCGGTACGGCCCGCAGCATCCTGCCCGATCGCGTCGATCGATGTCGGTGAGGCGACCGCCTCGGCGAGCTCGACCGCGGCGTCTTCTCCGTAGGTCGGCACGGCTTCCTCGAGCTCGGCGAGCCCGCCGGCGAGCGAGTCGGCGCCGTCGGCGAGCGACACCGCTCCCGCGCTCAGATCGGATGCCCCCTGCGAGAGCGAACCGGTGCTCGACGAGAGCTCCGCCATGGCTTCCGCGAGCGACACCGCACCCGCGGTCACCGACCCGGTCCCTGTCGCGCTCGACGCGGCGCCGTCGGCGAGTGACGCGGCGCCGACGGCCGAGGCTCCCAGTGCGTCGGTGATGCCGGCTGCCGCTGCCGCGGTGCCCGAGGACGCCTGCGCCGCTCCCGTACTCGCCTGCGCCGCCGCCGCGACCTGGGCGCAGTAGGCTGCTCCCGCGGTGGGTGGGCACGCGTTCGCGAGCGTGGCGAGTGCCGTTGTGACCCCTGCCGATGCCGATGCCGATGCCTCCGCGGCGGGAATGAGCGTCGACGACGAACTCGATGACAGTGCGGACAGGCTTGCGGCAAGACTCGATGCGCCGTCGGAGACCCCGGTCGCCCCGTCCTGCGCCGATGCCGCGCCGTCCGCGAGTGACCACGCGCCGTCTTGCGCAGCCTGCGTGCCCGAGGCGACCTGAGCGGCGCCGTCGGCAAGCGACGCCGACGCGTCCGCGATGTCGCCTGCCGCATCCGCCAACGCCACCGCACCCTCGCGTGACTCGCCGACTGCGTCTGAGATCCCGTCGTACGAGAGAAGCAGGCCCTCCAGATAGGTCGACGTGAAGTCGTCGTCGAACACCTGTGTCGATGCCGTCGTCACCTCGGTGGCGACACGGGCGGCAACCGGACTCGTGGGGGCGTCGGTCTCGAGGGTGATCGATGCCGTATCCGGCGTTCCTTCTCTGAGACCCGAGATGGTCTCGGAGAAGGTCTCGGGGATCGTCACCACGGCGGCGTACTCCTCGAGCGACACATCGGCGGCTTCGCCGTCGATGATCGTCCACGCGAGCAGGCTGTCCGACCCATGGGTGATCTCGGCCGCAAGCAACCGGCCGGCCGCGATCGTCTGCTCATCGTCGCCTTCGCCCACGGTTACCGGCTCGTCGAGGTTCACCAGCGCGACCGGCACGGCGTCTGTGGCGCTCGCCCGGTTCGACAGAGAGCCGATCAAGAATCCGGCGATGACGAGCATGACGATCGCGACAGCGGTCGTCGCGATCAGGGTTCTGTTGAACGTGCTCATCGAGCATGCACTCCTTCGACGACGTCGGCGGTATCGCCGGTGAAGGGCTGGCCGCCGCGTGCGGCGAGCAGGACTGTGGGAACTGAGCAGGCCCACGCGGCGCGCTCTAGCGCACCCGACTCGGCGGGCGAGAGACCGACATCGAGGTCGTCCACGACGAGCAGGTTCGCGCCCGCCGCCTCGGCGAGTGCGAGGTCGAGGAGTCTCTTGTCGAGGGGCGTCCAGTCCCTGCGCGCGGCCGGCACGCCGGCATCCGTCAGGATCTGGGCTCTCCGCGCTTGTGACCGGTCGCGGACACCGCGAGCGACGAGGTATCGGCGCACCACTGCATCGGCTGTCGCGCTCGGCGGGACGGTGTCGGCGAACGGGACGGCGGTGGCGAGCGCTACTTCGCGACGTGCGCGCCCCCGCCCTGCCGGCATCGCCTGGCCCAGAACGACGAGTCCCTCGGGTGCGGTGGTGCGACCTGCGATGGCCGCAGTGATGAGGTGCCGCGTATCGTCGTCGGCCTCGGCGTACCAGCCGCGCTCGCCGGGACGTACGTCCAGTGGTGGGTGCGCGCATTTCACCGCGCGCTCGCCTTCGGTCTCCGCGATCTCGCGCGCGTGCAGATCAGCCTCGACGGCTGCACCCTCGACATCGAGGTGCGGCAGACGCCGATCGAGCCAGGCAGGCAGCCACCAGGCACGGTCGCCGAGCAGATAGAGGATCGAGCGGGCGAGGCTCATCCGCACGATGAACGCGTCGACGAACACGCCGACCGCGAGGCCGATCGCGAGGGGTTTGACTGCCGCCGATCCGTGCGGGATGAACGCGACGAACACGGCGATCATGATGATTCCGGCGGCGTTGACGACGAGCTGGCTCTGCCGGTATCCCTCGTCGATGGCACGGACCGCGTCGCCGGTGCGGATGTATTCCTCTCTGATGCGCGCGACGAGGAACACCTCGTAGTCCATCGATAGGCCGAACAGGACGGAGATCATCATGATCGGGAAGAAGCTGATCACCGGACCGAGCGCCTGCACGTTCAAGAGGTCCGCGAACCATCCCCAGCTGTAGATCGCGCTGACCACCCCGAAGGCAGCGCTCGCGGACAGCACGAACCCGAAGGTGGCCTTGAGGGGGATCGCGATCGAGCGGAACACGAGAAGCGACAGCAGGAAGGACAGCCCGACGACGATGATCGCGAACGGCACGAGCGCGGCGGTGAGCCGCTCGGACGTGTCGATCGAGACCGCTGTGATGCCGGTGACGGTCACATCGCTGACGTCGTGCTCCTCCTCGATCGAGGACGCGTCCTCGCGCAGCTCGTGCACGAAGTCGACCGTGCGCTGATCGCCCTGCGGATGCTCGGGGATCACTCGGAACAGGGCCAGGTCGGCATCCGGATTGGGGGTTGCGCGTGTGACGGCGGCGACACCCTCCCGGGCCAGCAGGTCGGCTTCGATCGCGTCGACCGTGCCGAGCGGGTCGGTCGAGGTGATGATGTCTGCGGTGACGATCAACGGTGCGTTGTAGCCGGGCCCGAACTCCTCGGCGATCAGGTCGTACGTGTCCCGAGCGGGAGTGCCCGGATTGGCGCTGCCGTTGTCGGTGAGAGCGAGTCGCAGGTCGGCAGCGGGGATGAGGAGGGCGAGCAGCACGCCCGAGGCGACGATGATCGTCATGACCGGATGGCGTTTGGTGATGCCGACCCATGTGCGGCTCAGCCGCGAGGGAGCCTTCTCGGATGCGGCACGCTTCGGGCGCAGCTTCTCGCCGAACGCCGAGAGGAGTGCGGGGAGGAACGTGAGGGTGGCGAGCATCGCTGTGGCCACGGTGGCCGCGGCCGCCAGACCCATGATGCTCAGGAACGGAATGCCCGCGACGCTGAGTGCCGTGAGGGCGATGATGACCGTGACGCCGGCGAAGGCGACGGCGGAGCCTGCGGTTGCCGTGGCGCGGCCGACCGCCTCGCGGACGGCGACTCCGTGGGAGAGCTCATAGCGGTGCCGAGAGAGGATGAAAAGGCCGTAGTCGATGCCGACTGCCAAGCCGATCATCAGGGCGAGACTCGGGGTCGCGGTCGACACGGGCGTGAGCGCTGCGACGATGAGGATGCCCGCGAACGAGATGCCGACGCCGACGATCGACATCAGGAGCGGTATGCCGGCCGCCAGCGCGGATCCGAAGGTCACGAGCAGGACGAAGAACGCGATCACGATGCCCACCGCCTCGATGGGACTGAGGCCCACGCCGCGCGAGGTGAACGCCTGGCCCCCGACGTCGAGCGTCACGTCGTCGACGGCCGCGGCATCCTGCAGCTCGGCGAGCGTCTCTTGCGGCAGGTCGCTGAGCGCTACGTCGAACTGCACGGTGACCAGAGCGAACTGCCGATTCCCCGAGATGGAGTACACGCTCTCGAACGGGTCGTCGGCGTCGGCGACCAGGTCGACGTCCCGCACTCTGTCGAGAGCATCGTCGACCTGCTCTCGATAGGGAGCGGTGTCGATCAGCTCGCCTTCGGGAGCGCCGAAGACGAGCTGCGCGCTCGCTCCGCTCGCTTGCGGGAACCGCTCCTCCAGGGTGTCGATGCCCTCCTGGGAAGGCGAGCCGGGGATGGAGAAGTCGTCTTCGAGCGATCCGCCCCACGCGACCGCGGAGGCTCCGAGCGCGACCAGCAGAACGATCCAGGCGGCGATCACCCAGCGCGCGTTGCGGGCGCAGAACATTCCCACGCGGTACAGCAAGCTCGACACGGCGCTCCTTCGGTAGGGGTCGCAGTCGCGCGGCCGACTCCTATCCAATCCGTGTGCGGCACGAGTCGATGACCGATTCCGCACATCCTCACGCCCCGTGAACCAAGACTTGACAAAGCCCTGACATTCGCGGTCGTGACGACCCCGAGACTGGTGGCTACCCCTACCAGGTCACCAGGAACTCGGTTCCCGCGCGACCCGCCACGCTTGCGGCGTCCGCGGAGTTCACACCGCCCGCGAACGACCCCGCCCCCACCGCGATCGAGGCCCCGATTCGCGGGGCGAGGCGCGCGGCGATGCTCAGCCCGAGTCCGGTGCCGACCGGGCGCGCGTTCGCGTACCGTGCGCGCAGGACGCCGCGGTCGAAGACATGAGCGAGGTCGTCGGGGGCGAGTCCGGGCCCGTTGTCCGCGACGCGGATCACCCGGCCGGCCACGGCGATGCGCACTGCGCCGCCTTCCGGCGTCACCCGCAGCGCGTTCTCGATCAGACCGTCGACCAGCTGGCGCGCGCGCCGCCCGTCGGTCTCGACCACGGCGGACGGCGACTCCGCAGCGAGTCCCAGCTCGACACCGAGTCCGCTCGCATGCCCGAGCCACGCCCGGTGCGCCGCGCGCGCGACATCGGCAAGGTCGACGCGAGAGAGTTCGATCGTGAAATCGTCGGCCTCGAGCCGCGCGAGCTCGAGCAGATCATCGACGAAACTGCTCAGGCGCGCCGCCTCGCTCTCAATCACCGCCCCGGCGGCATCCGCGTCGACGACACCGTCAACGAGCGCCTCGCCATACCCGCGGATCGCCGTCAACGGCGTACGCAGCTCGTGCGATATCGACAGCAGGAACTCCCGCTGACGCCCCTCGCTCGCCGCAAGCGCTTCGTCCAGCGCGGTGAGCGCGTCCGCGACGCTGTGCACCTCGGGGATCTCGGACGCCGGAAGCCCGACACTGCGCTCACCCGCAGCGAGGCGGTCAGCGGCTGCCGCGGTCTGCACGAGCGGACGCGTAATGCGGCGTGCGAGAACGGCTGCGGCAAGGACCGCGCCCAACAACCCGAGTAGGAGCACGGGGATGACTCGCTGGATGAGTTCGCGGCTCGCGTTTGCGAGGACATAGTCGGTGCGAGCGAGCACGAGCCCCTCGCCCGCGATGAGTTCACCCTCGAGGATGACCGGCTCGCTCGGTCGCAGCTGCACATCCGACACATCGCCCGCGGCTCGGAGCCGCGCGATCAGCTCGTCGTCGATCACAGTGGTCGCTGTGCCCGAGACCGCCCCGTCCGCATCGATGACCGCCCACATGGCACCCGTTTGATCGGCCCATGCGATGGCCGACTGACGCGCGAGCTGTGGATCATCGGAGGCGGCCACCAGGGCGAGCTGGCTGACCAACTCGGCTCGAGTCTGCTCCTGGATCGTGGAGCGCAACAACTGGAGGGTGAGCACCGCGGCCACGATTGCGACGACGGCCGTCGCACTGACGACGAGCGCCGTGATGCGAGCCGCGAGCGACCACGCGCGGCGTGACCGCCCGTCAGAGGCCGGCGGCATACCCGATCCCGCGCACGGTGCGGATCGGCGAGTGCGCACCGAGCTTCGCTCGCAACTGCGCAACGTGCACGTCGACGGTTCGCCCCGACGCGTACTCGACCTGCCCCCACACCGCCGCGAGCAACTGCGCTCGCGTGAAGACGCGTCCAGGTTGCTCGACCAGTACACGGAGCAGATCAAACTCCTTCATCGTAAGCTCCACCGGCTGGTCGCTTACGGTCACCGATCGCCGAACCGGGTCGACACGGATGCCGGCGAACTCCAGGATGGGCGCGGGCACCACGAGGTTCGCGCGGCGCAGGAGTGCCTTCACGCGCGCGACGAGTTCGCGAGGGGAGAAAGGCTTCGTGAGGTAGTCGTCGGCACCGAGTTCGAGGCCCAGGAGCCGGTCGATCTCGTCGGTGTGCGCCGTCACGAAGATCACCGGGGTCCAATCGCCCCCTGCGCGCATGCGTCGGCACAGCTCGATGCCGTCGATGCCGGGCAGGGCGACGTCGAGAATCACGACCGACGGGCTCATCCGCGTGATCGCATCCCACGCGCGCGCCCCGTCCGCCTCGACATGCACGCCGTACCCCGCGCGGGTCAGGTAGACCCGCTCCAGTTCGGCAATCGAGCGGTCATCCTCCGCCACGATCACGACGCCGCGCACGTCATCCATGCTCCCATCCAACCTCATCGCACCGCATTCGCACCCACAGGCCCGGCCGCGCCGGCACGAATCATCGATCCCGAACCCTGACGTGACAATCCCCTGACAATGTCGGGAGAGCATCCTCATATCGGCGACAGAACGCCATGACGAAGGAGAAGACGGATGCCGCACAGCGCGCCACACCAGCGGCAACCGCCGGAGGCTCCGGCCGCAATGCCCGCAACGGCCGGAGCGACGTGGCTGCGGCGCTCCGCGCTCGCGCTCGCGGCGACGTGTGCGCTGTGGTCGGTCGGGCTCGTCGGGTGGCCGGATGCTGCGTCCGCGGTCGACACCGCGCAGCGCGAAATCAGCGGGTTCGCGGAGCTCCCGCCCGGCCTGGACGGCACCGGAGTCGTCGTCGCGATCGTCGATACCGGCGTCGACCTCGAGCATCCGATGCTCGCCGACCGCCTCGTCGCGGGGTGGGACTTCGTCGACCAGGAGGCATCTCCCGACGATCTCAACGGCCACGGCACCCATGTCGCCGGTGTGGTGTCCGGCAGCACCGGTATGGCCGCCGGCGCGTCGATCATGCCCGTGCGGGTGCTCGACGCCGAGGGCGCCGGCAGCCAGGAGATGATCGCTTCGGGCATCCGGTGGGCGGCAGACCACGGCGCGCAGGTGATCAATCTGTCGCTCGGCGACTCGGGACGGCTGGACCGCATCCGCAAGGACGGCCCGATCGCCGCCGCGATCCGCGAGGTCTCGGATCACGCGGTGGTCGTTGCCGCGGCCGGAAACGACTCGCAGTACGAGCAGGTGTTCCGGGTGGGCGTTCCCGCGCTCGTCGTCGTCGCTGTGGATGACACCGGCCTCCCGGCGACATTCACCAACATCGGCGACTCGCGGGCGATCGCGGCACCCGGTGTCGAGGTGGCCTCAACCGCGCCGCACGAACCTACCAGTCTGTTCCCGAACGGGACGGGCGGCATCGCGACGCTCAGCGGCACGTCGATGGCTGCCCCGTTCGTGAGCGCGGCAGCGGCCGTGCTCATCCAAGCAGGCGCCGCACCCTCCGAGGTCGTCGAGCTCATACAGGCGACCGCACAGCCGACCGATGATCCTCGCGCTGGTGCCGGGATACTCGACGCGGCGGCTGCGGTGGGTGCGGTGCCGTCCACTCCGGTCACGGTGCCCTCATCCTCGGCAACGTCGTCGGCGCCGACGACGGACGGGTCTGTGATCATCGCCGCGGCCAAGGACGAGCCCGACCGCGGGGAGTGGCTCTTCGCCGTCGTCATCGGCCTGTTCGTCGTGCTCGCCCTCACCGCGGTGATCGCCGCGGCATACGCAGTGCGGCGGAGGTGATACGGATGCGCCGACGAACCTGGATCCTCCTGGCCGCGACACTCATCACGGTGGTTGGGGCACTCGCTATCGGCGAGGGTGTGGCGCGAGCATCCGTGTCCTCGCGGCTCGCAGAATCGGCACCCGATGGCGTCGCCGTCGCTCCCGCGGGACTTGTGCTCTGGGGCCTCGTATCCGGGTCGATGCCGGTGACCCTCACAGTCGACGCAGACACGTTGCAGAGAGCGATCGCCGGGAACCTGCCGGAAGGACAGGAGGATGCCGACATCCGAGACATTCGCATCGACGAGTACATCTACATCGACCTGGTGCGGGAGTCACCGATCGGCGAGGTACCGATCGAGGTCGCGGTACGTCCCGCGGTCTCCGATGGCACCCTGACGACACAGATCGTTTCGGTGACCGCTAGCGGGTTCGAACTTCCCGTCTCGGTGCTCGACGGCGTCTCACTTTCACCCGGGTCGGGACTGGTCAACTCGGGATGCCTCGCCCTGCGGGACGCCCGCGTCGAGGACGACACTGTCGTGCTCACCGCCGACGCGCGGCGCGGCTGTTAGCGAGATCCCGGACTCCTCCCGCATGTACCCGCTCTTTGACGCGTACTCTCGGTCGCCGATGCCCCTCTCCCAGCACATCGGCGACCGTCAGTCAGGCGTCATTCAACCCCCTCCCGCACCATCTGGCCGCGGGAGCAACGACCACCACCGACCTTCAGGAGAAGCCATGACCACCCCCGCTCCCGCGCCGATCATCTCGGCACGTGACCTCCATAAGTCCTACGGCAGGAGACCGAACCGGTTCGAGGCGCTCAAAGGGGTCAGCTTCCAGATCCGCGAAGGCGAGTCCGTCGCGATCGTCGGCAAGTCCGGGTCCGGCAAATCCACTCTGATGCACATGCTCGCCCTGCTCGATGCCCCCGACACCGGCACGCTCCACCTCGAGGGCGTCGACACCCGTACGCTGGGCGGCGCGAAGCTGAACCGCACCCGCAACGCGACCTTCGGGTTTGTTTTCCAGCAGTTCTTCCTCACCGGCAGCAACTCGGTGCTGGAGAACGTGATCTTGCCGATGAAGATCGCCGGCGTCGGTCGCGCCGAACGCAAGCGCCGCGGTATCGGCGCGCTGGAGCAGCTCGAGCTGGCTGACAAAGTCAAGAACAAGGCGTTGAACCTCTCCGGTGGGCAGAAGCAGCGTGCGGTGATCGCCCGTGCCTGGTGAACAACCCGCGGATCATCTTTGCCGACGAGCCGACCGGAAACCTCGACTCGCACACCGGTTCGGTGGTCGAGGACATCCGATTCACCCTGAACCGGGAGAACGGCATCACCCTGATTGTCGTCACCCACGACGAAGACCTCGCCGCCCGGTGCGACCGCCGCATCCTCATCCGCGACGGCGAGATCGTCGAAGACACCGCAAACGAAGTCGCGGCGTGAATACCGCAGACCTGATCGGCACCGCCGTCACCAACACGTTCCGCTCGAAAGCCCGGTCGATCCTGACGATCCTGGCGATCTTCGTGGGCGCTTTTACGGCGCTTCTGACATGTCCGTGGGTGTTTTCGGAGTGCCGTGATGGCCGCACGCC
>WOYI010572863.1_pt1 | contig 12956 bp, 12 predicted proteins | sample 6423411 | NCBI WGS metagenome assembly WOYI01 (sample SAMN13441803, study PRJNA592873) | oil field metagenome | biome: oil field; feature: oil-well bore; material: oil-contaminated soil; isolation source: oil-contaminated soil from oil-well borehole | place: Germany: Wietze | collected 2016-10-18 ... | reverse complement strand
GGGAATATACTGTATTCATAAAATTATACATCAAGAACGCTTTGCGTCAATTAATGGTTCGGTTAACCGATAATGTTAGCCCTCAAGTTTAGTATAATCTCTTTGGAAATAAACGATAGGAAACACATGCCACCAATCAAATCAACCCTGGAAAAATACGACCTGGATTTCCTGCTGCGCATCGCCCGCGCGTGGGAGGTGGAGATCAGTCAACGCGATGTGAAATCTGCCCGGATCGATCTTGCATCGCGGATGGCGCACAAGGAACATTTCCAGAATCTGTTGGGTGGGCTGGATGAACCAGTAAAAGTAGCCTGGCAGACCCTGGTGGGCAGGGGGGGGCGCCAGACCTGGTCGGAATTCTCACGGCTCAACGGTGAGATTCGCGCATTTGGAGCGGCAGCCCGTGAGCGTGAAAACCCGGATCTTAATCCAATATCCATATCCGAATCTCTGTGGTACAGCGGGTTGATCGGACGCGCCTTCTTCGGTGGTAAGGGAGAACCGGTGGAACACGCGTTCATCCCTGACGAACTGATGGCGTTTTGTGAGAAACCGATTGTGCCGCAGGAGAAGTCTTCCGTTCGGCCTGCTGTGAACCAGTCACCCCGCCATATCATGCGGGCAGACACCGCCCTTTTAGACCAGTTGACCGATCTGCTGGCCGCCAACAGGATGCAACGCGAATTGCCGGAGACGATTTTCAGGGCATGGGGAAAACCGCAGCGTTTTATGCAATCGCTCCTCCTTGCAGCAAACCTCATCAACGCAGATCGCCAGCCAAATGTGGATACGTTGAAGGAGTTTTTCTCGACTGACCGTGACAGGATACTTCATCAACTTTTCCAGGCCTGGCTCTCCACCCGCGAAATCAATGACCTGCGCATGCTGCCGGGTTTGATCTGTGAGGGAAACTGGCAGAACGATCCGCTCGTCCCCCGAAAACTGATTATCGAAATACTCAACCAACTGGAACCGGGCACGTGGTGGAGTATTTCATCGCTGCTGTCGTTGATCAAGGAGGTCAATCCGGATTTTCAACGCCCGGCGGGGGATTATGATTCGTGGTTTATTCGGGATACGGAAACCGGAACTTTTCTCAGCGGTTTTGCCTCTTGGGAACGCGTGGAAGGGGCTTTGTTATATTACCTGCTGACTGGGCCGTTACACTGGTTGAGCGTGGTGAACCTGGCGCGCGGCAGCAGTGACGGCAGATTTACCGCTTTTCAGCTGGTGCCCCAAACCTGTGGCATGCTGCACAGTGAGCCTCCGGTGGTGAATATAAAAGAAAACAAGCATCTCAAGATCAAAGATGTACGTCTGTTCGTGATACCGGTAGGCGCTCCGCGCATGCTGCGTTACCAGGTTGTTCGACTGGGCGAACTTGTACTGGCTTCTCCTGGAGAAACACGTTGTTTACTGACGGTTGCTTCGCTCGAAAAAGCCGCTGAACAGGGTTTGCAGCTCCAACAATTGCTGCAGCTGATCGAAAAGGAACAACCCGGGGGGATACCCGATGGATTGAAACGCCTGGCGGAGCGCTGGACGCGCAACGGCGTCGAAGCCGGCTTTGAGCGCGTGACGCTGCTGCGCTTCAAGGATCAGTCGGCCTGCACGGAATTTCTCAAGGCAGCCGGAGCCAGGTTAAAACTGGAGGTATTAAACCCACAGACTTTGTTGATCGCGACGTCGCAGCAGGAAGGCGTCCGCAGGCTGCTCGCGGAGTCGGGCATCCTGGCTGATGATGAAGCGGATGTATAATCCTTATATAAAATCAAACTGATAAGAGGTGCATATGGGCAATAGGCTGGATTGGATCGGTCAGGAAATCGACGCGCTAAAAGCCGCTGGATTGTACAACAATATTCGCACTCTGGGTTCACCGCAGGGCGCCTGGTTGATCGTTGACGGCAAGCGCGTACTCAATTTCTGTTCGAACAATTACCTGGGATTGGCCAATCACCCAAAAATGGTGGAAGCAGCCACTGCCGCGCTGCAGAAATACGGGGTTGGTCCGGGGGCGGTGCGTTCCATTGCCGGCACGATGGATATTCATACTGAACTTGAAAGACGACTGGCGAATTTCAAAGGTGTGGAAGCCGCGGTTGTGTTGCAATCGGGTTTTTCAGCCAATACTGCGGTGATTCCGGTGCTGGTGGGCAAAGACGACCTGATCATATCGGATGAGCTTAACCACGCCAGCATCATCGACGGCAGCCGGCTCTCGGGCGCGCGCATTGAACGGTACGCTCACGCGGATGCAGCTGACCTGGAACGGGTGATCAAGGAAAACGAAGGGCAGTACCGCCGCGCGCTGGTCATCACCGACGGCGTGTTCAGCATGGACGGAGACCTGGCTCCGCTGGACAAGATCTACGAGGTCACCAGCCATTATGACATCATGTTAATGGTCGACGACGCGCACGGTGAGGGAGTGGTCGGGCGCGGCGGACGCGGGATTGTGGATCACTTTGGGTTGCACGGCAAGGTGGATGTAGAGGTCGGCACGCTCTCGAAAGCCTTTGGCGTAGTGGGGGGGATTGTTGCCGGTAACGCAAAAATCATTGAGTGGGTACGCCAGCGCGGGCGTCCCTTCCTGTTCTCCTCAGCCACTCCGCCAGCGGATGTGGCCGCCTGCATTGCTGCGGTCGACCTGCTGGAAGGCTCCACCGAACTGGTTGACCGTTTGTGGGAGAACGCGCGCTACTTCAAAGCCGCGCTGAAGGAAATGGGACTGGACACGGGACACAGCGTTACCCCGATCACCCCCGTGATGCTGGGCGAAGCACCGCTGGCGCAGCAATTCAGCCGGGAACTATTTGCGGAGAATGTGTTCGCGATGTCGCTGGGCTTCCCGACAGTCCCGCAGGGCAAGGCGCGCATCCGTGTGATGATCTCCGCTGCCCACAGCCGCGAGGACCTTGACCAGGGACTGAAGGCCTTCGAAAAAGTGGCGATAAAGCTGAACGTGATCTGAGAAAAAGCGCTGGAGAAAAATTCTCCAGCGTTGGTCTTAACGGTCAAACTTCCTGCGCCGCCGCCAGTTGATCAGCGGGGCAGCCAGCCGGCGCAGGTGATATTTCAGCACGATCGGCGCGAAGCGCTTGCCGCCATCCCGGTAATGCACGCGCAGCATCTCCGGCCAGTGGTCAATCAGTGTGTAGGGTGGGCTCGACGCGAAGTTTGCGCCCCCGAGCGAACTCGCGAGTGGGGTATTGAGCCCGCCATTCATTTAAAGATCTGATTACCAATCGTCCCAGATCATTTATATTAGGCTGAAAAATTTATTTTTAATGTCGATTCTCACCCCGTCCCGCCTGTTAATAACCGTTCAAAATTTGCAGGGGCAAGCAAATTCAGATCAAAACCCGGCTCAACGAACGGCCGCACATCCTCCACGATCCCTGACCAGTTCAGGGTTTTCAGTTTTTGCCAAACCCGCGATCTCCAGTTCTCTTCTGTTACAAGACCGCCATTCCAATTGGTCTGGGCAAGGGCGTTGTTCAGGAGAATTAAATTTGGTTCCGGCCAGGCGGGATCACTCAGATACCACAGCAGATCATAGAGATCACGTCCCTTGGTGAAGGAGCGCTGCAGGATCGCGTGGAGTTTGCCGGAAAGCAGGGAGGCCTTATCGTGGTGATGAAGCTGGAGCACAACGAAACGTCTCACAACGGTCGTGGCCAACCCCGCTCCCCGGGGAGGATTGGTGTCGACCTCGACCTTCACGGCCAGCACCTCACTCCGCATGGCGGACAGACTCATTTCATAAAACAAGCCCGGGAAGCGTATAAAGGCGCTGTTGACCGTTTTTTGATCGTTGGCTTTTATTTCAACCAGATACCCTTCCGCGGACAGGTCGGCGCGAATGGCTTTCAGGTATCCCCGGAAGTCATAGGATTGGCGGTCGCCTTCCAGGGCAAAATCGAGGTCCTCGGAGTAGCGTCCGTGCGAGAACAGGAAGCGCAGGGCGGTGCCGCCATGGAATGCCAGTGGGATCATCGCGCCTGATCTCTGAAGGGATTCCAGGATGCGTGCCTGCAAGTACTCGCGCATCAAGTTCCTCCCGTCCATAGGTGTGGCTGATTGTTTTACCAGGTTGGACAGGTATTCTTTCATAGATCCTCGTATTCACTGGAATTTTCAGAGATCAAGCGGATAATATTCCTGCACGCGGTTCGAAGCTTCGGACTCTTGAATTTTTCAGATTGCTCCATCAGCAGGTCCTTATCGAGCTGTCCGGTATTCTGCAAGCGCAGCTCTTCCAGGTAAGCCGTTTTATCTCCCCCGGATTGCAGGTAGATCAGATCCAGCAGCGCTTTCTCCGGCGTGGCGACGAAGGCGCTCTGTTCACCCAGGCTGATCATCCGATAGCCAAAGAATAACTCCTGCTTAACGTGACGGAATTCGTAGGTTCCCAGCGGCGTTTTCAGGCGTTCCGGCCGGCCGGTGGACACGCTGATCGTGATGTTCACAACCTCGGGGATCAGGCCGTAATAGGAAAGGGCGGATTGCAGGCTGACATAAGAGGCTTTTTGCAGGTGATTGGCAACCAGAAAAGGGTGGGGCTGTTGTTTCTGATAGGGGGGCGCGATGGCATACAGCCCCCTGCGGAGCCGGTGGATTTTGCCGGATTTCACCCACCGCGAGAGCTGGATCCGGATCAGCTCTGGATCCACATCCCCGGCGAGAAGCAGCGATGACTCAAAGATCGGGTCGCTTCCGACAAGCTTTAACAGTGTATTAAATTCCATTGCATCATATTAGCATAAATGCTAACTAAATGCAATATGATATCAATTGAAAACTAACTTATTGATATTCAACCCACATAATGGGTTAATGAAAACACTGGAGATATCTCCAGCGTTGGTCTTAACGGTCAAACTTCCTGCGCCGGCGCCAGTTGATCAGCGGGGCGGCCAGGCGGCGCAGGTGATATTTCAACACGATCGGTGCAAGGCGTTTTCCCCCGTCGCGGTAATGCACGCGCAGCATCTCCGGCCAGCAGCGCTCATCCGCGGCGATGGTCTTTGCCCCTGCATGCAGGCGGAAGCTTGCCCAGGTCCTGCCCGGCAGGTAGCGCAGTTCCGTGATGGCTGCCAGGCGCACCCACAGGTCATAATCCATGGCAAAGTAGAAGGTGGGGTCGAGCGGCCCTATCCTGCGCCACAGGTTCGCTCTGAAGAATACCGAAGGCTGCGGGATATGCACGTACCCGCGGCGCAACCTGGCCAGGTCGGTCTGCGCGGCGGGGAATCTGCCGATATTTATGCCGTTCCCGTCGATGAAATCCAGATCAGCGTAGACCATACCGATGTCTGGGTGGCTCTCGAGGAACTCAACCGCCTGGCTGAACGCGCCCGGCTGGTAAATGTCGTCTGAATTCAGCCAGGCGAGAATGCTGCCATGCGCGGCGGCAAAGCCTTTGTTGATGGCGTCCGTCTGCCCGCGGTCCTTCTCCGAGACCCAGTGAGCGATGCGGTCGGCGTACTTGCGGATGATCTCCACGCTCCCATCTGTCGAACCGCCGTCGATTACGATGTATTCAATGTTAGGATAATCCTGCTCCAATACCGAGCGGATGGTATCCTCCAGGTAGGCAACCTGGTTGAAGGAGGGCGTGACGATTGAAACCAATGGCAGTTCGTTCATAATCTAATTTTATTCCAATGGGTTCTTCAGGTCGAAGAGGTAGTAGCCATCCCCCTCCTGGTAGGGGTAATGAGCGAACAGGTACTCCGAAAGGGCGGGTTGCCCTTCCAATTCGCCCAGCAACGTGACGAGAAAATAATGTTTCCCTTCCGTGCGCATCCTGAACAGCGTCTCAAACTCAGGATCGGTAGAGCCGATCAATTGCTTAACGGTCAGGTCCCCTCGTGTTGGCCATAGCTCAGGCTGGATAAATCCCCAGTAATTCAGGCGGTATCCATAATCATGGGTTAGCGCGATCACTGAAGAGCGCTGTCCGATCGTGTCTCCCAAGTCTTTCCAGTATTTTGCCTCGTGCCTGAAACTCTCGCCAACCATGTCACCGCGGGATTTCATAACGTTCAAACCAACTGCGAATAGGAAGAGCAGCATGACCAGTATTCTGGAGAGCCAATGCAGCGGTCGGTTTTCGAGAAGGTTGAATAACTGTGCCGCCACGAAGCCGAATCCAAGTGCGATGATGGGAATCAGCGGGAGGTGATAATAGTCGTGTGTGTAAATGTGATAAGCGAACATAAATCCGTAAAGCAGGTAGCCGAGCCACATGCAGAAGAAAAAAACCTTCGACTTCTTCTCAGACAGGAAGAAAAAGCCCAGCAGCGCGATGACGATGGGGTAATACCCCACCACAAATTTTGCCATCATGAACCACTTAAGGTACCATTTTGGATCAGTGAACAGCACTGGCACCCAGCGTGCGCCAAAAATCGCGCCGGAGTCTCCGCCCACGGTCGCGCTGATCCAATAGTACAGGATGGTCGGGACAAGCGAGATACCGGCGATCAACCAGACCCGCCAATTCTTGAGCGACTTCCACAATCCCTGTGAAAACACAAGTCCAATCATTGGGACACCCACAAAGAACACAGCGGAGGCTTTAATGAAAAGCGCCAGCCCGGTGAATATGCCTGCCAGCAGGGCGTTCTTCAGGTTATCCTCCTCCGCCCAGCGGAATTGGAAATACAGTGCCCAGATGATGGCCATCACCATCAGAGGATCGGGTTGAAAACTGCGGCTGGCAACCGTGCCGAACGGGTTGAACAGGTACACCGCCAGGGCAACAAATGCGCCGTTGAGGGAGGTGAGCTTTCGCGCCAGCAGGAAGAGGGGAATTGCCCCGATGATCCAGAATAATATGGAAAGCAGCCTGGCAACCATCATGTCCTCGTGACCGACCAAGCGATAGATAAATGCCACCAGGTACTCCATGATGGGCGGTTCGATCTGCGGCTCGCTTTGCCCGGTGGTGATGGCAAACTGCCGGGTTTCCGCAGGGATGGCATTGGTCGCGGGTGTGTCCATCTCGAAGTAGATACCGCGGGCCATGATGTAAGAGTGCAACTGGCGCGTGGTGGCGAAGTCCAGAGGCAGGTCGTCCAGGTCGATCAACCGGATACCCAATCCGGCGAGCAGGAAGAGAACCAGCAGGATGATGACAATGGTTTTTGACGGTTTTAAGAATAATGCGGTCGGGTTAGACCGGGTTTCTGACATTGTTTACCTCATGAACCAGTGGGTTCGTTCTTATTGTACTTTCGTTTCCGCCGCTGAAGGTAAGCCTGCCTGGCTTTATCCAGCCCGAGCGGAGAAAACGTCGCGTACAGGATGCGTCGCCAGTCCTGCACCGCCGCGGAGGGGTGGGTACGCAGACTGCGCCAGTAAGCGCGCAACGCCGCGTGGTAATCCTGAGCGTCGAAAAGGTAAAAAGCGTTCAATCTTTCAGCCCCGGCTACCACTTTTCGGTGGTGTGTCTTAAGGATCTCTGCCAGCGCAGGCTGTGAGTGCATCCACCCAACAATGCGCTTGGCTTCCGCGCCAAATTCGGCGGCGTGCGCGGCGTTCTTGCTGCCGGGGTGATAATGCTCGCCAGCCCATAACTGCGGCACGTATTTTGGTTCAGCGATCATCGCCATGCGCAGCCAGAGGTGGTGGTCAAGCAAATAGTGGTAGCTCTCATCTAGGTAACCCGCTGCTGCCAGCACTTCACGGCGCATGAAGACTGAAGGCTGACCGATGATCTTGAATTCCATCAGACCTTTCAACTTCCAGTCACCGTAGGTGAGGATGTTGGTCGTCTCACCGGCTTCGTTGACCACCTGCAAATCACCGTACACGAAACCTGCGCCAGGGTTTTCCTGCAGTGATTTCACGGCTGCTGAAATTGCACCTGGCTTGAAAAAATCATCCGAGTTCAGCCAGGCGACAATGTCCCCAGATGCTTGCTGCAGACCTTTATTGATTCCATCCGCCTGGCCTTTGTCATTTTCAGAGACCCACCAGTGAATGCGATCCGCGTAATTTTTGATTATCTCAACGCTCCCATCGGTCGAGCCGCCATCTGCCATCAGGTATTCCACATCAGGGTAGTCCTGCTCGAGAACCGAGCGAATGGCTTTCTCAAGGAAAGGTGCCTGGTTGTAGGAAGGTGTGACGATGGAAACCGAGGGATTGTTTTTCATGCCAGGATCGTGTCGAAATTCACCTTGGGGAATACGTTCAACTTTCCGCCAACAGTGGCATCCAGTATCTCGCGCCCGTCCTTCTGGTAGGCTTCCCTGGCCATTTGGTAGGCGATTTCAGACGTCTCGAGGTCAGGCAATTGCCAGCGGAACCCCTTGCCAAAGTAACCCGGGTGGAAATGATTGGGGTCATCACCGGTGGAAACGACCGTGGTATTGGGTGTTCCCCTGGTGGTGAAGTTGTGATCCACACCGATGAGGATGACGCGGTGAAAACCCATGAAGTAAGCCAGCTGCATGGCAACGAAAGTGACCGTAGCGCCCTCCCACAACCTGCCGGTGGCATCCCCAGTGAAACGCGGCAGGATATAAGATGTGTAGAGGTAATGCAGGTTGGGCGCTGGTTGAATGTATCTCCTGCCGCGCCACGAGACGAATGTGGGAATGGGCAGCTGGCGCAGGTCTTCCGCGCATTGTTCGATCACCAGGTCGTTCACGGTTAACAGCAGCGAGGTGGTGAAGCCAAGGTCGGGAAAAGCCATGTAAAAGCGGTTCATCCCGATGGAGAAGACATCCTTTAACTTTGAGAGGTCGGTGTTCTTAAGGCTTGGACCATTGCCGATGATGACGCATTCTTCCCCCGCATGTGAGTCGCGCAGGGTCTCCAGTTTACGGATTGAGTCTATCCGCCATGGATGGAAACGCGCCCCGGGATACTCTGCGGCGAGCGTGAGACCATCGCGGGCGGCGCGGTATGTATTCAACAGAGAATCTGGTAATACGGATTTTAACTTTTCGCGCATAAGGTTACTCAGTGCTCAAGCGGGCTGTCGCGCCACCGTCTACAATCAATGCCTGACCGGTCATGAAGGAGGATTGACTGCCATCAGCGAGGAAGTAGACCGCCTGGGCGATTTCGTCCGGTTGACCGATGCGCCCGTTTACCGTTTTGCGTGCCAGGTTATCCAGCCGGTCCAGCATGGAAGAGCCTCTATGCTGTCCGCGGCCAAGACCGTCGCGCAGCATGGGGGTGTCCACCGCTCCAGGCAGCACGGCATTGACACGAATCCCTTCATGGGCGAATTCAATGGCCATTGCCCGGGTGATGGCGAGGATGCCGCCTTTGCTTGCCGCGTAGGCGGAAATATTGGTGGATGTCTGTACAGCGTGCACCGAGGACATGTTCACAATCGCGCTGTCACCGGCTTTAACCAGCAGGTCATGGAAGTAGCGTGCGCTCAAGAAGACCGGACGCAGGTTGGTGGCAATCACCAGGTCCCACTCATCGACTGTGGTATCAACCAGCGACTTGGATACCTGCAGGGCGGCGTTGTTCACCAGCGCATGCAGTACCGGGGTAAATGTGTGGACTTCCTGGTAGATTGCGGCGAATTCATCCGGCCGGGAAATATCCGCTTTGATAAACAGACCATTCTGCGGGAAACCTTCCCCGAATTCATTCTTGTCAACGCCGATCACCCGCCATCCCTGCCTGAAGAACCGGCTGACACACGCTCGCCCGATCCCGCCGGCGCTGCCGGTGATCATCACAAATTTTTCAGTTTCACTCATGGTGCTGTCCTTTCTAAACGGATGCCCGCAACGCGTCAAGATCAGACGGGTCGATGTTCAAACCGAGCAGTAGATTGCGAATTGTATTCCAATGCACGTTCTCCCAGGCGGCGGGGCTGGAATTGGAATTGTGCGGCGCGAGGAGGACATTATCCATTTTGAGCAGCGGTGAATCTGCGGGGATGGGTTCTTCCTCAAATACGTCCAATGCCGCACCGGCGATCTTCTTCTCCAGCAGGGATTTCACCAGGTCCTTCTCGTTGACGATGGGTCCACGCGCGGTGTTGATGACCACCGCGGTCGGTTTCATCTGGTCCAGCAGTTCCTTGTTGACCAGGTGCTGCGAGGTCGGGTTCAGATCACAGTTGACGCTGATGAAATCCGCACGCTGGACCAACTCCGTGATGGACACGCTGCTGACCTTGAATTCGTTCAGGAAATCGGGTGGGATGGGGATGATGTCATTGCCCAGCAGGGTCATGCCGAAAGCACTGGCGCGCTTCAGCACCGCCTTACCGATGTTTCCTACGCCGATTACACCCAGCGTGGACTCGGAAAGCGAACGCCCCGGAATCTTTTTCCACTCACCGGCTTTTATGGCGCGATCCATCCAGATCTGCTGGCGGGCGAATGCGAGGATGTAGCCCAGCACGCTGTCCGCTACGGGCAGTGTGAAAGCGTTGAGGGTGTTTTTCAATTGGATGCCAAATTGAACGCACGCCGCGCGATCGATCGAGTCGATGCCGGTGCCCCACTTTGAGATCACCTTCAGGCGCGGGGAGCAGGCTTGCAGTACTCGCGCAGTATAGCGGTCATCTCCGCAGATCGCCCCGTCAAATTGGCCGGCGTAAGCGAGGATTTCTACTTCCTCCAGGCGCTCATTCACTTCTGGTGTGAGCAGCTCTAAATTGAAATGGTCAAAAACAGGTTTAAAGCGGTCAATGAACGGCAGCATGTAAGGGGCGGATAAAAGAATAACTGGCATATATATTGATCTCTTCTTAGTGAGTTTTTATTATTATAACCTTCAAAAAGGGTGGTTTACGGCATCCGGCTACCTGTTCACCACGTAATCATAGAGCATAAAATGGTCGGTGCCGGGTATGTAATTTCGTTCGCGTAAACGGCCTTCGAAGATCGAGCGATATGGACTCGACTCCAGCAGCATGTAAGGGTTACCAAATACGTAGTCCAGACCCATGGCATCCAAAAATTCATCTGCGGTTCCGGTTTTCATCGCCTCAAAATATTCCACACTGTTGATCAATCCGTCCAGGTTTACAATGGTGCGTTTTTGGATGAAATATGCTGTCTCACCGCCGCCGGTCATGCCGATTAGAGAGCCTTCCGGGGTTTCCTTCTCCAGTTCTTTGATCCCGGTAATGTATTCAATTTCCTGATTGGTAGGGATTGAGTAAGGATATTGGTTCAGGAGGTACCTTGTGTGCAGGAAGAGAAGCGATCCTGCTGTGCAAAGCAGGAGGATGTACCCCGGCCAATCACGTTGGACGATTTTTCTAATTTTCTCAAATATCTTTGAACTGAAGACTGCTCCCAACAGTACAAGCGACAGCGATTCTGACACCCAGTACCAGCTGCGGCTGTGTCCGTAACCGCGCGCCGCATAGTAGGCGATGTGTAAAAAACACCCGATGATCAGCGCGGGGATGAGCAGCGAGAAAGACCTGCGCGCCAGGTAACCATCTCTTCTGGATAGGAAATAAACCATCAGGATGAAGAAAGCGAACAGCAGCGCCAGAAACAGGAACAACGGCAATTCGTCGGAATTTCGGCTGAAAAGGTTGCGCAGGAAGATCGCGACATCCGCAATCATCGTAGTAATTAGCGACCAGGGGCTGTTGCCGCTGCCGGGGGTTAGACCCAGCAGGCTCAACAGTGTGTCATTCTTCCTGTAAACGGTATCTGTGAGTGTGCCCCACCAGTTCTTCACCTGCCCACTGACGGGGGAAGTGGTGCCGAATATTTTCTGGTTGATCAGCATGTAGCCGCCCACCAACGTAGCGATCGGCAGGGAATATAGTACGCCGTTCCTAAAAATGAAGGGAACATCCATTTCAAGCCAATTGACAAATGAATGCCAGGGAGACACTGAATCCCTGTTAGCCTGGAATTTGTAAAACACCCGTATCAGCGCAATCGCTGCTAGCGACAAGCTTACCACCATCAAAATCAGCAAACGTGAGATGAGAAGATTGAAACCGATGAGGCGTAACAACATCAGCGTCCCATAAACCAGCGCAGCTGAGAAAATGGTAGCAATGCCTAGACGGAGGATGAAGCCAACTTTTTTCTCCTTAACTTTGACCGTATAGAACCCGGTGAAGAACAAAACCAATGGAATGACTCCCATGCAGGTAAGCATCAAGGGGTAGACCGAATAGTTATTCTGGACGGTCAGCTCTGTCCCGAAGCGGAAGACCCATGTGATTATGGATGCGATCATTACGGTGACCAAATCATATATGACCAGACGTCTGATGCGCCTGAGGCGAAACACCACGAACACTCCGATCACACCCACCAGGAAGACATTGTCCAAACGACTCAAAATGGTGAGGGCGGAGATTACACCAAGAAAAAGATAATCCTGCATTTTAGGGGCTCGACCGGTTTCAAGTAGGGGGATTGCTTTTAATAAAAGGAGAGAAATAAAAAATGCGCTGAGAACAGATTCCAATCCTTTCGCGGTGAAGTTGTTGTAGATCACGGGCAGCAGCATCCAGACCAGCGCGCCGAGGACCGCGGCGAATATGTGAAGGTGACGGCGTAACAAGCGGAAAAGGATAACCCCGGTCACTCCGTTCAGCAGTCCACTTACCAGGATCAGTACGCGCAGCGGGAGCAGCAGGTGAAACCTTGCCAGCCAGAACACTGCCAGACAGACCAGCATCCACAAAGGATGATATCCGTTGGTCAGGTTAACCCCGTCAAATGTGAAACCCCGACCTTCCACCACGTTGCGGGCGACCTGGTAGTAGAAAAAGGCATCATCGGTGGAATACCAGTTCATCATGCTATTGGCGGGGGTCATTGCCGAATAAATACTCCCGCTGATTCCCAGCAGGAGGATTCCGATTTGCATGAAGAGCAGCGCTCGTTTCATTCGAATCATTTTATGATTTGCGTGCCAATATCATCATTTCGACTATTTTAAAATCGAAATCTTTATCAATGTCCCAGGATTCCTCGGGA
>WOYI010005854.1_pt1 | contig 12959 bp, 10 predicted proteins | sample 6423411 | NCBI WGS metagenome assembly WOYI01 (sample SAMN13441803, study PRJNA592873) | oil field metagenome | biome: oil field; feature: oil-well bore; material: oil-contaminated soil; isolation source: oil-contaminated soil from oil-well borehole | place: Germany: Wietze | collected 2016-10-18 ... | reverse complement strand
GCTAGAGGCCGAACAGCGGTCAGGGCAGACGGCGCAAGGTCCCGCGTTCGATCAATGCACAGGGAAGCAGACGGGTTTCCGGGGGCGTGTCGGCGCCCGCGATGCTGTTTTGCATGAGGTCAACCGAAGCAGCCACGATCTCGGCGATCGGCTGACGAATCGTGGCCAGCGAGATGTTCTGCCACCCGGCCATCTCCATGTCGTTGAGGCCGAGAAGGCTGAGATCGTCGGGCACCGAAAGCCCGGCGTCCTGTGCCGCGCTCAGTGCGCCGATGGCGATGACGTCATCGCCGCAGAAGACGGCGTCCATTGGCCTGCCAATCCCGAGGAGCTGCTGCATGGCCAAGCGCCCCGCGTTGAAAGAGTACGCTTCGGCGAAGTGGACGATCAGGTCGCGGTCCTGCCAAATCTCGCGGAAGCGCGACAGGCGGTCCTGCGTCGTGCTGGCCTCCTTCGGGCCACCGAGAAAGGCAGGGTGATCGTATCCGCGCGCGCGCAGGGTTCGGGCGGCCACTCGCCCGGCCTCGACATTGTCGATACTGACAAGGTGCGTGCCCGGCGCGCTCCGGGACCAGCCGAAGGCGTGGACCACGGGCAGGCCCGCCGTCCGGAATGCGGCGGTGAAGTCCGGCGGCAGGGTGGAGGAGGCGACGATGACCCCGTCCACGTTATACTGCCTCAGCATGTCGAGCGATCGCTCCGCGTCGTCCTCATGGGCGAGGTTGACGAGTAGCGGACGCAGTCCTGCATGTTGCAGGGCTTGCGTGAAACGGTCGAAGATTTCCAGGAAATAGGGGTTGGTGAAGTTGTTCGACACGAGGCCACCAGCTTGGTCCGCCCCGTCGTGAGGCTGGAGGCCAGCACGTTGGGCCGGTAACCGAGCTCGGTCGCGGCTTTCTCGACTTTCGCCCGGGTCGCGGCCGACACCGATGCCCCGGCCGTGAAGCTCCGCGATACGGCGGATTTCGAGACGCCGGCACGGGCGGCAACATCGTGGAGCGTGACGGCCATATGACCCGTGGCAGGATTTCGTCCGCAGTCATGAGACAGGCGCGGCGCGCGTGTTGCAGCCGGTTTCATCGGCGGCCTGACGGTCATGATGCAGTCACGTCATGCTCTTGCGGAAAACACGTCATTCGTGATGGTGTATGATCGAAGCGAAAGAGACCTCCGCGCATGGCCAAGAGACCGACGATCCGGGATGTCGCCCGAGAAGCGAATGTCAGCGTGTCGACCGTGGATCGCGCGCTGAACGGACGCATGGCCGTGCGCGACGACACCCTGCGCAAGATTGCCGAGGCCGCGCATCGGGTCGGCTATCACGCCCGCGGGCTTTTCGACCATCGATTGGTCGAAATGGTTCCCGAGATGCGGCTGGGATTCTTCCTGCTGAAGGAGAAGCAGGAGTTCTACAAGAATTTTCGTCGCGAGATCGAGCGCGCGGTGGCCTCGCGCACGGATATTCGCGGCACGGTGGACATCCGTTTTTCCCAGTCGCAATCGCCCGAGGAGTTCGCGACCATCCTGCGTGGCCTTGGCGCGCGCAGTGATGCGATCGCCGGGATTGCCGTCAACCACCAGATGCTTGACCGGGTGGTCGAGGACTTGAGGGCCGAAGGTGTTCCGACATTTTCGTTGCTCAATGATTTTGCACAAGGAATTCGCCGCAATTACATAGGTCTGAACAACATGAAGGTGGGTCGGCAGGCGGCCTGGATGATCACCAAGACCTGTCCGATTCCCGGCAAGCTGGCGATTTTCGTCGGTGGTAATCGCTGGCATGGACACGATCTTCGCGAGGTCGGGTTCCGGGCCTTTGTCCGCGAAAATGCCCCGGCCTTCACGGTCCTCGATACGCTCGTCAACCTCGAAACGCGGCAATTGACCTATGAGGCGACGCTGGATCTGCTCATCCGTCACCCGGACTTGCGGGGGATCTATGTCGCCGGGGGCGGCATGGAAGGCGCGATCGCCGCCATGCGGGAAACGCGTGACCCGGGAGAAATCGCGCTGGTCGTCAACGAAGTCACCTCCGAAAGCCGGGCCGCGCTTCTGGATGGCTATTTGCGCATGGTCATCGCGACGCCGCTGGCGGAACTTTGCGAAGCGGTCGTCGATCTCATGATCAAGTCACGGGCGGGCGATGACGGTATCATCGGCCAGCACTTCCTCGACCCGCGGATCGTTCTGCCCGAATTCGCGTGATTGACGCAAAAGCATCATTCTGTTTGCGCGCAAAAGCGTCATGAATGACTGATTATGTCCCCCCAGACGTTGACCGGGAGGCCGACTCGGGTGAAACCTCCCTGCGGCAAAGCGGCGCGTCCCGAGGGGCGCGGGGGAGGGGCGCACCATCCAGATGAAACGTGCGTTGAACCACATGACCGTACCCGGCCTCGGGTATGACGCCTTTCTCGACCTCGCCGGGTCCCTGGGATGTATGGGCGTCGAAGTGCGCAATGATATTGCCCGCCCGCTTTTCGATGGCCTGCCGGCCGACGAAGCGGGCAAGATGGCCCGCGCCAAGGGACTCAGGCTGGTCGGACTGAGCCAGGTCTACCCGTTCAACGCCTGGTCCGACGCGATTGCCGCCGCAGTGAGCAAGCTGATCGCCACCGCGAAGGCGGCTGGCGCCGAAACCATCAGCCTGATCCCGCGAAACGACGGGACCGGAACGGGCAACGGCGAACGTCATGCCAACCTGCGCATTGCACTGAAGGAAATCCGCCCGCTTCTGGACGAGGCGGGGATGGTCGCGCTGGTCGAGCCGCTGGGCTTCTTGCGCTCGTCGCTGCGCTCCAAGGAGGAGCTTGTCGAGACCATCGAGGCTCTGGGGGGCCGCGACCGCTTCAAACTGGTCCACGACACGTTCCATCATACGTTGGCGGGCGGTGGGCCGATCTTCCCCGAATATACCGGCATTGTCCACATATCGGGCGTTGTCGATCCCAAGCTGTCCGTAGAGCAGATGGAGGACGCGCACCGCGTCCTCGTGGACGAGAATGACCGGCTGGGCAACGTCGCGCAGCTCCGCGCATTGCTGGAAGCCGGCTATGACGGGCCTGTCTCGTACGAGTGCTTCTCGCCCGAGACCCATGCCTTGAGCGATCCGGAAGCGGAGATCCGGCGCTCGTTCGACTTCATCTCTTCGCAGCTGGCCAGACAGACGGTCTGACGCGGGGTCAAACCGCCCTGAAAAGGGGCTTCCGGTGAAAATGACGGTGAACCGGACACCGCCAATGGGAGGAAACCAATGAAGAAGTCTCTTATCGTTGCGACGGCTTTCGCATCCATGATGGGCACCACCGCCATGGCCGAAAATGTCGGGGTGTCCATGTCCAGGTTCGACGACAACTTCCTGACCGTTTTGCGCAACGGCATTCAGTCCTACGCCGATTCCGAGGGTCACGATATCCAGATCGAGGATGCCCAGGACGATGTCGCCAAGCAGCTCGACCAGATCAACAACTTCATCGCCTCGGGCGTGGACGCGATCATCGTGAATCCGGTCGACACCTCGGCGACGCAGGCAATGACCGACGCCGCCGCCGCTGCGGGGGTTCCGCTTGTCTATGTGAACCGCCAGCCGATCAACCTCGACACGTTGCCTGACAACCAGGCCTTCGTGGCCTCGAACGAGGTCGATTCCGGTACGCTCGAAACCATCGCGCTCTGCGACAACTGGGCGGCGGAAGGCAAGTCCGAGGTCAATGTCTATGTCATGCAGGGCCAGCTGTCGAACCAGGCGGCGGTCCAGCGAACTCAGGACATCTATGACGTTATCGAGGCCGGCAAGTGCAAGGTGACGGTCAACGTGATCGACCAGCAGACCGCGAACTGGAGCCGCGACGAGGCCCAGAACCTGATGACCAACTGGCTGTCGACCGGCGCGGCCTTCGACGGCGTGATCGCGAACAACGACGAAATGGCGATCGGCGCGATCCAGGCGATGAAGGCGGCGGGGATCGACATGGCGTCGGTGCAGGTCGGCGGCGTCGACGCGACGCAGGATGCGCTGGCGGCGATGCAGGCGGGCGATCTTGACGTGACCGTGTTCCAGAACGCGGCCGCGCAGGGGTCCGGCTCGCTCGATGCGGCCGTCAAGCTCGCCAGGGGCGAAGCGGTCGACCAGGCGGTCTGGGTCCCGTTTGAACTGGTGACGCCGGCCAACATCGGCGACTATCTGTCCAAGAACTGATCCGCGGCCGAATTGAGACCCGAGGCGGTGCGGTGACGCGCCGCCTCATTCGCCCGGCGACCCGGGGAAGGGGAGGAAAGGGCATGGCCAACACGGCACATGGTATCGGCGGGTTGAAATACGACCCCAGGAAGCGCACGAAGCCACCGGAACTGAACGTCCTCCTGGCGCTCGTCCTGATCATCGTCACGTTCGAGGTGCTGGGCTGGCTCCTCTATCGGGACTCGTTCCTGTTCAACACCCGCGACAATGTCGACGCGATCTTCAACTGGGCGCGGCTGAACATCATCATCCTTCAGGTCTCGATCATCGGCATCATCGCCATCGGCGTGACGCAGGTCATCATCTCGGGCGGTATCGACCTGTCTTCGGGATCCATCGTCGGCGCGACGGCCATGATCGTGATGAGTTTCGCGCAAACGGAACTGGTGAACGGCAATCCAAACCCCAAGGCGGTCTTCGGCGCCTGGGCCATGGATCTCCCGGTCATTGTTCCGATCCTTGTCGGCCTTGCATGCGGACTTGTCGCAGGCTGCATCAACGGGCTTCTCATTGCCTATACGCGGATTCCGCCCTTCATCGCCACGCTGGGCATGATGGTCTCGGCGCGCGGCCTGTCGAAGTGGTGGACCAACGGTCAGCCGGTCTCCTTCCCGACCGAGGGCTTTGCCGCGCTTGGCAAGGGCATGATGCCGGTCGTCTATTTCATCGCGCTCGCGATCCTCTTCCACCTGATCCTGCGCCAGACCGTCTATGGCAAGCACACCTACGCGACCGGCTCGAACGAGGATGCGGCGCGAATGTCCGGCATCAACGTCGCCCGGCACAAGGTGCTGATCTACACGCTCGCCGGGATGCTCGCGTCCATCGCCGCCATCGTGCTGTCGTCCAAGAACCTGACCGCGCAGGCGGGCATGGGCGGGATGTACGAACTGGACGCCATCGCCATGTCGGTCATCGGCGGTGTCAGCCTTGCCGGCGGCCGCGGGTCGATCATCGGTACGGTCCTCGGCGCGCTGATCTTCGGCGTGATCATATCGGGTTTCACGTTCCTGAAGCTCGACGCCTACTACCAGGAGATGGTCAAGGGCGCGATCATCGTCGGCGCGGTCGTCCTCGACCAGTGGCGCCAGCGCCGCACCGCGGCCGGGATGTGAGGAGGAGAGATCATGAGTGATGCAAAGACCAACCTCCCGGGCGACGCAGCGCCGCAGTCCGACCGGCACCCGTCCGACGTGATCCTTGAGACGCGTGACCTGACCAAGCACTATGGCGGCGTCCATGCTCTGGAAGGCGCCAACTTCACCCTGCGCCGGGGCGAACATGTCGCGATCATGGGCGACAACGGGGCGGGCAAGTCCACCTTCGTGCGCCAGATCACCGGAGTGGAGCAGCGGACGCGCGGCGATATCATCTTCAACGGAAGACCGGTGCAGTTCGCCGGCCCGCTTGAGGCGCGTGAGGCTGGCATCGAGACGGTGTTCCAGACGCTGGCGCTCGCCGATCATCTGGACGTCTCCGACAACCTCTTTCTGGGGCGCGAGAAGATCCGCTTCAGGCTCGGCCCCTTCTCGATCCTCGACTACCGGGCGATGCATGGCGCGACCCTTGAAGCGCTGGAAAGAACCGGGGTGAAGATCCCCAATATCCATAACACGATCGAGCGGATGTCAGGTGGCCAGCGGCAGTGCGTGGCCATCGCACGAACGGCAACCTTCCACTCAAAGCTGACGATCATGGACGAACCCACGGCGGCGCTCGGCGTGCAGGAAACCGCGCAGGTGGAAAACATCGTCCGCACTCTGAAAGAGGCCGGCGAGCCCTTGATCCTGATCAGCCACAACATGCGGCAGGTCATGGACCTTGTCGATCGGATCGTGGTGTTCCGTCGCGGCAGGATCGTGGCGAACCTCAAGCGCGACGAAACCGACGGCCAGGACGTCGTTGCCTACATCACCGGGGCGAAGACCCAGCCGGAATACGTGGGGGAAGGCGCGGCCTGAGCGCCGGCTTTCCCCGCCAGGATCGAGGATCGAGACGATGCCGAGACCGACGGTCGCCGATATTCGTGCGCTCGAGGGCACACGACAGCTGGCGATGCTCTACGTGGAAACGCCGGAAGAGGCCGCCGCGGCATCGGCAGCGGGGATCGACATGCTGTCGATCATCGATCCGCTCTGGAACCCGACGATGCGCGAGGCTGCCGGCGACTGTTTTGTCCAGGTCGGCCTGCTTTACGGCGAGTTGATCACGACCGAGGACTATCAGCGCGCGGCCCACAAGGCGATGCGGACCGGCGGGTTCAGGGCGGTGGGAAAGACCGCCGCTCAGGCTCTCGACGTCTGGGCCCATGTCCGCAAGCTGGAGGAGCCGGGCTGTTTCGGGGCGGAGCTGGAGGTCGTGCCGGACCGTGTGGCGGCGGAGATCTCGCGGCGGACCTCGCTGGTGATGCTGGGGGTGGGATGTCAGGCTCTTTCGCCGATCTCGATCAAAATGCCGCCGGGGCCTACCCCGAACAGAGGAGCAGACAAATGGGTGTTCGTTTTGGAATTCTGGGGGCGGGCCGTATCGGGCTCGTTCATGCCCGCGCGATTTCCTCTGTCGCGGGCGCGGACCTGGTCGCCGTCGCCGAACCGTTCGAAGAGGCGGCCCGCGCCGTGCAGGCGCAGTTCGGCTGCGACATACGCACGATCGACGAGATTGCCGCCTCCGACGATATCGACGCTGTCGTGATCTGCACCCCCACTGACACCCATGCGGACCTGATCGAGCAATTCGCGCGGGCGCGAAAGGCGGTGTTCTGCGAAAAGCCCGTGGACCTGAGCCTTGCCCGGGTAAAGGCGTGCCTGAAGGTCGTGGCGGAGGAAGAGGCCGTACTGATGGTCGGGTTTCAGCGGCGCTTCGATCCCGATTTCATGGCGCTGAAAGCGGTCATCGACGATGGCCGGATCGGCAACGTGGAGATGGTCACGTTGACCAGCCGCGACCCGGGCGCGCCGCCGGCTGAGTACATCAAGCGCTCCGGCGGCATCTTCCGCGACATGACGATCCACGACTTCGACGTGGCGCGCTGGCTCCTGGGCGAAGAGGTCGAGACGGTTCAGGCCGCCGCGAGCGTGCTGACCGATCCCGAGATCGCCAAGCTGGGCGACTATGACAGCGTCAACGTGATCCTGACCACGGCCAGCGGCAGGCAATGCACCATCACCAATACGCGCCGCGCCACCTATGGCTATGACCAGCGCATCGAGGTGCATGGCTCCAAGGGTTCCGTCGCCGCCGAAAACCACCGCGAGGCCAATATCCAGGTCGCCAACGGACAGGGCTATACCCGCCCGCCGCTGCTGAACTTCTTCATGCAGCGCTATGCGACGGCCTATGCCAATGAAATCGCGGCCTTCGTCGCCGCCGTTGCCGAGGGGGCGGAAACCGCGACCACCGGGCAGGACGGGCTGATGGCGCTGGCCCTGGCCGAAGCGGCCCTGAAATCGGTGCAAGAGGCGCGCGCGGTCAAACTTTCAGAGATACTGGCCTGACACCATGAAAAGACTGGACGTCATCACCATCGGACGCGCGGGCGTGGACCTTTACGGGACCCAGATCGGCGGTCGCCTCGAGGACATGGGAAGCTTCGACAAGTATATCGGCGGCTCCCCCACCAACATCGCCTGCGGCACGGCGCGGCTGGGGATGCGATCCGGCCTCATCACCCGCGTGGGGGATGAGCACATGGGGCGCTTCATCCGCGAGCAACTGGTGCGGGAAGGTGTCGATGTGGAGGGTGTGAAGACCGACCCGGACCGGCTGACCGCGCTGGTGATCCTCGGCATTCGCGACGACAAGCAGTTCCCGCTGATCTTCTACCGGGAGAACTGCGCCGACATGGCGCTGTGCGAGGACGATATCGACGAGGCCTATATTGCATCCGCCCGCGCGATCGTTCCGACCGGCACCCATCTCAGCAACAGCCGGACCGAGGCGGCAGTGATCAAGGCGCTGAAGCTTGCGCGCAAGCACGGGCTGAAGACGGCGCTCGATATCGACTACCGACCGAACCTCTGGGGCGTGGCGGGCCATGGCGATGGCGAGAGCCGCTTTGTCGAAAGCGCCGAGGTGACGGCCAGGCTGATGTCCAGCCTGCACTACTTCGACCTGATCGTGGGGACCGAGGAAGAGTTCCACATCGCTGGCGGCTCCACCGACACGATCGCCGCCCTTCGCGCGGTGCGCGCGGTCTCGGACGCCACGCTCGTCTGCAAGCGCGGCGCGGAGGGCGCGGTGGCCTTCGATGGCGCGATTCCCGACAGCCTGGACGAGGGTCAGACCGGCCCGGGCTTTCCCATCGAGGTGTTCAACGTGCTGGGCGCGGGCGACGGGTTCTTCTCGGGCCTGTTGAAGGGCTGGCTCGATGGAGAAGACTGGCCCACGGCACTCAAATACGCCAATGCCTGCGGCGCCTTCGCGGTCAGCCGCCACGGCTGCACTCCGGCCTATCCAAGCTGGGAAGAGCTTCGGTTCTTCTTCGAACGCGGCATCACGCGGCCCGATCTGCGTAATGATGCCGACCTGGAGCAGGTGCACTGGGCGACCAACCGCAAGGGCGACTGGTCGACCATGCGGGTGTTCGCCTTCGATCACCGGATGCAATTGGAAGAGATGGAAAGCTATACCCCCGAGAAGGGCGGGGCCTTCAAGGAACTGTGCCTCGACGCCGCGCTGAAGGTGCAGAACGGGCAGGGTGGCTTCGGCATCCTTTGCGACAACCGGATCGGCCGGTCGGCCCTGCACCGGGCCAGCGGCACGGGCCTCTGGATCGGGCGGCCGACGGAATTGCCGGGATCGCGTCCCATCGAATTCGAGAACGAATTGGGCGAGGACCTGGGCCAACTGCGCGAATGGGCGCGGGAGAATGTCGTCAAGTTCCTGGTTTTCTGCCACCCGGACGATGACGCGGAGATGCGGGCCGTGCAGGAGACGCGCGTGAAACGGCTCTTCACCGCGGCGCGGCGCAACGGGCTGGAATTCCTGCTGGAAGTCATCCCGTCGAAAGTGGCACCGGTGCGTGAGACCACAACGGCCACCCTGATCCAGCAGTTCTACGACGCGGGGGTCTATCCCGACTGGTGGAAGCTGGAGCCGTTCAAGACCGAGGCGGCTTGGCAGAACGCCGTGCGCGCGATCGAGCGAAACGATCCGCGAACCCGTGGAATCGTGGTGCTGGGGTTGGACGCGCCCGAAGAAGATCTGGCGGCGAGCTTTGCGCTGGCTGCGAAACAGCCTTTGGTAAAAGGCTTCGCCGTGGGCCGCACGATCTTTGGCGATGCGGCACGGGCCTGGATGAAGGACGAAATGACCGACGCCGAGGCGGTCGCTCAGATGGCCGGCCGCTATCTGCGTCTTTGTGAAATTTGGGATACGGCACGGAAGGCTGCGACATGACGAAGACGATCCGACTGACTGCCGCGCAGGCCATGGTGAAATACATCGCCGCGCAAATGACCGAGAGCGGCGAGCCGTTCATCGCAGGCTGCTGGGCGATCTTCGGTCACGGCAACGTCGCGGGTCTGGGAGAGGCGCTCTACCACGTGCAGGACGCGTTGCCGACCTATCGCGGCCATAACGAACAGACCATGGCCCATGCTGCCATCGCCTATGCCAAGCAATCCGGGCGCAAGCGGGCGATGATGGCCACCTCATCGATCGGGCCGGGGGCGACGAACATGGTGACGGCGGCGGCGCTGGCGCATGTGAACCGCATTCCGGTGCTGCTGGTGCCCGGGGATGTGTTCGCCAATCGCGGCCCAGACCCTGTGTTGCAGCAGATCGAGAGCTTTGGCGACGGCACGATCAGCGCCAATGATTGCTTCCGTCCAGTCAGCCGCTATTTCGACCGGATCACCCGGCCCGAGCACCTTCTGACCGCACTGCCGCGCGCCTTCCGCACGATGACCGACCCGGCCGATTGCGGTCCCGTGACGCTGGCCTTCTGCCAGGACGTGCAGGCCGAGGCCTATGATTACCCCGAGAGCTTTTTCGCGCCGCGGGTCTGGCGTCAGCGCCGCATCCGTCCGGACGCCGGCGAATTGTCGGCAGTGGCTGCGCTGGTCCTTGCGGCAAAGCGTCCGGTGATCGTCGCCGGTGGCGGGGTGCACTATTCCGGCGCGACCGGGGTTTTGAAAACCTTTGCCGAGGCGCACAACATTCCCGTCACGGAAACCCAGGCCGGGAAGTCGGCGCTGCCATGGGATCATCCGCTGAACCTCGGCCCCATCGGCGTGACGGGCGGCGAACCCGCCAATATCGTCTGTGCCGAGGCGGATCTTGTCCTGGGCGTCGGCACCCGGTTCCAGGATTTCACGACCGGCTCCTGGGGGCTGTTCGCCAACCCCGCGCGCAAGTTGGTCAGCCTCAATGTCGCCGCCTGTGACGCGATGAAGCACGGGGCCGAGCCCTTGATGGCCGATGCGCGTGTCGGGCTGGAGGAACTGGGCTCGGCGCTTGCCGGACACAGGGCGCCGGGCAGCATCGACGGGCTGAAGCCCGACTGGTTCGGCAAGGTCGACCCGCTGACGGACGCGCCCTCGGACAGCAACCAGTTGCCCACCGATATGCAGGTGATCGGCGCGGTGCAGCGGGCCGCCGACGAAGACACCGTCGTCATGTGCGCCGCCGGCACCATGCCCGGTGAGTTGCACAAGCTGTGGAAGGCCGGGCGGCCCGGCAGCTACCACATGGAATACGGCTTTTCCTGCATGGGCTATGAAATTGCCGGCGCGATGGGCATAAAGCTCGCCCAGCCGGAGCGGGACGTGATCTGCTTCACCGGCGACGGCACCTACATGATGGCCAACTCGGAAATGGCCACGGCGGCCATGATGGGCATAAGCTTCACCGTCGTTGTGACCGACAACCGGGGCTTCGGCTGCATAAACCGGCTGCAAATCGGCACCGGCGGCGCCGAATTCAACAACCTGCTGGACCATGCGGTCCACTCGGTGCCGAGCGCGATCGACTTCGCGGCACATGCCGGCGCGATGGGAGCGACGAGCGTCAAGGTGTCCTCGATCGCCGCGCTGGAACAGGCGCTGGCCGGGCGCCATGAGATCACCGGGCCCTACGTGATCGTCATCGACACCGACCCATATCCCAGCACCGAATACGGCGGCACCTGGTGGGAGGTCGCCGTCCCGGAAGTGTCCGTGCGCAAGAACGTCAACGACGCCCGCAAGGACTATGTCGCCAACAAGAAGACGCAAAGGGCCGACTGAGATGAGCGTGAGGATCGGGGGCTCGCCGATTGGCTGGCGGAACGACGACCTGCCGGACTTTACGGCCGCCTTCCCCACCGATGTCGCGATGAAGAATGCGCCCCGCAGGATCCGCGCGGAACGGTCCGACACGGTCCGGGGAGGGTCCAGACAACTCCGGTCGGCCACGTGGATGGCGGACAGGCGCGCCGGAGCTTCGCAAGCACGGGGCCGACCTGAAGCGGGTCGACCAGGGCAACCCATTGAACAATAGGCAGGTGACATGAACCATCTACTGCGCGCACCTTTCGGCACCCACGGAAAGGTCCACGACATCACGCCCGCAAATGCCGGGTGGCGCTATGTCGGCTTCTCGCTCTATCGCCTCCGGGCCGGCGACACGGCGTCCGAAGCCACGGGCGAGCGCGAAGTGATCCTCGTGATGATCGAGGGCAAGGCGCGGGTCCAGGGGGCCGGGCAGGACTGGGGCACGCTGGGCGAGCGGATGGACGTATTCGAAAAGACGCCACCGCATTGCCTCTACCTGCCGGACCGCACGGACTGGACAGCAAGGGCGGAAACCGATTGCGTCATCGCTGTCTGCTCCGCACCGGGCAAGAGCGGCCACGAAGCGCGGCGCATCGGCCCCGACGGCATCACGCTCACCGAACGCGGCACCGGCACGAATACGCGCTATATCAACAACATCGCGATGGAGAATGAGGACTACGCCGACAGTCTGCTCGTCACCGAGGTCTTCACGCCTGCGGGCCACTGGTCGTCCTACCCAAGCCACCGCCACGACGAGGACGATTTCCCGCGGATCACCTATCTCGAGGAAACCTATTACCACCGCCTGAACCCCAGGAAGGGCTTTGGACTCCAGCGGGTCTACACCGACGACCGGCAGCTTGATGAAACGATGGCCGTGTCGGACGGAGACGTGGTGCTCGTCCCGCGCGGCCACCACCCTTGCGGCGCGCCTTACGGATTCGAGATGTATTACCTCAATGTCATGGCGGGACCGCTTCGGAAATGGCGTTTCGTGGCCGCGCCGGAAGTAGAGTGGATCATGAAACGCGACGCGTGAGGTTCACGGCGTTCCGGCGAACCGGTCCATTCCGCCCCGGAGAAACAGCCGATCGGGACGGCCAAAGCAATCTGGCGACGGGTAAGAAGCTGTGGGTTCTGGCGGTGGCCGACACGTTCTCGCGCTCTGTGCCGATGCTCGACGTCAGGTTCTGCCACGGGGGCGAGGACGTTGTGGCGGCCCTGGACCGTGTATGTTGCAGGATCGGCTATCTGCCCGGGTTCCCCGCGTGCAGCCGATTCAACGGAAGGCTCGGTACGCATCGCCTTCCCGCAACCGCCGGTGTTTCGACCTCTCGATCCCGGCGGGCTTTTTCGGCCCTGTCGCGAAACCGTGCTGGTCCGTTTCGAGCCCTTTGCGGCCTGTCGCCCGGCGCGACACAAGCCGGGCGCGCGCCTGCCCGTGGGATGGCGCCGCAACCTCC
>WOYI010421743.1_pt2 | contig 12971 bp, 9 predicted proteins | sample 6423411 | NCBI WGS metagenome assembly WOYI01 (sample SAMN13441803, study PRJNA592873) | oil field metagenome | biome: oil field; feature: oil-well bore; material: oil-contaminated soil; isolation source: oil-contaminated soil from oil-well borehole | place: Germany: Wietze | collected 2016-10-18 ... | reverse complement strand
CGGCGCACTGGGCTGCGATCTGGCTGTGCCTGCGGCCGCTGCCGGGGTGAGGCGCGCGGCCTGAGAGGCTGAGAAAAAATCGCCCGCCTACTGCGACCGTCGCCAAACGCCCGTGCCGGCGGCGCGCTGCGGGCAAATCCGGGTCATTTGGCTCACCAAACTCCCCGGATTTGCCCCCAACGCACCTTGTCACGAACGCTTGGCGGCGCTCTCGCTACGGCGGTCGAATTTTTCTCAGCCTCTGAGTGCCCGGACCCGCGCCGGCCTCAGCTGGCGATGAGTTCGCGGATGCGCCCGGCCAGCTCGTCCAGCGAGAACGGTTTGGTCAGCACGTGCATGCCCGGTTCCAGGTGACCGTGGCTGAGGACCGCGTTTTCGGCATAGCCGGTGATGAAGAGCACCTTGAGGCCCGGACGCTGCACCCGCGCCGCGTCGGCCATCTGCCGGCCGTTCATGCCGCCGGGCAGGCCCACGTCGGTGACCAGCAGGTCCACGCGCGCGTCGGAATTGAGGATGCGCAGCCCGCTGGCGCCGTCCTCGGCCTCCAGCGGCGCATAGCCCAGGTCACCCAGCACTTCGGTCACCAGCACCCGCACCGCGGCTTCGTCGTCGACCACCAGCACGGTCTCGCCCTGCAGGCTGCGCGGGGCATCGCCGCAGGCCTGTGCCTCGCCGGGCTGGTCGGCCTCGCCCAGGTAGCGCGGCAGGTAGATGGACACCGTCGAGCCCTTGTCCGGCTCGGAGTAGATGCTGACCGCGCCGCCGGACTGGCGGGCAAAGCCGTAGATCATCGACAGCCCCAGCCCGGTGCCCAGGCCAAGTGGCTTGGTGGTGAAGAACGGGTCGAAGGCCTTGGCAATCACCTCCGGCGGCATGCCGGTGCCGGTATCGGACACGCTCAGCGAGATGTATTGGCCGGGAGCGATGCCGCGCTCGCTGGCGGTGCGCCGGTCCATCCAGCGGTTGCCGGTCTCGATGGTGATCCTGCCGCCATCGGGCATCGCATCGCGGGCATTGATGCACAGGTTGAGCACCGCGTTTTCCAGCTGGCTCGGATCGATCAGCGAGGGCCACAGCCCGGCCGCGTTGACGGTCTCCACCGTGATCGATGGGCCCACGGTGCGCTGGATCAATTCCTCGATCCCGTTGACCAGCTGCTTGACGTCGGTCGGCTTGGGCGAGAGCGTCTGCCGGCGTGAGAAGGCCAGCAGGCGATGGGTCAGGCTGGCTGCGCGCCCGGCGGCGCTGGCGGCGATGTTGATGTAGCGGTCCAGGTCGGTGGTGCGGCCCTGGGCCAGGCGCATCTTCAGCAGTTCCAGGCCACCGGTGATGGCGGTCAGCAGATTGTTGAAGTCGTGCGCCAGACCACCGGTGAGCTGGCCCACCGCTTCCATTTTCTGCGCCTGGTGCAGGGCCGCCTCGGTGTCCATCAGCTCGCGGGTGCGCTGCTCCACGCGCTGCTCCAGCGTCTCGTTGGCATGGCGCAGGGCTGCCTCGCCGTGCAACCGCTGTTCGGCGGTGCGCAGGCGCTCGGCGAACTCGCGCACCAGCGCGATTTCCTGCTCGTCCCAGTGGCGCACCTGGCTTTCATGGACGTAGAGGATGGCCACCAGCCGGCCCTGTTCGATGACCGGCACGTTGATCAGGGCGCGCACCTGCCTGCTTTCCAGCGGCCCGGCCATGGACTGGGTCAGGGGGTGGTCGCAGACGTCTTCGACGGCCACCAGCTCGCCGGTCTCCAGCACGCTGCCCAGCGCGCCGTAGCGCAGGTCCAGCATCGGGTCCAGGGGTTCGATGCCGGCGGCGCGCCATTCACAGGTCACCTGCAGGACCTGGCTGCTCTCGATGGCATGCGCATAGCCGACCCGGCCGGCGGCCAGCGCACGGCCCAGGATGGCGCTGGCCAGCAGGCCCAGCTGCGCCGGCTCGCGGGCATCGCGGATCGCGTCGGTCAGGGCAACCAGGGCCTCGCGGGCCGATTCGGCGCGGGCGCGGTCGGTGACATCCACGCCCTCGATAAAGATGCCGATGGGCTGGCCCTGTTCGTCCTTGATCGGCTGGAACACGAAATCCACCACCCGTCGCACCGGCGCTGCTTGCCGATGGACCTGCATCGCATAGGGCGCGCCCTGTGCCGCGTACACCTGGCCGTCGGCGAACACCCGGTCCAGCAGGGCCAGGTAGCCCTGGTCCACGGCGTCGGGCAGCACCTGGGGCAGGGTGCTGCCGATCACCGCGCGATCGCCCACCAGCCGGCGAAAGGCCGGGTTGGCCAGCTCGAAGCGATGCTCGGGCCCGCGCACCACCGCCATGAACGAGGGCGCCTGTTCGAACAGCTGCGCCAGGCGCTCGCGCTCGGCGGCGATGGTGCGCTGGGCCAGGACCCGCTCGGTGGTTTCCACCACGATGGCGAACACGCCGATGGGGGTGCCGGTCTGGTCCAGCACCGGCGAGTAGTCCAGATCCACCCACAGGGTCCTCAACTGGCCGTCGCGGTTCAGGGCCAGCTCCATGTCCTTGTAGGACAGCGGCTGGTTGCCCAGCAGCACGTGGCTCACCACGTTGTCGTTGAAGCTGGCGATCTCGCCCCAGCCTTCGCGGACGTTGGAGCCCAGCAGCGACGGATGCCGCTCTCCGGCGAACCTGGAATAGGCATCGTTGTAGATCATCACCCCTTCGCGGCCCCACAGGGTCACGATCGGCACCGGCGATTGCAGCATCAGGGCGACGGCGGTGCGCAACGCGTCCGGCCAGTCGTCGATCGGACCCAGGCTGGTCGATGCCCAGTCGTGTTGCGCGATCAGCCGTCCCAGCTGGCCGCCATCCATCAGGAATGAATGCTTCAACGTGGCACCCCTGCGCGGCCGCGACGGACCTTCCGCCATGGGCCCGGCGAAGGCCAGGCGGTCACATTGTGATGAACTCGGCTGTGAAATGGCAGTTGACTGCCGCTGCCGTGGGCGCCGAGCGCCAGGGCAGGCGCGTGGCCGCGGGCGCCGGCGCCAGGAAACCTGCCGGCCCCGGTGGATTGGAATCGGCAACGCGGGCATCCGGTGCCCGTTGATCGCCAGCCATGGCTGCTTCCGGCTCGGGCCAGCGCTGGGTCAATCGGCCCACGCCCATGCCACCTCACCCTTGCCCCGCATCCCGCTCTCCTGCTATCAAGGGCAGGCCTGTGCGCTTCTCGGGTGGCGGGCAGACAAGTCGCATCGCCGGGCACTTATACCTGTGTTCTCTCCGCCCGCGACACGCATGCCCTTCGGGCCGGCTAGCAGATCGGCTGAGCGGACGGTTACCAATGTTCACGCATGGGCCACAACACGCATGCAGCGCGCCGTGCATAACACTTTCGAGACAGGATATGGAGAGGCGATGAAACGGAAAGACGATCACACTGCGCAGCAGGTACTCCGTCACTGGCGCGAGGAGGTGCCCGATGATCGGTTGGCCCACCTGGTTCGGGATGCTGCCCGGCTATTGACGCGAAGCCTGCAACTGCGGCTGGCCGAACACGACGTCAGCTTCGGACACTGGGCCTTTCTGCGCGTGCTATGGGTCACCGAAGGCCTCACCCAGCGGGAATTGAGCGACCAGGTCGGACTGATGGAACCGACCACGTTCACGGCGCTGAAAGCCATGGAAGCCAAGGGCCTGATCGAGCGCCGTTTCCAGAACGGCAACCGGAAGAAGATCTACATCTATCTCACGCCCAAGGGCCTGGCCCTGAAGGACGTGCTGATTCCCATCGCCGAGGAGCTCAACGAGGTCGCGGTGCGCGGGATACCCGAAGATGACGTCAGGACATTGCATCGGGGCCTGCTGGGCATCATCGAGAATCTTGTCGAAGCACGCGCGGTATAGCCCCTGCCTGATCGTCCGACACGTGTCCTGGGCCGGCGACGGAGCACCTCGTGCAATGGCGGCAACGCGCTGCGGTGACTATGGACGGCCTTGGGTTCTTTCCAGGCAGGCAAGAGGGTCGTAGTGGGTCGTTGTCATCGCATGGCGAAGCGGCGAAAGAGCGCCGGGTGCGCCATGCATGCAGGGAGAGGGTGGTTGGTCGGCGGCCTCATTGACGGCGCGTCGGTCGCCGCCGGTCCAGGGCCTGGCGTCAGTGGCCGGCCAGTGCGCTGTCCAGGTTGCCGTCGCCGGCCAGTACGGCCTGCCAAGTGGCGAGCTCGGCCTCGTCTGCGGTGCCGAGCGCGCTCAGCGCCTGCATCGCCTCGACCAGCATCGGCCGGCCGGCGGCGTCGCCGGACGAGAGCAGGATCCGGCCGCGCAAGGCGCGCAGGCGATGTTCCCACCCCGGCGTCGAGTCGCCCGCGGTCAGCGCCGTGACGTTGAGGCCTTCGAGCATGCGCATCGCTTCGTCGTACTGGTGGTCATCGGCAAGCGCCTTTGCCAGCGCGTAGCGGAAACTGTGCGCGGCAACGTTGTCTTCCCCGAAGTGCTGGCGCAGGCCGTGTTCGGCCTGTCGCAGGTAGTCCAGCCCGGCGCCGCGGTCGCCGCAGTCGTACTCCTTGAACCCGAGGTTGCCGGTTTCCACCAGCGTGCCCTGCCGGTGCTCGCCATAGCGTTTGGCCATGCGTGCGCGCACCATGCGGGCGATCGGCAGCGCTTTGGTGCAGTCGCCGGCGTAGTCGTGGATGCTGGCCACCGTCGACCACTGGATCAAGGTCGCATAGTCATCCGGGCCGAGGATGCGTTCGGTCATCGCCGCCGCCGATTCGGCCAACGGCAAGGCTTCTTCGTACTGGCCAAGGTTGCGCAGCGCGCGTGCCAGCAGGATGCGGTGGCCGGCGACCTTGCGCTCGCCGATGCGGCGGGTCTCGAACAGCGGATCGGCCAGCATCGCCCGGAGTTGGGCGATGGCGTCCTTCAGTGCGCCCTGGCGCAGCGTGCCGTCGGCGAGGTTCTCGCGAATCGTCACGGCGGTGATCGCATCGTCCGGGCGTAGCGCACGCTGCAGCTGGTCGGCCCGGCGATAGGCGGCCAGCGCCGGTTCGATCTGCAGTTGCTGGAAATGGAACACCCCGCGCGCGTAGGCGGCCGCCAGCGCGAGTTCCCCCTCTTGGTGCAGGCGCTCACCGGCCAGCGCGTCGGTGGCATCGAGCAGGGTCGCGGCCGTGGCCATCTGCGCGGCAGTATTGCCATAGGCGAGGCTGCGCACCAGCGCGTAGCGGGTGGCCAGGGTCAGCGCGTCGGCTTGGCCGAAGGCCTGCGCGTAGTAGCGTCCGGCATCTTCCAGGTGCTGGATCGCCCGTTCGCGCTCGCCCAGGGTTTGCCAGGCCTGGCCAAGCGCGGCGTGCACGCCACCGCGCGTGGCTGGATCGTCGACGAAACGGGCGCCGACCTGATTCGAGGCATGCTCGAGCACCTCGCGCATGCTCGGGTCGCGTTCGTAGCTGGCGCCCCCCGGGCTCAGTGCCCCCAGCAGGTCCTCGCTGAGGAAACGCGCCACCGCCTCGGCGCGCGAGGCCTGCATCGCGGCCGCCTGGCGCTGCTGTTCGCTGCGGTACCACAGCAGCCAACTCGCCAGCAGGCCAACGCTGAGCAGCGCGATGCTGGCGACGATCCACGGCCGTCGTGCGCGGGCGCGCTCCAGCGCACGCTGCGCCACCAGCGCCGCGCGTGCCTGTGCGTCCTGCTGTTGCGCCTGGGCACGGCGGTGCGGCAGGGCGGAGAGGCGTTCGATCAGTTCGGCCACGCTGCCGAGGCGGCGCGATGGGTCGCCGTCGGTGGCGCGCTGGATGTCCTCGACCAGCAGCGGGTCGCCGATCTCGCGCTCCCAGCCTGGCGCCATCGGCCGTTGCAGCTCGCCCGCCAGCCACTGGTACAGCAGCACGCCCAGGGCGTACAGATCGCTGCGGACGGTCGGCGGCTGGCCGGCGACGAGCTCCGGGGCGAGGTATAGCGGGGTGCCCGCGCCCTCACTGCCGCCGCTGGTGACGGTGAGCCCCAGCCCGGTGATGCCCAGTTCCGCCAGCCGCTCTGGCTGCAGCAGCCGGCTGTTGCCGAAGTCGGTCAGGCGGGCCTGCCACTGGCCATCGGGCTGCTGCCTGACCAGCACGTTGGCCGGCTTGATGTCCTTGTGCAGGACCCCGACGCCATGCGCGGCATCGACTGCGGCGGCGATCTGCAGGAAGAAGGCCAGCCGCCGCTCCCGCGGCCAGGCGGCCGGCCCGTCCGGGCGGGCGCACCAGTCCGGCAAGGCCTCGCCGCCGTATTCACATTCGAGAAAATAGGGCTCGGTCTCGAAGTTCCAGTCGATCACCTGCACCAGGTCCTCGCGTTCACCCAGGGTGTCGCGCAGCACACGCATCAGCGTGGCTTCGCGCTTGATCGCCGACAGTTGCTCGCCATTGCGGCTGAACTTGAACACGCGTGATTGGCGGCTGCGCGGCTGCCTTGCCAGCCAGACCTCGCTGCCCAGGGTGCGGCCAAGCGCGCGCTCGAGCAGGAAGTGCTCGCGCCCGGGCACCGGTTGCCCGGCCTCCAGCTTGAGGTCGCTGCCCAGCCGCTGGCCGACCGCGCTGCGTTCGACCGCGCCTTCGAAGCGGTAGCCGACGCGCGGCAGGGTGGCGATGCGGCTTTCACCGCCGGCATCGAGCGCCTTGCGCAACTTGCCGATGGCGGTGGCCAGGACGTGGTCGACGGTGACGCGGCCGGCCCACAGGGTGTCGAACAGCTCTTCCTTGGTCACCACCTCGCCGGCGTGGCGCAGCAGCAGGGCCAGGACCTGCAGCGGCTTGTGTTCGATCTCCACCGGCAGGCCGGAGACGCGTAATTCGTGGCGCGCCTCGTCGAACTCGACGGCGCCGAAACGCCAGCGATACAGGCGGCGGTCGCGTGCGCGAGACGGCTCCGGGGGCATGGGCCCGATCATACCCGCGGCCCCGGGCCCGGGGCGGCCGGCCGCGGCCAATCGCGGCCTCGGCAGGGCGCGCTTGAAGGTTTCTTGAAGGCGTGGTGAGGACAGTGAGTGGCAGCGGGTACCAGGATCGCCCCGGCACATCCATCACCTCGGAGGTTTTCATGCGATCGATCCGTTGGCCATGCCTGCTGGCAGGCAGCGTGCTGTTGACGGCCTGCGGGGGCACCGGCCCCGCGGCAGATGGCGCAGATGCCGTGGTCCGCCCGGCGCCGACTCCGTCGCGTGCAGGCGAGGCGTGGGAACTGGCCGATGCCGCTGTCGGCCAGGCACCGTCGCCGGCGGCCGTGGCCGCCTTCGTCGAGGGCCTGCACAGCATCGTGCTCGATGGCGATCGGGTCTATGCCGGCAGCGTGCGCCGCCAGGGTGACCGGCAAGGCGATGGCAGCCTGGTGCTGGCGCTGGCCGGCGGCGGCCAGGCACGCCTGGTCCGCGACGGTGACGGCTATGCGCTGGACATGGGGGATGGTGCAGCGGCGCGACTGCAACGCCGCGCCAACAGCACCGGGGGCGCACAATGAGCGCGGGCGGCAAGGCCGTGCGGCGCATGCTGCTGGTGGTGCTTGCAAGCCTGGGCGTGCATGCGGCACTGGCGCAGGAGGCCGGCTTCGACGAGCAGCGCATCGCCTATACCTGGCACAAACTCACCGGAGAACCACTGGACCTGCGCGAGCTGGCGGAGAACTCCGCGATCGTCCGGCGTAGCAGCGGCTTCGACCGGCCCGATGCCATCGCCGCCGAACTGGCGCGGCTGCAGGGCGTGTACGACGCGGCGGATCCGGCCACCGAGTTCACCATCACCACCCGCGAGCACATCGAGGAGTACGACCACACCCGCGGTGAGTTCCCGGTGCAGGGCCTGCAGCCTGGGCGCTACCTGTCCTTCATCCATCCCGACCGCCTGTCCCCGACCCGCGAGTATCGGCTGGTGTTCAGCGGCGCCGGGCCCGCCCGCGCGATCCCGATGCCCGACAAGGAGCAGGCGCGCGCCTTCGACACCCGCCTGCGCCAGCTCAATCGCAGGCTGGAGCATCGCATGCGCTTCCGCGTCGTCGGCAAGGGTGACCCGGAAGGCGTGGTCACCGGGCAGCGCGTGGTGCGCGCACAGCTGTTGTCCTCGACCCTGCTGGGCCCTGACGGCGGCGTGGTCCACGCCACCGACCTGTCCCTGCCTGCCGAAGCCCCGGCCGCCAGCGTCGTGTTCGATCCGGCCAGCGCCGATGCCGCCGGCCTGCGCGTTGGCGTGAGCGCGGACGAACTGGCCAAGACCCTGGCGCGGCTGTATGCCGAACCGGTGCGCCGTGACTTCAAGGCACCGGACGGCAATGGTCTGGCCGGCCGGTTGAGTGCCGAGACCGGGCGTTGCCACGCGCTGGCCGGCAGCCACGATCGTCGCCGCTTCGCGCCGGGGGTAGCCTGCGTACAGGCCTGGTATGACGGCGAGGGCATCGTCCGCCACCTGCGCGTGCAGCGCGTGTTCCCCTACCACCGCAGTCCGGACGATTTCCGCAAGGCGCTGCTGCGCAAGTACGGGCCGGCCGCGCAGGGCGGTGGCGCAGGCGGCGGTGGCGCCAGGTATGCGTGGGGCGAGCCGGTGGCATTCCAGCGCGCGGCCGGCGAGGCGCCGCTGCAACGCCATCCGCTGACCGCGCACTGGTCGCAGCACAGTGGCTGGAGCGTCGGCGGCGGCAGCGTGCCGGTGCTGATGAGCGTCGAACTGCTCGACGCGGCGTGGTTTTCCGCGCGTGCGCACTGATCCCGCACAACCCAATGAGGACCCACCCATGAAGAAGCTCCCGAAGTGGTTGGCCGCGGCCTGCGGCCTGCTGACGTGCGTGCTGCTGGCCGCCACGCCGGCCATCGCACAGGTCGACCCCTGCGAAGGCAAGCCGTTGTGCGAGAACCCCGGCCCGTTCGTGGCGGAGATCGTGCAGGCCAGCCCCAGCATGCATGGCAACAACCACCACATCCGGGTCATCGTCCGGGTGCGCAATACCGGCGCAGAGCCGCTGGTGCTGGGCTACGTGCAGAACTCGGGCGTGATGGAGGACGAGCTGGGCAACCGTTACACGGTGGACTGGCGCTATCGCGAACACGTCAGCGGCATCGGCCAGGTCGGCCGCAGCCAGGCCGATGCGCAGTTCGTGCTCGCCCCCGGCGCCGCGCGCAGCTTCACCCTCATCTACCAGCGCTTCGCCGGGCGCAGCCCACAGATCGCGCGCAGCTATTCACCGGCGCTGACCCTGGCGCAACTGCAACCGTTGTCGCCGACCCAGGTGCGTACAGTGTCCGAGTACAGCCTCAACTACTCCGGCATGGGGATCGGCGGCCTGCAGTCTGCCGACGCCATCGGTCGCGGGCTGCGCGAACTGCTGCGCGGGCGCGGCCGGTGAGCACGCAGGCTGGCGGCTGGCGGCTGGCGGTGCTTGCCCTCCTGCTGCCGTGGCTTGGCGCGTGCGGCAGCGGGCTCAGCGGCACCTTCGAGGACGAGATGGGTATGAGCAGCCTCACCTTCCATCGCGACGGCAAGGTGGTGCAGTCCTCGTCCCTGGCCGGCGTGGAACTGGACATGCGCTATGAGCTGGATGGCGACAAGGTACGTGTGAGCCATGCCGATGCGCGGGGTGCGACGCTGGTGCTGACCCGGATCGACGAGGACACCCTGTCCGGCCCGATGGGGATCCGTTTCCGGCGCACCCCCTGAGTGCCGGGACGCCGGTGCAGGTGACGCGTGTCCCATGCATGCAACACCGGGTGACACCTCATGGGGGTCGGATCGCCGCCATTCCAGCGGACAGCCATGGGCGAGCTGCTGTATTTCGCCGCCGCTGGGCGTGTTCTGCGCGATCATGATCGTGCCATTCGAGATGAACAAGGTCCCGCGGGACATCGGTCACACATGATCGGGCCGACTGTGGCCCCTCGGCGCAGTCGGGGTCGTTTGCGAGGTTTCCTTACCGGCGGAGAACCGACGATCGGCACCCTTTCCATGGCCATTGCGCGCATGGCCATGGCCGGGCCTGTGCTCGCCGGCGCCGTTGCCTGTGATGCAAACGCGGGAACGAGCGCGCCGGCGCCGGCGCGCGTGGTCGAAACACTTCCGCTGTAGCCAGGCACTACGTCAGCATCGACACGCCTTGCGAGCACGCCCCACATGCCGCCCTGCCCCTGATGCATCGCGATGGCAGTGGCTATGGTGGATTCACCACTCCAGCCTCCCCCTGCGAATTGGTCCGGTTCGAGCAGACCGGTGCGTCCAGCCATCGTGTGGTGGAGGCCTGCGCCAGCGCCCATGGAGCAAGCCAGGGCCAGATGGTGTCCCCCTCTGAAATCGAAAGCCCGACGGGCTACCGCGTCGCATGTCAGGACGGCTGGGAAAGCGCTGCAGCGTCCCGACCGTGGCGCCCCGTCCGTTTGGTGCGAGCAAGCTCGAAAATCGGTTCCCGGTGAAAGGGCGCCCTGCTGCAGTGCTCCTTGGCGAGCACCAGGGCTCCGACCGGCTCGATTTTCCCGGCTGGGTCCGCGGCCGGCATCGCCTTCACCGGACCTCGATGGGCGCTCTCCCGGCGGGCATGTGGTGATGGCTGGAAGGACGCCCCGGCACTTGACAGGCCTGTCATAGCTAGTATCTTAGATGACTAAATTAGCTCTAAAAGTACGTATTGGTCAGCCCGCCGCCGATCTGTGAGTACGAAGGCATCGGAGGCCCGCGGGGTCTTGCGAGACAGGCCGTGTACCTGTCGGTCGAGCCCGGCAACTGGCCCATGGCAGGCGGCCAGCAGGACATGGTCGTGGTGGTGAAGCTGGATCGGTGGAGCAAGCAGGAACAGTCGGCGTGAAAGAGCAGGAACGCACATCCCCCGCGCAGCGGCGACCGACGTTATTCGCCAGTCGCCCACGCCGGCACAGTGGCGACAGCCAACGCCGCAGCGGCGGCGACCAAGACAGTAGATGATGAGGCCATACCAATGACAACGTTGATCGCATCCGGTCGCGACTATGGTGCGCTTGTGGAAGAGGACCGCGTCCATAGCTCGATCTTTACCGACGAGCAGATCTTTCAGGACGAGATGGAACGCATCTTCCACCGCACTTGGTTGTTCGCCCTGCATGAAAGTGAAATACCTGAGCCCGGTGATTTCAAGCGCATCCAGCTGGGGCGTTTCCCGATCATCGCCACCCGCGACGAAAAGGGTGAGATCCAGTTATTGATCAACCGTTGTCGTCACCGGGGCGCCCAGGTGTGCGAGGCACAGCGCGGCAATGCCAAGCGCTTCCAGTGCTGGTATCACGGGTGGACCTATGACTCCGGTGGCGACCTGGTCGGGGTTACCGGCCCGGAAGGCTACGATAGGAACTTCAAGGCTGAGCAGCACGCTCTGGGCAAGGTTCCGCGCGTGCGCAGTTATCGCGGATTTGTTTTTGCCAGTCTGGCCGAGGATGGCATGAGTCTCGACCAGTACCTGGGCTCGACCAGGGAGCTGATCGACATCATGGTTGATTCCTCGCCCGTTGGCCAAATCGAGGTCAAACCGGGTGTGGTCAACAAGACCATGTACCGCGGCAACTGGAAACAGATCGGCATGGATGGCTATCACCCCCACTACGTGCATGTTTCGGTATTCAAGATCTTTGGCGAGCGCGAAAACACCACCGGATCTGCAGTTGGTGCGTTACATCTGGAAGATCCGTTTTCCGATGCATCGCAGAGCCGGACGCGGGGTTTTCCCAATGGCCACGCCTGCCTCGACTTCCGCGCACAGCGCCGCCCGCAGGCGGCGGCGGCCATCGAAGACCTCCAGCGCAAGGAAGAAGGCCGCCAGTATGTGGAGGACATGATCGCCGCCTATGGGCGGGAGCGTGCCGAAGAGCTGATTGCCTGGCATGGTGATCCGCATCTTGGACTGTTTCCAAACCTGCAACTGATCCATGACCACGTGCGGGTGGTGGTGCCGATCAGCCCGGGCGAGACCGAGGTGCTGATGTACCCGGTTTTTCTGAAGGGCGTCGGGCCGAGCATCAACGACAAGCGCCTGCGTGCCCACGAGGCTTTTTATGGACCGGCAGCGGCCGGATCACCGGACGATGCCGAGATATTCGAGCGCACGCAACGTGGTCTGCTCGCCGATCGCGAGCCCTGGGTGCTGCTGTCGCGGGGAATGGCCCGTGAGCAGGTCGATGCCGATGGCAGCGTGACCGGCTGCATCAGCGATGAAATCACCCAGCGCGCACAGATGCAGGAATGGAAACGGCTGATGACAGCCCCCTGAGCTGCGATCGCAAACAAACGGAGACAAACCAGTGGCCAAACACCTTGTGGAAGCGACGCCAGCGGCCTTGGCCGGCAGTATCGTGGACCTCCAGACACAGCTGCGCCTGGAACGCTTCCTGGCCTATGAGGCCGCCCTGATGGACGACCATCAGTACCAGCAGTGGCATGCCCTGTGGGCCGATGGCGACATTCGCTACTGGGTGCCTTGCAACGACGATGATCAGGATCCCATGACCGGCATCGCGATCATCTACGATGATCGTGCGAGCCTGGACGAGCGGATGATGCGCCTGAAGGACAAGAACGCCCACGCCTATCGGCCGCAGCCCAAGCTGGTCCGCACCATCTCCGGGGTGGTTCCGCTCAGCCGTGAGGATGACGAGTTAGTGGTTGCTTCCAGTTTCGTACTCGGCGAGATGCGAGCCGGCCTGCAGAACATCTGGTTTGGAAAATGCCTCTACCGGCTGCAGGATGACCCTGAACGGTTCCGCATTCGCAGCAAGAAAGTGATGCTGCTGAACAATGACGAGGCGATGCCGAACCTGACCTTCCTGGTCTGATCGGAATCCATGATCGGTGGCAATGGCCGTGTCCAAGCTTTTTGTTGACGCAATCGGCGGCGGGAGGGCGGCGCGGTGAGCGTCCCGGCGGGACCTGCGCGCGCGTATCGTAGCGTCTGCACCGGCGGCGCAACGCTGCTGGTACCACGGCAGGCTGTGTCGCTGGACCCTGATCGCCATGAGCATGGCTCGGCTGCGACCGGGTCGG
>WOYI011262455.1_pt1 | contig 12973 bp, 8 predicted proteins | sample 6423411 | NCBI WGS metagenome assembly WOYI01 (sample SAMN13441803, study PRJNA592873) | oil field metagenome | biome: oil field; feature: oil-well bore; material: oil-contaminated soil; isolation source: oil-contaminated soil from oil-well borehole | place: Germany: Wietze | collected 2016-10-18 ... | reverse complement strand
GACTCAAACTCGTGTGCCTTCGGGCATGTGGGTTCGATTCCCACCTTCGGCACCTATCTAAAAAAACTCACTGAGATTCAGTGAGTTTTTTATTACGCAAAAATCAAAGCATAAATCCAAATCCCTTTATTTAATACTTTAAATCCAATCTGAAGCCTGTTTTAGAACCGATCTCATGTTACGCTATTTTCAGAAAACAAATCCGGATAAAATGTCATTGGGCATGTGGCATTAGGGAACCATATGCTAAAGAACCGGCATGCGTCCGCCAGCGCGGCACTGCCGGTTCTTTGTTTAATTAATTGCCTTTGAGACGTGCCACGGTGACGCCATCACCCCCCTCAGTTCGGCCACCGTTCTCAAAACTACTGATATGGGGGTTGGCCGCCAGAGCTTCCCGAACGGAATCCCGCAGCCGGCCCGTACCCTTGCCATGGATGATTCGCACAAAGGGCAGACCGGCAAGATAAGCCCGTTCCAGGTACCGGTCCAGCGCGTCGAGTCCTTCGTCCACGCGTTGGCCGCGGATATCCAATTCCACGCCAGGCGATTCAACCGCCGTTGGCAAGGTGAGTTTGCCCTTCCGTTCTTTCCTGGGAGCGGACTCCGGTGAGGCTTCCGAATCCCCTTTTCGCACCACGTCGGAAATCCGGGCTCGAATCCGCAGTACGCCAATCTGGACTTCGACCTCATCTTCACTGATCGCCGTCACCACCCCGTCCTGGTCAATGGAACGTAAATGGATCTTCTCACCCAGCCGCAGGGGACCGCTGGGCTTGCGTACAGGCTTTTTCGGTTCCTGCCGGACAACAGGTTCGGCCACTTCCACTTCCAGTTCTTCTATCACTTCTTCCACTTCATCCACCGCTTCCAAAGGCTGGCGCGCTTTCGCCAACTGCCTGCGCAGTGTTTCCATAGTCGCCCTTAACGCCGCGAGTTCATCTTCAGCGGATTGCCGGGCAGCTTCCATCATCGCATAGCGCTCATCCTCAATTTTATCCAATCGATCCGCCAGTTCATTGCGGATAGACTCCGCTTCCCGCTGGGCAGCGTCTGCCGCTTCCCTTGCCTGGCGTGCCAGGTCGCGTTGGCGGTGGATCTCATCCAGAAGATCCTCCGCCCGCAAGTCTATCGGATTGATTTCATCCCGGGCAGTTTGAATGATTTCCTGGGACAGCCCAAGCCGCTCTGCAATTGCCAGGGCGTTTGACCGGCCGGGCAGCCCAATCGTCAGATGATAAGTCGGCCGCAGGGTCTTCAGGTTGAACTCCACACTGGCATTCAAAACGCCGGGCGTAGCGTGGGCATAAGCTTTTAATTCCGGGTAGTGTGTGGCGATCATGCTGGTGATGCTGCGATCCAGAAGATGGGTCATCACTGCCTGAGCCAGGGCAGAGCCCTCCTGTGGGTCGGTCCCTGCGCCCAGTTCATCCAGCAGCACTAGTGAATGTTCATCGGCTGATTTCAGGATCTCAACGATATTGGTCACATGCCCGGAAAAAGTCGACAGGGATTGTTCGATGGATTGCTCATCACCGATATCCGCAAATACATCCTCAAAGACTGTCAACGTCGAACCGGACTGCGCCGGGATCTGCAAACCGGACTGCGCCATCAGGACCAGCAGGCCGAGGGTCTTCAGGGTGACCGTCTTGCCACCGGTGTTCGGGCCGGTGATGACCAACGCATAGGTCTCAGCGTCCAGGTCCAGATCAATCGGGACAACCGTCTTTGGGTCCAGCAAAGGATGCCGGGCTTTGTAAAGCCGGATCGTGCTGCCGGGATGGTTCCCTTTGGGATTTTTCAGGAAAGGCACCAGGAGCGGTTCCACCGCATCCAGCGTCTCGGCGTACCGGGCTGACATAAAGGCCAGGTCCAGATGGGCCATTGTTTCGATCATCCAGATCAACAGGTCATCGTGTTCGGCGACGGCCTGGCTCAACTCGGCCAGGATACGCCGGACCTCATCCCGCTCCGCCAGTTCCAGTTCCCGGTAGCGGTTATTCCATTCCACCACTGCCAGCGGTTCCACAAACAGGGTGGCGCCTGAAGCAGATTGGTCGTGGACCACGGCTTTGATCTTGCCTTTGAATTCAGCCCGCAGCGGCAGCACGTTGCGGCCGTTGCGCTGGGTGATGATCGGCTCCTGCAGCATCTTGGCTGTGCTGGAATCCGTAATATAACGCTGCATCCGGGCCATCATGCGCTCATAGGTGATCTTCATCTCCCTGCGGACAGCGCCCAGCTTCTCCGAAGCCGAATCCAGCACCTCGCCGCGGTCAGAGATGGTTTTGGAAATCAGGTCCACCAGCCCCAGCTTTACCGGCAGGCCTTCAGCATATCCCGATAAATGAGGCGTCTCTTCCGCCATGTCTTCCAACACCCGCCGGACCATCCGGGAGACGATCAAGGTATTTTTAATTGCCAGCAGCTCCACCGGTTCCAGCACGCCATCCCGGCGGGCCATCCCGACCTGGGGTCGGATGTCCTGAGCATTCTGGAAAGAAACGTCCACATCGATACTCAGAATGTACCGGGCTTCCCGGGTCTCAGCCTGCCGCGTTTGTGCCAATTCCAGATCCGTGGTTGGGCTTAACTGGCGCGCCAGTTCAGCCGAGGCGCTGAAATCAGCATATTCCACCAGCCTGGCAATAATCTTTGGATATTCAAGGGTTTCGAGCGCTTTTTTATTCATGCGAAGAAAAGTTTATCATGGTTTGGGAGATTGAGAGCAGTCTTTGGATTCCCGGTTAGTTTATGACGTTTTTTTGACGATGGATTCTTATGATGGAGAGTGGAAACAGGTCTCACATGCTGAGTCCTACCCCTTCCCTGCTATGGACTAAATCAACATGGCAGCAAAATCAAAGACTTTATTCCCTAACCTGTGTTCAGGCACTTGTCTCAGTGAAGTGTTCCAACACAAGGTGGAAAAAGTAAATAAAAAAAGGAACCGAAAATGAAACGAAAAATACTCCCTCTCCTAATACTAACCATCATTGCAATGGTCTGCTTTGCTTGCAGCCCTAAAACAACCCAGAAAACACCAGTCAAGACTTTAGAACCAGAGAACGATACCGAATCGCCTTCACCGGAAGTCACCTTGAGCAGTAATCCCGCTTTGCTTGAGGAATCGGTGGAAGTATCTGAAGGTGGTTTTGTATTTCGCCCCGTAAAGGATTATCAACTCGACATCAACAACGGCACTGTTATCATGCTCGCTCCGGAAGCAGACCCCGACCTGGGGCCTGTGATCCAGATCATGGGTATGTATAGTGATGAGGAAACGACGCCCGAAGACCTTCTGGAAGAATTGCAGAGTGGTTCCGGATTGCAGTCCGGTCCTTCCCAAGCCATAACCATTGATGGAGAAAAAGGGTTGCTTGTGGATCTCGACTTGGGAGAATCGGGGGTCGACAAGCTGGGTAAGATGGCATTCTTCGTTGTGGAAGGTCATCAGCAGTTTGTCTTCCTAGCCGGATCAACCGGCGCGGATTGGGAGAACTTTGCACCTATTGTTGAATCCGTCCTTGCAACCATTGAGTTCATTGAATTAGTCCCTGGCATTGCGACCAGTAATATATCCAGTGGAAATTATGTCTATACAAACCGGAACGTAATTCGCGGTCTGGATGAAAAGAACGGCGTTGTCTACGCTGCGACCCTGGGTGGACTGATCTCCTGGCGCTTAGACACCCAAAATATCATGGACCTTGTGCCGACAACCGGGATGGGTCATATCAGCACAAATGCAGTTGTCTATTGCGAAATTCCTGAACCTCGGGTGCTGGTCGGCACGCTTCAAGGCATCAGTATCTTCAATCCCAATACAGGACTCTGGGAAGAACAGGATTTGTTCGCATCTGACAACAAGGTGAATACCAGCAAGATTGAACGCCTCTACTGCGACCAGGCTAATCATCGCCTCTTGATCGGGTATACAGGGCTGGGAATATTGGACCTGAACACCGGCGATTTCCAGCAATACACTGACCAGAATGGTTTGCTTTGGAATTCCGTTACGGATCTCGCTGTCCGTAGTGAAGAAATCTGGGTTGCCTCAGGTTATAAGGGAGTCGCCCGGATCAGCAACGGCCAGGTAACCACCTTCACCAAGGAGAACGGGCTGCCGGATGACACCGCAAATGCGCTTGAATTTTCCGATGATGGCACTTTATGGATTGGTACCAACAGTGGTTTGGCTTCATATAAGAATGGAAATTGGAGTTTCTTCGGATCTGAAAGCCCAGCCAACCTTTACAGCATCAACGAGATTGAAGTCTGCTCAGACCAGTCGCTTTGGATTGCAACGGCGTCATTGGGCGGTGGCAAGCTGTGCCTCTATGATATCGCGACGGCTTCCTGTACCGAGGAATTTACCGACCCTGACAACGCCCCCATCCTGGCCCTGACAACCACTGAGACCGCCGAACCTGTTTTCGGAACTTATAAAGGAATAACCCTTCTGGACAACAACCTGAACCTCTATTCACTCAAGACCACGGACCAATTGGTCAGCAACTATGTGGATGCACTGGCCATCGCTCCGGACGGCAGCTTGTGGGTAGGGACAGATGGCGGTGTCCAGGTGCTTGACCCAGCCGATCCTAACCAGGCCTGGACCACCTACCAACAGAGCAGCTTTCCAGCCATGGGCGGGAATTGGGCCAGCGCTATCGCCTTTTCACCTGACGGGACATCCTGGATGTCCATGATCAACGGTAATGCATCCTCTTACCAGAATGGCGATTGGCGTACCTTTGAGGACATCTACTCCTACAATGCAGTGACTGTGGATCTGGAAAACCAGGTCTGGTTCGCGGACGATGGCAAAGGCGTCGTTGTCTTCAACGAACAGGGCGATCAAGTTCTTTCGTTCACCACAGTTAACGGCCTGCCGGGTGATAACGTCCAGGCGCTGCTCATGGATAATGATGGTACGATTTGGATCGGCACCAACCAGGGCCTGGCAAAATACAGCGACAATGCTCTGACTGTTGTGTTTGACAGCAACAACAATTCCCTGCCCAATCTTTATATCAGGGCACTGGCTTTAGACCAGGCTGGCCGGCTGCTCATCGGCACTTTTACCGGCGTGGCGATTTATGATGGGGAAACCACGACCACATTGATCGATTTTCTAAAAGACGGTTATTCGGATGCCCGCCTGACCACCCTTGCCTGTACAAACAGCGGTGAAGTATGGGTCGGTACGGATAAAGGCCTCCTGCACGGCAATTCAGAAAACGGTTGGTCGATGATGACCACAGAGAATGGTTTGCTGACGAACTATATTTCAGCTCTGACCGTTGATCCATTTAATACGATTTGGGTCGGAGGCGGCGGTTCCAACTTTGATGGTGGTGGCCTATTGCACATCGTCCCGTAATCCCGGTGAAGGGAGCATCTAATCAACCTGGGTACCCATCTTCGTTTTCCCGGCGCATTGTCTATAAATTATTCCCAATGCGCCGGGAGAAGACGAGTATCTATCAGCCATCAAGGAGTGACAAAACATGAGCGAACTCATTCTCAATCTTCTGGTCATCGCCGGCGTCTTGATTGCCGGTGTCGTTATTTTCATTCTGGTTCACCAAAAACGTAAACGGGAAAGGCAGGAAATTGATGCGCTGGCTCAACAAAAGGGCTGGCTGATTGAAGCCATTCAGGAACCCCTTGCCAGGGGTATCCGAATCTTCGGCCCGGGGTGGACCCTGGAAACCATCATCCGCTCATTCGGTCAGGAAGCTGGGCCTGGTTCAACCAATATGGAACAGAAGACAACCTGGATTTCGAACAAACCTTGCCAGCCTCTTCTGATCGGGCCAAGGACAACTTCTTTGGACTTGGGTCCGTTTGCTGAACAGCTAGCGAAAAGAATAGTCCGGGCAGCCCTGGGCCGGGAAGCGGATGGTGTCCGGGAAGTTGCCATCGGAGATTCCACATTTGAGAAAAAATACCTTGTACTGGCCCGGGATGAAGCCGAAGTCGAAAAAGTGCTAACCCCACCCCTCCAGGCTGCTCTTGTTTCCTGGCAAAAAACTCTGCCAGTCATCACACGGACCAATGAGGGCACTCGCATTGAACTAAAAGGCATCCATATGCGAAACAGCGAAGAGATTACCGCACTTGTTCAATTGGGAGAAATGTTCCTTTGACCTTGTGAGGATTTTCTCATTCCGGCCGGGAGCGTTTTTATATGAGGTTGATTAATGAAGATTTTCTGCATTTCTGAGCCCATTAATATTTTTATGAAGGTTAAACCCTGAGGGAAAATTTGCCGCCTGGTTTACAGTCTTATCGAGAGTTCTTCTGCGATCTCAACCCGTTCCGTACTCACCGCACACCGATAGGCATGCACCTCTACGCCGTTCTCCACTGCGTGACGTAATGCCTTTGCAAAATCCGGGTCGATCGCCTCATAAGGCGCAAAGGCCAGCGCATCTTCCCGCTGAGCAATAAACACTGCGCAGGCGCGATCCCCGTTTTCCGCCAGCTTCTCCAGTTCACCGAGATGTTTCCGGCCGCGGGAGGTCGGCGCATCGGGGAACATCCCCACCCGATTCGCAACATAGGTCACCGACTTAACCTCCACCCAGCAGGTCTCTTCGGTGTTGGAAAGCCGGAAATCCAGCCGGCTGTGACCGATGGAAACCTCATTCTCAACTGTTTCGTAAGGAAAGGCACCCAAACGACCTTGCTCCACAGCTTCAGCGAACAGCACATTAGCGAGATAGGCGTTGGTGGAACATAACCCGCCGCCCGGCAGTTCACTAAGCGCCAGCGTATAAGGCGTCTTTCGGTCAGGGTTCTCCGCCTTCTCCAGCCAGACCTTGCAGCCCGGTGTGAGGACCCCGGTGAGCCGTCCGGTGGTCGGGATGTAGGCCGTGCTGATGCCCCCTGCTGCCAGCCGCACGCCGGCTGTGAAGCGATTGCCACGCCGGACAAATAAAGCCGGGATTAATTCAGAAAATTCCATTAATCCTTCTTCAATGCCTCTCTAATCTCGGGATGCATTTCCCAAAATCCACGGGCAATCGCCTGGTTATAAACCACCTGCGCTGCGGCAATCACCTCATTCCGGGCCGCGAAAATCCCCGGGTCGGTAACATCGATCCGGTCCCCGTGCAACAAGGCCAACATCAGGTTTTCGGTCAGGGAAAGAAAACCTTGGTCTTCCAGCGCCGGGTCCAGATCACCCCGATCCAGATCCTGAACCACGGTCAGCATATTCTTCCCCACCGCGTTGACGTCCCAAGCGGCCCTGGGGTCCAGCGCGATGATGATGTTAAGCGCGGCCAGTTCCCAGCGGGTCAGCGGATCCAGTTGTGAGTCATGCTTTTCGCCAGATGCCATACGGCTCTTCCTTTCGCCAGCCATCCCCCTCCACTTCCAGAGGTAATGCTTCCCAATCAGAGTCAAGGCGGTTCTTCAAATCATCCCATGCAGCGGCCTCAGTCCACGCCCCCATTGCCGAAGCCATTACCAATGCCACCTCAGGTTCCTCTCCGCGCAGCAAACTTCCCAAAAAGCCGGAAACAAGCCTTTCCGATCCTTCCCCTGTTTCAGCACTCGTTCCTTTGCATGCCGGCGCCCAAAATTCCCGTCCATGCCACCCCTCGCTGAACCCTGCCAAAGCCCGGCCGGCCTTCTTCCATGCCGCCGAGGATGCCGTCCGCAGGTACAGACCGCGCGACCCAAGCTTGATCAGGACAACCTCAACACCGGATGACAGAGCCTGCTTGCTGAGGTCATGCAGCAAGGCGGCTGTGACTTCATCAGAAACAGCCCCAGCTGACCAGCCTCCAAAGCGGTCGTAGACATCCCGTTGATACAGGTAAACCAGATCCGCTGCATCGGCAAAAAAGACATCCACAAACGGCAGGCTGTTGAGCAGGACAACAGACCCATCCACTGCGCCCGCGGGGGCAGATGGATCAGGTAATGAAAAATCCAGTGACGTGGTCAGGCCTTCCCGCCGGGCACGCTGGAGAATGGAAAGCAATTCAACACCTTCGTTGCGATAGATGGAACGCATGGCAGCCGGATCGGTGAAGTGGAACAGATCCGCCTGCTGCAAATCAGCCCGGGGAATATCCGAGGCATAGAAAGTGTTGTTCGCACCGGGGATATTTTGGGGTGACTTATCTCCATCCGGCGGATTGAGATGGATGGTCACGCCGGTGCGGGTCGACGGGTCAAGGACCAGGCCCCTGGCTAATTCAGGACTGATTTCCCGAATCTGGTTGAGGACAACCTCACCAAAGCGGTCATCGCCAACCTTCCCAACCAGGTAGGCCGGAACTCCAAAACGATGCAGGGCCAAGCCGGTTGCGGCAGCCTTGCCGCCCACGCCAAATAGTATATCTTCCGTCTCCAATATCCGTTCGGGTTGGAGTGGTGTGTTAAATAACGCGATTGATTTTGAGGATGGATCGGCTGTCAAATTCAGATCGACAGGCCCGGCAATGATGGCCTTCTTGGGAAGCATAAATTATCTCCGGTGGATTGATCTCAAGTAATCCTACCATAAGCGACCTCATCCGCCGAAAATAGGTAGATTTCTCAATGGACTTTAAAATATCAAGGAGCGTTCCCTACCAAACGCTCCTTGAAGGGATGGTTGTGCTAAAACTGAGGAGAAAATGTGAAATGTATTTTTTTGGTTAGCTGGTCCTTCCCAAGAACCCATAACTTTTGCAGATATCTACAATCCCATGGTAGAGGGTTTAGTAACATCTGACCACACGCCTCAGAAGTTATTAGTCCAATCCCCAGGCAGGGTTCCCGGGATTAACCCAGCCAGCAGGCCTCCATATTCCTCTCTTTTTCCGCTGAATACCTCATTAATGTTTTCAAAACCATCCCGCACTTTGATCTCAGGTCATATTCAAAGGAATTGTCGAAACGGCATAGACAAGGTTATGCTGCTTCCGGAACTTCCACCTTCGGCCGCCAGAAGAACAACAGGATTGCCGCCAGGAAAGCGGTGATGCTCCCAAACAGGAACGGCGCCGAGGGGCCAAACCCGGCCCAGTTTCCCACTCCCTGCCAGAGCAGGCCAGCGATCAGCGAAGCGGGAAAGTCCAGGATGCCGAGGATGGCGTTATAGGTGCCGTAGGCTGTTCCGCGCAATTCCGGCGCCACCAGGTCAGCCACCATCGCTTTAGCCGTGCCGTAAGCCAGGCCATAGTAAAAACCATAAACCACATACAAAACCCAGATGTGCCAGGGCTGCTGAGCCAGTGCAAAACCCAGATAGATCAAACCATAGACCAGCCATCCGCCAATGATGAGCTTCCGCCGGCCAATCCGATCCGATAACGCGCCGGCCGGGGTGGAAACGAGGGTGTAGACCAGGTTGAACACAGCCAGCATCACCAGGATCCCCATCACACTGATACCGCGTTCCTGCGCCCGGAGGACAAGGAAAGCGTCGGACGAGTTGCCAAGGTCAAACAGACCTACGATCAACATAAAGCCCAGAAAGGGTTTCCCCAGGCCTTTGAAAGTGATCTTCGGCGCTTTTGCTTCCCCAGCCACCTTCACATCTTTCGCCCCAATGATCAGGCTGATGACGGCGAGCAATGCCGGGATCAGGCTGATCAGGACAATCGTCCGGAAGGTGTTCTCGCCAAGCAAGGCATCATTAGACTGCGCCAGCCAGACCACCAGGGTCGCAATCAGCAACCCAAGCACCGCGCCGGCTGTGTCAGCCGCCCGGTGAAAACCAAAAGCCAGCCCGCGCTGTTCAGGTTCAATCGAATCCGCTACCAGCGCGTCTCTGGGGGCGGTCCGGACGCCCTTGCCCACCCGGTCCGCCCAGCGGACGCCGGCGACCATCCCCCAGCTATTCGCAAAATAAAAGAAAGGCTTGGAGATCGCGGAAATGCCGTACCCGATCACCGCAATCCATTTACGCCCTTGCAATTTATCGGACAACCAACCTGAAAAAACTTTCAGGATGCTGGCTGTTGCTTCTGCAACCCCCTCAATAATGCCGATAATATTCGTCTTCACTCCCAGGACGTTATACAGGAACAAAGGCAGAATGTTAATGACCATCTCGCTGGAAATATCCATAAAGAAACTGGTCAGACTGACCGCCCATACATTACGCGGCAAGTCCTTGATTTTTGTGCGTGATTGTTCTTTTTTCATAAATCCTCTTCATTCAATCGATTCGTCCGTCTTATTCAATCAGAATCAGGCGGGGTTCAAAAAAATAAATCCAGCCAAACACGGCCAAAACAAAAGCAATGACCAAGTATAAGACTCCTACAGCATGTTGACTGAACTCATACGCATTATTAATCTGTCGAATTTCACCTATGAACGCCGACAGCGGTTTCAGATCGCTTCGGGATTTAGTGCGGATCATTACCTCACCCGTCTGGGAAGTAATCGCGCATGACCGGGATTGCCCTTCCGCTTCCCAGGTGATGATAATCGCTTCGGCAGCCCGTCCCCAGTTGGACTTCCACTCCACCTGGGCGGTGGTTGCCGTATAACCTGCATCCGCCATGGCTTGAACCAGGGCTTGTTCAACCTGTTCCGGGGTCAGGCCGTAAACGGCATATCCCCGCAAAGTGATCGCGCCCACGACCACCAGGGCCAAATCCACCCCCAGGATCAACCAAAACTGCCAATCTGCGACAAGCGTCTGAAACCCTAAAGATTCGTTGGTAAAAATAGCAACTATATTTGCCATTAACAAAGGAAGGAAAACCAACAAAAGCCATTTCCGGTTAAGAATCGCTATGGATCGTGACAAAATAATCAGACCGATCACCAGTAAAGCCATGATAGGGATCGAGAATAAGATCACTTGAAGGATTTTAAGAATCTGAACGTTAACGACCATACCAACACCTCATCAACAGTAAACAGGTATATCAAGCAAATCCATCATTCGCTCTCTTGCCTTTTTCAGGATGAAAACTAATAATTTTCCTAATCTCCAGCCAGAATGTGCCCACCAGAGTTACACCAAGAATCCATGCCCATTGATAGCCCTTCAAAGCAGTGATTCCCATGATACTTTGTAGTCCTGGAATCAGGTTCACAAGGAGTAAGAAACCTGCCACAGCGCCACCCCAAATATACATCAACTTGTTTTGACCTGATCCCACCTTGAACATCGGCTGCCGGTCTGACCTTAGATTGAAAGCCAGAAATACATGCCCCATCAGCCAGGCGTAAAAGGCAACGGTTTGAGCTGTGGACACATCATATGTGCTGTACCACACACCCAGGTAAAGAATTGAGACTGCGCCAAACAGGCCTGATGAAGCTGTCAGAAGCGACCCAACCATCTTTCGCTCCATAAATCGAGCTTTTGGATCACGAGGCGGCTGCGCCAGAAAATCAGACTCTGCGGGTTCCGCAACAAAAGCCGCGGCTGCCATTAAATCCATGAAGAGTTCCATCAGGATAATTTGAACCGGTGTAAACGGCACCGGGACCAATAATAAAGTGGGAAGTAAGGTAATTAAAACCAGGGCAAGTTTACACGAGAGATAATACCGAACACCTTTCTTTAAATTTTCGAATATCAATCGACCTTCGGAAACAGCATGCACAATGGTGGTGAAATTGTCATCTGTCAGCAATAAATCGCTGGCATCCCGGGCGACATCAGTCCCATTCAATGCCATCGCCACGCCAATATCAGCAGCCGCCAAGGCCGGGGCATCATTCACACCATCCCCGGTCACCGCAACCCGCTCTCCATTTGCCTGAAATGCCCGGACCAAACGAAGTTTATGTTCTGGCGTAGTCCTGGCAAAGACATTGTATTTCCTAACGAGAGACTGCAGTTCCAAATCAGATACCTGATCCAGTTGTTGGCCGGAAATCACACCGTCCGGATTTGGCAACCCGACTGCCCTGGCGATTGCCTGAGCCGTCTGGGGATGGTCGCCTGTAATCATCACGGTTCGAATGCCGGCATCCCGACAAGCAGTGATCGCTCCGGGCGCTTCCGGTCGGGGGAGGTCAGCCAGGCCAATCAATCCCACAAAAGTTAATTCCTCTTCCACATGCTCATCCAATACCCCCTCACCGGGAAGATCTCTCTCCGCCAGCGCTATCACCCTGACACCCTTAGCAGCAAGGGCATCCACTATTGTAAGGATGGACTCCTGGTGAGAAGGTGTAAGTGGCGCCCACTTTCCAGACTGCCATACACCTGTACATTGAGTGAGAAGCGTTTCAGGTGCGCCTTTTGCCACAACTTTTCGGGATTTCGAATCATCCACAACCACCAGCTGCCGCTTGCGCTGACTGTCAAAGGGGAAAGACAAGACGACCCGCCCATTCTTTTTCAGTTCCCTCGGTTCTAAATTAAAATCTGTAGCAGCATGCAGCAAGGCTGTATCAACAGGGTCACCTGTAATTTCTCCCTCATCAAGAATTGCATCGTTACATAAAACACCAAGTTCCAGTAAACGGGACTTGTTTTCCGCTGGCTCGATATGCGTCACCACCAGTCGGTTTTCCGTCAACGTTCCTGTTTTATCCGTAGCGATGACCGTCACTGAACCCAAAGATTCGACCGCCCTTAAATGCCTGGCAATTGCCCCCCGCTTTGAAAGCCGGGACGCGCCAAGTGCAAGCACCATGGTGATGATGATCGGCAATTCCTCGGGGATAGTTGCAAACATCAGAGAAAGACCAACCAGCAGCATCTCTTTCGGTGGTTGGTGAGCCATCAAAATCCCGACCAAAGGGACAAGCAAACTAAAACCCAGGGCAAACCACACCAGTGTTTTACTCAGTTCTGCCATAATATTCTGGAGCGGTGTGCGGGGTTCCCGCACCTGGCGTGTCAGGCCCATCACTCTTCCCACTTCCGTGTCCATCCCTGTTGCAGTGACCAGAGCAGTTCCACTGCCTCGACTAACAAGGGTAGAAGCATAAACCATATTCGTACGCTCCGCCAACGGACACGCCTCAGTGAGGAGAATTTCAG
>WOYI010256184.1_pt1 | contig 12977 bp, 16 predicted proteins | sample 6423411 | NCBI WGS metagenome assembly WOYI01 (sample SAMN13441803, study PRJNA592873) | oil field metagenome | biome: oil field; feature: oil-well bore; material: oil-contaminated soil; isolation source: oil-contaminated soil from oil-well borehole | place: Germany: Wietze | collected 2016-10-18 ... | reverse complement strand
ACGTTATTTATATCCATTGCGGGTTCGGCGATCGTCGAGCACATAATCACTTTCGGTCAAGCGGAGTTCGCCGTACGGTCTACGGAACCCTTTCACCGGGAGCAGATTTCATGAATGATACGGGCCGCTGTCCTTCCGATACAGACCTTTCTGATGATGCTTTATAGATGCACAAAGAAGCCGCTGCATGAGCGGAGCGCCGGAACAGCCCACCCCCGTGTGCTGTTGTCCGTATCGTTGGAAGGAAGGGTTTTCGATGCTCTCCTGCGTTTCAGGCGATCATCGAACTAATAAGACGATGAGAAAGCAGGTTACTTTCATTAAAAGCGACGCTGAAGCAGGCAACTGTGCCCATATAATGTATATTATTATTCATCAATGTACATAAAGATATATATGTTAAACACGATGGAACCGTTATGTCAATACCTAAGGACATACGAACTACACTCGATGTCGAAGACATTCCGAAGAAATGGTACAACCTGGCCGCGGACCTGCCGAAGCCGTTGGAACCGCCGATGAACCCGAAAACGGGAAAGCCGGCGGGCCCCGAGGAACTGGGATCTCTCTTCTGCAAGGAGATCCTGGAGCAGGAGATGTCCGTCGAACGGTACATCGATATACCGGAGGAGGTCAGGGATAATCTCGTCTATCTTAACCGCCCCTCGACGCTGCAGAGGGCGTACCGTCTCGAGAAATACCTGAAGACCCCGGCGAAGATATACTTCAAGAGAGAGGACCTGAGCCCGCTCGGAAGCCACAAAGGGAACACCGCGCTGGCCCAGGCGTACTACAACGCCGAGGCCGGGATACACACCCTTACCACGGAGACGGGCGCGGGGCAGTGGGGCACAGCCCTCGCGGCGGTCTCGAACCTGTTCGACATCAAGACGACCGTGTTCATGGTCCGCGGGAGCTACGACCAGAAGCCCACAAGGAAGTCGCTGATCGAGCTCTACGGGGGCACGATATACCCGTCGCCCTCGGCGCATACGGAGTTCGGGCGCAAGTATCTGAAGGAACACCCGGGCACCGTCGGTTCTCTGGGAGTGGCGATCACAGAGGCCTGCGAGGTGGCTTCCAAGGACCCGGGCACATGCTACTCTCTGGGAAGCGTTCTGAACCACGTCATGCTCCACCAGACCGTGATAGGGCTGGAGACCATGGAGCAGATGAAGAAGGCGGAGATCGAGCCCGACATGATGATAGCCTGCGCCGGGGGAGGGTCGAACTTCGGGGGGTTCTGCTTCCCGCTGATGGGGGAGAAGATCAAAGGACGCACGGAATGCGAGTTCGTCGCCGCCGAGTCCAAGGCCGCTCCCAGCATGACGGGGGGGGACTACAGGTACGATCTCGGCGACACCGGCGGATACACGCCGCTGCTGATGATGTACACCATGGGGCACGACTACGTCCCGCCGTCCGTGCATGCGGGCGGGCTGAGATACCACGGCATGTCGCCCCTCGTATCGGCGGCGGTGAACCAGGGCTTCGCCAGGGCGGTGGCCTACGACCAGCTCGAGACATTCGAGGCGGGCGCGATGTTCACCAGGACCGAGGGGATAGTGCCGGCGCCGGAATCTAACCACGCAGTTAAGGCGGCGATCGACGAGGCCGTAAAATGCCGCAAGACCGGCGAGGAGAAGACGATCGTGTTCTGCCTGTCGGGCCACGGCCTGCTGGACCTCAAAGGGTACTCGGAATACCTGGACGGCAGCATGAGGCCATCGGCCAACTAAACCCTTTGAGAAACATCTTTCTTTTTTTCAGATATCAATAAATACGCTCGCTCGGTACAAACCGGTATGCCGGGCGAACTTAAAGGGGACACCGTCATCGTGTCCGACCAGAGGGAAGGCAGCCAGCTCTACAGTAAGGGCAATTACGGCTATCCCCTGAGCGGAGGAGGCCTGGAGCTGGACCTCACCGAGGCGGTGTACCTCATGGAGAGCGGCCGTCTTCTGGTCGAGTCCGGAGGAGAGAAGGTGGAGTTCGACGAGCTTTTCGCCCAGGCCTCGAAGCAGAACGAAGGGTTCGACGTCAAATATCTGGTCTACAGGGACATGAGGTCCCGCGGTTTCGTCGTCAAAACGGAGACTGGGGGTTTCGACCTTTCGGTGTTTCCCAGAGGAAAAACGATGAGCAACTCCCGTCCGGAGTACATGGTCAGGGCGGTTTCCGAGCGTACGGTGCTCGATATAAACGATTTCTCGGCAGAGATATCACATACCGAAGGGAAGGGGCGGGAGCTCCTGTACGGGGTGGCGGACGAGGAGGGCGATGTCACATACTACAAGATGTCCACCAGGGACCCGCGCGGCTCCGTGCCCATGGTTTTCGCGGGCGGACGGATCGACGGTGTGCTGATCAGCGACCGCGTGTTCGTTTTCGATGCCGGCAGCTACGGGCGGCTGAAAGAGGCCGGGTTCTTCGGTAAAGACATCGGCGGGGCGCTCCAGCTGTCGTTGATAGAAAGCTGTTATCTTTCTGAGAAGGGCGCGCTCAACGTCCTCCGGCATGACGGCAGGGCGGTCGGGACCGAGGAGCTGAAGAAGCTGGGCTCGGAGACCCAAAGCGATTTTGCCCTGCGTATATCGGCGTACTACGACCTAAGGTCCCGCGGCCTGGTCGTCAAGACCGGTTTCAAATACGGTACACATTTCAGGGTATACGAGGGGTCGCCGGACGACTGCCACGCACGTTATCTCGTCCATGCAGTCCCGGCGTCGGACACGGCGATGTGGCCCGAGATATCCAGGACCGTGCGCCTGTCCGGAGGGGTGAAGAAGGACATCCTGTTCTGCCGGATAAGCGGCGGGATCGAGTACCTCGAGTTCAAATGGTTCAGGCCCTGAGTCATTCGATGTCTTCAGGTCTGTTCTTCTTTATGAACCGTGAGTACATCAGCTTCGCCATCTCGAGCTTCCATATGGAATGGAACTCTCTTATCCGATCGGTCTTCGTGCAGCGCACGAGTCCCATCACCTCCGGCAGGCTCACCGGCTCGATCACGCTTCCGTTGTCGTGACATGTGAACCCGGCGCAGGATTTCACGAGGGCGTTCCTGATCTCCAGATGCTTTTCGGGGTTCGGGGGAGGGGCGCCGATGTCGTATCCTCCGCTTTCGAACTCCTCCTGCGTCATGCAGTTCACGAGTTCCTTCAGACCGCTGAACCTTTCGGGGAATTTTTCCAGGTCCAGGTCCAAGAGGACCGCGGGCGTCCCCATCGAAAGGGACGGAAGGGCGGCATGCATCCTCCTGGTGACCACGCAGTGGGCGGAATTGTAGAGATAGAGGAATGACTTCGCGAAACGATGCCTGACCTCCATGTCGTAAGACTCCCAGAAATCGTGCGAAAGCTCGAATATCGGCCGGTCGGTCATGGTCCTCATGGCCGCCACGGTCTCCTCCGGGATATCGACGGCCAGGATGTAATCCTGCCTCTCGATCGCCGGGTTCGGCAGCAGTGTCAGCGTCAGGCAGCCCGAGAAGTAGGCCGGGACGCCGTTGTCCAGCATGTACTCCAGAGTGCTGCGGTCCCTGCATCCGACCGGCCCGTGCTCCCGGAGATACTCTCTGCCCCGCTTCATGAAGCCCTCCCGCCATACAGGCGTGACGTGCATCGATACCAGCAGAGGGTCGATCCTACCGGAGGGAGGGAAATGCCTCGATGTGTCCATGTAGAACCCGTTCAGTATCATCTTGGTATTCGGACCGTCGTACCGCCACATGTTCTCCCGGTTGATGAATCTGTCCACCTTCGGGACGAAGCGGGATGCCGCAACGCTCTGTATGTCGTCGCCTATGTTGTTCGTCGAATACCCGATCACCGAGTAGTCTCCGTCTGCTGAGCCGCTCATCGGTAGCCCTCAGAGCTGGATGACGATCCCCAGTTTCTCGGTCAGCTCTTTGTATCTGTTCCTGATCGTGACCTCGGTCACGCCGGCGACGTCCGCAACCTCGCGCTGGGTCCTGCGCTCGTTGCACAGGATGGACGAGATGTATATCGCGGCGGCCGCGACACCCGTGGGGCCGCGTCCGGAAGTTAGTTCCTTTTCGGACGCATCCTTCAGGATCTCGGCCGCTTTGCTCTGTACCTCCCCGCTCAGCTTGAGCTCCGAGCAGAACCTCTGCACGTAGTCCTGAGGCTTGGTCGGCATGAGCTTGAGCTTGAGCTCGCGGGTCATGAACCTGTACGTGCGCCCTATCTCTTTGCGCCCGACACGGCTCGCACCTGCGACCTCGTCGAGGGTCCTGGGAACTCCGCACTGCCTGCATGCCGCGTACAGCGATGCGGCCACGACACCTTCTATGGAGCGTCCTCTGATGAGGTTCTTGTTGACGGCCTTCCTGTAGATCATCGCCGCGGTCTCGCGGACGTTACGGGGGAGTCCCATCGCGGACGCCATCCTGTCAAGTTCCGACAGGGCGAACGCCAGGTTCCTCTCGGTAGCGTTTGATACACGGATCCTTCTCTGCCATTTCCTGAGCCTGTACAGCTGGGCGCGGTTCCTGGTGGGGATGCTCTTGCCGTAGCTGTCCTTGTTCTTCCAGGAAATCTCTGTCGAGAGGCCCTTGTCGTGAATGGTATATGTCATCGGGGCGCCGGTGCGTGCCCTCTTCTCTCCCTGTTCGACGTCGAAGGCCCTCCATTCCGGTCCCTGGTCGATGAATTGGTCGTCAAGAACCAATCCGCAGTCCTCGCATATCAGCTCACCGCGCTCGTAATCTCTAACGAGGTGATGGCTGCCGCACTCCGGACAGACCTCAATCTCTTCAGTGCCTTCTTTTGACTTTGCCATTTTGTTTCACCCCTTGGGTGTATAGATCCGCACCGGCCAGCTCTGAAACGTTGACGTTTTCGAGTTCGACGGACACATAGGGTCCGTCCACCGGTCCGAATATACGAACCACTTTACCTAATCTGCGTTTACGGGAGTCGAAAACAGGATTTCCTATCTCTGGAAGTACGGAGGCCGAAACCACAGCTCTGCCGTCAGAAGTAATTTCCGCAACGGTCCCCAAAAAATCCATATGCAATCTTCTCGTCTTGGCAGTCGGTTGTCAAGTATCAGACTCTATACTTGTCCACTATTTAAATATTTGGGTTTGCTTTATTATCTTTAAGCATCGAACAGTAAATAATCTTTTACTCATAGTATCTAAATCAAATGTACGGACGGATGATTCATCCATTTTATTGTGCGCCGGAACGGGGCTCCGCCGACGCAAAAAAAGACGCGCGACCCGGATTTCGGACGTGAAAAGTTTAATAACAAATAGGGTGTATCCGTGCCCAATTGATACGCCACTGGCGAATCTCGGATTAATGGAGGTAACAAATGACTTGGGACTTAATGTCATTCCTGACAATCATAGTATTCGTATTCTCGATAGTACTTTTGATCGCAGGAATATTCTCAGCCTACTTCGGCAGCGGTAAGAGCAGGACCTATGGCATGATTATGCTTGCAGTCGGCCTCGTCGTTCTCGCATTGTGGACGTACTTGGTTGGATACGGCGATATCGCTCTCTTCAGTGACGTGGCCGCCTGGGATGTAATGTACAATACGCTCATCTCTCTGATCGCAGTCTTGATCGGGGCGTTGATCGCTGTCGGCATTTTCCTCGTTGCAGTTCTCAAGAGCTGAGCCCCGGCGGTTCCGGGTCCCAAATCCTTTACCCGCCTCCTCGGTGGGTTTTTATTCTTTTATCATGTGACCGTGGCCATGCCTACGGTTTCCATCATCCTCGGGAGCAAAAGCGACCTCCCGGTAGCAGACAAGGCGATCAGCATACTGAGGGAATTCTCTATCACTTTCGAAATCAACGTGGCTTCGGCGCACAGGACCCCCAAAAGGGTGGAGGACCTGGTCAAAAGGTCCGATGCCGGCGTGTTCATCGCCATCGCGGGGCTGTCGGCGGCCCTGCCCGGGGTCGTGGCGTCCTTTACGACGAAACCGGTCATCGGCGTGCCGGTGAGCGGCAAGCTCGGCATCGATTCCATACTGTCCATTGTTCAGATGCCCGCAGGGGTCCCTGTGGCCGCGGTAGGTCTGGACCGCGGGGACAACGCGGCGATTCTCGCCGCCGAGATACTCGCCGTCTCCGATGCGAGGCTCGCCTCCGCACTTCTGGAGTACAGGGTGCGGCAGGCCGACAAGGTGGAGAAGGACTCCGAGGAGGTCGCCGCCGATGTTTGACGCCGAGAAGTTCATCGATGAGGCGATAGCCTCGGTCAGGGAAAAAACCAAAGGCAAGGCCATAATCGCCTGCTCCGGCGGCGTGGACAGTTCGGTCTCCGCGGTTATCGCCGGAAGGGCGATCGGCGACCGTCTGCTCGCTGTTTTCGTGGATACGGGACTGATGCGCAAGGGCGAGGCCGCAGAGGTCGAAGAGATGTTCCGCGATACGGGCATCAACTTCAAGTCGGTGGATGCGTCGAAGGAGTACTTCGAGGTGCTCAAGGGCGTCACCGATCCGGAACAGAAGAGAAAGGTCATCGGGGAGAAGTTCATCCGTATTTTCGAAAGGGAGGCGAAGGAGTTCGGCGCGAAGTACCTGGTGCAGGGGACCATAGCCCCTGACTGGATCGAATCCGGCGACGGCGTCAGGGACATCATCAAGTCCCATCACAATGTGGGCGGGCTCCCCAAGGACATGGACATGATGCTGGTCGAACCCCTCAGGGACCTCTACAAGGACGAGGTCAGGCAGGTGGCCAGGAAGCTCGGGATAAAATCCTCGGAGAGGCAGCCGTTCCCCGGGCCCGGACTGGCGGTCAGGTGCCTTGCGGAGATAACCCCCGACAATGTAGCGGTGGTCCGCGAGGCGTGCTTTATCGTGGAGGACGAGATAAGGAAGGCCGCAGAGGCCGGGAAGATGAAAGTTCCGTGGCAGTACTTCGCCGTGCTGCTTCCCACAAGGTCGGTCGGGGTGCAGGGCGACAGGCGCGCATACGGAAGGGTCATAGCGGTACGCGCGGTGGATTCCATCGACGGGATGACGGCCGCCCACAGCGACATTCCGCTCTCGGTGCTGAACGCCATCTCGCAACGCATAACCAGCAAGATGAAGAACGAGGTCAACCGCGTGGTGTACGACATAACCGACAAGCCCCCCGCGACCATCGAATGGGAATGAACGGCCGTCCTTTACGGGAACGGGAGCGTCCGACAGTCATATTTCTTTCGTAATCCGGAGGAATCGTGCACGGCAAGGTCCAGCGGCAGGTTCCGCGGAGTCCGATAGGGATGTGGAAACTTCGCGGAAGGACGCGGCCGGCCCGTGCAGGGAACTTCCGAGTATGGATTTTTATACGATATCCACGGATAGGTCTCCGTGAAGGTCTATATCATAGACAACGGCGGTCAGTGGACCCATCGGGAGTGGCGCGTCCTCAGGGACATGGCCGACGCCAGGATCGTCAGGAACGATACGCCTCCCGGAGATCTTGCCGACGCGGACGCGCTGGTACTCTCGGGCGGTGCGCCCAGCGTCGCCAGCGACGCGGGGAGGATGGGAAGGAACTCCGATTATCTTGAAATGGACGTGCCTATTTTCGGTATCTGCGCCGGCATGCAGTTCCTGTCCGAGCATTTCGGCGGAACGCTGGGGCCGGGGGACGACCCGGAATACGGCGCCGTGGAGCTCACCATAACGTCGCACGACGATATCTTCAAGGGAATGCCCGACGCGATCGAGGTATGGGCGTCCCATAACGATGAAGTAAAAACGGTGCCGGACGGTTTCGACGTAACGGCATCATCGGTACGTTGCAAAGCAGAGGCCGTAAGGTGCAGGGACCGCCCTATATTCGGGGTCCAGTTCCATCCGGAGGTGGAGAACACGCAGTACGGTCCTGAAATGTTCCGTAATTTCCTCGAGATAGCTTCCCGTCACAGGAATGGATAAATTTCTTTTTTATCTCGATCCGGCCGCAAGACCCTCGAGCTCGCTGGTCGCCTTCCATATGAGGGTCCTTGCGTGGAGGGGAGTGTTGTTATCGTTTGCCAGGTCGTCAAGGATCATCATCGCGCTCGTCGCGCGCACGTCCATGGCGTCCTTTTCATCCAGGAGCCTGGTCTTCGCATCCGAAGCACCCCTCCTGATGTTCTTGGGGATTGAATCATCGCTGGCCAAGAAGTCCAGCACGTCTGTTATGTTTTTTATTTTGCTAGACATAAATGTCACCCCTGATTTCAGAAGGATTCGAATTCTTCCTGGAGATCTATGACGACCTGCTCGAGGACCTCTTCAAAGCTGGGCGCCTTGTACTCTCTGAGCCCGCCGAGATCGCTCTGGATCCTGGCGACAAAATCGTTGTTCTCCTTGACGAACACTACGTTACACAGTTCTTCTTCCATTAGTCAACACCTCTGGATGAAACCCGAACATAGAGCCACTATAAATCCATGTCGGATGTATCCGTGCAATCTTTTTGCTTTGCATCCGCCCGAAAGCGACCGAAACGTTTATAGTAGCAACCTTTCTTTAAGGCATATCTTTGGTTGTTATCTTCAGCGATAGCGAGCAAAGTGTCCGCCGCCCGCGGAGGGCGGAAGAAGGAAGGAACATGACCGATGATACCGCCCCGGCCGACGATGGACAGGAGAACAGGCAGTCCGGGCTGGGGTTCAGCAGATACTCCAGGATAATGAAGATGGCCCGCACGCCCTCCCGGGACGAATACAGGAAGACCGTGGGGATAACAGCGCTGGGGATCGTCCTCCTGGGAGCCGTCGGGTTCGCAACAATGTGGCTCATGACGTATCTTCCGTCATATTTCTGAAAAATAGGGGAATAACAATGTCAGATCAGTACTCAGGCCCATGCCTTTCCGGTGTGAGCGATGCAAAGAAGGCCCGTGCAGGCGAGACCGTCAGCTGGCGGTTCTCGCTGTCGGGCGGGGCGTCGGAGGCGAAGCTAACGTTCTCCGAGATCACGGGTCCCGACGCCGAGACGGCGCCCGACTGGGTCATTACGGTCACGGATTCTACGGGCGCGGAACTCTGGAGCAGCTATCGCAGCCGCAACGATATAACCGTAGATATCCCCGGACAAAAGGACAAAGAGCTGGTTCTTCAGACAGAGTGCCCCAAGGGAGCCAGATACGGCGACGAGGTCGCGATCACCGTCAAAGCCGAATGCGGAGGAGCCAAGGACTCGATGGAGTTCAACGCTTCTGCGATACAGTCGGTGATGATACTCAAGACACAGATGGACCAGGAGAGATCTGCCGCCGACAGTCTGGCGGCCAAGGCGAACCTGGGCGAGAAGGACATATACGCAATACTGAGCCCGGCGGCCCTCAGGGGATACGTGTTCGTGGAAGGCATGAACACCGACCGTCTCCGCGAGAAGATAAGGGACATCAGGAAGGCGTACTCGTTCATTCCCGGAGAGACGTCTTTGGAAGAGATAGACCACTATCTCACGCCCGTGTCGGCGGTCGTCGGCATCACCGAGGGCGACATCGTCGAACTGGTCAACGGACCGTTCAAGGGCGAGAAGGCAAGGGTACAGCATATAGATGAAGGCAAAGAAGAGATCACCGTCGAGCTGATCGAGGCCATGGTCCCGATCCCCGTGACGGTGAAAGGCGACAGCGTTAGAGTCATAGACAAGGAGAGATGAACAATGGTAGATACTGTTGAGGCATTGGTTGACGGGGGCAGGGCCTCCGCAGGGCCTCCGCTCGGACCCGCTCTGGGACCGAAAGGAGTGAACATCAGCCAGGTTATCGCGAAAATCAACGAAAAAACAAAGGCTTTCTCGGGAATGAAGGTCCCGGTCAAGATATTGATCAACAACGACAAATCGTTCGACATCAAGGTCGGAACCCCGCCGATGTCCGCTCTGATCAAATCAGAACTGGGCGTCGCAAGCGGAGCGCACAACGCCAAAGCGGAGAAAGTGGGCAACCTCACTCTCGACCAGGCGAAGAAGATCGCCGACATGAAACAGGACGACCTGCTCGGCGCGGACCAAAAGGCCCGCGTCCTCGAGGTCGCAGGAAACTGCGTCTCCGTCGGCGTAACCATCGATGGGAAGGACCCCAAGACGTTCCAGAAGGACGTTAAGGCAGGCCTTTACAACGACAAGTTCTGAAAACCATAAAGGGGGGCCATGCCCCCTTCCATTCAACCTGCGGAGGCGGAGCCGTGCTTGTCCATAAATACATGATGAAGGTCGTTTCCAACGTCGTTTCCGCCGTTGCTTCCTTCCTGTCCCTGATGGTCATGACCCGCTACGTGGGCCTCGAATACGGGGCCATGATGTGGGGATGGGCGTTCGTCGCCATGTTCAACGCGGTCGTCGGTCTGGGATTCGAGACCGCACACATACGTTTCATCGCTTCGGGCAGGAGCCAGGACAAGTGCTTCTCTACATATCTGGCTATACGCGTTTCGCTCACATCCCTGATGGTGGCCGTCACCATCATCTCTCTTGCTCTGGGCATACGCAACGGAACGATCGGCACAGATATGGCGACCGTGGTGCTGCTCTTCGTCGCGTACTATGCGGTCTGGGACATCCAGAACACCCTGACGGCCACCTTCGATGCGCGTCTCGAGAGCGGGAAAAGCTCGATAGTAAGCATGGTCGACGCGATAACCAGGTCCATAATCCTGATAACGCTGGCACTTATGCAGGTGTCCGCAACCGTGCTCAGCTCGGCATACGTCATCGGCATACTGGCGTCCGCATCCATGGCGCTGCTGCTGGCCAGGAACCAGAAGATACGCCTGGTCCGCCCGTCGATGTTCCGCGAATATCTCGGTTTCGCGATGCCGCTTATCATCTCTTCGCTGTTCCTGACGGTCCTGGATTTCGTGGACAAGGTGATGATCGGACTGTCGGGCAACACCCTGGAAGTAGGGTATTACACTGCAGCGATGGGGGTCGTTTTCGTTTTCATATCCCTCGGAGGTTCTCTGAATAACGTCATCCTTCCGCAGCTGTCCAAACCCGAGACGGTCAGGAACCCGTCCAAGGCCGAGGGCCTGATATGGATGTCCCAGAAGTACCTCATGATGTTCCTCTTCCCGGTGATGGCCGTCTTTTTGGTTTTCGGGAAGGATATCGGAGCCGTACTTTTCGGTGCCGGATATGCCAAGGCGGGCGTGATCCTTTCCATATTATCGGTAATGATGACGCTGAGGGTTCTGACGGGAACGTTGTCCCAGGTCCTTTATGCCTCCAACAAGGCGTCGCTGTACACCAAGGCGACGATGATATACGCCGTGGTCGTAGCATCGATGTTCGTTTTGCTGATCCCGGACACCGGCATACTGCCGTGGGACGGGCTGTACGGCGTGGGCGCCGCGATATCCCTGAGCGTCGGATATATAATATTCACAGTGACCCTAATGTACTATGTGAGGCGCGCGGTCGGCATAAGGCCGTACAATAACCTGTGGAAGCATCTTCTGTCGCTTGCGGTGACGGCGGTGCTGCTGGTGATCGTCGACCGCATGTTCGAGATATCCGGGGTCATCGAGGTCGCGGCGGTATCGCTGCTGGGGCTGGGCGTTTACATCCTGGCCCTGGTGGCGCTGCGGGAACTGCTGAGGTCCGACATCGCCTTCTTCATGAACGCTGTGAATCCCAGGCGTATCAAGGACAGTTTGGACGACGAATTGCGCTGACATCAAGAAAACTTATATACAGGTCACAGATTAGCCAATCTGCTTGTAGGAGGGCACCAGCCCGCTATCACTACGAGGAGGAATTGTATTGGCAGAAAAACCAACCGTAACAGCTGTGCAGAAGGCACTCGAGAGTGCAAAGAAGCGCAATTTTGTCGAAACGGTTGAGTTGGCCATCAATCTCAGAGATATTGACCTTTCTATTCCGAAGAACCGTATCCAGGAGGACATCGTCCTCCCGGCCGGCCGCGGCAGAATTCTCAAGATCTGTGTTATTGGTGGCGGCGAACTAGCCTTGAAAGCCAAAGACGTTGCCGATCTTGTGATCAGCCCCGACGAACTCGGGGCCCTCGCAGACGACAAGAAGCAGGCCAAGAAGGTCGCGAACAGTATCGATTATTTCATCGCCGAAGCGCCGTTGATGGCGGTCGTCGGTAAGAGACTGGGTACCGTTCTCGGCCCGCGCGGAAAGATGCCGAAGCCCATCGCGCCGGGTGCAGACCCGTCCGCGATGATCGACCAGCTCCGCAGGACTGCGACCATCAGAACGAGAGACAGAAAGACCTTCCACGTGCCCGTTGGAACGGTCGATATGAAGGCACAGGAGATCGCCGATAACATCGACGTCATCCTGGGACGTGTCGAGGGCCGCCTTGAGAAAGGCAGGCACAACATCGCGTCAGCCTACGTAAAGACTTCAATGGGACCGTCGGAGAAGGTGATGTGAGGAGGTCTAAGATGGCACACGTCGCAGCATGGAAGAAGGATCTGGTGAACACGCTCGTGGAAAGCTTGCTCGAGTACCCGGTCGTCGCGGTTGTCGACGTACATGGTATCGCAGGGCAGCAGATCCAGGGCATGAGGGCCCAGCTCAGGGGTCACGCGTACCTCAAGATGACCAAGAACAAGCTTATGCTGTTGGTCATCGAAGAGGCTGCGAAGCAGAGACCCGGGCTGGAAGGGCTCAAGGACGCGATCTACGGTCAGTGCGCTTTAATAGCCACGGACAAGGATCCGTTCAAGCTGTTCAAACAGCTTGACGCGACCATGACTCCCGCACCCGCGAAAGCGGGACAGGATGCGCCGATCGACATAGTGGTCCCCAAGGGGCCCACTCCGTTCGGCCCCGGTCCGATCATCGGAGAACTTCAGAAGATAGGCCTTCCCGCATCCATCGAAGCGGGAAAAATAGTGATCAAGAAGGAAACGACCGTCGTTAAGAAAGGAGAGCCGATCTCCGTACCGGTCGCAAACATGCTACCCAAGCTCGGAATACTTCCGATGACCGTAGGAATGGACCTCAGGGCCGCCTACGAGGACGG
>WOYI011365679.1_pt1 | contig 12981 bp, 1 predicted proteins | sample 6423411 | NCBI WGS metagenome assembly WOYI01 (sample SAMN13441803, study PRJNA592873) | oil field metagenome | biome: oil field; feature: oil-well bore; material: oil-contaminated soil; isolation source: oil-contaminated soil from oil-well borehole | place: Germany: Wietze | collected 2016-10-18 ... | reverse complement strand
TGGCCAAAGAACAGACCGGGTACACGAAATACGCCGGTAAGATATTGGTAATCAACGAGAATAGCTATGATCTGGTTAGCAGGTACGACGCAAAAGGGAACTGGGTTAGTGATTTTGGTATTGATCCTGTTAGCGGCGAAGAGATGTTCCGGTTCTATACCGACAATGTCGCAATAATCCTTCGAGACTCCTTCGGAGAGGAGATCGGGTCTGACGTGTATCGTTTCACCAGGTCCGGCGATACTTATACCGTTACCGGAGAACCGATCTCTCACGTCAGGACCGAAGAGAAGACATTCGGCTACGTCTCGGAGTACTTCCTCTTCAGCAAAGAAGTGAACAACTATTACAATAATCATTACGGCATGGATGATCTTTGGGCCGAGATGGTTTACGCGGACGATGGATCAGAGGACTGGTATATCAATTTCTATCCGGAAGCCAAGACCGGCAGCGGTTACGTGCCGCCGATAATGGTGATAACCGCGCAGGCCGTGACAATCAACGCCATAGAGAATATAGACGGGAGAGACATAATAACCGGTTCCAGGGTTTGGTCAAGATACGGCTATTCCGATAAAGAGGACAGCAGTATGATCAAGTCCTTGAAAAGTATCGAAGATGTGTTCGGCATCAACGGCGCACAAAAGGACCTGCTGCGCACGTATTATTCTGATCTGGGCAACATTTCCCTGGTGGAAACAACAAATGATCTCACGGGAGAAACGGTTTACCAGGGTTTTGACGGTGAACACGGCCTGCCGATTTTCGAATACAGCTCCACCTTCTTCGCCGTATATGACGTCCAGCGCATCAATGGGCAGGACAGGATCATGGAGACCACGGTCTGGAAGAGGACGGCAAACGATAGATATACTTTCCTTTACCACAGCGAAAACTCCTATGAGAAAACCTCGGCCATGCAGAAACATCTTAGCGCCAGATACGGCCTGACCCAAGAGATGTGGGATTTTTACGATACGATGACTGATGACGAAGACAGAGTATGGGTGGAATTTTTCACTTATTCAGATAACGGCAAATCGCTTGATTACGGCAATGCCGAAGAGGTCAGGGTATATCTGCCCGGCAAGGGCATAGCCACGCTGGTCATCAAGTCGACCGGCGAAGTCAGCATACGTCAGGCGGCGATAGTAGATAATAAAGAAATCATCACCGGCCACCGCACCTGGATGATCGACCACGGCGCCTATATCTTGACGCAGATAGGATTGGGGATCGGCTGGGAGAATCTAAATGCGATACCTGAATTGAAGGATGCTTCCTACCAGCACCGCTTGTCTTCCTGGTATCCTGATCTGGAGCAGGTTTATACCTACCAGACCATGGAACTACGTTACGGCAATACCGGAGAGCCGGTATGGATACGGGAAGAATACGACGGCGTTCATTCACTGCCGGTGGCCCGGATATCTCAGAGCACCGCCGACATTGGCAGTTCGGGGGTGCAGGTCATATTGAGAAAGGTCAGCGAGATCAAGGGCGTATCCCAGGCGGAAACCTATGCATCCAACATCAACACCGGCACAAGCGATCCGGAGGAATTCGCGAGCAATATGTTCACTTATTTTAATCCCATCTCTGGCAATGGCGAGGTCACGGCTTATAAAGAAGTTTATCTGCAGGACATCCCGGCAGATTACGATACGATAGAAGATTACCTGCAGGCCTGGGGAACGCAGATGGACAAGGAAGGCGGCCTCTCCTCCGAACTGCTGCGGACGTATTTCGACAAGTATCTGGCCGGCAAGCAGCTTCAGCTATACAAGCGCGTAGATTATCCGCTGGGCATAAACACCTACAAGATAGTGGATGAAGCGGGCTGGATTTATCTCGTAGCTTCCCAGGGCATTCCCGGCAAGGTTTACTTAAGGGAGAAGCCGGTCCTTTCCGTTGCCGGTCCGCAGGAGAGCGTCAAGAAGGTTTTGAACACGACATATTATGAGGACGCGTCAGGAAAGAAAACCGCGGAGACGTATGAGCAGGGCAACAACGTAAAGATAGAGAACGGTTACATTTCCCTCAACGGCGCTGAATTTACCATTCAGGGCGTTACCGCTTCTTTCACCGGCATTAACGATGCGCGCGAGGCTTCCCAGACCAGCGTTGAGTATTTCGGCGACAAAGCGGAAGACATATTCACTTCACTGGAACAGGCCGGGATAAATACCCTCAGGTTCTATTATCCGCCGACAAGGGATGTTCTCGACCTCGCTTATAAACATCATATCTATGTGATCGTCGGGTTCCCGCATTATGACGACAGATATAATCCGGGTCCGGATATGAAGAGCGAAACCTATCTCGATTATATCGAAAAAAACAAGAATCATCCGGCGATCATCGCCTGGGAATTCGGGAATGAGTATAACTATCACCCGGAGTGGTTCGATTACGATATGAATATCTGGTATGACGCCCTTGAGAAGGCCGCTATAGCGGTTAGAAAGATCGATAGCGGACATCTTATCTCCACCACTTACGGCCTGAATATCAAGAAAGACGATGAAATGCGCCTGTATCCGGACGTGGCGGCGAAAGAAAATTACATCTTCCTGGAGGAACATATCAGCAGGACCGCCGGTTTTATCGATATCACCGGTTTGAACAGCTATAACTGGGATAGCGTGGAGCAGGCCGGCAGAAGGTTCGAAGAGATAGCCAGGAAAATAGATCCGGTAAATCCGCAGCATTATTATTTTTCGGAAGTCGGAGCCGATTCCTACAATAATACCGCCGGCAGGGAAGATGAGACATTGCAGGCGCAGGCCGATGCCCTTATCTGGCAGTCGGTCAAAAACGATACCAATGCCCTTGGCGCCGCTTACATGACCCTCAAAGACGAATTGTTCAAATCCGGCAACACCCATATGTACACCGCCGGCGGTTATTCGTTCGATGTCGCTTACGACAACTTCGGTAATGAGGCTTATTTCGGCATGTTCGACATCGACGGTGATGCCAAAGAAGCCTTGCCGACCTTCAGCCGTTATGAAGAATACCAGAAGAAGAATACTTCCGTTTCGGGATCCGAAGAAGTGAACTATCAGGATGTCCGCGAAGTGCTGGAAAAACAGCAGATGAAATCGTCCGGCAGCGGAGATAACACAAAGATCCACTGGTTCAATTGGGACGGCACGGATTATTGGCATACCGATTCCGTGGACGAAGCGACATACAAAGCGATCCAGGCACAGGCAGAGGCAAGGCAAAAATCCGCCGCGGAATATACTCCGGCTCCGGAGGACAATGATAAAGACAGAAGCGCCGTGCCTGTAGCCGAGATCTCCTCGTTCTACGAGCCTACTGCCGCGATGGAAAATTCAAAGGCCGAAAAAACCTACACCTTCTTCATGGATCCTCAGCCCTCCCCGGATTTCTTGCCGTCACTGGGCCTGGTCGCGCATTACATGGGGCACTATAGCGGTATAAAGGCCATAGAATATCGTGATTTGATCAGCAATGAACCCGAATCCCTGAGCTTGCCGTCCCTGCGCAGAGAGGTGGTCACCGATAACTACAACCGTCCGATCAATTACCGTTACGTCGAGACTGAAAGTATCTTCGGCAGGACGATAATGGAGAGTCCCCTTAAAGGAGACAGCATTTACTACGTCAAGAGATTCCTTGACGATAATCCTTATCAGCCGGCAGAAGCGGTAGTTTTGATCTGGGATGTGGAAAGTAACCAGTATTGGGGTGTTAAGACTATCGTTTATAACGAAACACTGGACATAGATTCCCTGCAGAAGGAACTCGGACTGACGGATGCTCAGAAGCGGGATGTAGTTTCCTGCGCCTTGCATATCCTGAAAGAAAAAGACAATTATACGGAAGCGCAGATAGAGTCCAACCTGCAGGAATTCCTGGCAGGAGGCAAACTGCGTTTCGTGAAAGCGGACGCCAGAATAGGCAATCAGCCGGTTTATCAGGAGTTCTACCTGGAAGGTGACAGTCTGGGCAGGGCAATCGTTATTAACCGTGCGGACACAACTTTCATTACCGAACAGTTTATCGCGGGCAGCCGCGCTCCCAAGTCAGGGTATTTCCTTGATGAGAATGGAACGGCTTTTCTGGAAATTACCAACACCGATGACGCCGATCCGGAGTACGGGCTGGGCAAAGACGAGGAACTGAATTTCTACCGCGTGCGTTACAGAAACCTGATCTCCGGTGAGGTCTGGTACAGGTGGCATTATCAGTATCACGTCTGGGGCGGCTGGGCCTACGAAGAAAGAGGTTATTTCGAGCCGGCCGGCACGGACGCGTTCGGCAGACAGATAAACAACTGGGTGCCGGTGGTGCACACCGACGTCCAGGATTGGCTGTATGACTCCGATAGTCCTAAATCGACCTCTTCCTGGTTTGTTCTGCCCGGACAGGAGAAGGTGCTGATCTACAGGAGCTTGGATAAAGGCCAGGCCAACGCAACGAATATTTCCTTGATGCTTTCCCCGGATATGATGCGCAACATTAATTCGACCGGGCTGGGCGAACAAGAGAATGAGGATTTGAACAAACTTAGAGATACCTCGAATCCGGCTCTCTTAAGGAAAGTCCAGTATGACTATTCCTACGGCAAGCAGGAAGACCGTTATTACTACGTCGGCCACCCGCTGAAGGACGCGGCGATTATTGATCCTATTGAGTATCCGACTTACCGCGTGAACCTGAACTGGAGAATCGATCAGTATTCGCCGTATTTTGCCCAGAGCGTGGAGATTGATAAGAATGGATTAGGGGTGAAGAGCCTGGATTATTATGATTTTGACGGTCAGGATCGGGAGATTCGGGAATACGGGCAGATAAAAGATATAAACAAGGTAGCAGATGTCTATGCCTCACAAGGGAATTCTCTTCAAGAAGATCTCGTGAGATACAACCAGATGATGACTGGAGGCGATAATCTTCAGTTCATTGAGCGTAAATATAAAGAATTCGCCCTCGAAGGTTCAACGTTGGAAGATAACATGAATTATACATCGGAGGTTCTGTTCACCGGCAGGCATTATTCTTTACCTAAAGATTTGCTGGGTCGGGATATTCTTTCGGTTACTCCTGTATCTTCTAACGATAATAAGACAACGCTGAATATATGGTGGGGTGAAGAAGATATCCCGATAGATATAGTGGCTGGAAGTGTTAGCGTGGGAAAGGGTAGCGAGATTTATAAGACCACAGAGAATGTAAGCAGCCAGGGAATCATAATGAAGGTAAGCGGGGACAAGGTTTTGGTCGAGGAGGAATATACTTTAGAGGGAATTTTGCGAAGGGAGAGAAGCAAGGAAGTGAAGCATTACCTCAAAGGGGAGGCGTTTTTAATCGATGATGATTCATACGTGGATACTTATTATGATACCGGCGTTTCATGGCAAAAGCCTGTTAAAGCGTATGCCAACGACATAATAAGACAGGAATTTACGGCTATCGGTATTTTGGGAGAAGATTCCAAGTATTATGCCGAAATTGTTCGGGAGAAAGAGACGGCAGATCCTACTCGCGAGCGGTATTATCTCTATTTCTACGACAAATACGGAGAATTCCGTGGGAAAGCGGAATATTACGATCCGCTGGCGGTCCCGGGATTATCTCCCGAGCCCCCGATAATATCCCGTGCGCTTAATAACGTTAGCTTAACGATAAACAAACCGTCTTCTCCCGTTATATACGTAGATAACGAAGTTCCCACAGTCTCATCCGCCGACAGCGATTATATGAGTAAGTTCGACCCCCAACAGAGAGAATACGTAAAAGCAATCCGGGGGTATATGACGAGCGTTTCCGGAGCGCTTTCCCTGGCAGCGGTAGGTTTTATGGTCTTTATAATATGGCAGATCATTAGATACGCGGGATTGTCCAATTTTAAGAAGATAATGAATAATTGGAGCGAATTCAAAAATGACGATAATAAGGGGAATAGTCTTTTTATTAAACATACATACAAAGTATTCGATACGGCCGCGAATAATCTGGAAAAAATACAGAAAGAACTGGCAGGAGAAGGGATTCCCCCCGAGAATTTTGAATCGATAACTTCCGAATTAAAAAATAGAGGAGAAAAATTACGTTTGTCTAAACAATTAGAAGGGCAGAGTCCCGCGGAGAAAAGAGGGCTTACGTACGACGATGTATATTGTCTACTTATCAGTATTGAAACGGCTTTAGAAAAGATGAATGACGCTGTCGCAAAGACGTTTTATAACAGTAAAAACGATCAAAATACAATAATGAATAAAAAAGCCGCTTTGCGTAGATTAAATGAGAACCTTACATATTATTTACCGCTGTTAGAAGAATTTTCTTATGAGAACCTGAGCAAACTTGAGGGATACGGCGCGGAATTCAGAGGATTCTCCCGATGGCTGGACAATGTGAATAAGAATTCGAAGAAGAATAACCCGGCTGTGGCTGTGGATGCAATTAAAGCCTTCATGAAAGAAAAGCCGTATCTTTCGCTTTTCATGTTCGAGGTAATGGAAGACGAAATCGGCCCGGTTTTCAGGACCGAATCCGTCAATGTGCGATATTATTTCTTGTCAAAGATGATAGAATCCAGGGTAAAACGGCAGGCCGCGCAGATGGATATTTACTTGGTACGGGATCGCGTGCAGGGACTGCAGGATTTTCTTACCGCGCAATACGGTCTTGGGGAAGCAGGAGGCATACTGAAAGCCGGTCGGATACTTATCGAGGATATGGATAGTATTTTTTCGACGATAGACAAGATAGAAAAGTTTGAATCTTTGAAAAACAAAGATCAATCCGAAATCTTGAAGAATTTTAAGCCGCGGTTGGCCGGAGAGAGAGCGGTAAAGGTGGTAAACACCATAATACATCTTTTGAATGGTCTATTGGTTATTTATAGCATAATGGATAACATGCACCGTTTCTTAAAATGCAGGAAAGAAGGAAAAGCGTTTGAGTTCAAGAGGGCGAGGATACAATTACTCGATTATCTGTATAAAGATACTCCTTTCTGGGGTGCCTTGTGTAACCTGTGGGCTCCTTTGTCGATTATGCTGGTAGTCAGCGCGGGAAATCTTGTTTTCGGGTGGTGGATACACTCTGGTCCATCTGTTGTCGTAGTGCCTTTTACAGGCACCAGCTTATTGTTTGCATGGGTGATAATCGGGGGGAGCGTATTCTTCGTCGCGGCAGCTATTTTCTTAATGTATTTCTTCAACCGGATACAATCAAAGGATAATGCAGCGGAAGCAGTTTCTTTGAGCTACGATACGTCTAAAGAGAACCGGCCACGGAATATTTTCTTCTGGAGCTGGTTTGCGATTACCATAATCACGGGCATCTCGATGAACGTGCTTATGATTTCCTGGAGTTGGAGGCCCATCTATCAATATGCCGGCGCCGGTTTTACAGGCGGGTTTTTAGCGGGAACACTTATTCTCTACGACTTAGTGGTGGCCATCCTTACCCTGTATTCTTTCGCTTATTTCTTCCAGGCGGTGTGGTCTTATTATGCCTCCAAGGAACTCGGCAAAGGAGAGCTTAAAGTCGGCAGGATGAAAGACGCGCGTAAAGAATTCCGGAGAGCCTATAAAAAATTGATTTCCGGCAAAGATGATAAATGGTTTTTGGCGAAGGGATATGCGGTCGACGGAAAATTTGCCGTCCATTTAGGAGACGAAGCGTCGCGGGAACGATATTTCAGGAATCTATGGATACGCTTCCTGGATATTCTCCTCTTGCAGGGAGAGATAGATTCTGCGGCGAAAGCCTATCTGGAGAATTGGCTCAAAGATAAGAATTCCGGTAAAGCACAAGGCATGATTACGGTGGAAGGACAGCAAAGGATACAGCGTTTTATCGAGGGATGGCTCATGGATTTGCCTCCCGCTTTACAGTGGCTCTACGTTATCCCGCACGGTGTTTATATCTCGGGGAGCGGATACCGCTATTGGTATAAAAACGAAGCAAAAGATGCCAAAAAGAAAGGCCGTGCTGTCAATCCCTGGCAGATAATCCAGGATACGAAAATGAAGAATGATGAGTATGAAGAAACTCCATTGAACCTCTTTATCCGCAGTTACCGCGGTGAATGGGAGAATCTGGTTAATAATATGGAGGAAGTGATTAAATTACTGGCGAAAGAGAACACCGGTATATCCAAAGGTTCCGTTAAAAAAGATGTCCCGCTGGTAATCAAAGAAGGGCTTTTATCTCTTTTCGGCAAGCAGAAAGTGGAAGACTTGAAAGGTTTCGACCTGCTGGATGCGGATATTCAACATAATATAAAACAAACGATTCTTTACTGGAGCCTGCGCAGGGCAAGCTGGAATCCCTCAAAACAGGTCTATGAGGCGGCAGAGGCGGCGGATACGCTGAAGGAATTCACTCAAATGTGTTTCCCGAATGAAGATAATGGCGATAAATATGGAGAATATATTGATTATATGGTGAGTAAGAAATATCAACTTGTTCTTAATCAGAGCGATGTGTCAAAGACCGAGAAGTTGTTGAAGATAATGGAGAAATATCCGCGGATAATTGAGGTTATAGACGGGAATAAACTATTTGCTTATAATCTGGCAACGAAGAGCCTGGAGGAAATTGCCGGTGTGCCGGAAAGTAAACATCCTGTCAAAGGTAAAGTCAGCGGTCAGGCCGACGGATTTCCTTTTATAAGAATATTATATCCCATTTATAGCGATACCAACAGCGGTTTCAGATTTGAAGAGTTGGCACGTCTGCCGTATTCTCTGACCGTTGTCAATGAATTCGTCAGTCAGAAGGAACCGTCTCTGACCACCGAATTCCTATCTTTTGGAGAAAAGATTTTCCATAAACAACTGACCGTTGAAGGCAAAGCTTCCAATTTGAGCGATGAAACTTGGACTTTAATAGTGCAGAGATTTTTAAGCCGGAGCGATCCGCGCGGCGGAGTTTCATTCTACGGCCATCCGGGAGGAACGCATAGGGTTATCATGAAGAATATCAACGCACAGCCGCCTGACAGGCCTTCCGAGGATATCGTTTTCGGATGGAGAATGTGGCAGAATGGTTTCCGCACCAGACTGGTCCAGCATATTATCTTCGACAAGCAAAGGCCGCCGTCATTCCTTGAAGATACTACCCCAAAAACCAAGTTCGCTGCCGGAGCGGGAGATTTAGCTATCTCCATCATGAAGTATATGATGGAGAACAGACTTCTTTCCGTTCCCCAGAAATACATTCAGGTATTTTCTCTGTCGTTTTACTTCCGGAAACCGCTGGTAGGACTGTTCCAGTTCTTATATGTTGGGTCCATCGTTATGATGGGATATGGTATCTACGTAGGATTTCCCTATTATATTTGTTTCGGTTTATTCGGTTTTATAATCTCCCAGTCCATTACCGTACAGCAGTGGCTTCTCCTGGTGGAGAATAACGGTATTCTAAAAGGAAGTTTTTATTATGTTATGATGATGCCTTTAAATTTCATATACTTTGTGGGTATTATTTTTATGTATATTGTGGGGGTTATCGTCGGCCTGCTGAGCAAGGCGGGTTTTAAATCCACGGAAAAGGCTCTGCCCATAGTTTGGGCGAAAGTCAAGGATACACTTGCTTTCAGCAAGGAAGAATATTATTGGGCCGGCGTAGGCAGTATAATGATACTGACGGCTACTTTATTACCGTGGATTGGCAGCGGGTTGTCTGTATTCTTATGGATGGCAGGTGCTCTGATAATCGCTTACCCTGTGTATCGGGAGGTCCGCTATCAGCAGGAAGTCAATTTCGTAAAATGCGGCATTCTTTTAAGCATTGCTCTGGCTTCCTGGGCAATCAGCGGCCTCATCCTTTGGCAGACATTCTCGGTTGTCTGGTCGATTACCTATATCCTCCTGCCGGTTATAGCCATCCTGACTCCTTTGTTGCGCCAGCCGCCTTTAATTATGAAGATATACAATCATAAGGAAAACAGAATTAAGTTTTGGTTCGTCGAAATGCTCTTGCTGGCGGCCTCTATATGGTTCATGAACGGCGTGTTTAATTACCTGGGTCTGGAAATAGCTGCGCTTTACATAGCTGGAATACCGCTTAATTTCAATATGATAGGAGGAATAGTCGGCGCGATTATTTTCTTCGCTGTCAGCTGGCAGTATTCTTTCCTGGAATATAGAAAGCCGGCCGGCATAGGTAAAAAGACCGCGCTTATAGCGGGAGAAAGTATTTTACTGATTACCGTTATTGCTTTGTGCGCGTTTCTATCGGGGTGTATCCTACCCGTTTCGGTTTTGAATCTGCCCGCCGCGATAACCGGAACGCTCCTATTCCTCTGGATAAACTGGGAGGTATTATTCAAAGAATACCTGCAGATCAAAGAAAACTTTTCGATGCAAGAATATCATAAAAATATGATTGTGGAGCTTAGAGCGCTCGCCGCCAATTTAAACACCGGTGATACTAAGGATACCGTATGGAAAGAGGCATCAATAGGAGTCCAAAAGGTATCTATTAGGGAATTTAGGGATGAGGCTAAAGCCAAGGAAGGACTGTATTCGGAAGTAATTAGACTGCAGTTTCCGGAAAAGATAGAGAAGTTCCTTGCCGTTCCGGCGAATGTTAAGGTTTTGCGTGAAGCGATAGAGGAAAAGAATCCGGGGATAGTGTTAAATGCGTTCTGGGGAGGTAAATTCTTGGGTGAATTAAAAGAGGCATTGCTTGATGTGAATGACCGGGATGAGGCAAAGGCGGAAGAGGCGTTGTTCGATAAATTGGTGGAAGAGAATAAGCGGAACGCGGAAGAATTGATTAATAAGTTGATGGGGGCGGTTTTCAAGTCAGTGAGAGAGGATGAAATTAAGTTAGCCAAGCTGAGGGAGGTCGTTCATTTGCAAACTGTTATTGCGAGAATGGGAGAACGCGTAGATGAGGTGGTTGGTGAGAAAGTTATTTTAAAGGCAAGACTTGAAGATAAGTTGAAGGAAGACATTAAAGAATTTATCGATACTCAAATATTGGCGGGTAATACAGCTTTGGCCGAAGCGATATATGATATTCACGGCAGGAATAAGACAAAGGCGAAAGAGGAATTATTCAAGACGATCGCAGATAAGAATAAAGAAGAATCGCAGAAGTTCATAGATAAGGAATTAAATAAGAAAGCAGAAGAATTGCTTGCGAATGAGAAGATTGTCGCAAATCTGCGTGAAGCAATAGAGGAAAAGAATCCGGGGATAGTGTTAAATGCGTTCTGGAAAGGTAAATTCTTGGGTGAATTAAAAGAGGCATTGCTTGATGTGAATGACCGGAATGAGGCAAAGGCGGAAGCGGAATTATTCAAGACGATGGTGGAGGAGAATAAAGAACAAGCGAGGAGATCATTAGATGGAAGCTTAAACAAAGCTCAGGAAATGAAGAAAACTCAAGAATCCAGGAAGAATGCGGATGGCGGGGCTTTAGTTCTTGGCGGTTGCATTGTTTTTATTCTTTGTCTATGGAGCGTTAAGGATCCGATTAGAGATTTCTTCAGATTTATTGTAGAGGGTCTCCGGTTTTTATTAGCAATTGTCGGATTTCATAGAGAGGAATATATTAACCATTATTTGTCGAGAGGGTTTAGCTATAAAAAAGTGATAAGAGATTTAAGTATCCTGAAGGCTAATGAAGAACAAATGATTAAATGGTATATTAAAATTTTATCCGAGAATGATGCGTATGCCCGTGAAGAAGCGGTTGTAGCATTAGGGGGTATGGGAGATAAGAAAGCGATTGAACCCTTGCTGGAAAAATTGGCAGATTCGGAAATAAATATTCGTCGGGAAACAAGAGCGGCTTTAGAAAAACTGGGTGTTGTTAAAGAACAAATGGTTGAGGGATATATTAAAGTTTTGTCCAATGGTAATGCGTATGCCCGTGAAGAAGCGGTTGTAGCATTAGGGGGCATGGGAGATAAGAAAGCGATTGAACCCTTGCTGGAAAGCTTGATAGAAGAATTGGGATCGGATCAGGAAACTTTTATTGCTAAACTTAAAGAAAACAATATGCTTGTGGATTATGCTATTGAAAAAGCTATTCCCGGGTTCCTTGAGGTAGTGGGAGAAAATACCTCTTGGTCAAGATTGGCTTTTGGTATGGGTATCAGGATGGCGAATAAAGGTAGTTATCCTTGTTCAACTCTATTGTTGGGTGTCCCTCTAGCATATAAATGCTGCGGTGGAGATATATTACACTATGAAATAAATTTAGAAAGTTTGGAACTTTTAGCCGAAGAATTGGGAAAAATTAATCCTTACAAAACCTTAAATTATGGCAGAGAATTGATTGCAAGATACGGCACTACGCCGGGATCTTTCCGAGAATTCCTGTTTACCGCAGAACTTATTGCACTTTGGTTCAGAGAATTAGAACATTTTGCGGTTTCATCTTCAGCAGGTTATTCGGATAAATCCGAAGGAAGATATGTTGAGTGTGATTTTAGCTTAATAGAAAAAAGTATAGGGGATATTAAATATTTATCGTTAGAAGAATTGGCCGCTACACTTCAAAAAGAGATCGCTATGGTTGGGAAAGGAGAAGTAAGATATAGAGTTAAAACGTATACGCCTTCGTGGGTTTACAGCATGTGTCCTTGTAAGAATTTTTCCTCCGGCGCCTGTGCAGGAGAATATTGTTGGACTGTAGATCGCCCGGGGTGTCCATATTATGATTTCGTTAAGTCATATTTTGTTTTTTGGCCAAACTTTTTCTATTCTCCGGGGGATGAGGAGGAAGTATTTGATAGATTAGTGCGAAAAAATGAAAAGAAATTGTTGGTAAGAGAGATTGCCGAAAAGGACTTGGTTGAAATTTATAACCATAATACACATATGACCCAAGAAGATTTATTGGGTATAATAATAGAGGAGAATAGAGAAGGAGCAGATCTTGACGGTGGGAAAAAAGCGCTGGTATTGCTGGGAGCCCCAGGTTCCGGCAAGAGTGCTTTTACGCGAGTGATGAATCGCGAATACAGCACCG
>WOYI010908080.1_pt1 | contig 13003 bp, 10 predicted proteins | sample 6423411 | NCBI WGS metagenome assembly WOYI01 (sample SAMN13441803, study PRJNA592873) | oil field metagenome | biome: oil field; feature: oil-well bore; material: oil-contaminated soil; isolation source: oil-contaminated soil from oil-well borehole | place: Germany: Wietze | collected 2016-10-18 ... | reverse complement strand
GGGCGTGACTGCGGCGCCCACCAGGAACCGCGCCACCGCCTCGATCGGCTTCTGCGTGGCCGACAGGCCGATGCGGTGCAGGCGGCGGCCGCACAGGGCGTCCAGCCGCTCCAGCGACAGCGCCAGGTGCGCGCCACGCTTGCTCGCGGCCACGGCGTGGATCTCGTCGATGATCACCGTGCGCGAGGTGCCCAGCATGGCGCGGCCGGACCCGGAGCCGAGCAGGATGTACAGCGACTCGGGCGTGGTCACCAGGATGTGCGGCGGCTGCTTGCGCATGTACGCGCGCTCGGCCTGTGGCGTGTCGCCGGTGCGCACGGCGGTGCGGATCGCCACGCCGGGCAGGCCGAGCTTTTCCAGTTCGGCGCGAATGCCTTCCAGCGGTTCGTCCAGATTGATGTGGATGTCGTTCGACAGCGCCTTCAACGGCGACACATAGACCACCCGCGTCTGGTCCGGCAGCATGCCGCCGTTCGCCACGCCCTCACGTACCAGCGCGTCGATGGCGGCGAGGAAGGCGGTGAGGGTCTTGCCCGAACCGGTGGGTGCGGCCACCAGGGTGGCTTCGCCGGCATGGATCGCCGGCCATGCCCGCGTCTGCGCCGCCGTGGGCGTGTCGAAGCGGCCGCGGAACCACGTGGCCACGGCGGGATGGAAGTCGGCGAGCGGGGTGTCCATGTCCGGCCTCGACGCGGGGGCGGGAGCGGTCGGCGTCACCGCATGGATATAGGGTCTGGCGGGGAGCGCCGCAAGCGCGGGGGTGCCCGTGCGCACACCGTGTCGCCCTGCGACTTGTGCGCGCGGCCCGGCTTGCACATGCTGGCCGGCGTCCCCGGCGCCGCCACGCGCGCCGCACCCTGTCGAAGGAGATTCACCGTGCAGCCACGCCGTCCCCTGCAACGCACCCTGCGCAACGCGGGCTTCGTCTGTGCCATGGCGCTCACCGCGGGCACGTCGCTGGCGGTATCCGCGCCCGTGGTGCCCGCCCGCCCGTGGATGAACGCCGCGCTGTCGCCCGACCAGCGCGCCGACGCGCTGGTGAAGGCGATGACCCAGGATGAGAAGTTCCGGCTGATCCGCACCGAGTACGGCGCGATCTTCAACGGCCAACCCAAGCCGGCCGGCTCGAAGGATGTTGCCGGCTACATCCCGGCGCTGCCGCGGCTGGGCCTGCCGGCGATCCATGAGACCGACGCCGGCCAGGGCGTGGCGCGGCCGGCCGCGTTCGGTGATGGCGACACCGCGCTGCCGGCTGGCCTGGCCGCCGCGGCCAGCTTCGACCCGCCGCTGGCCCGCGACGGCGGCGTGATGATCGGCCGCGAGGCGCACCGCATGGGTTTCAGCGTGCTGCTGGCCGGCGGCGTGGACCTGGCGCGCGATCCGCGCAATGGCCGCAATTTCGAATATGCCGGCGAAGACCCGCTGCTGGCCGGCACCATCGTCGGCGCGGCCATCCGCGGCATCCAGAGCCAGCACGTGGTGTCCACTGTGAAGCACTACGCGCTGAACGACCTGGAGACCGGGCGCAACACGCTCAGCGCCAACATCGGCCACACCGCCGCCCGCGAGTCCGACCTGCTCGCCTTCGAGATCGCCATCGCCGACGGCCAGCCCGGCGCGGTGATGTGCTCGTACAACCGCGTCAACAGCGTCTATGCCTGCGAGAACGACTGGCTGCTCAACCAGGTGCTCAAGCGCGACTGGAAGTACCCGGGCTTCGTGATGTCCGACTGGGGCGCGGTGCACAGTGCGGCCCAGTCCGCGCTGGCCGGGCTCGACCAGGAGTCGGCCGGCGAGCGCTTCGACAAGGAGGTGTACTTCGATCAGCCGCTGCGCGGCGCGGTGGCCAGGGGCGAGGTGCCGCAGGCGCGCATCGACGACATGGTCCACCGCGTCCTGCGCGCGTTCTTCGCGGTGGGTGCGTTCGAGCATCCGGCGGCGGAGGCGCCGATCGACTACGCCGCCGACGCCAGGGTGTCGCAGCGCGCCGCCGAGGCCGGCATGGTGCTGCTGCGCAATGAGCAGGGCGCGCTGCCGCTGGACAAGGACAGCGGCGCGGTGGCGATCATCGGCAGCCATGCCGATGTGGGCGTGACCACCGGTGGCGGTTCCTCGGCGGTGAAGCCGCGCGGCGGCAGCCCGGTCACCGGCGTCGAGCCGAGCACCTGGCCGGGCCCCAAGATGTACCAGCGCTCCTCGCCGATGCAGGCGATCGGCCAGCGCAACGGCGGCAAGGTAGCCTACGCCGGGGGCGAGGACATTGCCGCGGCGGCGAAGCTGGCGGCGCAGTCGAAGGTGGCCATCGTGTTCGCCGAGCAGTGGGTGGCCGAATCGATGGACGTGCCGACGATGCGCCTGCCCGGCAACCAGGATGCGCTGATCGCCGCAGTGGCCAAGGCCAACCCGCACACCATCGTGGTGCTGGAGACCAACGGCCCGGTACAGATGCCGTGGCTGGACCAGGTGCAGGGGGTCGTCGAGGCCTGGTATCCGGGCGCCGCCGGCGGCGAGGCGATCGCCCGCGTGCTGTTCGGCGAGGTCGAGCCGTCCGCCCGCCTGCCGCTGACCTGGCCGAAGGACGAGTCGCAGCTGCCGCGCCCGACGATCCCCGGCGCCGGCCTGGCGGCGATCGGCATGCCACCGCAGGGCCAGCCGCAGCAGGACATCGACTATGACATCGAGGGCGCCGACGTTGGCTACCGCTGGTTCCAGAAGAAGCACCTGCAGCCGCTGTTCCCGTTCGGCTACGGCCTGGGCTACACCACGTTCCGCTACGGCGCACCGACGGTGCACACGAGCCGTGGCCAGGTGACCGCCACGGTGCGCGTCAGCAACACCGGCAAGCGCACCGGCGTGGCGGTGCCGCAACTGTACGTGACGCCCCCCGGCGCCGACACCCGGCGCCTGGCCGGCTGGCAGCGCGTGACGCTGGCGCCGGGGCAGAGCCGCGAGGTGACGATCGCCGCCAGTCCGGTGCGCCTGGCATCCTGGGACCCGACCTCGCATGGCTGGCAGCGCGCCGCCGGCAGCTACCGCTTCGAACTGGGCGCCTCGGCCACCGACATCGCCGGCAAGGTGGAGACCACACTGCCGGCGGCCCACTGCACGCTCGCCGCCTGCACGCCCACCACGCCCTGACCGGCAGCGCGCACCAGCGAAGTCACACTCCTGCAGGCCCGATGCCGTGCAGGAGCTCACCCTGTGAGCGGCCCATGCAGCTACAGCGCGAAACCCGTCGCGCACAGGGTGCGCTCCAGGGGTGCTTCGTGGCGTGGCCGGGGTGAGCGCGCGACGTCAGCGCCTGCCGCGCATCGCCCGGATCAGCCAGCCCATCGCGAACAGCCCCAGCAGCAGGCCGATGCCGGCGCCCCACAGCGCGCCGGTGCGGCCATCGGCCAGGTAGCCGATGCCGAATCCCAGCAGGAACAACAGCGGCAGCGGCAGGCAGCCCATCACGAGTGTCCGGTGGTCGATGCAACCGATGAGCATGCCGCAGATGCGGCGAGGGTGCACGCCCGTGGTGGGCGCGTTGGCGCTGCATTGGCCCGCGTTGCATCATGCATCTTTGCGCCGAGCCCGAAGATCGCCCATGGACGTGGTCACGCACCCGCAACCGCCCCATGCCCGCGCGCCCGAAGGCGTGCTGGACTCCCGGCCGGTGGCTGATGGCCAGCAACTGGTGCACCGCCATTGGGCGCGGCCCGGCGCCACCCGCGCGGTGCTGCTGGTGCATGGCCTGGGCGAGCACAGCGGCCGCTATCGCCATGTCGCCGCCTGGTTCAACGCGCGCGGCTGCGACGTGCTGGGCTACGACCAGCGCGGCCACGGCCTGAGCCCGGGGCCGCGCGGTGCACTGTCACGGGGCGACGATCTGCTGTCCGATCTCGCCACCGTGTATGCCGATTACGCGGCGCAGGCGCCAGCGCTGCCGCTGCTGCTCGGCCACAGCCTGGGCGGGCTGGTGGCCGCGCGCACGGTGCTCGACGGCCGCGTGACCCCGGCGGCGCTGGTGCTGTCCTCGCCGGCGTTTCTCAGCCACGAGGCGCGTTGGCTGCGGTCGCTGGCGGCGGGGCTGGCGCGCGCGCTGCCGAACCTGCCGCTGCGCACCGGCCTGGCGGTGGACCATCTGTCGCACGATCCCTCGGTGGTGGCGGCGTATCGTGATGATCCGCTGTGCAGCGCGCGCATCACGCCGCGGATGGCCGATTTCATCTTCCGCACCGGGCCCTCGTGCCTTGCCGACGCCTCGCGGCTGGCGCTGCCGACCCTGCTGCTGGCCGCCGGCGCCGACCGCCTGGTGAACGCCGCGGGCAGTCGTCAATTCGCCGCCGCGGCGGGGGCCACGCGCCAGCTCACCGCGCGCTATTTCGACACGCTCTACCACGAGCTGTTCAACGAGGCCGAGCCCGCCCGTAGCCAGGTGATGAAGCAGCTCGGCGACTGGCTGGCGCGCCTGCCGGGATGAGTCTTTACCATGCGTTCACGCTGAGCGTCGCTCGCGACAGTGCGCAAGGTTGAGGCGCCCTCGGGTGCGGCGGGCGCTTTCGCTCCGGCGCGGTGCGGCTGCGCTCGGCGTGAACGGTGAGTGCATGTCCGCAATGTCGTGATGCCAGCGAAGGCCGGAATCCTCTGCAAAAACACGATGGATGGCCGGCTGCGCCATTGAAGCGAGCGTCTCGCCCGCGAGCGGATGTTCGTCTGGGGAAGGTCGTCGAAAAGACGGCACGATGTTTTCGCCCTGTCAACCCCGTGCGGCTCGGATCGACCACCGCCGCAGGCATGGGCCGATGCAGTGCATCGCCGGGCAGAGCCGGCGCTGGGCTACAACCTGGTCGCGGTGCCATTCGCCGCGTTCGGCCTGTGCCGCCGTCGCTGGCCGGCATCGGCACGGCGCTCATCGCTCGGCGTGGTGCTCAACGCGCTGCGCGTGTGTCGCACCGCCGCTGCATCGCCGGTGCTGCGCGCATGCACATGATCCTGGTGCCGATCCCGGGAATGCTGCTGGTGGTGGACGTGCCGCTGTTCTTCTGGGCGATGAAGCACCCGCCGTCCGACGACCTGGACAGCCTCGGCATCGTGCCGCTGCTGGAGGATGATCCAGATCAGGGCGCGCGCGCGGTCGCGGCGGCATCCTCGCAGGTCACGGATGCGGTCGACCCAACGCCCGACGACATGGCCGAGCGCGTCGATCCCCCCGTTTCCGCGCGCCTGGCCCTCATCGTCGGCGCGCACCGCCCGAGTCGCCGCCCGCATGCATGCCGCCGTCACGCCCCCCAGCGAAACCGAACTGGCCACCCTCGTCGACCGCTTCTATGAGCAGGTGCGCCGCGACCCCGAACTCGGCCCCGTGTTCAACCCGGTGGTGCACGACTGGCCTGCGCACAAGCAACTGCTCACCAGCTTCTGGTGCTCGGTGGCGCGCCGTGCCAACAGCTACCGGGGCAACCCGATGGCCGCGCACCAGCGCCACCCGGTGCGTGCCGAACACTTCGACCACTGGCTCGCGCTGTGGCGCACCACCTGCGCCGAGGTGCTGGACGCCAGGGGCGCGGCCTTGATGATCGACTACGCCGAACGCATCGGGCAGAGCCTGAAACTCGGGCTGGGCCTGCGTCCGCGCGGGCGTGACCTCGGCGTGTCGATCGTGGCGCGGCGGCCGTGAGTACCACGGCCGAGCTGCCGCCATGGCCGTCGTCCGGCCGCGAGTGGGTGCACGGCGTGCTCGCATGCCTGGCGCAGGAGGCCGCGCGCTCGGCCGACACCCACCTGCTCAAGCTCGACCTGCCAGCCTTCCCCGGCATCGACCTCTACCTGAAGGACGAGTCCGCGCATCCCAGCGGCAGCCTCAAGCACCGGCTGGCGCGCTCGCTGTTCCTGTATGCGTTGTGCAACGGCCGCCTGCACGCGGGGCAGACCGTGGTGGATGCCTCGTCCGGCAGCACCGCGATCTCCGAGGCGTGGTTCGCGCGCCTGCTCGGCCTGCCGTTCATCGCCGTGATGCCGGCCTGCACCGCGCCGGGCAAGATCCGCGACGTGCAGGCGCTGGGCGGCCAATGCGACCTGGTCGACGATCCCGCCCAGGTGCACGCGCGTGCCGCCGAACATGCGGCGTGCGGCGCCTGCCATCTGGACCAGTTCGGCCTGGCTCAGCGCGCCACCGACTGGCGCGGCAACAACAACATCGCCGAGTCGATCATCGGCCAGCTGGCGCAGGAGCCGTCGCCGGAGCCCACCTGGATCGTCTGCGGCGCGGGCACCGGCGGCACCTCGGCCACGATCGGCCGCTACCTGCGCTACCGGCGACTGGATACGCGCCTGTGCGTGGCCGAGCCGGCCGGCAGCGCCTTCATCCACGGCTGGCGCACGCGCGCTGCCGACGCGGTGGCGAGCCAGCCGACGGTGATCGAGGGGATCGGCCGGGCGCGGGTGGAGCCGGGCTTCCTGTTCGACGTGGTCGACCACGTGATCGAGGTGCCGGACGCCGCCTCGGTGGCCGCCGCTTGGCTGCTGGAAGAGCTGCTCGGCCATCGCTATGGCGGCTCGTCGGGCACCAACCTCATCGCCTGCCTGCAACTGGCCGGCTCCATGCGCGCGTGTGGCGCGCGCGGCAGCATCGTCAGCCTGCTGTGCGACCGGGGCGAGCGCTATGCCGAGACACTGTTCGACCCGGCCTGGCTGGCGGCCCACGACGTCGATCCGCGCCCCTGGGAGGCAGCGCTGCGCCATACCTTGCTGGATGGGCAGTGGCGCCGGCCGGACAGCGCGACGAAATAAGGCATCATTCGGGCGAGCCATCGGCGCGTGCCGGGCGGACGACCTCCGCCGCCGGCGCGCTGCCCGGTCCCGCCACCCCGACCCCGGTAGCCCTTCCATGTCGTTTGCGATTCTCGGCTTCGGCCGTTTCGGCCGCGCCCTCGCCGAGCTGCTGATCGATGCCGGTCACGGCGTCCGCGTCTACGATCCCCATGCCGAGGTGCCCGCCGGGCTCGCCGCCGCATCGGCCGCCGCCGCGGTGGAGGATGCTCGCTGGGTGGTGCTGGCGATGCCGGTGCCGCACATGCGCGACGCGCTGCAGGCGCTGCGCCCGCAGTTGCACGCCGGGCACACCGTGATCGACGTGGGCAGCGTGAAGATGCATCCCTGCGCGATGATGGACGAGCTGCTCGGCGACGACATTCCGCACGCCGGTACGCATCCACTGTTCGGCCCGCTCAGCCTGGCCCGCGGCGAGCGCCCGCTGCGCACCGTGATCTGCGCCAGTCCGCGGCATCCGGATGCCGCCGCCCGCGCACGCCAGCTGTTCGCCGAGCTCGGCTGCGAGGTCATCGAGCAGGACCCGGCCACGCACGACCGCGCGATGGCGAGCACCCACGCCCTGGCCTTCTTCATCGCCAAGGGCCTGGTCGACATCGGCGTGGACGACGACCTGACGGTGGCGCCGCCGTCGTTCCAGGGCCTGAAGAACATGCTGGCGGCGGTGCGCGGCGATGCCGGCCACCTGTTCGCCGCGATCCAGCAGGAAAACCCGTTCGCGACCGACGCGCGCACCCGCCTGATCGAGTCGCTGCAGCTGATCCACCGCAAACTCCTGACCGAAAAGGACGAGGACGGCGGCCTGGCGATTCCCGACCGGCCCGAAGACGCGCCGTGAGCCACTCCGCCTCGGCGGTCGCTGCACGGGACGATCTGCGCCGGCCATCGCTTTTCGTCGGAGCCCGCTCACGGGCGATGCCGTTCGGCAGGTGTGAGGGAAGCCATCGCCACCTCGCCGACCGCAGCGGCGCCTGATCGCCTACCAAGGACTCCGGCGGGCGAGCTTGATCGGGGTCAGTGCGGCCGCTGCGCAAAGTGCCGAACCTGATCACCTTCCGACCACACGGCCGACCGATGGGCCATCACGACCTGCGCAGCTTCCTGACGCGACTGGAGCACGGGCGCGACCTGCTGCGCGTGCCGCAGGCGGTGGATCCGCACCTGGAATCGACCGCGTTGTCGCTGCGCGCCTTGCGCGACGGCGGCCAGGCCTTGCTGATGGAGCGACCCGGCGACTCGCGCCACCGCCTGCTCGGCAATCTGTTTGGCCATCGCCGCCGCATCGAGCTGGCGCTGGCCGGACGACCGCTGGCCTCGCTGCGGGAGCTGGGCCAGTTGCTGGCGGCGATCAAGGAGCCGCGCTGGCCGTCCAGCCTGCGCCAGGCGCTGTCGAGCTGGCCGGAACTGGCGCAGCTCGCCCACGTGGCGCCGCAACGCGCGCACGAAGCGGCGTTCGAAGAAGAGACCTTGTGCAGGGCGGCGAGATCGACCTGGCGCGCCTGCCGATCCAGCATTGCTGGCCCGGCGATGCCGGCAAGCTGATCACCTTCGGCCTGGTGGTGACGCGCGGTACGCAGAAACCGCGACAGAACGTGGCGATCTACCGCCAGCAGGTGATCGGCGCGAACCGGGTGATCATGCGCTGGCTGCCGCACCGCGGCGGCGCGCTGGACTACGCCGACTGGAAGGCCGCGCATCCGGGCAAACCGTTCCCGCTGCTGGTGGCGATCGGCGCCGATCCGGCCACCCTGCTGGCCGCGGTGGCGCCGGTGCCCGACAGCTTGTCCGAATACGAGTTCGCCGGACTGCTGCGCGGCCAGCGCACGCGCGTATGGCGCAGCGCGCTGACCGGCCTGGACGCACCGGCCGGCGCGGAGATCCTGCTGGAAGGATTCATCCACCCGGACGACACCGCGCTGGAAGGGCCGTTCGGCGACCACACCGGTTACTACAACGCGCAGGACCATTTCCCGGTGTTCACCGTCGAACGCATGCGCCTGCGCCGCGAGGCGATCTACCACGGCAGCTCCATGGGCCGCGCGCCGCATGACGAACCCTCGGTGCTGGCGCTGGCCTTGAACGACATCTTCGTGCCGATCCTGCAGAAGGTGTTCCCGGAGATCGTCGATTTCTACCTGCCGCCGGAGGCGTGCTCGTACCGCATCGCCGTGGTCAGCATCCGCAAGCAGTACGCCGGCCACGCGCGGCGCGTGATGATGGGCGTGTGCTCGTACCTGCGCCAGTTCACCTACACCAAGTTCGTGATCGTCACCGACGACGACATCGACGTGCGCGATTGGTCGCAGGTGATATGGGCAGTGTCGACCCGGGTCGATCCGGCGCGCGACACGATGCTGGTGGAGAACACCCCGATCGACTACCTCGACTTCGCCAGCCCGGTCGCCGGACTCGGCTCCAAGCTCGGCCTCGATGCGACCAACAAATGGCCGGCCGAGACCACGCGTGCGTGGAGCCGGCCTATCGTGCCCGATGCGGCGGTGGCGCGTCGCGTCGATGCGCTGTGGACGACGCTGACGGCTTCAGCGGCGGGGGATCGATGATTTGAGTCGGTGGATGATCTGCTCAATCATCGGTGCGGTTGGATCACTTCAGCAGCGAGCGCAGCACCCAGGCCGTTTTCTCGTGCTCCTTCAGGCGGCTGGTGACCATGTCGACGGTGTACTCATCGGCGACTCATGCAGGTGCCAAGAAAGGTCCCAGACCTGAATGGCACTTACTTAAGCCATAACCCACTGATTCGATAAATGAAAGAGCTGGTTCGAGTGATAAGGTGGAGTCACCAGACACCCCTCCATCACCCGAGACCAGCCCGCATGCAGCGTAGCCGCCACGCCACTGTCCAGCAACAACAGATTCGTCGCCAGATCGGCCAGTCGGATGCCTTCACGTTCTTCAATATCCTCACCAGTCCAACGTTGCTCGATCCGCTGGAAGCGCTGTTGCCCGCACATCGCGAGCGGCTGTTTCCCCCCACGGAGACCCTGTCGATGTTCTTGCGTCAGGCCCTGAGCGAGGACCGTTCCTGTCAGCGTGCGGTCAATGACACGGCGGTCGCCCGCGTCGCGGGACACCTGCCCCAGTGCAGTACCCATACCGGCGCCTATTGCCGTGCACGCCAACGCCTGCCCACGCCCTTGATCGCATCGCTCACTCGCCACAGCGGCCAACAGATGGCGGCTCAGGCGCCGAGTACGTGGCGATGGCGCGGTCGCCCGGTGCGTTTGGTGGATGGTACGACGGTGTCCCTGCCGGACACCCCGGCCAATCAAGCGCGTTACCCTCAGCCGCGCACGCAGCAGCCCGGGCTGGGCTTTCCGCTGTGCCGCCTGGCCGCGCTCATCTGCCTGGGCAGCGGCGCGATCATGGACGCCGCCAGCGGCGGTTACCACGGCAAGGGCAGCGACGAACAAACCTTGTTGCGCTCGATGCTCGACACCCTGGCTCGTGGCGATGTGCTGTTGGGCGATGCGCTCTATGCCACGTATTTTCTGCTCGCGGACTTGTACGCGCGCGGTGTCGATGCGGTTTTCGAGCAACACGGCATGCGCCGGCAAGTCACGAATTTCGAGGACGGCCTGGTCTTGGGGGAGCGGGATCATCTGGTGGCATTGCCCAAGCCCAAGCTCAAGCCCGCGTGGATGACCCAGGCGGACTACGATCGCGCGCCCGCGACGGTGATCGTGCGCGAATTGCGCGCCGGCGGGAAAACCCTGGTCACCACGCTACTGTGTCCGAAAGAAACGCCCAAAGCCGCCGTGAAGTTGCTCTATCGCCAGCGCTGGCAGGTAGAGCTGGACTTGCGCAACATCAAGACCACGCTGGGCATGGAGACACTCAGCTGCCGCACGCCGGACATGGCCACGAAGGAAATCTGGGCCTACCTTCTGGCGTACAACCTCATCCGTTTGGTCATGGCGCAAGCCGCCTTGTCCGTGGGGTGTTTACCGCGCCAGCTCAGCTTCAAACATACGCTGCAATTGTTCGATGCATGGCGCTATCACGGATTCGGTGAGGCCACTGATGACATGCTGTACGCGTTGCTTGCCTTGATCGGTCAGCAACGGGTCGCGAACCGACCCGGACGCGTGGAGCCCAGAGCCATCAAGCGACGACCTAAGCCATTCCCTTTGCTGACCAAACCACGCGCGGTAGCCCGAGAAGAAATCCGACTGCATGGCCATCCGAAAAAGCTTAAGTAAATGCCATTCGTCCCAGACCTTGAAACCGCCCTCTACGGAACGGCCTGTAGCATTCAATGCTCAGGGAACCTCCAACGAGAACGTCTTATGTGCACCACAATCCGGGGCGGCCTCAACTTGCCAGCCTTGGCGGGCCTTGACTTGGCCGTCCTCCAACACCTCAGCAAAAATGCCACGTTCGTAACAATGCAAGACATCCGGACCGTGCGCCGCCGTGGCGCTTCCCGAAGTGCCGAGCGGCGAGAAGCTCCTCCCACCCGAGCTTTGCAACTTCACTGCTGACATAGCGCTGTTGCCTATAGTTCGATTGGTGCCCAGCATTTGCCGCACTCGCTCGTTGACGTCGGACCGGCTTGCGCGCTGGACTGCCTCCGGAGAAATGCCTGGAACGTCCGTAGGTGCCAGGAGTGCTCCCGTCATTATTGTACTGGCGAAGGGCTGCCACTCCTTGGAGTACCCACATCGCTCAAGCGCAGCTTCCTGAAAGGCTTCATCGCCTTCGGAGGACTTCAGGTAATTTTCAATGCGGGGAGACTGTTTCTCGTCTGCCGTGCGGTAGTGCATACTTGAAACATAGTATTTCCAAGCGCCGGGACTGGCCTTGCTGACCAAAATGACGTTTCCCGCCCACGTTTCACCAGGCCGGAGCATTCCTGGCTCACATGCCAGAGCAAAGCCGGATTGTGTCGAACTTGGAGATGATTTCCAGCAGCGCTTGAAGTCGCCGCTCCATGAGGTGATCTCGAAATCCTCAAGTCCTGGTGGAATGACAAATGTCGCCATGGCGTCGCCGGTGATCCTGTAGGTCACCTGGTAGTTGTATGTATAGCCATCTTTAACGCGTGCCGTGGTGACGGAGATTTCAGGGTCCACGGAATACTGGGGAGAGGGGCAGGCCAGTTCAACTGTTTCGCTGGCGAAGGCTGCACAAGTTGCACAAGTACCTAGCGTCATGCATAAAGCAATTTTGCAAACTGCAATTTTCATGCGAGATCCTCCATGTTGGTCATCACCACCAAAGTGACGTTTCATCCAATGGATATAAATGATTGCCGCTCGCGACCAAATGCACATGATCATGTGCTCCAGTTACGTAAAAGAGGCCTTGGCTATACTTGCTCTATTCGTTCAGTTGAGACAGGGCTCGCCAATCCAGCAACTGTTCTGCTTGCCTCTACGCAACTTAATTTTTGCTGATCTTGATTGATCGCCGAAAGTCCAATGTCTGCGTCATTTCCAATGCGATGGTTATTGTGCGGAGATTTCCATGAATATTGGATGTCGTAAAGCCCGCCATGTATCAACGAGGTGGCGGTGACAGTGAGGGAGCTGGTTATGCCGGTAGGCAAACACGATTCCATGTTATCGGTGAAGGTATTAAGATCGTCCTCCAATAAGGCTGTTCCGTATCCGGCGGAATTTCCATGTGAATTTGTGGATCTCTCGATCACCAATTTTGAAATTCCGTTGGTTGATGCCATATCCTCAAGGCGCACAAAAGGAACATCCATTTTTACCTTGAAATGGAATTTTGTAGTTAAGTCTGTACCAAGCTCTTGCTCGTCACAATTGCTCCATATGGTGAGTAGAACTTCCTCCGATGCTTCGGGAAATGTCAATTTAAAGTTGTCAGGCACGCCCGCGCCCAACGAGACGTTTAACTCCGGGCTCGTATCCGTGGATGCTCCATTTATTCCTTGTGGCTGGAAGTCTCCATCCGTTTGGCCGGAGAACTCTATTCGACCTATCGGTTGGGGAGCGTGCGAACGCTCGTCATGGCCACCATAAATTCCCACTAGTTCAAGCTTGATCTTGTAATCCGCAGGAAGAAAAGTTTCGCCGTCTAAGGTGGAACATCCACTGTCAGTAGAGCTGACGAAGCGTGCTCCAATAGTCATTTCCTGGGGTCTGCCATTCAATATGGATGGTTCAATATCAAATTCACGGTTGATCTCAAATTTATACCCTCC
>WOYI010005971.1_pt1 | contig 13003 bp, 13 predicted proteins | sample 6423411 | NCBI WGS metagenome assembly WOYI01 (sample SAMN13441803, study PRJNA592873) | oil field metagenome | biome: oil field; feature: oil-well bore; material: oil-contaminated soil; isolation source: oil-contaminated soil from oil-well borehole | place: Germany: Wietze | collected 2016-10-18 ... | reverse complement strand
ATTTTTTCTGCAGCTTAAAATATGGCGAAACCAGCCTCCCAATTCATTAAATGAATTGTATTCCACCAGGGAGTTGTATATAATAAAACAGAGATGAATCAAAGATGGGAAAAATAATAGTTGAAGACCTTGTGGAGGAATTCGAATAATGGTCAACGTAATCTACCCACATCATGAGATCAGCCGGATTATGACCGCTGCCGTTGTCAACGTTACGTTCCGCCAGGACCTGCTCAGGAACCCCGTAAGCGCGATTGAGAACGGTTTTGGCGAGGAAACCTTCATCCTTGAACAGGAACAGTCTGAGCGGCTCTCCAAGATCCAGGCCGGAACCCTGGAAGAATTTGCCACCAAGATCATCTATTACACCTGATCACCAGCTTGAACAACCCTCTTTTCCCTGCTGCAGCCTTCTGCGGCTTTTTATATTAACCACCCCTCCCTTCAAAACCCTAAACTGCCCCGCATATGCGACCCGGATTAATCTTCAACCCGCGAAAAATCACCTCAGCTTATGTTGTGTCTCAGGGCACTATACAATCCCCTCTGAAAGCAAGCAATTTTATTCAGCAAAGCTGAATACCCCGCAGCTTGCCGCGTGGGTTCCATGAATAAGGCAAAACCTGATCCGAAGGAGTAAATTTGGGTGTGCCTCGTCCCCCAGCGGCAGGGGCGGCCCACCGTGGCCGCCCGGAAAATGCGCGCTCCGGCTCCTTCCTCTTTAACAATATCAACCCAGTGGTACGCTCAAACCCGGAGCGCCCTTTGTATATGATGATGGAAATAGGGTGTCCCGGGGAAGAAAATAAAAAAGCAGCCCCTTGACGGATTGGAAACCATCACGTCCTGTGGTGTTTGCTATCCGGTCTCACCGTGGAAACGGCTGACCTCGCAGCGGCTGATCGCCAGCCCGGTACGCTCCCGCAGGTCCGCCAACAGCGCATCGTAATTCTCAGGTTTGATCAAATAGTTCGCCTGCAGGTTCGGCAGGATCGAAGGCAGGATGCTGGTCGGGAAGACAAACTTCGCGCCCATCCGGCACAACAAAGCCGGACTGTTGATCTAAGCCAGCGAGCAAGCCTCGAAATCCTGCGGGAAGTTCTCACATTCCCGTTCAATTGCTGTCCGGCGGTTATTTTGTTTGAAAAGCAATCTGGCCTTCCGGTCCTTGATCCTTAGTTATCATTTGTCGGCTCTTTCCCTAGGATGTATCAATGATAAGGGTTGAAAATTTAGTTTTGACAAAGAAGATGTAAACTGCCCGGCATCCAAATGTGGCCGGCGGTCGATCGTTTTCCCCCAAATTCAGGCCTTACCAGATATAATTTAGGTATCCTTTCTCTCGTTTAAGGAGCATTTTTGACAGATGAAAAGATTTAAAGTTGCGCTTCTGGCGAACTTAAAAGTGAATGCTCCCCATTGGGACGGCATGCCCGCAGACCAATGGGACGACCTCGACAGCGAGAAAACGATCGACGCCCTGCTGGGTGCGATCCGCGCCGGGGGACATACCTGCGAATTCCTGGAAGGCGACATCACCATCGTCGACACCGTCCGAAAATTTAACCCCGATATCTGTTTCAATATTTGTGAGAGCCACTTCGGCGATGCCCGCGAAGCCCAGGTCCCTGCGATCCTGGAGAAGCTGCGCATCCCCTACACCGGCTCCAAGGTGCTCTGCCTGGCGCTTGGGCTGGATAAGCCCATGACCAAGCGCGTGCTCACTTATCATGACCTGCCCACCCCGGACTTCCAGACCTTCGAGCGCGTCGATGAGCCGCTGGACCCCAAGATGCAGTTCCCGCTGTTCGTCAAGCCCAGCCGGGAAGGCACCGGTATGGGCGTCACGGCCAAATCGATCGTCAATAACGAAGCGGAACTGCGGGACCAGGTCGGCCTGATCGTCGAACGCTATCAGCAGGCCGCCCTGGTGGAGACCTTCATTGAAGGCCGCGAGGTGACTGTGGGCATGGTGGGCAACCTGGTGGGGCCGGTGGCCCGGCGGCTGCCGCACGACGAAGACCTGCCGCGCATCGAGGCCGGGCTGCGTTTCTTCCCCCCGATGGAGGTGGACCTTTCCCCCTATCTGGAAACGGATGCCGTCTATGCGAACCGCCTGAAGGTGGCGCTGGCCGACCAGCTCACCTATATCTGCCCCGCACTGCTGGATGACGATATGGTCGATGAGCTCAACTGGCTGGCGGCGGCGGTCTTCCGGGTGACCGGCGCGCTGGACGTGGCCCGGGTGGATTTCCGGCTGAACGCCAAGGAAAACTGGAAACCCTACATCCTGGAGATCAACCCCCTGCCCGGCCTTTCCCCCGGCATCTCCGATATCGTGATCGAGGCCGCGGCCGAAGGCGTGGATCACACCACCCTGGTCAATATGATCCTGGAAACCGCGCTGCGCAGATATGGGATGATTGACTGACCCCCAGCAATATCAAAAAGCCGCGGGATTTCACAAAATCCCGGAGCTGATAATAAATAATCAAGCGCACGTTCCAGCGCCGGCCGCCAGTGCTCATCCGCATCGAGCGCCGCGTAACAAAAGCTCCACCCGGCGATCACCACGTCCGCGCTGCCGCGGGCAAAAGGCAAAGCCCGGTGGGATTCAAGGCTGGTATCCTTCCCTCAATACGGCCCTTCCGGGCCGGCCCAGCCGTAGACCTCAAAATCCACCCGGCCTTGCTCGTCGAAAACGACCCCCTCCTGCTCCAAAATGACGCGCTGCATCGCGTTGCCGATCCCGTCGCCGTGGATGCTGATCTGCCCCTTCGCATTGATCACCCGCTGCCAGGGCACGTCCGGGGCGGTGCCGCGCTTGAGGGCCGCCAGCGCATAACCGACCATCCGCGCCGTGCAGCCCCCCACGAGGTCCGCGATCCGGCCGTAGGTGGTCACCCGACCGGGCGGCACCCGCCGGATCATATCATAGATGCGTTCGTAAAGCGGTGCGTTCCTCATCGTCCCACCCTCACGCACCCTTATGCGCTTTCAGGGAGAAGATCATCGACAGCGGCACGGGCATGTCCGGGAAGCTGTAAAGCCCATCCTCGCCCTGCCCCATCTCCGGGTAGACCGGGTCTTCCAGCGCGCTGAACTCGTGGAAGAAATCCAGCCGCAGGCCGGCGCCCAGCACAGCCTGGAGGATGTCACTCACCGACCACGGCCATTCATAACTCGGCGTGGCAGTGAAGTAACTGCCATCCATGTAATCCGGCCCTTCCTCATCCCAAAGATAGGGTTCGGCATTATGGAAATAAGACAAAGCGAAGGTGTACTTGCCGCGTGCGCCGAAGGTCGTCAGCAGCGGGTGGCCTTCCATGATGTAGAAAAAACCGCCGGTTTTGAGGAAATGAGCGATGATCCTGGCCCATTCACGGATTGAGATTTTCCTGGCCATAGATTTTTGGGTCTCCGGGTTCAGGATAAAAATTCCCGCAGGTCACTGCTGTGACTCGGGTGCCGCAGTTTCCGCAGCGCTTTGGCCTCGATCTGGCGGATACGCTCGCGGGTGACCTCGAAATACTGGCTGACTTCTTCCAGAGTATGGTCCTTACCATCCACCAGGCCAAAGCGCAGTTCCAACACCTTGCGTTCCCGATCCGAGAGCGAGGCCAGGGAGTTTTTCACCTGCTCGCGCAGGATTTCATTGGCAGCCGCATCCATCGGCGCGGCCGCTTCCTGATCTTCAATGAAATCCGCCAGGATGCTGTTATCTTCATCGCCCACCGGGCGTTCCAGCGAGACGGGTTCCTCAGCGGTCTTGAGGATGTCCTTGACCTTGTCGGTGGCATCTTCCCAGGCCACAACCAGTTCCGGTTCCAACTGGCGGCCTGCTTCCTGCGCCTGGCGGATCGCATCCACCACTTCTACGTCAATGTAGTCCGACGCCAGCGCGATCTCCTCCAGCGTGGGGTCCCGCCCCAACTTCTGGGTCAGGCTGCGCTGGATGCGGATGACCTTGGAGATGGATTCATACATGTGCACGGGGATGCGGATCGTACGCGCGTTTTCGGCGATGTGCCGGCTGATGGATTGGCGGATCCACCAGGTGGCATACGTGCTGAATTTATAGCCCAGAGTGGGGTCGAACTTCCTAACCGCCCGCAGCAGGCCCATGTTGCCTTCCTGGATCAGGTCCAGGAGCGAGATACCCCGGTTCATATAGCGTTTGGCAATGCTGACCACCAGCCGCAGGTTCGCCCGGATGAGGACCTGGTTGGACTCTTCTTCCAGGAGATCGACGGCAATGAAGTTGTCCGCCAGCAGGTCATCCGCGGGCAGATGTTCTTCGAAGAACGCGCGCGCCGGCAGTTGCGGTTTATCCTGCAGTGCCGCCAGCAGCGGCTGGGCCAACTCTATGGGCAGCAAGTAGAAGCACAGATAGATATCGAAGATCGTATTGACAAGGTCACCCGATTTCTTCTGCGCCGCCCAAAAAGACCGGTCAAGATAAGCGCGGAAGTATGAGGGGTGCTCAATTTCCCAGGTTGTACGGAGCATCTGCGCTTCCGTCAGCATCAGCACGAGATCAGGCGCGTCAACACCCTGCTTCTTGACTTCTCGTTTCACGGTCTTACAGCGATCAATCAGTTCCTCGCAGATGGCTAAAGTCAACGCCTTATGATCTGCCTTGCCCCCCCCATCCGCTTCCGAAAGCGCCTTCCGCAGCTTGTCAGCCAGGGCTTTAGCTTTCATCCGGCTGGAAAGCCAGAATTCATGGTCTGTCTCCAGCAGGTCAATCCGCCCGATCTCGCGCAAATAGAGCCGGACCGGGTCATCCACCGACGCGAGGATCGCAGAGATAGACGACGCATCGTCTACGTCCGAAGCGTCTTCGACCTGCTCAGGTTTGATGTTGCTCTCCTCTTCTGGAGTGGCTTGCATGACAGACATAAAAACTTCCAGTTACAACTGATTTCCTTAAAAAAGCAATGGTATCAATACGTTTGTACAAGGGCATTAATTCTAACACGCGCGGGTAATTATGACTTCCCCTGTGAAGATGACTGTTGCAAGGCTCGGTCCAGTTTTGAGCGAGCCTGAGCATAATCCAGCGCCACCTTCTTGAAATCCAAAGGCGCGTTCTCCCCTTCTTCAAGGGCCTGTGACTGGAGGAAGACCAGTTGGTCCAGGCCTTCATCAATTCGTATCCGGCGCAAGCGGATGAACATATTCAACAGGGATTCCAGAATGGGCGCGTCCGGCTGGAAACGCCAATCCGGATAGGTGTCCTCATCCGAGCCCGACAAGAAACCTTCCTGCAGGTGTTCCGGGATCCGGTCCTGCACATAGGTGAGGGGGTCCTCTTCTTCCTGGTCCAACGAAGCCCGAACCAGCGTGAAGAGCTGCCGGAAATCCGTCTGGGTGAAATCGTCCACGTGCAGGCAGGCCAGCTCGTACTCGCGGAAAGCGCGGTCAACATAGTGCACCAGGGTGGGGTCGCGGGTCAAAGCTTTGATGCAGGCCGATTCCAGCTGGCGGTTGGCGCTGGTCAGGGTCGGCGTCACCGCACCGGGGACTTCCGGCCGCTGGTGATAGTGCTGGCGCCACCGGCGTGTGGGTGCACCGCCGGACGAGCGCTGTACCAGGGCACGCTCGTCAACCTTCAGGAGCCGGGCCAGCCGCTGGCGGTAGGCCTCGCGCTCCACGCTGCCCTTCACGTCCTCAATCAGCGGCAGCACCTGGTCGGCGATCGCCTCCTTGGTCTTGGGGTCATCAATATCGGCATGCGCCGCCAGGGTCTCCATCACATGGGTCACCACCGGCCGGGCCTGCCTGACCAGTTCTTCCCACTGCTCAGGGTCAGCCAGCGCGATCTCGTCGGGGTCCAGCCCATCCGGCAGGGTCGTCACCCGGATATCGGCCCGCAGCCGGCCTTCCACCTGCATCAGCCCGCGGGCGTCGAAGACCACATCGCCTTCCCGATCCATGGTCTGGCGGGCGGTCTGCAGGCCGCGCAGCGTGGCTTTCTCGCCGGCCGCGTCCGGGTCCAAAGCCAGCACGATCCGGCGGGAATAGCGCTTGATCAGGCGGAACTGGTCTTCCGTCAGGGCCGTGCCCATCGGCGAGACACAGTTCCTGAAGCCGGCCTGGTAGGTGCCGATCACGTCCAGATATCCTTCCACGATCACGACCTGGTCCTTGGCACGGATCTCGCGCCGGGCCATGTCGAGGCCGTAGAGCAGCCGCCCCTTATCAAACAGTGCAGTTGCAGGCGAGTTGAGGTACTTGGGCGCATCGTCCGGACGGAGCACCCGCCCGCCGAAGCCGGCCATGCGGCCGCGCTGGTCGCGGATCGGGATCACCAGGCGATGACGAAAACGGTCATAGAGGCCGCCCGAATCCCGCTGGGAGGCCAACCCGGCATCCAGCAGGTCCTGCTCGCTGATCTCCCGCGAGCGCATATAATTGGTGAGCGCATCCCAGGAATCGGGCGCATATCCCAGAGCAAAGTCGTCAATGGTCTGATCGTTGAGCTTGCGGCCATAGAGGTAATCCAAGGCCTGCTTGCCGTTCGTTGTGTTGCGGAGCTGGTGCTGGAAGAAGGTCACCGCCATGCTGAGCACCTCGCGCAGGTGCTCGTTTTCTTCCACTTTTTCCTGCTGCTCGGGCGTGTATTCCTGCAGGGTCACGCCCGCGCGCTCGGCCAGGCTGCGCAGGGCTTCAGGGAAATCCCAGCCTTCGCGCTTCATCACAAAGCTGAAGAGATCACCGCCCTCGTTACATTGGCCGAAACAGCGCCAGGTCTGGGTATCCGGAAAGACCACGAAAGCGGGTGTTTTCGTGTTGGTGTGGAAGGGACAGAAACCGGTGTAGTTCTTGCCGGAATGCCGCAGGTTCACCGTCTCTGAGACGATGTCCACAATATCCAGGCGGGCCTTAATATCATCAACAGCAGTCATGGTTACTCATCTTACCTGAATTATACGAGAAAAGCGGGTGGGGATAGCAGGCATTAATCCAAAAAAAAGTTAAGGGTGCAGGGTGCAGCCGGGCAGTGCAGCCGGCTGCCTGATAAAACCTGCCGCGTTTTTCAGGACAACACAACGGATCATCCCCCCCGTTTCGATCCCTAATGTGGGTGACTGCTGCCCTGCTCCCTACTGCCTGACCGGCATATCCCGGCTGGCGACAATGTCAATCCCGGTGCCGAGGGCATCGGCCAGCACCACCTGGTTGATCTTCACCGGCGCTTCCACTTCCACCTGACGCAGCACCCGGGCCAGTTCAGGAATCATCGGCTTGGGGAAGGCCTGGCGGGTATAGACCGGCACCAGCGGATGCAGGCCATCCGTGACCTTCACCGTCGAAGCGACCATGCGGCGGGGGTCCTGCAGCTCGCAGATGGCGTAGTCTTTGCCGCGCCGGCAGCCATCCATCACTTCCAGCACCTCTTTGCCTTCGTGTTTAACGCGCAACGTGCAGCCCTTGGGGCAGGTCACGCAGATGATTTCACTGATTTCAGCCATATCTCACTTCCTTCATTGTACGAATAAAACACATCAGCCGTTGGCGGACTAGCGTGGACGGACATTGACCGTCAGCGACGCTGCCTTCTGCACGGCGTCGTAGGCCTTGGGCTTGATTGCCAGGGTCAGGATCTCACCGGGCCGGGCGTAGGGTTCGCCCTTCCTGGCGATCACGTCGCCGTTCTGGTCTTCCACGGTCACCAGCACCCGTTCCTCAACAGGCACCAGGACGCGCATCTGCAAACGGACGAGTCCCTCGGCCAGGTGGCGCTTGTCCAGTTTATGCGGCACCACATAGCGGATGTTCTCGCCGGCTTTGAGCGGGATCTCTTCGCCGGTCTCGATCTTCTCGGCCAGCGCGAATTGAGCGGCGCCCTTGCCGGCCACACGCCCGGCCTCGGTCACCCAGTCCACCAGGTCGTAGACATGCACCACGTTGCCGGCGGCGAAAATGCCGGGCACGTTGGTCATAAAGCGGTCATCAACAAAAGGCCCATTGGTCACAGGGTCCAGCAGCACGCCTGCCTTTTTGGAGAGTTCATTCTCGGGGATCAGCCCGACCGAGAGCAGCAGCGTATCGCAGGGGATGATCTCCTTGCTCCCCGGGATCGGCTGCCACTTATCGTCCACAGTCACGGCCTCAATGGCCTCCACGCGGTCCCGCCCGATGATGCGGTTGACGGTGCGCTGCTTCTGCAGGGTGATGCCGTAATCGAGCAGGCACTGGACGTAGTTGCGGGTCAGGCCCGTCAGGTAGGGCATGATCTCGAGCACGCGCTCCACCTCGGCGCCTTCGATCGTCAGGCGGCGGGCCATAATCATACCGATGTCGCCCGAACCAAGGATCACGAACTTATTCCCGGGCATGTGGCCTTCCACGTTCACAAAACGCTGGGCGGTCCCGGCGGTGTAGACGCCGGCCGGCCGGGCACCCGGCAGCAGGATCTGGGCACGGGTGCGTTCGCGGCAGCCCATCGCCAGCACAACGGCTCGGGCCTGCAGTTCAAGAAAGCCCAGGCGCTTGTTGATGGCGTAGATTTTTCGCTCCGGGGTGATATCGAGCACCATGGTGTCCATCAGGGTTGCCACGCCGTGCCCTTTGGCCTTGTCGATGAAATATTGGGCATAAGTGGGGCCGGGCATGTCCTCGTCAAACAATTCCAGCCCAAAACCGTTGTGGATGCACTGCAGCAGGATACCGCCGAGTTCAACGTCGCGTTCGATGATCAGGACATCTTCGGCGCCGTGCTCCTTGGCTGCAATGGCTGCCGCCAGCCCGCCCGGACCGCTGCCAATAATGATGACGTCGTAGTCGGATTTCATATCAGGTCCTCCACGGAAAGATGGTCCTGCTGGACGTCCTTGGTGCGCCGGTAGAGGAAAGGTGAGCCTTCGCCTTTCTTGGTCACGTCCTCCGGCGGGATTCCCAATTCGCTGGAGAGGATCTGGACCACGCGGGGCATATCGAACCCGCCCTGGCAGCGGCCGGTGCCCAGCCAGGTGCGGCGCTTGATCGCGTCGTAGTTGGTCGCCGGGATGGGCGAATGGATGGCTGCCAGGATCTCACCCTCGGTGACCGTCTCGCACCGGCAGACGATCCGGCCGTAAGCCGGTTCCTTCTCGATCAGCTCGGCCTGTTCCGCTTTGCTCAGATGCCGGAAGACGGGCCGCGCTTCACGAATGGGATCCCAGTCCGGTTTCTCCGTCAGGGCTTCGCCGGCGCCTTCCAGCAGTTCGATCACTTTCATCGCCAGGGCCGGAGCGGCTGTGAAGCCGGGAGATTCGATCCCGCCGAGGTTGACCAGCCCGTTGACGTTTTCCGGGATTTCAATGATGAAATCCTGGTGGTAATCGATATCCGGGTTCGGGCAATCGGCATTGCCTGTGGCCCGCAGACCGGCGAATTCTGCAATGATGTGCTTGCGGTTGATGCTCGGGACCAGTTTCTTGCCGCCCGACCAGATCTCTTCCACGCCGTCGCGGGTCACATCTTTATTGGTTTTATCGTCCACGAAATTGGCGTTTGGGCCAACGATCACGTTGCCGTGGGTGGAGGAGGCGATCACGATGCCCTTGCCCTTGTCGGAGGGCGTGGGGAACAGGATCGTGTCATGGGTCAATTGAAATTCGGCTTTATCGAGGATCACATACTCCCCGCGGCGGGGGCGGATCTTGAATTCGGGCCGCACGCCCGCTTTATGCATCACTTCATCGGCATACAGGCCGGCGGCGTTGACCACCCAGCGGCAGTCAAAGTCGCCCTGGCTGGTGCGGATGCCGGTGATGGTGTCGCCTTCCATGATGAAATCTTCAAAAGCGGTGTTCAGCCTGACTTCCACACCGTTCATCACGGCGTTTTCGGCTGCTGCAATCGTGGCTTCAAAGGGATTGCAGACGCCACCGGTTGGGACCCAAAGGGCGCCCTTGGTGTCAGGCCAGACAAGGGGTTCCCGCCGGCGCATTTCATCACCGTCGATGATCTCCATATCGGGGACACCGTTGGTCTTGCCGCGCTCCAGCAGGACCTCGAGCATGGCCATGTCCTCATCGCTGATGGCGACCACATAATCACCGCAGCGTTCATAAGGGATGCCCAGTTCCTCAGCCAACTGCGGCCACATCCTGACCGCCATGCTGTTGGTGATGGCCTTATTGGTGCCGGGCAGGGCGTCATAGCCGGCATGGACGGCGGCGGAGTTGGATGAGCTGGTGCCCATCCCAACATCGGGTTCTTTATCGATCAATAAAATGTCTAAATCGTACTTGGAAAGGAAACGCGCCACCATGCTGCCAACGACCCCTGCGCCGACAATGATGACATCGTATTTCTGGGACATAGAACCTCCGGTAGTGTCTGCTTTGCCATTTTTTGGCAACGACACCTATTATACCTTTTAACGTTTAGGGGGATGACCACGCATGAGATGAATGGACGCAGTACCTATGCAGAAGGTGACAAATAACACCTTTGCGATGGTATTTGGGGGAGTTCAGGGCAGGAGCGCCAAAAGCAAGCTGTCGAGGATTACGTTGGTGCCGTAGCCGTCCAAAGTTTGGCGCACAACGAGACGCACATCCCGGATGGTGGTAATGAAGCCGTAAGACATGGGCTGTTCAAAAGAAATCGTCTCTCCAACCTGTGTCACCGCCAGCTGGGCGGTGCCGATCACCCCGCCGGTATCCGTGATCAGCTCAAAGATCACCGGGTTATCAGTGAGGGGTGTGATCGTGCCCTGGATGGTGAACCGGCCGCCCGTGAGGATATCCAGCGGTTCAGGGTAGGTGATCTCCAGCCAGGGGTCCGCATATTGCGGAGGATTGATTTGTGTTGCTCCGGAAGCCGTCAGGGTCAGCAGGACGGAACGCAGCGCCAGCGGCCGGTGATAGATATCCTGGGTGGAAAGGGTCAGCAGCGCGTCGACGTCCGGACCCGGGAGTTCAAAGGGCAGTTCGGTGGTGAACGGGATCGGTGTATCCTTGTCCGACTCGATCCGCAGGAGCTGGCGGGAGAGGGTGTTGTTGCTCTGGTCGGTCAGGGTGAGCCGCACCAGGCCGTCGGCGCCCGGGGTCATTTCCGCGGAGACGGAGATGGGGCTGGTGACGGTGGAGCCGTTCCCCGGCGAGCGGATGGTCATATTGGGCGCGGGGAGCGCCGCCGTGCCCCGCGGTAAGGTCAGGCCCAGAGTGAGGATGAGGGCAGCGAGGAGCCGGATTCTGTGGTTTCGAAACATAGCCAAATTATACATGCTGAGGGAACAGGCAAAGGATCCAATTGTTTGAATCGCCAGGCGGGTTGGGACGCCCATCCCCCGGGCAGCCGAAAAACGGCTGGAAGGATAAAGGCTCCAATAAACCGGTTTCACGGTTGTTCCAACCCATACCGGGGATCCCGGCAGCAGGATGATTGCTAGGGGGACGGTGAATATAAGTCCGGAAGGAGATAGGATCCATTTTAAGGGGACAGAGGAGAGGATTGGTCGTTTGGGAGTTGAAATGGGCAATATGTTCAAGTAAAGGTCTTCGCGTCTGTCCCGAGAGGGGATGCGCCGGGGGCAATAACAACGGTTTGGCGGATATAATTGAGCTTGAAAACGATTGGAGCGCGTTGTTTTTTCTTGATGTCATCAACCCGTGTGTGGTGTCCGGTTTTCCAGGGATGGAATTTTTGGGGGCGCTTCAGTTGATGATAAAATTTAATTCCCTGAAACTGAAGGCGGACGGCGTAGTATTGAGTTAGTTAAATGTATCGGGAGGCGATGCTGTGGGTGACTGCAGAAGGATACGGTTTTACCTGACGGTGGAACTGTTTGTTGTAACCGAGATGGCCGATCCATGGGGCAATTTAGGCCAAATCAAGCGCCCTGGCGTTATAGACCAGTAAAGAGAAACCAATGGAATTAAAGAAGAGCATTTCGGCAACAGGAACAATCCCTACCCGCAACCTGGCCCTGGAGTTCGTCCGGGTGACGGAGGCGGCGGCCATGGCCGCCAGCCGGCACTTCGGCCGGGGAGATAAGCTGGGGGCGGATGGTGCCGCGGTGGATGCCATGCGGCTCCTGCTCAATGAGGTCGAGATGGAAGCGCGGGTGGTGATCGGCGAAGGGGAAAAAGATGAAGCGCCGATGCTTTTTAACCGCGAGATATTGGGGAACGGCGAGCCGCCCTTGCTGGACCTGGCGGTGGACCCCGTGGAGGGGACGGAACTAGTGGCCAAGGGCATGCCCAACGCGATCGCAACGGTTGCGGCCTCGCCAAGAGGGACAATGTTTGACCCCGGCCCGCTTTTCTATATGTCGAAGATCGCGGTGGGGCCGGAAGCGCGGGATGTGATCGATGTGGATGCGCCGGTGAAGGACAACCTCGAGAAGATTGCCAGGGCCAAGGGCATGGATATGGGTGACCTGACCGTGGTCATCCTGGACCGGCCCCGGCATGCGGGCCTGATCCAGGAAGTGCGCGCCTGCGGGGCGCGCATCCGTCTGATCCCGGCCGGGGATGTGGCCGGCGCGCTGATGACCGCCTGGCCGGGTACCGGCATTGATGTTCTGCTGGGCATTGGCGGGACTCCTGAGGCGGTGCTGGCAGCCTGCGGTTTGCGGGCGATGCGCGGTACCATGCAGGGGAAGCTATGGCCGCGCCACGCTGAAGATTGCCAGAGCGCGCTCCGGGCCGGGTTGGACCTGGATCGAGTGCTGACTCTGGATGACCTGGTGGCGTCGGAGGATACCTTTTTTGTGGCAACCGGCATCTCTGATGGGCCCTTGCTGGATGGTGTCAGTTATTCTGAGGGCTTCGCGCATACACACAGCCTCGTCGCCCGCGGTCTGACGGCCACAGTCCGGGAGATCATCGCCCACCATCACCTGGCGACCCTGCAGAAGATCAGTTCCATTGAGTATTAGCCCGGCCGGGCAGGAATTAAGGGCGCGATAACAGAGTACCCGAAGCAGAGCGGAGTGGCAAGCAATCCACGACGGACTTGAAGATGACCTGTCTCTATAGCCAAAGCATGGTGCTATCACCCC
>WOYI010899514.1_pt1 | contig 13016 bp, 13 predicted proteins | sample 6423411 | NCBI WGS metagenome assembly WOYI01 (sample SAMN13441803, study PRJNA592873) | oil field metagenome | biome: oil field; feature: oil-well bore; material: oil-contaminated soil; isolation source: oil-contaminated soil from oil-well borehole | place: Germany: Wietze | collected 2016-10-18 ... | reverse complement strand
CAGGGTACAGGTAGAGTAAACCACCTGGCCATTAACTTTCACTGCTCTGAGCGCACTATCCAGTAATTTCAATTGGCGTTTTGCCAGTTGATTGATTTCTTTTTGGGTGATGGGTTTAATCGCATGTGATTCGCTTTCCCTTAATCCTTGCATGGAACAAGGCGCATCCAGCAGGATTCTGTCAAAGGCCTCCGGGAACCAATTGCCAAAATATTCACCCGGGTAATTGGTGACGGCAACATGACTGGCACCCCAATTTTGGAGAACAATCTTCAAAGCAGTTAATCGATCACGACTGGAATCATTCGCAAGTATTAGAGCCTTATCCATCGTTTTTGCGTTGAGGTGCGTGGTTTTTCCACCGGGAGAAGATGCCATATCCAGGATTAGCGGTGGGTCATCCACATTAACATCAAATAACTCGACAGGTAGCATGGACGCAGCGTCCTGAATGTAATAATGTCCTAATTGGTGCTCGATGGTTTTGCTGATCGGGAACTGAAAATCTGTTACCCAATAACCATCTTCGCAAAAGGGAACATTTTTCAATTGCCAGTGATAGCGCTCTGACCATTCGGTTAGTTTGTTGTTATTTTCAACTTTTAATGGATTGATTCGAAAGGAAGGATGAAGTGGTTTTTCCAGTTCATCCAATAATGCTTTCTTTTGATCCTGGTCTAAATATGGAGTAAAACGTACCAACATATCACCCAACGGATCCGGATTATTGATTGGAATTTTTTGTTTTTTCTTTGCCATGATTTACAAAAATCCTTCCGATTTTTTCTTAATCCAGAAAAACATTTCATTTCCTATTTGGAATTCTTCTACGCTCCAATCCATTCCCTGCAGATTGTCATATACCAACTTGCGGTGTTGATCTGCTTTTTGATGGCGATTGGTCATGCTGGCTGCTGGTAATGAGACCAGCAAATTTTTGACCCTCAAAGATTGCCAGAATTGGCGATTACAACCTTTTTGTCTTTGGTCAAAGCGATGCGCTTCTTTGAAGAAGAAAGCAACATCTGCTTCTACTTGCGGTGGATTTATGAGAATATCCTGCTGGAAAGCCAAAGGTTCACGATGGAGGAGCGAGAAGAAAGTGTTTAATAAATAAACCCTGGCTTCAATAATATCGTAAGCATAGTAGATGCAATTCTGATCCAAATTCATCCATGGGATGCCAAAGGGATGATATCCACATGCCAGATCAAGAATAGAGGCAGGGTTCCCAATTCTCTCAAAAATTTCTTGATAGAAAAAATCTAAGGTAGGGATGCGTTCTTGCGTTGAAACATGCTGAGATAATATTTGCAAACAAACATCTTTTAGTTCGTTTTCCGAATTTGATGCGGCATTGACCAATGTTGCTTCATATTCTTCATAATCGACATTCCCAAGATAATTGGCAACAATATTATGGAGTTTCTTACGAACGGCTTTATGTAAATCAGGTAATTTTTTATGGTTTGGGGCTTCTTGCAGGTACAAGGATTCAATCATTTCTTCAGGAATATCAATTGTGCGATACTTGGGAGAATTGAGAATCTCGTTGGTAAAAACTGAGATTTCTTGCTGGGTTAACTGCAATTTACTCATTTTCTAAGCAGGAATACTTGTTCATTTGGATATGAAAAGGTGTTGGATTGCCACTCTGATTCATCTAATAAACTTTGAAAATGGACACTGTAAAATTCACGCATGCCTTTGTTCTTACCGGTTAATGATTGTGCAGGAAAACTCACTAGCAAGTTCTCACAATTCAATTCATTGATAATTCTTTTACCTATGTTTTTATCTATTTGTTGAAGACATGGAATGGTTTTTAGGATCAGTCCTAGTTGAAATTGTTCTTGTGGGACCTGTTGGGTGAGGTCACAACAAAAAGCATTGCCATTTAAATTAAAATGTTCAAAGAAGCAGTTGAGAAATTCCACCTGGTCGGTGTAAATATCACAGACACTTATCCTGGTAGATTTCGTTATCGGCATCCATGCCAATGCTAATGGGTTTAACCCGCAAGCCAAGTCCAGCAAGGAGTCGATTTTCTGAAAGGTTGCTAATGTGTCCTGATAAAACTGGTTGAGAATTGGCAACCTTTCACGGGTGGAGGCGTGTAAGCTCATTGCCTGGATAAAAAATCTTTTTGCTTCAGTACTATCGAGATCATGTGAAAGACTTTTCATTTCTGAATGAAGCTGATCGTAATTGATACCCAATGGTTGATAAGCAGCACCTACCTGATGAAGTTTATTGCGGACTGCTTTTACCGTGTGCTTCCAGGGTCTTGCTTTCTTCAATTCATTTTCAGCGATATTCTCAATTAAGTCAGTGTGAATATTGCTATATTTCGCCCCTTGTTGTACCTGGAGAATTAATTTTTGAAGTTCTTCATTCATGGTGTTATTTTCCTGATGCGGTCTGTCAATTGGGTCATAAACCGCAAATTATGAATGGTTGCTAAGCGTGAGTATAATGCGTCATTCATTTTGAAAAGGTGGTGTAAATAACCACGTGAATAACGCCTACATGTCAGGCAATCACAACCTTCAGAAATAGCCCCGGGATGTTTTATATGCTCCTGATCGTTTATATAGAGATATTTGAGCCAATTTCCATGTAATCCAGCTTGTTCAGTATCTTCTGAAAAAACAAACTGGTATAAACGACCATGACGGGCATCACGCGTGGGCATGGCACAATCAAAAATCCCATAGCCTAATTGATGACAGGCGAGTACATTTTCTGGGTGGCCAATCCCAAGGGCGTGCATTGGATACCGTTCGGGAATCAGGCTACGGGTGAAAGAAAGGATGTCAGTCAGCAATTTCCCATCTCCATCTAACGGCCAGCCACCATAGCCATAACCATCAAAACCAATCTTCAGCAGTTCATCGGCACAATATTTTCGTAAATCAGGAATTCCTCCACCTTGAATAACCCCGAAAATTAATGGTCGTTCGGAATCACTTATTTTCTTTTGTTGAAGGAGATCGTCAAATGTTTTTCGGCAGCGCTTCGCCCAATTAATAGTCCTTTTTACACTAATTTCCTGTTCTGCATCGGAAGCATCCACATGGGTACAATCATCCAGGCAAATAATCACATCGGATCCATATGACAGCTGGAGTTGAATGCTTTTTTCCGGGGTCAATTGAAATTTGCGGTTGGATCCTTCTGGTTGAAAGTTGATCCCTTTGCTTGTCATATTGCCAAATTTAGGATTTTGCCGAATGAGTGAGTACGCCTGAAAACCTCCAGAATCAGTGATGATTGGGCGATGCCATCCACTCATGGCGTGTAACCCACCCAGGGATTGGATCGTGCTTGTCCCTGGCTTTTGCATCAAATGAAAAGCATTCATCACTACTGCCTGAATGGCTACACTTTCTAAATCTTCGCTATCCACTGACCGCACAAGCCCGAAAGTGGCATCTGGCATGAAAACAGGAAATATCAATTCATCGATTTTTAATGAAAGGGATCTTGTGTATGGGTAATTCATATGATGATTATGCCTGAAGAGAAGTCAGGTGGCAAGTGATTCACAATTAATCAGAAGAAATTATTGATTCTCAAATTTCCAGGATTGAGATTTTTCTCGCAGTTTTTCAATCTGTTTCCAATAATCGTCGATTGATTTCTTGCCGAAAGGTGTCAGTTTCACCGTAGTGTTTGGACGTTTTTTGACTATCTTTTTATCAATTTCAATCAATTTTGCATCTTCAAGCTTAATTAAGTGGCCAGATAAATTTCCTTGTGTTAACCCGGTTAAGTTTTGCAGAAAGGTAAAATCAGCAGAAATACAGGATGAAAGGGCAGTTAATATGGCTAAGCGAGCTGGTTATTGTAATGCCAACGAGCAGATATCCCCAGACACCATATTGATTATCAAACAAGGATTCATAGGGTAATAAACCGATGGTTGGTGTAATAGCGAGGAGTATGAACAAAATTGAAAAAATGAGATATACCATTTGTCCTCATCCTAATGTTGTTATACCGTTGATAATCATGGTGAACCCAACTATTACCAGTAGCACAACAATTCCCCAACTGATTATTTTCTGAATGGATGGTTTTAGATATCCTACTGTTCCTAAAAGCACTATCCAGAGCATTGTCATGGGGATCATAGTGGCATAAAATCCCAAAGCGAAGGATATTCCATGCCAGGGAGAAATCTGCCAACCGGTAAGGATAGTTGGTACACCAATGGTTGCCCAAAAGATATAAACATTTGGGTTTAGCAGATTCATGGTCACACCTTTGATAAAGGAAGCTTGTGGAAGATTGAGAGGAGCGCTATCTATGGATATATCAACTTTTTTTCTTGAGGTCTTGTAGGCATCCCAGGCTAAATAGAGAATAAAAACACCACCAATAATCCTCAAAACATTTGTAAACCAAGCGGGCAACTGTGATAACAAAAAAAACAATGAGATCATCACCGGCCCATCGGATGCAAGCGGAACCAGCGCTAAAGGCAAGGTCCGTTTCCATCCTGCACGGATAATTTGGGATAAAAGAAATGCCTGCATGGGTCCGGGAAGGAAGGCAGCATATAAACCAAAAACAATACCCTGTGTTAGAAAATACATGGTTTACTCCCAGGGTATGAATTGAAATGAATGTATGGCATCGATGTTAACTTCTATTCATTATTTGATTTGGAAATACTATTCATTCAAACTGGAAAAAGGATTTCTTACTCCAATTTATATTCTAATTCAATTTCATCATGAATAGGTATTCCAAAATAACCAGCTTTGGAAATTTCAGGTTTTTTCTCTCTTGCTCGATCAGCAGCGCCTATATTAATTTTCTTCATTTTGAAACCACGTTTTTGATAGAAACGAAGTGAATAAATATTGTCATTGGTGGTCACTAAATATAGTCGTGAGCAACCAACGTTAATGGCATGTTTTTTAACAGCTTCAATCAATGCAGATCCAATCCCTAACCCTTCCCGTAAGGAATCTAAAGTTATGATTTCACAATCTGTCCCTTCAAACCGATAGGTAATCAGTCCAATGGGTTCCTGTGTGTTGTTATCGATTGCAATAAATCCAGGCAGATCAGCAGGATGGAATACCTGATCGTGAGAGATAACAACTTCAGCACCCCACTGAAAAATTAACCACCTATGAATCCAATCCCGATCCTCTTTTTGTACGTTTCTAATTGTATACAATTCCATTCTATTACATCTTTCAATAACGATTGAAGCTGACAAATACCATTGCTTGGACTATACTTTTATTGTACAAACCTATTTAGAAAAATCAATCAGCTTTTATGATTTGCTTAAATTTAACAATAAAAGCAAAAAGGTGTGAAAATGATCGAAATATCAATGGAAAATTTTGAAGATCAAGTTATCCAGTCAAAAATCCCAGTGATTATGGAGTTTGGTGCAGTTTGGTGTGCGCCCTGCAAAAGGTTAGAACCAGAATTGGAAAAATTGCAGAATCAGTGGAAAGATAAATTTGTTTTGGCGCATGTAAATGTTGACCAGGATCCAGATCTTGCTATGCAATTTTCGGTTATGAGTGTCCCTACCACCGTTCTGATTAAAGATGGTCAAGAAGTAGAACGGTTTATTGGGTTTAAACCGATTGGAAAAATGATCGATTTATTTGAAGATTACATAGATTGAGAGAAAGGAAAACAATGGCAGATAAAATGCAAAAGCCATATGGGCTTTGGGACAGTCCCATCACAGCTTTAAGTGTTTCACAAGGAATTCGTTTAAATGACGTACAGTGGGATCGGCAAGGAGGATCTCTTGTTTGGTTGGAAGGACGCTCTGGCGTAGGCATGTTGGTTGCTAAACCACTTGATGATGCGGGATTTGATTTGAATGGCGAAATAAGCTGCCGTGGGGGTGTTGGATATGGCGGTGGTGAATTCACTATTAGCGGTCAACAGGTCGTTTTTGCAGGGAAAGATGGAAGATTATACCGACGAACCCTGAATCCGGAAAAACCAATCGCAATTACTCCTTCCTATGGTTCTGTTGCTTCCCCGAAAATCTCTCCAGATGGAGAGCATGTCTTGTTTGTGTATTCAGATGGTGAAAATGACTTAATAGGTGTGGTCGATTCTCATGGCAAGAAATGGCCACAAAAAATGATAGAAGGCGCAGATTTTTATAATCAACCGACCTGGCATCCCATGGGTGAATGGATTGCATGGGTTGAGTGGGACCATCCCAATATGCCCTGGGATGGAACCCGATTGATGATTGGCAAGATTGAAAAATCCGGTTTGCCATCCGTCTATGACATTAAACTCATTGCAGGAGATGAATCAACCGTCATTTTCCAACCTGAATTTTCTCCCGATGGAAAGTGGTTGAGTTACCTGACCAGTGCAGGAGAGTGGGATAAACTGGTACTTGTTGATTTAGCGACAATGGAAAAGCGGGTAGTCTATGAACCACAGGGGTTACATTTATTAGAACCTGCCTGGGTGCAAGGGGAAAGGACGTACGGTTGGTCAAACGATAGTCGCTTCATTTATCAGATTCAAAATGAGGTTGGTTTTAACAGTTTGTATAAGTTGAATATCCAATCTGGCGTGTCAGAAAAATTAGATACAAGTCCCTATACCGCTTTAGAACAAATTGCAGTTTCCTCTGATGACAAAATTGCTTTGATTGCTGCCAGTTCTTTGATTTCATCGCGGGTAATTCTTGGTGATGGAAGAAATTGGCAGGTCGTTGCCCGTAGTACAGCCGAGAATATCTCTGAGGATTTCTTATCTCAACCCAACCCGATTTCCTGGCAAGCGGAAGATGGTACTGAAATACATGGTCTGTATTATCCACCCAAGAATACAAAATTTGAGTCGGATGGAAAACCACCAGCCATTATTTATATCCATGGGGGTCCGACCTCACAGGTCACAGCCGGTTACAATGCAGCAACTGCATTTTTCACTTCGCGTGGATATGGATGGTTGGATGTAAATTATCGTGGAAGTACCGGATACGGACATACCTATAAAAATATGCTTAGGGGTCGTTGGGGGGATCTCGATGTGGAAGATGCCGTAGGCGGTGCGAAAGCATTGATTGAAAAAGGTTTGGTACATGAAAAGCAGTTGGTGATTTTGGGTGGCAGTGCCGGTGGATACACCGTACTCAATAGCTTAATCCGCTATCCTGGGGTGTTTAAGGCAGGAGTTTGTAATTATGGTGTGTCGAATTTGTTTATGCTCGATTTGGATACCCATAAATTTGAAGCTTACTACAATAGTTCCTTGATCGGCAAATTACCGGAAGCAGCTGAGAAATATCATGCCTGGTCACCTATTTACCATGCAGATAAAATTCAGGATGCGTTGGCGGTTTTCCAGGGAGCGGAAGATAAAGTTGTTCTTCCCAATCAATCTGAACTCATCGTTGATAAACTGCGCCATAAAGGAATTCCATATATCTATACCTTGTATGAAGGAGAAGGACATGGGTTCCGGAAAAATGAAACATTACTGGATTACTATCAGAAAGTGGAACGCTTCCTGATTGAAAATGTATTTTTTGCACCATAAAAACAAAGTGAACGAAACTAAAACGGCTTGGATAACCCGAGCCGTTTTAGTTTGTAGAAGTGAACTTCTCGGCCACAAGCTGTGCGACTTCTCTTTCCAGTTGCAGTAGCGCGTGCATTGTGGTTGGAATTATGTCGGCAAGATTTACCAGCTTTTTATCCGTTTCATGACGGAGTTTCATTTCAACCCCCCCTTGATTTAAGCTTTTTTCGGCGACGGTGATGCGAATAGGAATTCCCAGTAGATCTGCATCATTAAACTTTACCCCTGGGCTTTCCATTCGGTCATCAAATAGTACTTCGATACGAGCTCTTATCAAATCCTGATAGATTTTCTCTGCGATTAACGTCGGTTGATCTGAATTTTTGGATGGTAAAACGATCAAATGCACCTGGAAAGGTGTTATATAGTAAGGAAAGATCAACCCATATTGATCATTGTTAGATTCTGCGATAGCACCAAAGATTTTTTCTATATCCATCCAGGCATAGGCAAATTGAACCGTTTTTTGTTGTCCCGTTTCATCCTGAATGAAGCAATCTGATAGAGGTGAGAATAGAGAATCGGGTTTGGTTATTTGTCCAATCAAATAACCTTTCTTCGATGCGAGTGGTTGACGACATTCAGGGCACAAATCACCTGTTTTGGCGACCGTAATATCTGCGATGATATTTGCTTTGTAATCACGCTCATAATTTACGTTCTTTAGGTGATAATTCTCTTTATTCGCACCAGCGACTAAGTTTCTCGAATGTTGAATCAACTCATCGATGACTACCAAGCCTTTATCTAAACCAATCGGGGATGCAAAACCGGGAATAGCCCCAATGAAGGTAATTTCTTCTTCGGTGGATGGTCGCATGGTGTGTGCCTGAATTGCTCTTGCCAATTTGTTTTCATCCAAATCCATATCCCCCCGGACGATAGCAATCACAACCCTTTCGACAATTTCATTTCCTTCCGGAATGGTTGCGGTTAAAAAGACCGCTTTTGCTGTACGGGCAGTGGAAATATGTAGAAAATCAGAAAGATTTTCGATTGTTTTGGATTCTGGTGTGAGAACCTCCTCAAGGGGAAGCAGTTCTTCCTGATTTGGTTCGCCTTTTTTTACAGATGTATTTTTTTGATTTTTCTGGTAGCCACAGGAGGAACAATACAAAATGTTCTGGTTTCCATTTGGATGCAGGTAATAAAAATCTGAGCTTGATGGATCTGAGGCTTTGATAACTTCATATGGGCATTTCCATTTTAACAACAATCGATGAAAAACTTCGGTGAATTTTTGAAAATTCTGATTTTCGTTGAAAGGTTGCTTGTCAAGCAGGAAGCATTCCAGGCGTTTCGCAACTTTAGAAGCTAATAAAGAGTTTTGTGAATGGTTGCCAGGAATGATCTTATCCTGAAATTGGTAGAGTAGACGTGGCAACTGCCGATGTGAACGGATTGTGTGCTGAACGAGATCCAGCAGGTATTTGGTTGCCGTCTGCGTTAATGACCAATTGCGGTGCAAAGGAGTTGAGACATTAAAAGAAGGGAATTCGTAAGGTGAAATTAAGGATGGGGTAAATTTTCGTTCCTCTGGTACAAAGATTGGAAGATCGATTTCCTGACCATTCAGGTGATTCAGATCCAGGCGAATGCTTGCTTGCATTTTTTGTAAGCAACGTGTAGCGAGTGGTAATATACCAAAAATTCCCGTTTCAACCTGGCAGATAAAACCAGCACGCTCTAACAATTGCATGCCGATGGGGGTTTGAATACCAGGTGTTGGACGATGTGTTTGGATAAATAATTGGGAAAAACGCATGATTATTCTTCAAGTTTCAGATAAATTCGTTTGTTTATTTTCCCCTTGGATTTATAATCCACGATCCTGGCTCTTCCGATCTCATCGGTAGAGTGAACATGGGTGCCACCATCTGCCTGTAAATCCAATCCAACAATCTCAATCGTTCGAATTTCATTGATCCCTGGCGGTAAAAGGTTGATTTTAGTTCTGATTAAGTCCGGAATTTGAAATGCGACTTCACGAGGGAGGATTTGCACTTTAACCGGATGATCTTTTTCGATTTCTTCGTTAACAGTGTTTTCAATTACCTTTACCAGATCTTTGGTCATGGTTTCGAACTCAAAATCCATCCTGCCTTCCAATGGATCCATGTTCCCTCCGGTCACGAGTGCACCATAATCTCGGAATACCACCCCACAAAGAACGTGCATAGCAGAATGAGTGCGCATCAATTGGTAACGTCGCTCCCAGTTGAGCTTTGCAGTTATTGGTGTGCCAGGTTGCGGGAGAGTTGCATCCTGGTCAATGAAGTGCCAGACTTCATCTCCAGTTTTCTTCATTCCTATCACTTCAATTGATTTATTGTCGAAAGTGAGTGTTCCCAGATCATTTGGTTGACCACCACCGCCAGGATAAAAGGCGGTCTGATCAAGACAAATGGCGTGTTTTTCAGCATCGAATTCTTGCACGATAGCTGTAAATTCTTTCAGGTAACTATCTTTTTGATAGAGTAATTCAGTCATGATTCATCCTTGTTTGAGTAGATTGATGTTGATTCTTATGCGAATTGACTTGTTAGCAATGATAATGAATTAATACCCTGCTTTGTTGGTTAGCCCCTGGATAATTTGCACCCCAGCACTTGCCCCTAAGCGGGTCGCACCAGCTTCTATCATGTTCTCAGCATCCTCGAGATTACGAATACCACCAGCTGCTTTAACACCCATTTCCGGTCCAACGACTTTTCGCATCAATGAGACATCTTCAAGAGTCGCCCCAGCCGTTGAAAAACCGGTGGAGGTTTTTACATAATCTGCACCCGCTTGTTTGGCTAAAAGGCAAGCGATTACCTTTTCCTCTTCGTTTAGTAAGCAGGTCTCGATGATTACTTTGAGAATAGCACCACCATTATGGGTAGCTTTAGCAATTTCAGAGATATCTTTTGAAACCAGCGTGTAATCACCATATTTGAGTGCTCCGATATTGATCACCATGTCAATCTCGGTGGCACCGTTTTGAATGGCATCCATGGTTTCAAAAACCTTAGTTGCGGTCGTATTCGCCCCAAGTGGAAAACCGATCACGGTACAAACTTTCACTCCACTATTTCGTAGCAATTCAGCACATAGACGCACATGTGTTGGATTGACACACACAGAAGCAAATTGGTATTCTTTTGCTTCCATACATAACTGAATAATTTGGTCACTGGTTGCATTTTGTTTGAGTAAGGTGTGATCAATATAACTGGCTAAACTAGGTTTACCAGTGTGGGTTTTTGACTGGACTTTTTTTCCTGCTCCGGCTGAGAGAACATTGCCATTTTCATCGAATCGGGTAGAGACAACCATTCCTTCGGAGATATCTGTTTTTATCTGATCATCAATTGGAGATTTCATCACTATTCCTTCCCAAGAATTTTTGGATTAAATTTTATTTTAGCACATCAGCCTTTGGTATTAATATACTCCATCCTCCGATTAAAAAAATAGAGGACTGGGGAAGTCCTCTATTAAGAAAAAATCAAATCAGGTGTTCTATTTTTTTAACAACAAGTCATTTGTGAAGGCTTTGCTCACATCGATAGGTTGCATTGTCTCATATTCAACTAACAGATCAACTAAAGCCTGCCATTGATCAACTTCGTGCCAGCCAATGGTGTATTCATCTGTGATTGAGGATCTTAAATCTTTTAGTTCTGAATCCAGCATAAAGCGCATGTGATCACGATCTGTTTCTGGACCGGCATATTTTAGAACATACTCAACTGCTTCTTCCGGATTCTTTTCTGCGTATAAAATACCTTCAATCGATGCATCCAGAAATCGCTGCAATACATCTGATTGGGTTGCAAGGGTTTCTTCACTGGTGACATAGGTTAAACCGATTGCTGGAATACCATAGTCAACAGCATCCCACAAGTCAATTTCATAACCCCATTGTTGCATCATGTAAGGTTCATTGGATTTATAGACTGGATAAACATCGACCACACCTTCAGTCAGGATGCGGGGGTCAAAACCAACGTTCACCAACTCGATTTTTGAAAGATCAGCACCAGCAGCCTGGATGAGAGCATATAATTCAGGGGGTGGGGTGCCTTTGTATCCAACCAGATGATTTTCCCAATCTTTGGGAGACGAAAATCCACTACTGGATAAAGCAGCAAATGCCTGTTGACCGGTTTGACCGATCACGCCAAAGGAAACCAGGGGGAGTCCAGGATCGGAACGACGCTTGAGCAAAACGGAAGCATCCTGCGTGGTAACCTGAACTTTTCCTTGTGAAACCAGTTGCAGGTGTTGCCCTGAACCAGGTGAATGCTCAATTGTCACTGCTAAATTTCTTTCAGCAAAAAAACCTTTTTCCTGGGCAACATAGACCCCAACAAAAGGTAAATTTGCCTGTGGTTTATAGCCTGCCATAAAAGTCATTTGATCAAACACTTCTGGGGTAGCAGTCGTTGATGGTTGAGATTGAGAGCAGGATGTTAGAAAAATGAAAATTGCGATTAAAAAATAATTGGTTATTCGTTTACCCATTTAGACACTCCTGATTTGTTATGAATTATTCTGGACGGGTTGCCAGAATACAGTTCTGGACTCGAGCCAGGTAATGACTCGATAAATGATCATACCTGCTGCAGCCAGTATAAAAATGGCTGCGAATAGGAACGGTAAATTCAAATTGGTGTAAGCCAACCACATAGTACGACCTAATCCTCCCGAAGCGCCAGTCCATTCTGCCACGATCGCTCCGATCAAAGAAAGGGGTCCTGTTATTCGTAATGCAGTGAAAAGATAGGGAATAGAGGAAGGTGTTCGCAAAAAGCGGAAAATTTCCCAGCGTGAGGCATTCCATGACCGAAATAGATCCATCAGCGCCGGATCGACGCGCTGCATACCACTTAAAACATTGATCAAAACCGGAAAGAAACTCATCAAGGCTGTGATAATAATTTTTGGTAATACACCGAATCCTAACCACAATGTTAGGAGTGGGGCGATCGCCACCATTGGTGTGGACTTGATTAAGATTGCAAGTGTCATCACCCCATCTTCAATCCCGGGCAATAGCGTCAGGATGGAAGCCAAGAGGATACCAGCCAGAACACCAATAGCCAAACCAATTAATGCTTCGCTTAATGTGAGAAATGTTGCCTGCGCGAAAGTTTGTGGGTGCTCAAATAAAGTTTGAAATACTTTTGAAGGGGATGGTAATAGATACACAGGTGTATCGTTTATAAAAACAGCAGCTTCCCAGCCGATAAAGAAAACCAATATGATGGCGATCGTAATCATGTAAGACTTCCGAGAATTGTTATGGTTCATGACTTTCAATTCCAATTTGATTCCTGGTGCAGGATATTACGTAATTCGATTAATAAGGTTTGAAAATCAGGGTCATTTTCCTGGCGGGGGTGGGGGATTTGGTTCGGAATATCGGCTATAAT
>WOYI010344260.1_pt1 | contig 13021 bp, 15 predicted proteins | sample 6423411 | NCBI WGS metagenome assembly WOYI01 (sample SAMN13441803, study PRJNA592873) | oil field metagenome | biome: oil field; feature: oil-well bore; material: oil-contaminated soil; isolation source: oil-contaminated soil from oil-well borehole | place: Germany: Wietze | collected 2016-10-18 ... | reverse complement strand
GCGCTCGCAGAAATTAAAGTATCACATCCAAACATCGGGCCGCACCCTGCACGCCCAGGAAATGGCCTTCAACGACATCCGCACTACCCTCCAAGCGTTGATCGCCATCTACGACAACTGCAACTCGCTGCACACCAACGCCTATGACGAGGCGATCACCACGCCGACCGAAGAGTCGGTGCGCCGGGCGATGGCGATCCAGATGATCATCACCAAGGAGTTCGGCCTGGCCAAGAACGAGAACCCGCTGCAGGGGACCTTCATCATCGAGGAGTTGACCGACCTGGTCGAGCAGGCCGTCCTCGCCGAGTTCGACCGCATCAACGAGCGCGGCGGCGTCCTCGGTGCCATGGAAACCCAGTATCAGCGCACCAGGATCCAGGAGGAGTCGCTCCTCTACGAGCACCAGAAGCATACCGGCGAGCTGCCGATCGTCGGCGTCAACACCTACCTCAACCCCAAGGCCGATGCCGAAGGTTACCGGATACCCGACACCCTGGCGCGTGCCACGACCGAGGAGAAAGATCAGCGGCTCGCCGACCTGCGCGCCTTCCAGCAGCGCCACCGGCAGGCGGCGCCCGCCGCCCTGAAGCGCCTGCAGCAGGCGGCAGCACAGGGAGAGAACGTCTTCGCCGCGCTGATGGAGACGGTCGAGGTTGCTTCCCTCGGTCAGATCAGCCAGGCGCTCTACGCCGTCGGCGGCCAGTACCGGCGCAATATGTAGGGGAAGAAAGGAGCTGCAGACGATGGATATCTTCGACGTGATTCAGGGCCGGCGCAGTATCCGCAGGTACCGGGAGACGCCGGTGGAGGCGGAGAAGCTCGAACAGGTGCTGGAGGCGGCCCGTCTCGCCCCCTCCTGGAAGAACCTGCAGTGCTGGCGTTTTCTGGTGATCGACGACCCGCGGCGCCGCGCCGCTCTGCTGCAGGCCTTCCCGGAGGAGAATCCCGGCTACCGGGCGATCGCCACGGCGCCGCTGTCGATCGTGGTCTGTGCCGACCCGGCCGAGTCGGGGGTCGAAAACGGCATCGCCTACTATATCGCCGATGCTGCCATCGCCTTCGAGCACCTCTGCCTCGCCGCCCATGCCCTCGGCCTCGGCAGCTGCTGGATGGGGTGGTTCGACGAAGGGGCGATCCGCGCCGCCCTCGCGATTCCGGAGACGATCCGCGTGATCGGCATCACCCCCCTTGGCTACCCGGACCAGGAGCCGCGCCCGCGCCCGCGCAAGGCGCTCGCCGAGATCGTCTTTCACAACCAGTGGGGATCGACCTGACCGGGTGAGGAGGGTGCGGGGAGGAACGGGCTGGCTCTAACGGGTACGGGTCGCGAGGTAAATCCCGGCGGCAATCAGTCCGATCCCCACCGCATGGTACGGGAAGAAGGTCTCGCCGAGGAAGAGGATCGCCATCAGGCTGCCGAAGAGGGGGAGGAGGTGGATGAAGAGGCCGGCGCGGTTGGCACCGATCTGCTCGACGCCGCGGTTGTAGCAGAGATAGGAGACGATCGAGGGGAAGACGGCGACGTAGCCGATGACCAGGACGGCGCTGGCCTGCAGCTGCAGCGGCCGCACGCAAAAGGTTTCCCAGAGGTAGAAGGGGAGAATCATGACGGCGCCGAGCCAGAAGGTGACGGCAATGAAGGAGAGGGGGTGGACCGGCGGCCGCTTGCGCAGCAGCGTCGAATAGCCGGCGTAGCAGACCACCGCGGCGGCCACCAGCAGGTCGCCGCGATTGAACCGCAGCGCCGCGAGAAGCGCCGGGTCACCATGGGCGATAAGGGTAATCGCGCCACCGAGGGAGACGAGGATGCCCAGGACCTGCAACGGACTGACCCGCTCGCCGAAGAGCAGGAAGGAGAGGGCAACGATCAGCACCGGCATCAGCGACTGCATCAGCAGGGCATTGATCGCCTGGGTGTACTGCAAGCCGCTGTAGACCAGGGTATTGAAGGCCGCGATCCCCAGCGCCGCGAGGAGCAGCACCATCCGCCAGTGGCGGCGCAGCATCGGCCCGTCCCGGCGCAGGAACTTCAGCGCCGGCCCGCTGACCAGCAGGGCGGCGCCGAGCCAGCGCCAGAAGGCCAGGGCAATGGGGGGAATATCACTGTGAAAGGCCCGGCCGAGAATGAAATTGCCGGCCCAGAAGAGGACGGCAAGGATCAGCAGGCTGTAAGGGTGGTTCTCCAACCGCAATGTTTTCATGACAAGGCGTATCAGGGGCAAATCGACCGGCGGGACCCGGCCTCAGTACGAAGCAGCTATGCGCGCCATAATGTCCAGGGCTGGTCGTTCCGGTCAGTACTGCGGGTAAACTTGGCCTGGCAGCTCAGGCATTGGTAATCCTGCTCTTCGAATCCGCGCGGGCTCTTGCCGCCGAAAACCCGGCAGGCATCCACCTTGACCAGATAGTCATGGGGTTTGCCGTTGCGCGATTTCTTGCTCTGCCCTTCACATAATTCGCAAATCTTCATCGTCGCCTCATCTGCCCCTGATCTTCAAAACGCCGGCCCCAAATCATATCGATCGCCAAGCGCACGGCAGGTTAGCGACAGCGCATCGTCTTTTTACCGTCCTCGAAAAGAACCTCGATTTTCTGCGAGCCGACCACGCGCTGCACCAGCCCGAGCCCGAACAGGGGGTGATCGATCAGGGTCTTGACCCGGTAGGCGCCGTTCATGGAATAGGCCGAAGCGGCCGCGCTATTCATGCCTGGACGCAGGCCTTCCCACTCTTTGCGCTCGGCCTCCCGGTGATTGAGCGCCTGGCGGGCGGCGAGAGATTTTACCACGGTTGGCGGCCGGTATTTGTGCTGACGGCCGCAGACCGTACATTCCACCTTGGCCGGCTCCGTTTCAACCATGACCAGGATAAGGTGACCGGTATTCTTGCGGCACTTGGTGCAGCGGCCTTCGATCGGGTCGCCGGCGGACGGGGGGGTGACTTGCATGACGGGACTCCCTTTCCTGGGAATGGCCAAGGGATGGCTGGTAAGTACCAGGGAGATCGCTGGCAGCTACGGGTCAGACCTGGCGATGGATGAAACTGGTAACCCGGCACGACCGTCGGATCACTTCAGGCCACAGCAGGTATCTCCGTATGGCATGAAGGGATGAGGGAGCAGGAGTGGGGGGATCCGGGATGGGCGTACGTGTATTTCAGGATACACCCTTCCCTGCGGAAAAGATACCGATAGCACCGGGAAAATTCAACGACGGCAGGGCCGGATCCCGATTTGACGCACGGATAACCGATTGCACGGTAAGCCGGGACGACATTGCCAAGCCCACCGCGATACCTTGACACCCCCCTGGCCGTCGTTAAACTTGGCGAATGAGGGAGATACTTCCCTGGCGACCGACAACAGGTTACACCTCAATCCCTTTTCAGGGGAGGAACCCCATGAAACGTTTCCTCGTCATCTTTTCCATCGTCGCACTCCTCGTATCCGCCTGCGCTCCCAACACCGGTCCCAAAGAGGGTGCCGGCACACTGCTCGGTGCCGGCACCGGGGCCCTGCTCGGCGCCCAGGTCGGGCAAGGCGAGGGTCGGATGGTGGCCGTGGCTATCGGGACTCTCGCCGGCGCCCTGATGGGACAGGAGATCGGCCGCTCCCTCGATCGTGCCGACCAGCTGGCCATGCAGCAGAATGCCCAGTATGCCCTCGAGTACACCCCGACCCGGACGACCACCTCCTGGCGCAACCCCGACAGCGGCAACGCCGGGTCCATCACCCCGGTGGAGACCTATCAGAATCCACAGGGGCAGTACTGCCGGGAGTACCAGCAAACCATCTATGTCGGCGGCGAGAAACAAGAGGCCTACGGCACCGCCTGTCGCCAACCCGACGGCAGCTGGAAAATCATCCGCTGAACCGGGGTTTCCCCCCCGGACCGACCCAATGCCTGCTGTGTCAATAAGCGCCGCTCCCTGCTCCCGAGGGCCGCAGCGGTACCGGCAGCCCCAACCGTCCGCCGCCCGCCAGGGCCGCAGGGTGCGACCATGGCCCCAACCCTCGTTCCCATCCTTCAGGCCCTGGCCTGTATCTTTCTCGGCGCCCTGGCCGGCGGTCGCCTCGCCGCCCTCTGCCATGTGCCGCGGGTCACCGGTTATCTCTTCGTCGGCCTTCTCCTCGGCCCCTCCTTCACCCGCCTCGCCGGGCTCCCCCCGCTGATCAGCCAGGAGGCGCTCCTCGAGCTGCGTCCCCTGGCCGATATCGGCCTCGCCCTGATCCTGATGAACATCGGCGGCCTCTTCCAGCTGGAACAGCTGCGCCGCTGGCGTCACCGGATCCTGGTCTTCTCGGCCAGCGAAATTCTTCTCACCTTCTTCCTCGTCGCCGCTTCGACCCTGGTCACCAACCAGTTCTATTTACAGCGGACCCTGCCGGGCCTCGACCTCTGGACGACCTCGCTGACCTTTGCCCTGCTGCTCGGCATTATCGCCGTCGCCACGGCACCGGCAGCCACCCTGATGGTGATTCGTGAATACGAAGCCGACGGTCCGGTCACCGGAACGGTGCTGACCCTGGTCGGCTTCAACAACCTCGTCTCGGTGCTCGGTTTTGCCCTGCTCACCCACCTGCTGATCCGTCCCGAGGAAGCGCTCTCCATCCTCGCGGCACGGATGATCGGACCGATCGTCATCGGCAGCCTGCTCGGCTTCCTCCTGTCAATCTGGGCCCAGCGCCTGGAACTGGCCAGTGAACACCGGGTGCTCCTCCTCGGCGGGGTCATCGCCAGCTCCGCCCTCTGCCGGCAGCTCGGCATCGACCCGCTGCTGGCCAGCCTCACTCTCGGCATCACCCTCGCCAACAGTTCGCCGCGCTGGCATCAACTCATCGACGCACTGCGCCAGGTCGACTATCTCCTCTACATCGCCTTTTTCGTCCTGGCCGGTGCCAATCTTCACATCGAAAGCCTGACCCACATCGGCCTGCTCGGTATTGTCTACGTCCTCGCCCGCACTCTCGGCAAGTGGCTCGGCGCGGTCATCGGCGCCCGGCTCGGCGCCTTCGGGCGCCGCGAACAGAACTACGTCGGGCTGACACTGCTGGCCCAGGCCGGGGTGGCGATCGGCCTTGCCAGCTCCCTGGTGCAGGCCTGGCCGCTCGGCGGCCGCCTGATTGAGACCATCGTTCTCGGCTCGGTAGTCATCTTCGAACTGATCGGCCCGCTGGCGGTACGCCATGGCCTGGTCCGGGCCGGCGAGGTACCCATTCTCTCCCTGCTGCAAAAACGGGCCCCTCAGGGGACGCTGGAAGGACTGCATTCGGTCGCCCAGCACTTCCGCTCCTCCCTCGGTCTGCCGGCCGGGCACCAGCTGCGTGACCCCGGGGATATCCTGGTGCGACATATCATGCGCCAGAACGTCGAGACGGTCAGCAACGCAACGCCCTTCAACGAGCTGTTGCGCTTTATCGCCCACAGCCGCTACGACCGTTTTCCGGTGGTCGACGCCGAGGGACGCTTCCTCGGCATGATCAACTACACCGAGATTCGCAACCTGCTCTTCGAACCGGCGCTGGTCCCGCTGGTGGTGGCCGGCGACCTGCTCGCTCCCAACCCCCGGTCGATCCCTCCTGACGCACCGCTGCGAATCGCTCTCGAAACCCTGCAGCAGCATCGCGACCTCAGCTACTTCCCGGTTATTGACCCGGCGGAACCGCAGCGTCTCCTCGGCATCCTCAGCCAGAATGATCTCCTCGCCGCCTTCCGCCGCTTCGGCAGCGGCGCCTGAACAACAGGAAGGGGCGGCCAGCTGGCCGCCCCTTCCTGTTGCGTCAATGGGATCATCCTGCCGCTTTAACCGGCAGGCCATTGGGCCAGCCGCTCCCTGGCCTTGCCCGCCTCTTCGCTCTTGGGATAGCTGTCGATCACCTTCTGCAAAATGACGCGTGCGTTCTTGATATCGCCCAAGGCATGAAAAGCGAGCCCCTGCTTGAGCAGGGCGGCCGGAGCCTTGGCATGGCCGGGATATTTCTGGATCACATCCTGAAATTGCAGGATGGCGTTTTCGTATTTTTTCTCGCCATAGAAGGCCTCGCCAATCCAGTATTGGGCGTTGACGGCGAGCTCATGCTGGGGGTAACGCTGGAGAAAGGTTCGCAGGACCTCCATTCCCCGGGCGAATTCACCCTTCTTCTGGATCAGCTGCAGACCTTCCTCGTAGAGGTCCTCCGGCGCCGCGACCGGCGGGACCACTACGGGCGGCGGCGCGCTGGCGAGCTTGCCAACACGTTCTTCCAGGGCCGCCACCTTCAAACCGAGGTCGTCGCGCAGCAGCGTCATCTCTTCGCGCAGGGCCTGGTCCTGGTGGCTGAGCTCTTCCAGCCGCCCGTTGCTCCTCTGGAGCTCGACGCGCAGGGCATCAAGAGCAACTTGCAGGTCGGCCTGCTGCCGGGCCATATTCCCAAGGCGACCTTCGAGGCCCTGGTCCTGCTGGCGCGCGGCGACCGCCCGCTCCAGGTCGGCGAGGCGCCGCTTCATCTCTTCCAGGTCACGCTCGGCACGTTGCTGCTGGGGGGTGGCAACGCAACCGCCCAGCAGAAAAACCAGCACTCCTGCCCAAACCAGCTGACGTCCCTTCATGGTTCGATTCTCCAAAAAGACGGGGGCCGCGCACCGCGCGGCCCCCGTCAGTGGCTGACTTGTTAGCGGACGACCTTGAACTCGGCCCGCCGGTTCTTGGCCCAGGCTTCCTCGCCATGCCCCGGATCAAGCGGCATCTCCTCCCCATAGGAGATGGTCGAGAGCCGCTCCTTGGCGACACCGAGGGAGACCAGGTAGTTCATCGCCGTAAGCGCGCGCCGCTCACCGAGGGCAAGGTTGTATTCGTCGGAGCCGCGCTCGTCGCAGTAACCTTCGATCCGCACCTGCAGCGTCGGATTGGCCTGGAGGTAAGCGGCATTGGCGGCCAGGGTGTCGGTCGCCTGGGGGGTCAGGGTGTACTGGTCGAAATCAAAAAAGATTCGCTCCAGGCCCGCCGCTACCACGGTCGGAGCCGCCATCTGCTCGGTGCCGGCAGCGGATTCGCTGATCGGCTGCTCACTGATGCCGCTGACATCCCGGGTCGGCATCTGGGTCGTCGCCGTCGCCGCTCCACTATCCGTGGCAGCAAGCTCGTCGGTGGCGGGTTTCTTGGCGCAACCGGCAGCCAGCAGCAGGACAACTGTCAGGGTCAGCAGCACATGGATCATGGTCAATCGTTTCATTTCTGCAACTCCTTCTAGAGATGACGGGGTTGAGGGACTCTAGCCTGCAGCGACGGTAAATAGTCGTCACAAAATATCAAATCAAGGTTGTGATTATACAGCAAAGGGCGTCAAACTCAACTATTTTGCATATTACCAGCGCGGCGACCAGGCCGGATGACTGCTCTCACCGCCGGCTGGGGAGATGCGTCGGGAACCGCTGCCGTCGGCACGCATGACGTAAATCGCCTTCTTTCCATCCTGGTCTGAGGAGTAGACCAGGAACCGGCCGTCCGCACTCCAGCGCGGATGTTCCTTGTTGCCGGCGCCAAAGGTCAGGCGGCGTTCGCCGCTGCCGTCCGGGGCAATCGTGTAGATATCGAAGACCCCTTTTTCAAGGCGACTGAAGGCGATCAGGTCCCCCTTGGGACTCCAGGCCGGAGTCGCATTGTATTTCCCTTCCCGGACCAGGCGGCGGACATTCCCGCCGTCAACATCGGCGACAAAGACCTGGGGATTCCCCTGCCGGTCGGAGACAAAGGCGAAGGAACGGCCGTCCGGGCTCCAGGAGGGGTCGACATCGATCCCCCAGCTCTGGGTGAGACGTTTTTCGATCTTGCCGCCAGTGTCGATCTGGTAGATCTCGGCGTTGCCGTCGCGGCTCATGGTCAGGGCGATCGCCTTGCCGTCGGAACGAAAGCGGGCCGCGGCGTTCAGTCCCTGCCGGGAGGAAATGCGGGCCTCCTGACCGGAATAGATCTCCTTGCGGTAGAGATCGGGGTTGCCACGGCGGTAGGAGGTAAAGATCACCTCCTTGCCGACGGGAGAGAAATCGGGATTGAGGACCAGCGACCGATGATCGGTGAGGCGCACCGCGTTGCCGCCGTCCACATCCATCAGGTAAAGCTCCTTGTGACCGGAACGATTGTCGATGTAGGCGATGCGCGTGTTGAAGGGTCCCTCCTTGCCGGTGAGGCTGGCGAGAATCTGATCGGCAAAGGCATGGGCCATGCGCCGGGCGTCCTTGACCCGGCCGACATAGCGGCGACCGGTCAGCAGGCGCCGGCCGACGACATCGAAGAGCCGTGCCTCGAGAACCAGCTCCTCACCCCGCACCGAATAGGCCCCCTTGACCACCGCCTCGGCCCCGAGCAGACGCCACTGGCCAAAATCGACATCGATGCTGACCAGGCCGAGCTTGCCGGCATCGTCGAGAAAGGCGGCCGGGTCGGTCAGGGCAAAGAGCCCCGACAGGTCAAGATCACCGGTCAGGGCGGCGTTGACCTCGGCGGCCACCTCCGGTCGCGGCTGATCGAGGGGAAGAAAAAGGGTCACCGCCAGCGGAATCGCCTGCTGCCCCGGGGCGCGGATTTCGATCTCGGCCCGGGCCGGAATGGCCGGGCCGGCGACCAGCAGCAGGATGAAAAGCCAGAAAATTCGGCGCATGCGTTACTCCAAAAGGTCTTTCAGGTTGAAGACAATCTCTTCGTCAATCCCCTGCCCGGGGGCAAAGGGGAGTTTTCTGTCGCGCAGTACCGCCCGTTTCACCGAGTCGTAAAAAGCCTGGTCGCCGGAAGGTTTCTTGACTTCATAGCCAAGCAGGTTCCCCGCGGCATCGTAACGCACCGCCACCCGGGTCTCCAGGTTGCGATTGGATACCTGGTATTTGGAAAGACTCCAGTTGGCCTTGAAAAAGGCTTGCAGCCAGGTGCGCTGGTCACTGCCGGCCTGGTCGCCGCGTCCTTCCGGCATGCCGACCGGGGCGGCAACCGGCGCGGGCTCCTGGCGGCTGTCCTTCGCGCTGAGTTGGGCCAATCTCTGCTTGAGCTCTTCGCGTTCCTGACGTCGCTTCATCTCCTCAATCCGCGCCTGGGTATCGCTATATTTGGCAACTGGAGCCGGGGTTGGTTTTGTCGGTTCAGGTTTGGCTTTGGCAGGTGCGGTTTTGAGTGGCGCAGCAACCTTCGATGTGGCCGGGGGGGCTGGAGGTGCCGGTTTTGGTTCCGGCCGGACCACCTTCTTCTCCGGAGCCGGCTTGACCGGCTCCGGCCGGGCGTCGGGGCGACCGGCCTGGGGACGGGCGACCGGCATGTTGAGGAGATCGACGAAATAGACCGGCGGCTTGGGCCGGCTGAAACGGGGCAGGATCAGCCCGGTAAAGAGCAGAAAAATCAGCAGATGGAGACCGAAGGAAACCAGGAACATCTGTCCCAGTTTCGGCTCGGAGCGCCCCGCCACTCCCTGTTTGAGCCTGCGGTTGCGATTCATGACCAGCGACCGTTCCCGCTCAATCCTGCGGCGGCTCGGAGACCATGCCGAGCTTTTCGACGCCAGCGCCGCGGATGGCCGCCATCACCTGGACCACCCGGCCGTAAGGAACCTCGCGATCCGCCTCGAGCAGGACCTGGCGCTGCGGGCTCCCGGCCAGGATCTGCTTCAGCACCGGGGTCAGCTTCCGGGGCGTGTCGACCCGCGAGTGGCCGACGCTGATGTTGCCGTTGCGGGCGACGGTCACCACCAATGGCTCGTTCCCGGCGCTCAGTCCCGGAGCATTCTCAACCTCGGGCAGATTGACATCGAGCCCCTGCTCCATCATCGGGGCGGTGACCATGAAGATGATCAGCAGCACCAGCATGACGTCGACAAAGGGGGTGACATTGATCTGGGAGAGGGTGCGGCGGCTGCCGTCCCGACGACCGACTTCCATCAGCCCCTCCGCGCCATGCGCTGGACGATATTGAGGAACTCCTGGCTGAAGTTGTCCATTTCACCGGTCAGGACATTCACCTTGTTGACGAAGTGGTTGTAACCCATGACCGCCGGGATGGCTGCGACCAGGCCAATGGCCGTCGCCACCAGCGCCTCGGAGATGCCCGGCGCCACCACCGCCAGCGAGGCGCTGCCGGTCTGGCCGATACCGTGAAAGGCGTCCATGATCCCCCAGACCGTGCCGAACAGGCCGATGAAGGGAGCGGTCGAGCCGGTGGTGGCAAGAAAGGTGAGGAATTTCTCAAGACGCTGGATTTCCTGGGTGGTGGCGCGGCGCAGGGCGCGGGAGACGTTTTCCGAGGTGCCGAGATCGGCGCTGAAGCTCCCCTCCTCCTCACCGTCGTGGCGGCGCTGGCCCTTGAGGAGTTCCTGGTAACCATCGCGGAAGAGGACCGTCAAGGGCGAGTGAGCATAGTCCTTGAGGCCATGGAAAATGGTATCGAAGCGCTTTTTGGCCCAGAAGAAGTCGAGAAACCGCTCCGAATCCCGGGTTGCGCGGTGAATGGTGCGAAATTTGAAGAAAATGATGGCCCAGGAGACCACCGAAAAGTAGACCAGAACCAGCAGGACCAGTTTGACGACCGGCCCGGCTCCAAGTACCAGTTCCAAGATGCTCCTCCATGCGGACGTGAGTTGTATCCGCGATTATCGGCCATCGCCCCCGGCAAGTCAACGCCGTTACCGGAAGCGGCCCCTTGCATGCCACTGGGAAAATATCGATCTCTGCGGGCTAAGGCTGGCCTGATGTCCCTGGAAAGTGATGGCCCAGTTGGTTGCGTACAAAGGCGGCGCTGGCCGACGCCGGGGAGCGTTTCAGCAGGGCGAGCAGCGATGAAAAATCATCGACATCCGCCCAGGGAGAAAGCTCCCGCCAGCTCAGGCCGGACTCGATGGCGCGGCGCCGGGTACAGACGAGAACCTCGGCGCTGCTCCAGGGAATGCCGGCAAAGAGCTGCGGCATCGTTCGTCGCCCGCCGATCAGCACGTAGCCACCGTCGGTTGCTGGTGCCGTCACGGCATCGACTTCAGCCAGGGCCGCGAAAGCCGACTCGACCAGGGACAAGGGGAGGTCAGGGCTGTCGGAACCGACCATAACGGCCGGGATGCCGGGCTGCTGCAGGGCAGAAAAGGCCAGCGCCAGACGCTGGCCCAAATCCCCTTCGCCCTGGGCAATGCGTGGCAGCTGCGGAAAGCGGTCCTGAAAGTAACGCTCATCGCCTGCGAACACCAAGGTTACCTCCCAGGGACCGGCTGCCAATCGGGAGATGGTCTCCTCCTGAGCCACCCGGTAGAAGGCCGCGGCCTCGTTCGCCGACAGCGGCGGCGAGAGCCGGGTTTTCACCTGGCCAGGTAGCGGTTCCTTGACAAAAATGCCGACCCGGCCACTGACGAATCCCGGCAAGGCCTCTCTCGCTGGCAATTTATCCACCATTTCCACAGCCTTATCCACAGGGGCTCAGCCTAGCGCGAGGGGCTTTCCACCAGGGCATAGGCCGAGTGATTGTGGATTGACTCGAAGTTTTCACATTCGATACGGAACCAGGTAATCGCCGGCACCGCAGTGAGCTTTTCAGTCACGGCCCGCACGATATCCTCGACGAACATCGGGTTGTCGTAAGCCTGTTCGGTCACCGCCTTTTCATCTTCCCGCTTGAGCAGGGCGTAGACCGGGGCGCTGGCGCACTCCTCGAGCCAGGTGACGAGCTCCTCGATCCAGACATGGCCGCGGTAGCGGACTTCGACACTGAGGAGGCTGCGCTGGTTATGGGCGCCCCGGGCACTGATGTCCCGGGAGCAGGGACAGAGCGACGTCACCGGGACGGTGACGCCGAGGACGAAGTCGGCCTCGGCACCGAGGGTGCCGACCATCCGGCACTGGTATTCCATCAGGCTGCGAGCCCCGGAGACCGGGGCCGTCTTTTCGATGAAGTAGGGGAAATCGAGCTCGAGGTGGGCCCGGCTCGCCTCGAGACGGCTCTTCATCTCCCGGAGAATGACATCCATGCTGTCGATGCTGATCTCGCCATGATAGAGATTGAGGATCTCGATGAACCGGCTCATGTGCGTCCCCTTGAAGTGATGGGGGAGGTCGACGTACATGTTGACCCGGGCCACGGTATGCTGCTGGACCCGGCTGCGGTCCGAGACCACGATCGGGTAGCGGATGTTCTTGACCCCGACCTTGTCGATGGGGATGTTGCGATGGTCCCGGGTCTGCTGCAAATCGGGCATGGACATGGATTTCACCTTTCCCCTGGCCCCCTCTTCCTTACTCGCCGACATAGTGAACCGGGTCGCTGACGCCAACCTCGGCAAATCCCTTGAGCCGCAACCGGCAGGAGTCGCAGCGCCCGCAGGCGAGCCCCGCAGGCGTCGGATCGTAGCAGGAGTGGGTCAGGGCGTAATCGATCCCCAGGTCGAGCCCCTTGCGAATGATCTCTGCCTTGGTCAGGGCGATAAGGGGGGTATGAATCCGGTAACTCCCCTCCCCCTCCACCCCGGCCCGGGTCGCCAGATTGGCCATCGCCTGGTAGGCGGCGATGTACTCGGGCCGACAGTCGGGATAGCCGGAATAGTCGAGGGCGTTGACACCGATAAAGATGTCGAAAGCACCGAGGACTTCGGCCCAGCTGAGGGCGAAGGAGAGGAAGATGGTATTGCGGGCCGGCACATAAGTAACCGGAATCTCCCCGGCGACGACGCCGTCCTTGGGAACGTCCAGCTCCGAGGTGAGGGCGCTGCCACCGACCTGGCGCAGATCAAAATCGACCACGAGGTGGGCGGCGGCGCCGATGCGGGGTGCGTAATCCCGTGCCTTCTGCAGTTCCACCGCATGCCGCTGGCCATAGGAAAAACTGAGGGCATAGGGGGTAAAACCTGCACTGCGGGCAAGCGCCATGCAGGTAGTGGAGTCGAGCCCGCCGCTGTAGAGGACAACTGCCTTCTTTGTCATAACTCCAGTTCCTCGCGGAATTATGAATTTCGAATTCTTAATTTTGAATTAAATTCAAAATTCAAAATTCAAAATTCAAAATTCAAAATTCAAAATTCAAAATTCAAA
>WOYI010335196.1_pt1 | contig 13022 bp, 11 predicted proteins | sample 6423411 | NCBI WGS metagenome assembly WOYI01 (sample SAMN13441803, study PRJNA592873) | oil field metagenome | biome: oil field; feature: oil-well bore; material: oil-contaminated soil; isolation source: oil-contaminated soil from oil-well borehole | place: Germany: Wietze | collected 2016-10-18 ... | reverse complement strand
CGTTTCGCCCAGCTTTCCCCAGCGATTGATGGCAACGAACAGCGGCCCTTCCGTTCGTTTGGACGTCACAATCCACGTATGAACGGCCTCGACTGGACACCAGCGAGACAGCGCAGGGATCTTGAACGTGCGCCCGTTGTTATCACGATCCGTTTTGCTTCGCGACAGAAATCCCGCCAGCCCTTCACCGGGCCGAAGATCGATGTGTTCGATACGTAACCGGGTCAGCTCGTCGGCGCGGAAACCTTGCCAGAAGCCCAGCAGCATCAGGGCGCGATCGCGCCGGTACCGCAGCGCGTGCACCGTGTCGCCGGTCTGCTCTGCGAAGATGATGGCGCTATCGAGCCAGTCAGCCGCTGTACCCAGTTCAGTCAACTGCAGCGGAACAGCCTGTTTCTCAACAGCCGGATGCAATGCTTTGATGCCCTTGAGCACCTTCCGTACCAGCGGAGCCCGTGTTGGGTCAGCAAATCCCTGTTCAATGTGCCAGTGCGCCAAGGCCGCCAAGCGCAGCCGGAGCGTATTGAGAGCGCACAGCTCGGCGGAATCCGCCAGATAGCGCGCCACGCTATCGGTCGTCGCAGGCAGATGGCCGCCCCATGCTTCCTCGAAGTGACGGATGGCCGAGGCGTAGCTTTGCTGCGTGTTGGCACGCGTGGCAGCGTCGAGGTATGGGTGGAGGTCAGCCATGGCGAGATTTGGGCATGGCTTGATCCGACCTGATGTGTATCTGGATTCCGTCGATGGAACGCACGATGATCTATTGCCTGTACAGTGGTCACGAGCACCAGAAAGTTGAGAGATGGCCCGATCCAAGCGCTCCGTTGTCCTAGAAAACGCCACCAAGCTGTTTATTCAGCATGGTTTCCATGCCGTTGGCGTTGAGGCGGTGATCGGCGCTTCGGGTGTCGCCCGCATGACGATGTACCGCAACTTCACTAACAAGGACGCCCTTGTCGTGGCCGTGATACGCGACCGGTCGGGAAAGCTCCTGGCCGAGCTCAGCAAACAGGTCTTCGGCAAGCGAACGACGACAACGCGTATTAAAGCCATCTTTGACTGGCACGAGGACTGGTACCGGTCAGCGGAATTCCACGGCTGTCTGTTTGAGCGGGCGCTGACGGAGTTTCCCGATCAAGCTGACATACGAGAAGCGGCGCTGGACTACAAGGCGCAACTGCAGCAGATCATGAAAAATATCTTCGTCGTCGACTACCCTGCCGAAACGGCCGAGTACCTTGCTTTGGCCGCCACGATGCTGCTGGAGGGAGCGACAAATGTTGCCCATGCGCGCCGATTCACCCAAGTTGCCGACCTTGCATGGCAGTCCATGGCGACGATCATCGATGCACAGCAGCCCTACGACCGTTCGTTGGCAACCTCCACGACCAGTAGATGAGAAGTCCAGCCTCAGTCACATTCATGAGGCGTATTGCATAGATACCAAACGGTATCAGATACGAATCCTGGCGTGCAAGATGCACCGCCGTCTCGCCCTGTGACGACACCCGTAGCCGCCCGAGTACGGTCGCTGGTGTAACCGTAAAGTTGCAGACTCGGCAGTGCCTATCAGCGCATCGCCTCGATTGATGAAATACGGCACTACATCTCGATCCTGACCTGGCGTTTGGTGTTACCGTTGTCGCGGCTGGATGGCTTGCTAGACCCTAACAAAGTCAGACAGGCGCCTTGAGTGCGCACAGGCTGGCCACCTGGGTAGAGCAGCACAGCCACTGAGATAGAAAACTTTCAGCGCCGACTATTGACATCTTGATGCGATACCGAGCAGTATCGGAACATCAACATGGAGAGCCTAGGGGGAGTGGGCATGTCTATTGCTCTTGCGTCGGTTGCGTCGGTCAACCACAACGCTCCGTCTTTGAAGGGGCAAGTCGAAAGGATTCTGGATGACGCCACGGCCGATGGAAGCGGCGAGTCACATGGTCTGCAAAGCGGGAATGCCCTCGCTAGGCAGGCTTTCCTTGAGCGCCAACCGAACGCCCTTGAAGAGGCCCACCAAGTGCTCCGCAGGCTTTACGACCTGCAACTCGCACCGGTCCACGCACCGGAGGCCGAGCACCAGTACAACACTCAGCTCATGGCAGTTCGCGTCGAACTGGAGCGCGCGTGGATCCAAAGCGAACTTGCATCGGTATCGCCCCAGAGCATAGTGCCTGGCGAAGCCGCTTCCGCTATCCGCAGCGCATGGAAAGCACATCCCTCGTTTGACCACCCGATTTTTGACTTCATGGAGTTCGGGGCGAGCCGAGAGCAGATCGCCCTTTACTTCATCTGCGACTACGCACTGAACATGCGGTTTTACGACCTCATTGCGCTTGCCTGCTTGGGAGTCGATGAGGAGGCTAGATGCGAGGTTGCTGCGAACCTCTGGGATGAGGTTGGCAGAGGTGAGCGTTCGAGGACTCATGTGACTCTGTACCGGAATGTGCTGGACCAAATCGGGTCATCCGGTGACCGGGAAGACTACCTCGCCATGCTCGGATGGGAAGGTCTTGCCGGCTACAACCTTCTCATGCATCTCGCTTTGGCGCGTCGTCAGCACTTCCGGTATATCGGTGCGCTCGCGATCACCGAACTTTCCGATCCGAATCAATACGCCAAGCTCCTCCGAGGCTGCACAAGAGCTGGCATCGGCATGGATGCTCCGGGCGTCCTCGACTACTACCAAGAACATGTCACGGTCGATGCCCTCCACGGAGAAGGCTGGATTGAGCACGTCATCGAGCCAGCCATCCGAGACCATCCCACCCATTCGAGTGAAATTATGGAAGGCGCCATCCTTCGCATGAACAGTACACTGCGATATTGGGACTGGCTACTCAACAAGATGAAGTCAATTACTAGCTAAATGGACCGACGATCGATTTGGTGGTGAGTCTTATGGCTGCGCTTCTGCGTCTTACGTTACTTTTTGCGAAGCCCTTCCTTTAGCAGTCAGCCGACTTCGTGAAGTTTTGATCGTGGACAAGCACAATCAGCGGCGATCTCGCGAGATCATATGGATGGTAATGATGCATGGCATGGGGAAGAATCAGTTGAAACTGCCGCGACGTAAATGCCCAACAATCAGTCGCTCCGAAAAATGGCAGCCGGCATGGTCATGAAATGGCCAGATGCCCGTTCAGTAAATGATTCAGATGACGTCACACCACCGCCCTCGGCGGTTCTTGTGGCGTTCGTTTGCGCTATCTCTATCGCCACCTGCGTTGTTGTGGCGTACGCATACTTCAATGGCTGAACTCAGAAGGAGATATCATGCGGCACGATGGAAACAGGCACCTTCACCTTACCATCCTCCCAACCGAGCGCTGTAATTTTCGATGCACCTACTGCTACGAGGATTTTGCCATCGGCAAGATGAAGCGGCCAGTAGTAAATGGCATCAAAAACCTCATTAAACGGCGCATTGAAAACGCAGGACTGAAATCATTGCAGCTCGAGTGGTTTGGAGGAGAGCCATTAGTTGCCAAAGATATCGTGCAAGAACTGGCAGGCTACGCCTATGAGTTCTACGAACGGGGTGACCTGGAAGAATTTGAAGGGGGTCTTACAACCAATGCTTTTCTACTAGACGCCTCTACGTTGGAGGTATTAGTTTCTCACCGACAACGTAACTTCCAGATATCGTTGGATGGTGATGAGGAGGCGCACAATCGCTCCCGTCAATATGCCAACGGCTCGGGAACGTTCAAGCAAATATGGGCCAACCTTTGTGCTGCCCATGCCACTGATCTAGAATTCGAGACCATTCTTCGTCTCCACATCATGCCGGGTAATGAGCATGGGTTATATGCATTGACTGAGAAAATTGTCGACGAATTCAGCGGTGACCCGCGATACAGTATTTACGTGCGCCATATCTCGGACCTTGGAGGCACGAACCTCAATGCAAAAGAAATGCAGACGATTTCGATGGAGGAAGCGCACCGTATTTCTTTGCGTATCGAGGAGAGATTGGCCGGGGCGGGTTTTGCAGTATCAAACGGAGTGGGCAATATTTTCGAAAGCGCAATCAAAGTCGCTGACATCAAGCTTAAGTCCGATGTAGTTGCGAATAATTTGACATCAGCTAATGATGATCACGAATTTGGGTACATCTGCTATACGGCAAAGCCCAATCATTTAATGGTCAGAGCGAATGGTAGACTCGGCAAATGTACTGTCGCGCTTAACAGCAAGGGTAACGATGTCGGCTACCTCCTTGAGGACGGCCGCGTGCAGATTGATGACGAGCGCATGAATTTCTGGCTTCGCGGTCATCTTAGTCGTAATCCGGAAGAACTTGGTTGCCCGGCACACACGTACGGATGACAACGCCGTTTTTCATGGATGATTGTCTCTGCGCTGGAGTAAGCGCACCACCGATGTCTAATCACGGAGAAAAAGATGAGCAGTAAATCGGCAGGAAACGATATCGTATTCGTCTATGACGAAGATGGCCTTTTCGATATCAAGGAAAGCGCATCCCCGTACGACCTCAGTGGCGGTATCCAGGCATCCATGGCGGGTTCGCGGGAAGGACTGGTTGTCTCTGGGTTCGCTTGCACCAACGACAAAAACTGTAAATAAGGAAGGTGTCATGACCAACGAAGCAAAGCTTTTTGTTTACGACGAAGACGGTCTGTTCGAGATCGTTGATACCGAGAACGCCGATCGCCTGAGCGGCGGCATCCAATCATCGATCGGTAGCGGCAGCGCAGAGGCTGTGTCGGGCGTGTTCTGCCACAACAAGGACTCCTGCCAGTAACTTGGGCGAGGGCGGAAAAGCCCTTGATGTCCCGGTGCCGCCTCGGCGGCGCCGTTTAGATGACTCGAAAAGGCTGCAAATGCTAGGTTATTCCATCGAATCCGCGTGGCTTGGAACCCGCAGGCATCCGTTCATTTCTGTGTTCATCGTTCTAGCCGTTGCGCTAGGTATCAGCGCGCCATTCTCAGCGATCGCACTCGTGGAGCGCCTAGGCGGCGATCCACTACCTGGGCTGAGTGATACTCTATTCCATCCACAAATCGAACCACGCCCAGCCGAGGTATTCGCGCGTGATCGCGCAATGCCTGCGGATCTCACCCTTCAGGATGCCGAGGCGCTTTACCAGCTGCCGTCGTCTCCTCCTGCTGCCATGATGAGTTCCAATCGGCTGCCCGCTAAGCGTAGCGGCGACGACTCTCCATTACGGATGACTCGCACACGCGCTACCACTTGGCGCTTCTTTAGTCTCTTTGGTCTCCGTTTTTTAGCAGGCCGCGGCTGGACTGCGGTCGACGACGAAGATCGCGCACCTGTAGTAGTTCTTTCCCGGTCAGCCAACGAGCGGATTTTTGGGGGGGGGGACAGTATTGGACGAGTAATGCAGATCGCAACACACACCTTTCGAGTTATTGGTGTTGTTGACGAGTTTAATCCTAAGCCACACTTCTATGACCTCGGTAGTGGCCCGTTTGCGAATGCGGAAGATCTTTACATGCCATTCCGAACTTGGTTGGATCTTCCGCAGGATTATGGCTTTGGTCCTACTCATTGCTGGCCGGCCACTGGGCAGTCGCGTGAACGTCCTACCTCTCCGAATTGCACTTGGGTACAGTACTGGGTAAATCTTCCTAACGCTGGTGCGGTCGCCCGTTTCCGTGAAAATCTCGAGGCTTATGTTAATGGCCAAAGAGCGTCAGGACGCTTTCAAGTAGACGCCGCTCCGGTACTCTCCAATGTACGAAAGTGGGTGGAAATAAATAATATCGTGCCGCCTGCTGTTCGTATGCAAACTGTAATTGGTTCTGGCGTATTCTTAATCTGCATGATTAGTGCGATAGGCTTGCTCGTTGCGAAGTTTTCTCGCTATGGCGTTGATCTTTCCATTCGACGAGCCCTGGGCGCGACTCGGAGAGACATCTTTTGGCAATGCCTGTTCGAAGCAGGTATTGCGGGTTTAGCTGGCGGCATACTTTCCCTGCCACTAACCTGGCTTGGTTTTAAAATGATTCAGCAGCAATTCCCGGACCTAATGACAGGAGTACACATTAATGCCGCCGAGCTCTCACAATCGGTGTTAATAGCCGTGATCGCAATGTTCGCCGTCGGACTCTACCCAGCCTTCCGGTCGTCTCGAATTGCACCAGCTCAACTAATCAAAACTGCATGAATCGATTTATCGTCATTATTCCAACCATTCTTGCCATGCTGCGCCGGCAAAAGTTTATCCATATACTTCTGCTGCTCGAGGTCGCCGTATTGACCGCGGTGATCGCTAATGCCATGGCCGTAGTTGCCGCTACGCAGGGGCAATGGAAAACACCCACTGGTGTCGATGAAGCAGACATTGGCGTAATACGAAGCATTGGTGTGGTGGGCGCATCCAATCCCTCGACAGCTGCCCAGAATCTACAACTGCTGCGCGCAATCCCTAATGTTGTGTCGGCGGCCTATGGCGCGCCACCACTAATGAACACTGCCACGGTCGAAGTTCGGCGAAGTGTCGACAGTCAAGCCACTTCGACATTGGCCTATATTTTTCAAGGAAGCCAAGGGCTTGCACAGACGCTCGGCCTTGACGTGGTGATGGGGCGCACGTTCACCGCTGACGATCCGCCCCCTGCGAATTCGTTGACGGATTCTAGCATCCTACCTGTGCTTGTTACCGAAGCACTTTCACATCATTTGTTTCCTAATAGCAGCGCCTTGGGCAAAATCCTCTACACAGACGGAAACCCAATGCGGGTGATCGGAATCGTGCGTCACCTCCGTGCACAGATAACGGGCGCGCCAACAGATGATCTAAGCATCGTCAGTGAAATACGTATAGAACAAGAAAATGTTGGTGGCGCGTTTACCATCCGAGTGCGCAAAGGAACGCTGAACCAAGCTTTGCCTCAAGCAGCTTCTGCCATGGAGCTACATAACCCAGGGCATGTGCAGGCGGATGTATTCACCCTTTCGGACAAGCGCCAGCAATACTTTGCCTCTGATATGGCGGTGACGCGGCTATTGCTGGTTGTCTGTTCGATTCTGCTTGTAATGTTGGCCTGCGGCCTTGCTGCACTCACCCACTTCGTCGTGCATCGACGAAGCCGCCAGATTGCCGTCATGCGAGCACTTGGCGCGATGCGGCGAGATATTGTTTTCTTTTTTTCTTGCGAGAACTTTATCGTAGTCGGCAGTGGCGCCGTGCTCGGGGTTATCATTGCTATAGGTGTTAACATTCAATTGGCGGAGCACTTTGGACTTGCCAGGCTGCCTGGTACTCTCTTGTTTGCTACGGCGGTTTCCATGCTGGCAGTTAGTTTTGTCGCCGTCACTCTCACCATACGAAGAACTGTTCATCGAGAACCGGCGGCGCTCTTGGGATGATGCCTGTGCCGACAGTCGACCTATTGGAAAGGCTTATCAATTCTGACTCGCTCGTCGATACCGGACGGACGGCGCGCAAGCCGATGCTGCCTTGGCTTGACGAGTTGCTTCAGAAGACTGCGGTCATTTCTGCGAAAGGTGGTCGTATCGCTTCGGACGAATTCTCATCTGTTCAAAACAACTTCTCGCTGCTAACACTATTGATAAAAGGCACGTCAGAAGCCCGTATCGAATGCATTGAACAGATTCGACACGCTATTCGTGAAGATGCTGCTGATCAAGCTTTGCAGCCTTGGGTAAACCTTGCTCGGCTAGACCGCATCGAAGGCGATATGGCTGCATCTGGGAAGAAACTCTCCGCGATGCTACGTCTTGCCGTACACGGCCGTGTGCTTGTAGGCGGGCTCGACATTGGCTCCGATAGCGACAAGCGTTTCGCCGCCAACGTCTTCGCTAGTGAGTCCTTCCATCTGATCTTGCGCAACTTGGGCGAGCTGCCACGCCACTTCAAGCGCCTGGAGCGTCTGTTTGGGCGCAGAGCACATCCACTGTTCGCCGAGCAGCAAATTGTCGCCGGCACTCTCTTAGGCGATATGGTCATGGTCGGCTCGGGGCTGTCTAGCCGCGCGTGGTTCACTGATGCCAGAACCCGCTTGGCAGGCATGTACTATCGAGCCGTTTGGGCATCGCAGCAAGGCAATCACGACCTTACCGATCGCTTTGTCAACGAACTGCTTCGACTACCTGCCGCTGCGACTTCAGTTGCACCGGATCATGTCATGGTGAGGATACTGTTCCGTGGCGCGCTTCTCAGCTCCGGGCGTGATGACATTGAGCACACTACGATGCTGCTCCACCGTACGAAAGATTGCGCTGCACGCCTGTCTGATGCCGAATACACCGCACGAGCCGGTGTTGAACTGGAGCGATTGGGGGAGGCCACCGAATGGCAGGATGCAGCGGCCGACAGCGGCTATCGATCCTTCCGAGGCTTACCAACGTTTGCTGATGGCCGCTGCGATCACGATATTGCGCAGCGGCACGAACTACTTCGAGAGCGTATTCACGCGCTCCGCTGCAAGCCACTTGCTCGTGCCAATGGTGGGGTTTATGTATGAAGCAGCGGCTGCCGGTTGTCCTCCAAGCTGAACTTACGGAATGCGGCCTTGCCTGCGCCCTGATGATAGGGCAGTACTACGGTCACAAGATAGATCTCGGCTGGATGCGCGCACACTATTCGTCGTCACTATCGGGTATGTCCCTGCGCCGCACTGCGGAAGTGTTGGAAGATCTTGGCCTGCGGCCACGCATAATAAATTGTCCGCCGGCTATCCTCTCCCGTTTCGGTAGGCCGTTGATCCTCTACTGGGGGAACAACCATTTCGTCGTTTTTCACGGTGTCCGACACGGATGCTATATCGTTCATGACCCGGCAAAGGGACGCTGCGAATTAGACGAAGCGGAGTTTACGCGGCATTTTTCCGGTTACGCAATCGACGCTGAGCCGGACGATATCTTCAAGATCATCGTGCAACAGAGGTCGCCACGCTTCGGCGCGAATGTGCGGGCAATTATGCGTTCGTTAGTAGGAGCCGGTGTTCGGCTTCTACTAATTGCTTTATGTTTGGAACTCCTGAGTCTCATCGGCCCGTTATTGCTTCAATGGGTTATCGAACGCGTTGTTGGTAAACGTGATGTTAATTTGCTCTACCTTCTCAGCGGTCTTTTCGCGTTTGCGATCGTGGTCCGGGCCGCCATGAGTTTGGCCCGTGATTGGTCTATTGCATCCGTCAGCGCGTCATTTGTTAGACGCTGGGGAAGTGATGTTTTTCACCATCTACTTAGATTGCCATTGTCTTATTTTGAGAAACGCAATATTGGTGACGTTTTGTCTCGTTACCTTTCGATCCAGTCCATTCAATCAATTCTTTCTACAAATATTATCTCTTCGATTATCGATGGCGGTGCTTCTTTGATAGCACTAGTGCTGATCTCGGCTTATTCTTGGTGGTTTACACTGCTCGCCGTGTCTACTCTAAGTTTTTATAGTGTTATACGTCTGTACATCTACATTCCACTCATGCTTGCAAACCAAGAGCAGCTTAACGCGAGCGCTCGACAGGAAAGCCTCATGATCGAGTCGGTCCGAGGTATTGCCACCGTCAAGCTCTTTAATGACCATGATGGACGAACAAATCGCTTCACTTCGCTGTTTACGCTCACGCTCAACAAGATGATCCGTGTCAAATTTCTTAGCTCTTTGGCGCGGTCCGGTAACGAAGCAATCATGGCATTGTGCCGTCTCGGGATTATTGCCCTAGGTGCCCGCCTAGTCCTCAGTGGACATTTCACGGTCGGTGCTTTCGTGGCAGCAGTCGCCTACGTCGAAATGTTCCTGCTCAAGGCTGCGGCACTTGTCGATAATATAATCGAGCTTCGGCTGCTCGATCTGCATGTGGACCGGCTGCGCGATATTACCGACCAAACAAAAGAAGATTTGGGAACTGGCCCCTCGCCAGCGTCTATCGGTACGCTGCGATTTGAGAACGTGAGCTTCAGATACTCGGATGACGAGCCATGGATCCTTCGCCATTTCAGCGAAACTATTCAGCCACGCGAGTCAGTGGCCTTAGCGGGCCCTTCGGGAGTCGGCAAGACAACGCTCGTAAAACTTATCCTTGGATTTTTAGAGCCGACGGAAGGCCGTATCCTGTATGACGATGTCGATATCGCCGAGATCGGTAGAGCGGCTTTCCGATCCATTTGCGGTACCGTACTACAAAGCGACCGTCTGTTTTCGGGATCCATCGAAGATAACATCTGCTTCTTTGAGACGGACAATGACGAAAAGCGGATGCTGCGTGCGGCAAAGCTTGCTGCCATTGATGATGAAATCCAAGCTTTTCCCATGGGTTACAAGACATTGGTTGGTGATATGGGCTCCGCGCTTTCGGCGGGGCAGGAACAGCGAATACTGCTCGCACGAGCAATCTATCGAAACCCGCAATTGCTGTTACTCGACGAAGCCACCAGCCATCTCGACGTGACTAACGAGCGCCTGATCAGCTGTAACATCGCCGCGTTAAACATGACTCGCGTTATGGTTGCTCACAGGCCCGAAACGCTCGCGTCCGCAGATCGCGTGATAGAGCTGCACAATCCTTTGGCTGTCAATCCCGTTGAGCCAGTTAGCGAGCAGCGTAGTGCGAGAAAGAGTGTTGCCTGAATTGCTCCCGGCGCAAGCGGCCACGTGGACCCCAGTCGACGACGCGGCTTGGCGCGCCCTGTGCAACGCCCTGTCTGGAGCTTGGACTTCGTGGGCGATGTCCACGGCGTGGTCATAGGCTACTCCCACTCACGCTGGCCGACCGGCAACCCGTTCATCGAGTCGTTCAACGCCAACTTCCGCGATCGGTATTTGTCAACGAAGTTGTCCGCTCAATCATGCAGCCAGACGCTTAGTTTCGGTGGCAGCGGTGGGTGGCTCTCGATCCGGGTTGAGCAGGACGGTGCCGATCGGTGTCCAGTCGCGTACGGCGCGTCCGCGCCAGCGGTTCGGATGTTTGGCTTTGGCCTCCTCGTAAACATGGGTGCGTGCCGTCAGGATGGTCTTGTCGGTGCCTTGGTGGCGCTGCTGTGGGGTGACGAACCGGATGCCGCTGTGACGGTGCCGGTGTTGTACCAGGTGACGAAGGTCTGCACCCATTGGCGCGCTTCATCCAGGCTTGGAAAGGGTTGTTTCGGCCACGCCGGGGTGTATTTCAGAGTGCGGAACAAGGCCTCGGAGTACGGATTGTCGTCACTGACGGAGGGTCGGCTGAAGGACGGTACGACGCCCAGTTTCTGCAGGGTGGCCAGCATGGTGGCGCCTTTCATCGGACTGCCGTTGTCGGCATGCAGTACCAACTGATCCTTGGCGATGCGCTCGCGTCGACAGGTCTTGTCGATGAGCACCGAGGCATGGGCGGACAGTTCCTCGCCATGGACTTCCCAACCGACAATCTTGCGGCTATAGATGTCCAGCACCAGGTACAGCCGGTAGAACTGGCCACGTACGATGAGTGCCTCAACACCCCCTGGTTTCTGTCCTTGGACGGCACGGCGCCGGCCGGAAGATCGAACACTTCTTGGCCAACGCAAAATTCCCAGTTCTGCACAGGCCTATTGATCCGGCCCGCAAATAGTTTCCGTCGATGTCCTTCGACTCCGCTTCGCTACGCTCAGGACGAACGGTGGACGTATCGTATTTGCGGGCCTGATCAATAATGCGGGAGGAGATCAGCTTCAGCTGTACTAATGTTCGAAGGATTCGAGGTCATCTGGGCGCTGACACCGGATAACCTCCTCTTATCCGGTGTCAGATTTTTGCATCTTCATCTCATCTTACGCACTTCTATCGTTACGTAATTACATGGTATGTAATACATTACGAAATATCAAGGAGACCCGTGATGGCCCGTGGCGGCGTGTACAAGACCGAGATCGAGAAAGCCCGCAACGCTTTGCTGGCCGAAGGAAAGCATCCGTCGGTGGATGCAGTGCGAGTGGCTTTGGGCAACACCGGCTCGAAAACCACCATCCACCGCTACCTCAAGGAACTGGAGGCCGACGATGTCGCCGGCGTGGGCGGCAAATTCCCGATCAGCGGGGCGCTGGCCGATCTGGTCAGCCACTTGGCAGGGCGGCTTCACGAGGAAGCCGATGCCAAGGTTGCCGAGGCGGCCACCCGTTTCGAGGCGCTTCGGAAAAGACACAGCGAACAGCTGGAACTGGCGCGGCAAGAGGCGGTGGCCACCCGTACTGAACTGGAGCGTACAGCGACTGCGCTCCACGAAGAACGGACGCAACATCAAACCACGAGGCAAGCACTGCTCGATGCGACCATGCAACTGCGGCAACTGGAAGAGCGGGTCAGTGGCTTGACCGCGCGCATTGCCGAGCACGAAGCGCACGTCCAGTCGTTAGAGGAGAAGCATTCGCACGCCCGCGAGGCGCTGGAGCACTACCGAACCTCGGTCAAGGAACAGCGCGAACAAGAACAGCGCCGACATGAGCACCAGACCCAAGAGCTGCAGGTCGCGCTGCGCCAAGCGAATGAAGGCCTCACGGCCAAAAATCACGAACTCCTGCAGCTCAATCGCGATAACGGACGCCTGACGGAGCACAAGGCGCGACTGGACAAGGAGTTGCAGCAATCACGAAGCGCGGTGCGTACGGCACAGGATGAGGTCGCCACTCTCAAGCCCGTGGTTGCAGAGTTGGCCAGCCTGCGCACGACGTGGGGCCAGGATGTCCAGGCGCTGGAACGTCTGCGCCTCGATCAGGAGGCCACGGTGCGGGCGCTCGATCAGGAGCGGGCGGCACGACAGGACGCCGAAAACCGCGCCGTGTCCGCGCAGGCCCGACTTGTGGTGCTGGAAGAGGTTCTGCCTAGGCTGCAGTTTGCGTCCACGCCGGCGCCAGCTGCAGCAACGTCGTGATGTCAGGTGCAACCGCGATTAGCACGAATTCGTCGATGCAGCTAATTTTAGCTGAGTCCAGCTAATCCTTTACAAACAGCTGGTTAGACGAATTTCCGGAATTTTCGGCGGTTCCGGCTTACACCCCCATCACGGCGGGCGCCGCTAGAATCGGCGAGGAGCGAACGTTTCCAAGGGGAGTT
>WOYI011387564.1_pt1 | contig 13035 bp, 9 predicted proteins | sample 6423411 | NCBI WGS metagenome assembly WOYI01 (sample SAMN13441803, study PRJNA592873) | oil field metagenome | biome: oil field; feature: oil-well bore; material: oil-contaminated soil; isolation source: oil-contaminated soil from oil-well borehole | place: Germany: Wietze | collected 2016-10-18 ... | reverse complement strand
AGGATTGAAGAAACGCTGGACCAGGCGCAGGTCTTCGGTAATTATTTCGGCTTGCCCGGTAAGTTGGTTTTGCATTTGCAAAGTATCCTTGTAATTGGTAACCAGCCCGTTCGGAAAATGTACTTCCACCATGTAGAAATTATCCTCGGGAACCAGCGAAACGTTTTCCACCACACCCCGCACTATTCCAAATTCCATGTACGGATAATTATCGAATTTAACATTTACATCAAGCCCTTCTTTTACTTTTCCTGAGCCCCGAACAGCAAGCTCAACTTTCCCGATTACTTCTCCCATATCTTCAGGAACAATTGTAAAAGCCCGGTCGCCTTCGCTAATGTTTTGGTTTTCGGCGTAAAAATTATTAAACGAAACTGTCCCGTCGATAGGTGAACGCAGGAGGTAGGTCAGGAACCAGTCGCTTGATGCGCTTTTCATATTATTGAATGCTTCGAGCAACGCCGATTCGTATTGAATTTTTAAATCACGATAATCTTTTTCGTTCTCGATAACTTTCTGCTCAAGTACACTGATGTCGATTTGTTTTTGTGCGAGTGCCGAGCGAATCCCATCCAGTTCTGATTTTTTGGAAAGCATTTCCGATTCAGCTTTTTCGAGGTCGGTGGTGGCAATTACTTCGCCGGCTACCAATTTCTGTTGGCGTTCGTAATTGCGTTGTTTGATTTGGTATTCCTTATCTACCGCATTTTTTTGTTCCCACATACGGTCGTACAATATTCGCGCATTTTTTACCTGTTCGCGTAACGATTCTTCCCGTTGCAAATAATAATTCCGTTGTGTAAATTCTCTCAACTCTTCAAATTTGGTAAGGAATTGCGAATAATATTCCTGCACCGGACCAAGCTGCAAGGCTTTTCTTAAGTGGATTTCTGGTGTAAAGTTCAGGGTATCGAAAGCTGGCTGCAAATCGTTAACCAGGTTCTCGAGTTGGAGAATATCGACATAATACGCCGGATTCTCAATCAGTGCAATCATTTGGCCGGCTTCCACTTTTTCTTTGTCTTTTACAAAAAGCTGGTCGATTTTACCTGTGGCACGGGCCACGAGGGTAGCCGGCGGATTTTCGGTGGTTACCACAATGTTTGAACGCAGGATGTCGGGGTAATGAAAAACAAAACTAAAAAGAATGATCAGGGCAAAAATAGCCGTAAACAAAATTATGCCGTAACGTACCAACCGTGAAGGTACACCTCCAAGTATTTCCTGTACTTCGCCCGATCTAATCTCTATATTTTGCTTTTCTTCTGACACGCTAATTTGTTCTATTGCTAAATTGTCAAATCGTTTTTATTGCCAAACTGTTCTAGTGATAAATAGTTAAATTGATAAATTGTTCTATTGTAAAATTGCACTGCCTGGTTAATATTTTAGTTTTTCGTTGGTGTAATTTATTAAATTATAAATCTCTTTTCGCAATTGTTGTAGGGTTTCTAAATAAACTGAACTTAGTTCCTTCAATATCAATTCCCGAACCGGTGATTTTCTAATCCAGTCTTCAGTTTCTTATAGCGACCCCATACTAATTCTGTAAAACCTAACTTTATCTTTTTTCGAATAACGGCCAAATCCCTCTGCGATATTAGCCGAAATGGAATCGGCAGCTCCCACGAATTGTTTTCCAACAGTATCTTTTGCAAAATAATCCCAATTTATTACTTCTTTCCAAATCTCATTAGAAAATGCGAAGGACAAATGATAAGCACTTACTTTATTTAATGCCAGGAATTCCTTTCCCATGATCGTCAATTTAACAATTTATCAGTTTTGCAATTTCTCAATTTCCGAGTTCCAGTTGGTTTCTTACCAGTTCAAAATATTTTCCTTTTTGCGCTATCAGTTCTTCGTGCGTACCTCTTTCAACAATTTCGCCGGTTTCGAGTACCACAATCTGATCGGCGTTTTTCACCGTACTTAAACGGTGTGCCACCACCACCACAGTTTTTCCGGCAGTTACCTTCTCCATATTTTCCATTATCATGCGTTCGTTGTTGGCATCAAGCGCATTGGTTGCTTCGTCAAAAAACAGGTACTCAGGCGATTTATATATGGCACGCGCAATCAGGATACGTTGTTTCTGTCCCTGGCTCAAGCCAACTCCTTCCTGTCCTATTTTTGTATTGTAACTCAGCGGTAACGACTCGATGTAGTCCTGGATATTTGCCATTTTTACAGCGTTGAGCAAACGTTCCTGATCAATCATCTCATCGTTTACTACAATATTTTTAGCAATGCTATCCGAAAAAATAAACCCATCCTGCATAACCACTCCGCAATTGTTTCGCCACATTTTAGGCGCAAAATTTGCGAGACGGGTACCACCAATCTTAATATCGCCTTCCACCGGCGGATAAAAACCGAGCAGCAGTTTTATAAGCGTGGTTTTCCCGCTTCCGCTGGTACCAACAATCGCGGTTGTTTTGTTTTCAGGAATTTCGAGATTGATGTTATTCAGAACTTTGGGCGAACGCGGACCTTCGTATTGAAATACAAGGTTTGAAATACCAATACTTTTGTTTTCGGGCAACATGCGAACATACGAAGCATCGGCATCGCTTTCATCTTTCTTTTCATGAATTTCGGCCAGCCGTTCCAAACTGATTTTGGCATCCTGCGCATTGTGCATAAACTGGATCAGTTGACGGAGCGGAGAATTAAGTTGCCCTAATATATATTGTATAGCCAGCATCATACCAAGCGTGAGTTGGCCATTAACAACCGCTGTTGCCGAAATAATAATTATCAGAATATTTTTGGTTTCGTTGATAAATACCGAACCCGCGTCCTGGTATTGCTGGAGTGCGAGGCTTTTCACACTTACTTTAAATAGCCCGGCCTGAACACGCTCCCACTCCCAACGTTTTTCTTTTTCGTAATTGTTGAGCTTAATCTCCTGCATCCCGTTGATAATCTGGATCAATTTGCTCTGGTTTTCCGAAAGCTTGCTGAAGCGTTTGTAATCGAGTTCGCGCCGGCGTTTCATAAAAACATAAATCCATACAAAATACAAAGCCGAACCAATAATGAATATAAGGAAAATGGTCCAGCTGTAAATGGCCAGAACAATTGCAAATATTACCAGGCTAAATACTGAAAACAATATCCCGATAGATTGTGCGGTAAGAAAACGTTCGATACGGTCGTGGTCTTCGATACGCTGTAGTATATCGCCAATCATTTTTGAATCGAAAAAGCCCAGCGGCAGTTTCATCAGTTTGATCAAAAAATCAGAAATAATGGAGATATTGATTCGCGTACTGATATGCAGCAAAATCCACGAACGGATAAATTCAACCGACATTCGGCTGATGAACAATACCAGTTGTGCCAGCAAAACGAGGTAAATAAAACCAATGTCCTGGTTATTGATACCGATATCGACCACACTTTGTGTTAGAAAAGGTAAAACCAGTTGAATCAAACTCCCGAGAAAAAATCCGAGAATAAGTTGAATAACCAGCTTTTTATATGGCTTTAAATAATTTAAAACAAAACGGAATCCGGTGCGGGTAACCCCTTCCTCTTTTTCTTTGTAAAACTCGGGAGTGGGTTGCAGCAAAAGACAGACGCCCTTTTCTTGTCCGCCGGAAACAGTGGAAATCCATTTCCCGGTAAATTCTTTTTCCGAATATTCGAGTTTTCCAAAAGCCGGATCAGCAACAAATACTTTGTCTTTGGCAATTTTATAAACCACTACAAAGTGTTCTTGTCCCCAATGTGCGATACACGGCAGCGGCGCCTCCTTTTTTAGTTGGTCGAATGTAATTTTAACTCCCATCGAGCGCATACCTATTGTTTCGGCTGCGTCGCTGATTCCAAGCAGCGAAACTCCTTCGCGGGTGATGTACGATTTTTCGCGGAGCGATTCGTTAGTGAAATGTTTCCCGTAATATTTGGCCACCATGCGCAAACACGATGGGCCGCAATCCATTGCATCAAATTGTTGATAAAACGGGAACTTCGCCATAACACAGTTTTGTTGCGGAAAGATAGAAAAAAATTTGTGAGCTGCTAATCGCTTAGGTTTCGACTTATGAACTACAACATGAGGAAAACCAAACAAGAAGTGCCGTTTTTCCCATTTAAACCTACCTGCTTAATACATTCTGCCTGAAATGCATAAACTTCATGTACTTTATTATGAAGAATACGTGTAAGTTTAGGCCGATATACTTCATTTCTTCATTAACATTTGTTTGATATTAATAAGATATATTAGCTTGTTCAAGTTTGAATATCAAGGGAAATTGCAAACGAAAGAGCAACATTCCGAATGTAGCGGCTATTAATCAACTAAGTAAATCAAACCGGAACAAAGCCAGGACATTAACAATCTCTGTACATTAAAATATTCAATTTCCAAGTAGGGTATTTTCAAACGCAACTGTAACAATGCGAATCAAGGGTTGAAAAATAACTAAAAAAAGTTCATTAAGTAATTGAAAAGCGGAACCCCACGAAAAAGCCGCGGGGAATTCTTCAGATTCAACAGGCAAGAAAAGTCAGGTCAACCAAAGGATTGTTGATTCATGCATTTGGAAGATTGGCTGCCGCTTTTATTAAATTAGCAATTTAACCCCTGGTTCGCATGAATCATATTTTTTAGCTTTAGAGATGTTTGGCTATTCGTTCCAGACGTAAGTTCCTACCGAACCGGGCGCGAGCCTTAAATTCGCAAATTCGCCTTTATACTGAATTTTAAATCCGCCTTCATTCCAGGTATCGTTTACTACCACAAGAACAACCTTTCCACCAGGTGTCTTAAAAGCCACATTGGGCAGTACCTGTGTATTTTCTGTTACTGCCACACGATTAACTCCCGGATGCTGTTCGTCTTCGTGTAATTGAACGGTTCTGTCGCCACGGTTAGTTGATGCAATACGAACCGACCCGGGGCGAATGAACTTGGAAGCATGTGCAATGGTGTAATAAGCCAGGTTGCGCTCTACAAAGTTACCATCAATGGTAATTCCCTGTTTCGCCATTTCCTGGACGTATTTCACAAAATAGTGGGCATACACATCGTAACATTCTTCTTTAAGTTTTCCTCCACGAATGTTGTTGTTGGTTTTCATCCAGGTTGGTGCCGACCACGGAGAACCCAAAATTTTGATATCTGGATTGATAGCCAGGATTTCTTTCATCACCGGAACCACATCGTTTAAATCCTGAGCAAGACTGAACTTCGCTAAATCAAAATCAGTTTTTCCTTCTTCGAGGCCGTCGTATGAATAAACAAAACTATTTAAATCGGAAGCTCCAATACTCAAACGAATGTAACTTACCCCGATATTCTTGTCATCGGTCCCGAACAGTTCGTGTAATATCCCACTTCGTGCATCGGCATCCATTTTACCAAGCAACTCAGCGCTTCCGCCGGTCAATGCAAAACCAAACCCATCAATCGACTGAAATGTCTGTCTTTCATCGATAACATTGGTATACCCCACCCTTTTCCTTTAACAGATAAGCTCCATCTGACATCTGAAGTTTATCAGGTTGTTGGTATTTGCGCATAAAAGTAAGCGATACTTTTGATCTCAGAAAATTTTTTTCATAAACCCAAAAGCCCTTTTGCACATACAAAAAAGCTTTCCTAATTAAATATGGGTGACTGAGTTTGGAACTAAAGAAGAGACACACAAAAACAAATCCTCCACTTTTCTGTTTGTTAAACAGAACAGAATTTTATGGAGACAGATAGATTTAAAAACCTGCGTTACCGGCTTATGGAAACCGAAAACTGGCCCTTAAAATACATGTTCAAATTTATTACACCCAATAACAGTGGGAAAGTCGACCAAATAAAAGCGCTACTTCCTATCCACGGCGAAGTATCGTTTAAACATACTTCAAACCTCAAACACGTATCGATCACCTGTATTGCACTGATGGAAACAGCCGATCAGATAATTGAAATAACTGAAATGGCGAATAAAATTAAAGGTGTTATAATATTGTAATCCCTGGTAATTCCCGTTTACTTTTTATCAACCGGAAAATCTTCACGTATCAAACCGTCTACCAGTTTAACAATTCGTGTACCGTATAGTGCATTCTCTTGCGAATGGGTAACCTGGATTATGGTCATCCCTTCTTCATTGAGTTTACGCAGCAGTTTCATGATCATTTCTCCCTGTTCGGAATGCAGGTTCCCGGTAGGTTCGTCGGCAAGCAGTAATTTAGGTTTTCCGATAATTGCCCTGGCAATGGCCACTAACTGTTGCTGTCCTCCTGAAAGCTGACCCGGGAATAAATCCTTTTTAGCGACAATATTAAACCTGTCGAGAAGATCGGCTACCAGCGCTTTGCGCTCCTTGCCTTTTACACCCCGGTATACCAGTGGCGTTTCAATGTTTTCATAAACGTTTAATTCATCGATCAGGTGAAAAGCCTGAAAAATAAAACCAATGTGGCTGCGGTGATACATTACTTTTTGTTTTTCCTTTATCTGGTGGGCAGGTTCATCCCAAAAATAATATTCACCCGCGCTGGGTTCGTCAAGCAACCCGATAATGTTTAAAAGGGTAGATTTTCCAGCACCGCTCGGTCCCATTATCGAAATAAATTCGCCTTGTTTTACTTCCATATTTATGCCTTTCAAAATAAAGGATCTCTGAAAACGGGAATCGTAAAACTTATCGATGTTTTTAAGTTGCATCATTCTTTTTTTGTTTCAAATTGTTCGTTACTGTTCCAAAATCAATGCCTTGATTGCAAAGCAAAGACTTTCAGGCAAATAGACAATCCTGTCAAACTGAAAGTGTCAAATATTTTGACAAAATGCGTAAAATTTTTTGTCAAATAAATTGCACATCATTCAATGTTATCCACTCAAATAATTTTTAGGGCTTCATTCGTATTTCAAGCTTTCAACCGGATTTCTCGTTGCCGCTTTCCACGATTGAAACGAAACGGTTAACAATGCAATTCCCAGCGCCAGCAAACGCGCCAGCGCAATCGACAATCCCAGCAAACAAATACCCGTAAAAAACTTTATTTTGCTTTAAAAATCGCAATGCTGATTTCAGATAATTTGTAAACATGCTTCTGGTTTTAAGTTGTTTTCGTTATAGTTTCTAAAAAATTTAACGGGAATTGAGTATTTTTGAATAAAACTTTGGAAAATGAAAACTATTAGTTTAAGAGTAAGTGACAAAACTGCGGCTGCAATTAAACGGATGAACGAAGAGGAACTGAAAAAGCTCAAGGAGAAAGTTGAATTGTATGTGTCGAGTCCGGTTAACGAACTTTTTGCAGTAATGGACGAAGCCGCCGAATATGCCAAACAAAAAGGGCTTACTCCGGAGAAATTAGCCGAAATCTTAGAAATTGATATGGATGAAATGAACCGCACATCAGGCCGTGAGAAATAACAAATGCGGTTAATACTCGATACAAATATTTTAGTTAGCGCTTTTGTTTTTAAAAGCGAAACAGCGAATATTGTTGTTCGGCATGCAGCAAAAAAACATACCTTATTTTTTTCAGAATCAACTTTCAAAGAACTTAAATCAACATTATTAAAACCTAAGTTTTCATCGTTTGTCGAATTACAAACCATCAGAAACTTTATACTCAATTTAGTTAGGATAGGAGAATTTATTGAACCCACGGAGAAAATAATAGTTTGCCGCGACCCACGAGACAACAAATTCCTCGAATTGGCATTAGCCGGAAATGCAGATTGCATCGTAACGGGCGACAAGGATTTACTTGTATTAAACCCGTTCCGGGGTATCAAAATCATATCTCCAGGCGATTTCCTCATTCAATTCTAGTTTTTTTTACCTTTATTACTCATACCTTAGCGCCTCCACCGGATTAATCCGCGATGCCCTAAACGAATGATAAAGTACAGTAAGTATAACTACAAGCACAGCGACAAGGAATGCTAAAGCAAATACCCACCATTCAATATTGGTCCTAAAAGAAAAGTTGCTGAGCCAGCGGTTCATAACAAAAATTGTGGGTAAAATTGAAAGAACTGAAGCAATAACAACCATAAAAAAGTTTTTACGCAGGAAAGAAAACACAATCCTTTTTTCCGAACTTCCAAAGACTCTTTTAATCCCGATTTCTTTAATTTGATTTTTGACCATAAAAAGGGTTAAGCCAAACAAGCCAAACGATGCAATCAGTAACGAAAATAAAGCGGACACTGTGATAATCACACTCAGGTTCTTTTCTTCAGTATAAACTTCTTTTAAAAATTCGTCCATGGTTTTATAGTTAAAAGGTTGCCCGGGAGCGATTTTCTCCCACTCAGTTTTAACTAAAGGCAAAAGGCTTTTTAAAGTGCCTGGTTGGTAGCGGATAGCTACCTGCATTGCAAAGTCGTCTGACGCAACAATTAGCAATGGAGGAATGTCACTCCGAAAGGAATGCAAATTAAAATCTTTTACAACCCCGATTACTGTTCCATCCACAACATCAATTTTCTTCCCAACCAGGTCGGTTAATTCAAGTGCTTTTACAGCTTTTTCGTTTAACAGATACGCGGTTTCATCGTCGCCAAACTCGTGAGAAAAACTCCTCCCCTCAAGCACTTGTATTCCCATGGTTTCAATAAAATCGAAATCTACTGCCAAAAGCTCGATCGGTATTTTTTTTGATTTGTCACCGGGAAGTTCCATTGGATAAGGCCAATAGTTAATCATTGGCAAAGCGTCTATTGCGCCCCCCGCTGAAATCACATTCGAAAAAGCCCTGATATTAGTCATAAATATTGCAGAACTTTGAGAACTCTCTCCCATATCGACAAATAGAACATCTTTATTGTAATAGCCCGGATCTTTATTGAGGGCATATTTATATTGCGACCGAATAATTAAAGTACTTGACACAAAAGAGCAAAAGATTACTAGTTGGACCACAATCAGGGCATAACGAATCCTTGACTTGCGTCTTCCGTGTAATACAGGATTTTTTAAGATACTGATTACGTTTAACTTCGATAAAACTGACGCTGTATAAAGCCCTGACGCCAAGCCAACAAACAAGGTAAGTGCTACATAAAGAATTATATAAATAGCAATATTGGCTTTGATAATCAATAACCTGGTTTGAAATAATTCTTCGGCATAAGGTTTTCCTAACGAGGACAGAAACAGGGCAACAGGTAAAACCAATATAGCCAATACAACCGACTCATTCAACAATTGTTTTCGTATAGATTTGGCACTGGCACCGTTGGTTTTCCTAATCCCGATTTCTTTTGCCCTGCCTGTGGATACTGCCGTTGAAAGAATGATGTAATTAAAGGCGGCAACAATAATGACGAGTATGGCAATGGCTGAAAAAATACGAATGTTTTTCATGTTTCCCATTGGAAACCCACTATTAATTTCCTGTGAACCAAAGTACACATCGGTCAAATTCTGAACAGAAAGATCAAAATGATCTTCTTCGCCATATACTTTTTTTTCCAACTCTCTAAACTGTTCATCAAGCAAAGCTACATCGACATTTTCATACAATTTGAGCCAGGTCCACCAATAACTGGAACGCCAATTTGTTTCGGCCTTTTTATCTTTAATTGTTTGATTTAGCTGCGCCAGGGCCCATTTTGAATTGATAAAACAATCGGCCTGTAAAGTAGAGTTAACAGGGATCTCGTCAAAAACACCTGTAACCGTAAATATTTCTTCCTTATCGTTTACCTGTGCAATTAAATCTTTCCCAATTGGGTCTTCTCCGGGAAAAAATATCTGCGACTGCTTTCGTGACAGCACAATCGAATTTGGTTCATCAAGGATGTTTTCCTCTTGGTTGGCAAGGAGAATATCAAAGATTTTAAATATTTCTGATTCAGTGCCAATTGTATTGTCGATGGGTATAAATTCATCATTCAGTTTAATACTAAATCCCGCCAAATTTCTTGTTGGTGCGACACAATTTACCTGCGGAGATTCGTCCTTTATGCTTTTTGAAAGGATATAGGGTGTTCCGTCGTCTGTTATCTTTACATCGACATTATAAGTTAAAACCCGGTAAATCTGCTTACGGTTTTTATAGCAGGTGTTGTAACTCAATTCGTTAATAACGTACAGCAGAATTATAAACGAAGCTGCCAGCGCTAACGAAAGACCAAGGATATTAATTCCGGCAAAAAGCTTGTTTCTTTTTAAGAATCTCAGTGTAGATTTCAGGTAGCTTTTAGTAAACATGACGATTAGATTTGGTTAGTGTCTTATTCATATCTCAGCGCTTCAACCGGATTTCTCGTTGCCGCTTTCCACGATTGAAACGAAACGGTTAGCAAGGCAATTCCCAATGCCAGCAGACCAGCCAACGCAAAAATCCACCAGCTTAAACTGGTTTTATACGCAAAGTTTTCAAGCCATTTGTTCATGGCCAAGTATGCAATGGGAGTAGCAATTACGAAAGCAGCTGCCACCCAAATCACAAAATCTTTATTAAGCATTACCAGTATTTCAGATATTTTGGCGCCGTTAACTTTGCGCACTCCTATTTCCTTGGTCCGGTTAAGGCTTATCAGAAAAATTTGCCCCAAAATTCCCATACAAGTTAGAACGATGGCAATAATCGAAAAGAAAGCGATGGATTTAGCCAGCTTGTCTTCTTTTACATACATGGCCTGAAACTGGTCGTTGTAAAAGGTAAATTCCATAGGTTCGTCGGGCAGCAAGGTAAGCCAGGTTTTTCGTAGCTGGTCCATTTGTTGTCCAATATTTCCGGGCGTTAAGCGTAGCGAAAGCGTGTTAAACTGGCGTTCGGGGTCGTAAAGCAAAGCCACTGGCGTTAACGCCGAGTGCAACGATTCGACATTAAAATTGCTGACTTCCCCGATAACATTGTAACCTCCCTCTCTCCCATTTTTATACTTTTTACCTTCCAGGTTATCCCAGCCATAGCGTTGAACCGCTGCTTCATTCATCAAACAAGCCTGGTCTTTATCGCCCGAAAGAAATTTGCGGCCATCGAGCAATTGTATCCCAAGGGTTTCAAGAAAATCATCGGAGACATAAATGCAGTTTACCATAAATTCATCGTCCTCCACTCCGCTACCCATGCTCATATTAATATTGCCCGGATAACCATTGCTCAAAGCGCTGTTTGTAACAAAAGGCAGCTTGGCGACTTCGTTTTTCAAAGTTTGCTGGTTTTCAAACAAATAAGGAATTTCTATCCGTACAAGGTGCTCCTTGTCAAAACCAAGATCGTAGTGTTTAACATACTGAAGTTGTTTAAAAATGAGCATTACCACTGCAATCAGGGCAATAGAAACCGTAAGTTGGAAAGTTAGCATGGCTTGTTTCCCGAGTTGTTTGCCGGTCCGTTTTCTGCCCGCCGAAAGGAAATCAGTAATGTTAAACCGCGACAAGATATAGATTGGGGCTAAACTATTCAGCAACACAATCCCAACAATTGTTGCGGCAAAAACGGGCAGCACACGATGAAAATTAACATCCTCAAAATAGATCTCTTTTCCGAACAAAATTCCACTTGATGGCAAAAGTATCGAAACCAGAATAACAGCAATAAAGAGGGCAATAAAAATTCCGAGTGAAACCTCGATCAACGAATCGGCCAGCAAGTGCAGTTTCCCCGCACCATTGGCTTTATTGATCCCAATTTCCTTCATTTTGGCGTATTGCATCGATACGGTGTAATTGAGGTAGTTTATGCTGGATAAAAGGATAATCAAAATGGCAATGGCCAAAAAAACCAGCAACATCTTTGGGTTGCCCTTGGTATGCACATCGCTCCATCCCAAGTCGAGTGGAGAAAGATAAATATCGGATAAATTCTGAAGGGCGAGGCTGTCGGTTGTTGTATTGTACTGCCCGATCGAGGCGTTCAGTTTTTGGGCAAACAGTTCGGGTTGAACGCCGTTTTTCAGCAAAAGGAAATGCCCGACCGGGTAAATACATACTCCATCGTTACATGCTTGCGCCATCTGGAAGTCTTCGTTTTCGCTGTTTAAAAGAAGCTCGGCTTTAAAACTGGAGTTTTCGGGAAGGTCTTTCATAACGGCAGTAACAGTAGCGGTAAAAAATTCTTGTTTTATAGTACGTCCCAATGGGTTTTTATCGCCAAAAAGTTTTTTTGCCGCCGACTCAGTAATTACAGCCGAATTGTTTTGACTAAATGGTTTATCTTCGAGTTTAGACAAAATTTCGATCGAAAAGACATCGAAAAAGCGATCGGTTGTAGAAATTACATACTGAATTCGCGTATAGTCTTTTGTTTCAGCATCTTTAATTGTCATCGGGAAATAGGATAAGCCAAGCGGACAGGCTTCTTCAATATCGGGGTAATTTTCAATAAGAGTTGCATTCAGCTTATAATCGAGACCCGACTCGCTCTTTTTAGCATCGTATAAGCGATAAATATTTTGATATTGCGCAAAATGCTTGTTTACGTTGTGCTCGGCATTATAGAACAAAGCGATAAGAATACAGGCAGTAAACCCAATGGCAAAACCGCCAATAATTAACGACGAATACAACTTGTTTTTCAGTAAATTCCGAATAGCGAGTTTAATTTTAAAACGAATCATAATGTAATCTTTATTTTTATAAATATTGTTTTTCAAACACAATGCCTTTTATGCAAATTAAACATTTTCAGATATTTATGAATTTTAAAAAAACTCATATTGTCAATTTTTTATACAAAAGGTGTATAATTATTTGTCAGATATTTCGCCTTCGATAAATCGGGAGGTTATTTAAAATGCGAAATTTGACTACTCATATCTGAGTGCCTCCACAGGGTTCCTCGTTGCCGCCTTCCAGCTTTGCCACAAAGTGCCGGAGGCACGTCGTTTTGGTAGCCTGAATAATAGCGCCAAAGCGAAAGTCCCGTTAGGGATGGTGTTTTATTTCCATTATTCATAAAATTCGAATAACCAGGCATTTTCGTATTTTATTTCGTTTCGTCTTTTACTTTAACACCGTCCCGATGGGACTAATTTTCTCTGTAATATTTCTCATTCTACCATAACTGCGTCGCTATGCGACTGTATTTTTATTCATAACGCAACGCCTC
>WOYI010875954.1_pt1 | contig 13038 bp, 14 predicted proteins | sample 6423411 | NCBI WGS metagenome assembly WOYI01 (sample SAMN13441803, study PRJNA592873) | oil field metagenome | biome: oil field; feature: oil-well bore; material: oil-contaminated soil; isolation source: oil-contaminated soil from oil-well borehole | place: Germany: Wietze | collected 2016-10-18 ... | reverse complement strand
GATGACTTGCGAAGCTGATCCAGGTAGAATCTGCATACTTGTTGGCGGAATTCTGAGAACGCTTCGTCGCACCCTGCGGGTGCTGCCTCGCAATGACAATAAAAATGACCTTGCATGTCGAACATTGATACGATATAAATTGGCATTGCGAAGCCATCCACGAAGGACTTTAATGGGACCTGCCGCCATGTCCAAAACATCGCACGATAACTCCCTGTGCTCTTCTATCAATGGTTTCTCTGATGGGTGTCATTCCTGGATGGCTTCACCTCCCTCGGAGGTTCGCACTGACAAGACAGGTATCACGGTGAAGCGTCTTGTCATGATGGTTAGCTGAGTTACCCCCCATGTAAAGTCTTTGCGATTGTGCTATGGTCAGGCGAAACGCCTCGACAGAATGGCCTTGGGTATAATAAATTGATTTTAATTTTATTCGAAGCAGGAGAAATTATGGATATCAGTTTGGCTTTAGGCGGCGGAGGTGTCCGCGGCGTTGCCCATCTGGGCGTCATCAGAGAACTGGAAAAGCACGGCTTCAAAGTCAAGGCGATCGCCGGCACGAGCGCCGGCGGGTTGTTCGGTTCCGCCTATGCTGCAGGCTATTCGACCGAGGAAATCGAAGCCGCGGTCAACCGCTTTGACCAGAACCGCCTCTTCATGGGGCGCAGGAGCGACAAACCGGCGCTGCTGGGCATAGACAGTATTGCCACCATCCTCACGGAAATGCTTGCCGATCGGACCTTCGATGATTTAAAGATCCCTTTCGCCGCCACAGCCGTCAGCCTGAGTTCCGGCAAGGAGATCATCCTCCGGGAAGGCAAAGTGGTTGACGCTGTCCTGGCGACGATTGCGATCCCCGGCGTCTTCCCCAGCAAAGTCATCGGCGAGCGCGTGCTGGTTGATGGCGGCGTGATAGACCCGGTGCCAATCCAGTTGGCGCGCTGGATGCGGCCTGATCTGCCGGTCGTCGCCGTGATCCTGAACCGGGTACCGGAGGGGTACATCCTAGAACAGCCGGATTTCCCCATCCAGATTCCGGGGCCGGTCTCGGTCGTCGATCGCCTCGCCAAGCTGCGTCCCGTTCAGGCATTAAATATTTTTGCGCGTTCAATTGAGGTCACCGGCTACCACCTCACCCGCCTCGCCGTGGAACTTTACAAACCGGAGGTGACAATCTATCCCCGGGTGGGCCACATCTCTGTATTGCAGGATATTAATGCGGAAGACCTCATCCAGGCCGGGAGTGTCGCCACCGAAGAAGCCGTGGAGAAGCTGAAATCCGAGGCCAACTGGAGGAAACGTATTCAACGCTCGGTTAAACATCACCTGTCCCAGGAAAAGCTGCCGGAGTTTTGGGACAATATCTCCTGAGAAGCTCCATGGCGAAACCCGCAATATGCAGATGATAAATGATCAGGTAGAAGAAAGGCCGGCACCTCATGCCAGGAAATAACACGCCCCGAACCGTCACCATCGATGGCTGGCCCTTTACTTTTAAACAGCCTCAAAAAGAAGCAGCTCAAAACCGGCTCCTGCTCCTGCTGCACGGCCACCTGGGCAACGAAAATGTGATGTGGATCCTGACGAAATCCATTCCGTCGTCATACGCGCTGCTCGCGCCCAGAGCGCCGGTCGAGCTGGGCCCCGGTCAATACTCCTGGCACGCCATCCAGCCACAATGGCCTGCTCTGCACAGCACCTATCACGACCTCGCCGTGGAACTGCTCGAACGGGTGGACGCCTGGGTGAAAAAGAACGCACCGGATGTAAACCGGTATGACGTGATGGGGTTCAGTCAGGGCACAGTGATGGCCTATGCGCTCAATTTCCTTTTCCCGGAAAAAATTGGCAAAGTCGCTGCCATCGCCGGTTTCATCCCCAGGGTCTGGCAAAAGGAACTGGAGGATGTCAACCTGCAGGGCCGGTCTTATTTCATCGCCCACGGGACCAAGGACGAGCTTGTTCCCATCGCCAGAGCGCGCGAGGCGGCAGCATGGTTAAAAGAAAAAGGCGCCGATGTGCAATTCTGCTCGGCGGAGACCGGGCATAAATTAGGCGCCAATTGTTTTAATGGGTTAGGAGACTATTTCAGCTAGCGGCCGCTGATCACAGCGATCACGATCAGGAAGAGGCCCAAAGACCCTAAACCGACGATGATCAGGCCTATTGGCACGCCGCCAGCGGCAGCGCCCGTGTCCATCGTGTAGGTGGGCACCTCCAGGGGCGCAGGTTCGGTAAAGGTCGGCATCCGGGTGGCCAGAGGCGTCGTCAGGAATTGCGCAGCGAGGGTCGGGTCCACCGTCCTGGTGGCGTTTGGGGTCGAGGTCGCAGGCGGTTCCACCTCCGGCAGATCGCCGCCGAACAGGCTTACCAGGTTGCCGAAAACCCAGGCCGTCCCGCTCGGCACCGGATATTCGATCAAAACCCAATCACCATATTTACCCAGGGCCGGGGCTTCCTGCCCCACCAGCAGCACGCCCACCTGCTCGCTCAACACACTCGGTCCGGCGCGCACGTTGATCTGCGGGTCATTCGCCGTCAGCGCGTTCACCACGATATACGGGCCGCGGGGCGTGCTGGTGACCGTGGGGATATCCACCGTTGGCATCTGCATCAAAGGGCCGGCTTCCACCGGCGACGCAAGGTTGAAACCCACCAGGATGGCCAGTAATAAAAATAAAATAATCGGCCGAATCCACCGATATTTCATCGAAAACTCCATAAAATCTAGTTAAGGTTATTGCTCTACGGATTATAATTCATGCTGCAAGAATAGAAAAGCGTTCATTATGGAAGGTTAAGGCATGTCTGAAACACGTATTTTTCACGGAGACTTTAACCCCAGCGATATCGCGCGGGACATCATCGCTCAATTCAACCGCGGCAATTACCAGGTCCAGCAGATTGGCCGGGACCCGAAGATCGCCGTGCAGATCGCCACACGCCAGTTCGCTCAATCGGGCGGGCAGACCGCGTTGACCGTTATGCTGCATAAAGTGGAAGATGGGGTATCCATACAGGTCGGCAAACAGGCCTGGATGGGCGTGGCGGCCAGCCTGGGCATCACCGCCCTGAACGCGCTGCGCGATCCCCTCTCCCTGCTGAACCGGATTGATGACCTCGCCCAGGATATTGAATCGCTCCAGTTGGATGAGGAGATCTGGGACGTGATCGAATTCTCCGCCAAACAGCATGGCGTCGGCAAGATGCTCTCAGAGCGGCTGCAGCGCTACGTCTGTCCCTATTGCAACACCGCCAACAAGGCCGGCGAAAGCCGCTGCATCGCCTGCGGCGCGCCGCTGGGCGATATCCAGCCCCAAACCTGCCTGAACTGCGGCTTTATCGTCCGCAACCTGGAGCGGGAATGCCCCAACTGCCACGCGAAGTTGCCGTCGAGGTAGGACCTAAACAGGCGCTAAGATAAAATCATCTGCAAGGGTGCGGTATGTTCACCCCTACTCGATTCTTCCATTAATTCGCCAATTCAAACGGGACGGTCAGACAAACTTTTTGCTTTTCCCCACTCAGATCTCGCGCCAACGCCGGCCATTATTTCGAATGAACTCCTCCGCTGAATGCGGCCCCTGGGTGCCGGCTTCATACACCGGCAGATTTTTCAAGTCCTGCGACTGCCAGGCCTCGATGATCCCATCCGTCAGCTTCCAGGCTTCGACCACTTCATCGCTGCGGGTGAAGAGCGTCGCATCCCCCAGCAAACTATCCAGCAGCAGGCGTTCATAAGCCTCAGGCGACTCGCTGGAGAAGGCTTCCGCATAGCTGAAACGCATCTTGACCGGCTCGATCTGCATCACACTGCCGGGGGATTTCGCACCCAGGAAAAGCGTGATCCCCTCGTCCGGTTGGATCCGCAGCACCAGCACATTCGGCGCATCACCGGCCAGGTTGCGCTGACCGAAGAGCGACAGCGGGACCTGAGTGTATTGAATGGCAATTTCCGTCACCCGGTGGGGCAGCCGCTTACCGGAGCGTAAATAAAACGGCACGCCGGCCCAACGCCAGTTGTTGATGAACAACCGCGCGGCCACATAGGTCTCCGTGATCGACTCCGGTGCAACGTCCGGTTCATCACGGTAACTAGGCACACGCTCGCCATCAATTGTGCCGGAGACATACTGCGCCCGGATGGTGTTCTGGAGTGCGTTCTCACCCGTGATCTGCCCAATGGACTTGAGCACCTTGACTTTCTCATCACGCACTGCCTTGGCGTTGAACACCGCCGGTGCTTCCATGGCCGTCAGCGTCAGGAGCTGCAGCAGGTGGTTCTGGAAGACGTCGCGGATCACGCCCGACTTGTCATAATACCCCGCCCGGGTACCAACGCCCTCCGTCTCTGCCATGGTGATCTGGATATGGTCCACGTATTTCCGGTTCCAGAGCGGCTCAAAAATGCCGTTCCCGAAGCGGAACGCGAGGATATTCTGGACCGTTTCTTTGCCGAGGTAGTGGTCCATCCGGTAAATCTGATCCTCGTCGAAGACCGAATGCAGTTTGGCGTCCAGTTCGCGCGCGGTCTCGAGGTCGCGGCCAAAAGGTTTCTCCACCACGATCCGCCGCCAACCCTGCGCGCAGGATTCGAGCTGCGATTTGCCAATATTCTCCACAATCGTCGAATACCAGCCCGGCGGCGTGGAGAGATAAAACAGCGTATTTTGAACGCCCAGCCGGTTCAGCGCCTGGTCCAGTTCAGCGTAGCCTTCCGGATTCTGGAAGGGTGATTGGATATAATAGGCGTTATTCAGGATCGCATTCAGGATTTCCGTATCCACCGGTTCGGTCCGGCCATATTTCATCACCCCTTCGCGCAAAACCTCCCGCAGTTTCTCATGGCTCCAGGGCCGGCGGGCGAAGCCGAGGATATAAAAAGGCGCCGGCAGACGCCCGTTCCTGGCATTTTCATACAACGCGGGCATCAATTTCCGCCGGGCAAGGTCCCCCGTCACCCCAAAAATCACGATCGCAACGCCGTCGTTGCAGGGTTCATTGTAAATGTCGATCTCAGGCATATATTCTCCCGATGATTTTTCTCTCTTTGGCTTGCAGTTCCAATTCTACCTGACTTTTTTGTCATTGTAATGAGTGGTATACCCATTAAATAAGGAGCCTGATGGCCGAACTGACCCGGCTTTTGGAAAAAATCAAAACCAATATCGCCAATGTCATCGTGGGCAAAGCGGAAACGATGGACCTGCTGACGGTGGCCATGCTCTGCGAAGGCCATGTCCTCGTTGAGGACGTCCCGGGTGTGGGCAAGACCATGCTGGCCCGCTCGCCGGCGATCAGCCTCGGCGGGACCTTCAAGCGCCTCCAATGTACGCCCGACCTGCTCCCCAACGATGTCACCGGCGTCTCCATTTAAAACCAGGCGGATAATGAATTCGAGTTCCGGCCTGGACCGCTTTTTGTCAACCTGATGCTGGCGGACGAGATCAACCGCGCCACGCCGAGGACTCAATCGGCCCTGCATTTTTATCTGTGCCATTTTCCCCCAGAGCCCCGCCACACCGAATAAGTCCGGGAGGTGTCCATTTCCAGTCATGTTTCAAACACCTGTTGATCCGCCGCTCTCTTTTCAACCCTGTAATAATTAGAATCACTAACGTCATCAGAATGAACTCAAAGACTCCCGGGATTATAAAAATCCCGGGAGTCTGCCGTCTCGTTGTGAACAGTTAACACCGAAACAATCCATTAAGTACGCTATTTTGTTGTCACAGATGGTGCTGCCGCCCTGCGTGACCGACGTTCCTCTATCCACAAGGGGAAAAACGCAGGGGGCGATCTCCTTTTTCGGGTCAGCCATCTTTTTAAATTCTCACATCCTGCCCGTTTTATGGCCTGGACGAACTTCAGGTTATCATATCCCAGCGCGTTGGATAGCAGCCTTTCCGGATGGATTCGAGGGCACTTGGAATCATGGTTATAATTAGAACATCGTCATTTATCTAATCAGGAGAAATCATCATGACCAAGATCATTGCAGATACCACCTGCGGTTTGCCCCTGGATGAACTGGCAGCTTTGGGTGTGGATGTGATCCCCCAAATCATCATCTTCGACGGGCATCCTTACCGGGATGACACGGAAATTGATACACCCACGTTCCTGGCCAAACTCACCGAAGCTAAAGAGCTGCCAAAGACCGCGGCACCGCCGCCCGCGCTTTACGAACCGTTGTTCAAGGCCTATGCAGAGGCCGGCGAGCCCATCGTCATCCCCACCCCCTCCACCGAACTCAGCGGCACTTATCGTTCCGCAGAAGTTGCCCACGAAAACGTCCCCGAAGCGGAACTGCACCTGCTCGATACCCGCACCATCGCCGGCGGCCTGGGTACGCTGGTGAAGAAAGCCAAGCAGTGGGCCGACGAAGGCAAAGCCCCAGAACAAATCATCACCGATCTGAAAGACCTGGCCGAACGCGAGGTGGTCTACTTCCTGGTGGACACCCTCGAATTCCTGCACAAAGGCGGCCGGATCGGCAACGCATCCTATCTGATCGGCAGCGTCCTGCAAATGAAACCCATTTTAGGCATCGTGGATGGCAAAGTCACCGCCATCGAAAAGCAGCGCACGTCCACCAAAGCCCTCAGCCGGATCAAGGAACTGGTCATGGAGCAATGCCCTCCCAATGCCGAATCCTATATCACCGTCAGCCACTGCGGCGGGCAGGAGCGGGCCGAGCAGGTCTCAGAGGAACTGCGCGAGCTCCTGGACCTGGATATGGAAATCCCGGTCTATGAGGTCCCCCCGGCCATCGTCGTGCACGGCGGCCCCGGGATCATTGAGGTCAGTTTCTTCAAAGCCCCTTAAACCTCAACTGGATAAATATCATCAGGTTCCCGGAATATTTAGGAAGTAACCCGCAAAAATCAGACACGAAAGTACCCCTCGGATACGGGACAAAGATTTTCAATAGCCGATGTAAAACCAGATTCCCGGAATTTTACTGATTCCGGGTATCTTTAAAACGAGTCCCAGCAAAACGCTCGGCGTTCTTATTTTGTCCTCTGGAGACTAATACGCCTCCGTCAAGATGGCTGCCAGCGTCGCTTCGTCCAGCCTGATGGGATTCTTCTGCATGCTGGAGGCAGCTTTTGATTTCTCGATGATCTTCGGAAAATCGGCCTTGTCGATCCCCATCGCCTGCAGACCTGGGATATGCAGCGCGGCGGTCAGCTCCGCCAGCCAGGCCACACCCTCATCCACTTCCGCGCCCGGGTCGCCGGTCAGCCAGGCCGCAACCTGCCGGAATCGCCGGACCATGCTTTCCCGCCCATCCACGGCTTTCAGAGCAATCACGTTATATTTCATCACTGCCGGGAGCAAACTCGCGCAGATCGCGCCGTGCGGGGCTTTGAACATGCCGCCGATCGGCCCGGCAAAGCCATGCACCGCGCCCAGGCCCGCGTTCGCCAGCACCAGCCCGCCAAACAGGCTGGTCAGGGCCATATCTTCACGGGCGGCCGCATTTTGGCCGTCCCGGTAAGCCGCCAGCAGCGAACGCGCCCCGCGCCGGATGCCTTCGCCGGCAATCCCGTCCGTCAACGGGTTGGCCTTCGCGGAGACATAGCCTTCGATCACCTGGGTCAGGGCATCCATCCCGGTGCAGGCCGTCACGCTGGGCGGCATGGAACGGGTCAGCTCGGGGTCCACAATGGCGACGGTCGGGATCATCATGGGGCTGCGCATGCTCACCTTAACGTGATGCGCCGGCGAGGCGATCACGCTGTTGCGAGTGACTTCCGTACCCGTGCCCGCCGTCGTCGGCAGGGCGATCATCGGCGCCGGCCGGTTCGGGATCTTCCGCGCGCCGCCGACCACTTCCATATAGTCGATCAGGTCGCCGGGGTTGGTCAGCATCGCGGCGATCGCCTTGGCCGAATCGATCACTGAGCCACCGCCAAAGCCGATTACGAACTCTGCGCCTGAGCCCCGGGCCTGTGCGACCCCAGCCTCAATCGCCGGGATATCCGGTTCATGCCCCACCCGGAAAACCTCCCGCGAAACTCCGGCCTCATCCAAAACCCGGCTCAAGCCATCCAATGAGACGGAACCGCTCCCGCAGACCAGGACCGCTTTCTCGCCAAACCCGCGGCCGATCTCGCCGGCTTTCGCCAGGCTGCCGCCCCCAAAAAGGATCCGGTCCGAAGTGACAAACTCAAAACTCATGCGGCCTCCGACTCCTCATCCGCCGGGAAGAGGTTATTGTAAACCCGCTTGGCGCGCGGTGCGGCCATCATCCCCATGACGGCGTCGCGCCAGAACTGATAATGACGGGTATCTTTGTGCCTGGCAGTGTCCCTTTTCGTGCGGTAAACTTCAACCAGCAAAAACCGCACGGGATCTTCGATATCCTGCAGGACGTCAAACCGGAAAACGCCTGGTTCGGACAGGCTCTCCCGGGCGTTCGCCAGGGTCACCTGTTTAAATGCATCAATTTGATCCGGTTTGACTTCAACCTCAACATGAACAATATACATGATAAACTCCTTAATTCGGCGTAGAGATTATTCCCTCAGATTCAGTATACACGAAAACAACGAGAGATTGACGTGTCAAACCCCTACCCTTTGCTCCCCATCCTCTATCACGACGCTGCCCTGCTGGTGATCAACAAACCGGCCGGGCTGCTTTCCATCCCCGACGGCTACGACCCGGACCTGCCCCACCTGCGAAGCCTGCTTGAGCCGGAATTAGGGCCGCTTTGGATCGTCCACCGCCTGGATAAGGACACCAGCGGCGCGCTGGTCGTGGCCCGCGACGCGGAGGCGCACCGCGTGCTCAACCGCCTGTTCCGGGAGCACCGGATCCAAAAGACCTATCACGGCCTTGTCGCCCCCGCGCCGGAATGGCAAACGAAAACCGTGGACATCCCCTTGCAAATCAACGCGGACCGCAAACACCGCACCCGCGCCAACCCCTCCGAGGGCAAACCGGCCTGGTCTTCCTTTAGCGTCCTGAAACGCTTCTCGCAGGCCGCCCTGCTGGAGATCACGATCAGGACGGGGATCACGCACCAGGTCCGCGCCCACCTGCGCAGTCTCGGTTTGGCCCTGCTGGGTGATACGCTTTATCAGGCCGGCCTGGCAGCGCCGACCCCAGAGGCCGGGCGCACGATGCTGCATGCCCGGGAGCTCGTCTTCCCCCACCCGCATACCGGTAAAAGTCTGACCGTCACCGCCCCCTACCCTGATGACTTCCGAGAGGCCTATACCGACCTGCGCTTCACCACAGATCAGGATACATGGCTTTAATCGAGGCCATGCTGTTCATGCCGATGACGATATGGTCGAAAATCGGCAGTTCCAGAAGCCGGCCGGCCTCAATCAAAATACGGGTGAGCGAAATATCCTCTGGGCTGGGCGACGGGTCACCGCTGGGGTGATTGTGCACCACGATCAGGCCCGCCGCGTTATTCCGGATGCCGGATTTGAAGATCTCCGCCGGGCGCACCGATGAAGCGTTCAACGAGCCCTTATAGAGCTTGTCCATCTCCATCAGATGGTTGCGAGCATCGAGCAGCAGCACCCAGAGTTCTTCCTGCTCCAATGCCATCATTTCATACTGCACCAGGTCGGCCGCGTCCTGCGGTGAGGCAATCACCCGCCGGTTCTCCGGGCTGAGGTCGCCGATCCGTCGCCCAATTTCGATAGCGGCTTTGATCTGCGCGGCCTTGGCCTTCCCCACCCCCTCCACCTCGCAGAGCCGTGCGAAAGTCGCCCGGTGCAGCCCCTGCAGACCGCCCAACCCCTTCAGCATCCGCTGGCTGATCTGGACCGCGTTGGCCCCTTTCATGCCCACCCGCAGCAGAATCGCGACCAGTTCCGCGTTGGACAGCGCTTCCGCGCCCAGCTTTGCCAGCCGCTCACGCGGCCGCTGGGATTCCTCAATATCTGTGATCCGGTAAGTTGTTGGGGGTTTCGTCAAAGTCATTCCTCCCTGATCTATCCTGATGCAATGTCACTCTTAAGAGCAATCGCATCGGAATAATGTGTAAATCCAGGAATAATGAAAATGTTGTCATGAAACATACTGTTGCAATTCATTACTGAACTGACCCCATCCTCGTTGCGGCAGGCAGGAAGGGGTCTTTCTTATTATAAAAATGTGTTCACATCCTCTTCCCAACAGGGAAGGTTTGACATGGTTAAGGAAAATATCCAAAAAATGGTTCCCTGGTAAATCAACAAACAAGGCGATTAATAATTTTGACTCGGTTGCACCTTTGATACGATGGCACCGTGTCACTCCTCCGTAATGCCAAAAAGTCACCATGATATAATAACATCAAATTAAACCGAATTGGAATTGAATAAAAATGGAATTCACCACAACTGAACATGAAAACTGCCATGTCATCGCCATCTCTGGCCGTATTGATAGCTACACTTCCCCCCAAATAGAAGAAGAACTGAATACACTCCTGGCTTCAGGTCATTGCAACATCGTGATCGATTTTTCCAATTTGAGCTACCTCTCCAGTTCAGGGATGCTGGTGCTGATCAACGCGGAGAAGAAATGTCTTGCTCTGGGTCAGGGGCAGGTTCTGCTCGCCAATGTTCCTGACCGGGTCCTTTCCAGTTTGAAATTGGCCGGTTTCGACCGGATTTTTGGGATATTCCCTGATGTTCCCACCGCAGTGGAGCAATTCTGAGAGGAAGTCCAATGGCGACCAGGTATTTCCCGGCAAATTTCAAGAGTCTGGCCCCCATCAGCGACTTCGTCGTGAGGTCGGCCGAGAAAGCCGGATTTTCTCTCAACGAAATCTACGCGATCCAAACCGCGGTTGACGAAGCTTGTGCGAACATCATCGACCATGCTTACGGGGGCGAAAATAAAGGCGGCATCGAAGTCCATGTCAAGCAAATCCGCAACGGGATCCAGATCGTTCTCCGGGATGAGGGCGAGCCCTTTGACCCCTCCGACGTGCCCAGCCCCGACATCACTTCCCCACTTGAGATCCGCAAGGAACGCGGCCTGGGGATTTTCTTCATGCGCAAATTGATGGACAAGGTCATTTTTGAATTTTCTGATCGAAAGGGGAACACCCTGACGCTCGTGAAATACAAGGGGGACTGATTTGGCATCCCGCGCCCCCTCAAAGCTGCCCGCCGGATTAACCCCAACAGGACAACTCAAACTGGGTAAATGCCTGGCAGAGGCCCCGGACCTTGAAACGCAATCACAGGCCCTGCTGGATTACCTGCGCGTGAACTATGATTGCGAAGCCTCGCTCCGCTTCACAACTCCACCCAAATCCTTTAAACCTGATTCAGCGGAACTGGACATCCCGCCCGAGCTTCTCAATGGAAGCTCTGTTTGCGAATATCAGGAAAACGAGAAGTCCTTCTGGCTGGCCCATGCCCTCATGCAGAGCGAACGGCAATATGGACAGATCATCCTCCACCGCAACCGGGCCTTCACCGCAACGGAACGCCGGAAACTCAATGAGGTCAGCCTCCTGGCAGGGATGGCGATCCTGGCAAACCTGCAGGCGGCGTTGCAGCAATGGCGCCAGAAGCAGCTCGCCCTGGTCCAGTCCGTCAGCGCGCAAATCGCCCATTTCACCGACCTGGACACCCTGACTGAGGCCGTTACGGAACTGATCCAGGAGACCTTTAACTATTATTATGTGGCCGTCTTCCTCATTGATGAGGACACCGGACGGTTGAAGTTTAAAGCCAGCGCCGGCTCCGATGAGAGCGAGCGGCCTGATTTTGAAAATGAGGACCATCCCGGCTTCGCCCTGGGGGAACATATGATCGGCCATGTGGCCCAGAGCGGGGAAGAATTGGTTGCCAATGACGTCACCCTGGAGCCGCGCTATAAAGAAGTAGACTCGCTCGACGATACCCAATCCGAGGTTGTGCTCCCGCTGTCCGTGACGGGCAGCATCTTCGGCGTCTTCGATGTTCAGGCCGATCAGATCAACGCCTTCAATCCGGACGATCTGCTGGTCTTGCGCTCGCTGGCCGACAACATCGCCATCGCGATCGAAAGCACCCGCCTGATCCAGGATGTTCAGCGCCGCGCGGACCAGCTCGCCGCTGTGGCAGAGACCAGCCGTACACTGACCCTGATCCTCGACACCGACGAGTTATTGAACCGGATCGTGAATCTGATCCACACCCGGTTTGGTTTCCCCTTCGTCCATCTTTACCTGGTGGATCCCGTCCAGAATCGGGTCAGCTTTAGGACCGGCAGCGGCGACCGCACCGCGCGTTTCATGGAGGCGGGCATTTCCTACGACCTCAACGCCAGGAAGGGCGTCATTCCCTGGGTTGTCCAGAGCGGGAAAACGCAGCGGATTAACAACGTGGAAGCAGAACCGCTTTATCTGGATACCCCCTTCGCCGAAGACCAGACCGGTTCCGAACTGGCAGTCCCCCTGTTCTTCGGCGAAGAAGTGCTGGGCGTGCTTGATATTCAGAGCGAACAGAAGAATGCCTTCTCAAAGGACGACCAGCAATTGATCGAGACCCTGGCGGACAATATCGCGATTGCCATCCGCAACGCCCGGCTCTACCGGTCGGAGAAATGGCGCCGGCAGGTCGCAGAAAGCCTGCGGGATGTGGCGGGCCTGCTCTCGGACAATACCGCGCTGGAAGACCTGCTCGAGGCCATTTTGGTCCAGCTGGAAAAGAACCTGCCGTGTGACGTCGGGGGGATCTGGCTGTTTGACCCCGATTCACCCGAGGACCTCCCGCCGGAAGACCGCACGCTTTATCTGGCGGCCTACAAATCCAACGAGGAATATGACACGGCGGACCTCGGCAAAATCCGATTCGTACCGGATGCCTGGGTCAGAGAAGCCTTCGCCCACGAACAACCGACCGTCCGCCAGCCCGATGAGACCATCGGCCCCATTGCCGCCCACTACGACATGCCGCAGAACTATTCGTCCATCGCCGCGCCGCTGCACACGGGTAATGAGATCCTGGGTATGTTGACCCTGATCCACCATTCGCCGGGCCGTTACGGGCTCGAATCCCAGAAGATCACCTCCGCCTTTGCCAGCTA
>WOYI011342009.1_pt1 | contig 13045 bp, 12 predicted proteins | sample 6423411 | NCBI WGS metagenome assembly WOYI01 (sample SAMN13441803, study PRJNA592873) | oil field metagenome | biome: oil field; feature: oil-well bore; material: oil-contaminated soil; isolation source: oil-contaminated soil from oil-well borehole | place: Germany: Wietze | collected 2016-10-18 ... | reverse complement strand
CAGTTGCTTTTGCGAAGTCCACAGGGACATTCATCAGATCACCAGCTGCTTTAGCTAGAGGGTTATCTTGAGAACCTTTATTTAGCTCATTGTTATAGTCGCCTGTCAAATCAAGCATGTCTTGTTGTAAAGACAGAGACTCTTTTTGATCTGAAATTTCCTGCGCCCTAGCTCTAAGAGATTCTTTAAGTCCCTTATCTTTAGTAGTAGAAGCTTGGTATCTTAAACCTTTAGCTATCATATTGAGTTTCTTTTCCTCAATAGAAAGCGCATCATTCATCAGCTTCATATCTGGCTTAGATATGCCAGCTATCAAACCAGAAGGGTCTCCACCGTTTACGAAAACATCAGCTACCTGAGCTGCCAGAGCTTTGGCTTTTTCTATAACAGGCTGGATACCTTTATCCAAACCAATCTCAAAGCCTTTACCAGTGTCCAAACCAATCTTCTCAAACACCTTGGAAGGTGAGTGGCTATCAAGTTCAGCTTTAGCAGCGGTTTTAGCAGCGGCAGCAAGGTTACGCGCAGCTGCTTCTACACCAGGCATACCGCCAGCGATACCACCTGCGAAGCCTGATGACAGATCGGTCCCTAGCCTAGACCCAACCCCTTTCATATCTCCGATAGCGGTAGTTATCTGCGGTGGAATCTTACCGGCCTCTGCGGCTGCGTCAGTACCGCTCTTAGACACTGCTTTAGGTACTTCTGCAAGAGATGTCTCGAACGCTTTAAGTTCGACTTTAGGCATCTCCACCGGCTTTGGTGGTGGGATTGGTGGCATAGCTGCCGGGGGTGGCGGAGGGGGTGGTGGCATCTTCTCAGGTACCATTAACTTCTCTAAACCAGCTTTACTAGCAGCGACTCTTTCTCCTTGAAGGAGAACTTTGTCCTGCTTAGATTTTTCCTGCAAAGCAAGGTACTCAGCATTTATTTTTTGAAGCTGATCTACATAACCTTGACCAAGCTCAGTTATCTTACCGCCATTAGCATCTAGTGAAGTGAACACAGATTCTTGTAGAGAAGCCATTTGCTGCTTAAGGTCGGCCTCTTTAATAGCGTAACTCTTCTGCAGGTCTACTTGGTTATTTACCGGACTTCCATCAGGACCTAAAGGAGCACTTTTAAGGGGAGCTAAAAGCCTAAGCCCATACAAAGCCTCTGACCAGAAACCTCTATTCTCCGTGGCTTGATCTTTAGCAACCTTATTTTGCTCTTGAGCGGTGTCAATTATTTTTTTCTGATCAACTTGCTGTTCTTTACTAGCTCGTGGATCAACAACTTGTGGGGAGAACGGATAATTACCTTTAGGTGCCCCTGGCACGTTAACTTTTGGGTCTTTTGATGAATTTCCACTAATGAAGTCCCAAACTGGACCCAACTTAACACCTATTGCCACAAGGTCATTCAAAGCTGCAGCCAAGTTCTTAAGAGTCTGAATGAATCCATCCATCTTAGCTGGATCTTTAACAAACTCTAGACCGGCTTTACCAAGTTCTACAACAAAATCACCAAGAACCTTTAGAGTATCTTTAAGCCCTGTGAAAGCGGAACTCATCTGAGATGTGCCAGTTGCAGGATCTACAGCTGTCATCTGATCAATCCACTTGCTGAAACTATCAGCAGTGTCGTTAAACCATTTAACTGCGCCAGGGAGTTTCAAACTAAACGAATTAGCCAGCTTAAGCAAACCATCGGTGAACGACTGCACGCCAGGGGCAGACATCGACATAGCATTACCGATGTTCTTGATAGTGTCATTGAACAAAGCTATACCAGGTCCTGATGTAATAGCGTCAGTGAACCCTTTAGCTATATCAGATAGACCCTTAGCTACACTTGGCATAGAAGATAGCAGATCAGGTAGCGCGTTCTTGATGTCGGTAAATACCGGCGTCAATCCCTCACGGAATGCGTCAGAGACCTCTTTCTTAACCTGCTCGAGGTTAGCTCCTACAGATCCATCAGACTTAAGTAGGCCAGAGTTTGTAGCAGCATCCTTAATGCCTTGCATACCAAGTTTTATCGCTGCAAAAGGTGCAGCTACAGCAGCTATCAAACCAGGTATAGCTAGAATAGCTGTAGACAATAAACCGATCAAAGGCGCAGCTAACGCCACAGCAGCGGCAAGTACGGCAACCATAGCTACCGGACCTAATCTACCAAAACTTGGAGTAGGGACCTTATCTAAAGCAGCTAGGAAAGAGCCAGAAGCTCCGCCAAGGAATGCAGAACCACGACCTTTACCTTTACCGTCTACAATCTCAGCTGGTATCTTTATCTTATCAATCTTTTTACGAAGATTAAAGTCAGCTTTGGGATCTAGCTTAAGCTCAATAGGTGGATTATCTTTGTTGAACTGTGTAATGAACTTCCGGGCTTCGTCTTCCCGGATTTTCATATGTTTTAGTTCGTCTTTCCAAGCCGACAGCTGCTGCTTATGGGCATCGGCTGCGGCTTTAGCCTCATTATCAGCAACTATCTTGCGGATATGAGCCAAACGCTGAATAGCTTGGAACTTCTTATCTGACACACCAAGAAAATTAGACTTATCATTCTCAGCACCAAGTTCAATCAGCGCTTTAATCTCTTCACTGATCTTAGCGCGACGCTTAGCAGCATCGCCAACATTCTTTGGGATAGGCGCTTTGATTAGCTTATCAAGCTCAGAAGCAGCCTTCTCAATATCCCTGCGGAACTGCTCACCGGCTTTATCTAAACTGATCTTGGCTTCTAGCTTATTCATACCAGCGGTGAGCTGGGAAGTAGTTCGGCGCTGGAACCTATCTATAGCGCCGTTCTTTAACTGTATGTCTACATTTACTGCTTTAAGCTTTTTAGTTGCTCTAGAAACATCAGACTTTAGATTAGAAGTATCTGCTCCAACAGGAACATTAGATGCTCCACCGCGCTCAGCTTTAGCAACTTCCTTCTCTAGGTCACGTTTAAGTTCCCGACCAAAGTTGCTGGTATCAGGTGATACCTTGACCGAGATCCTTGCTACCTCTACGCCCGCGCTGTTTGGCATTTTCCTCCTTAAGTCTAGCAGCCCTCTTAGCTGCCACAACCATAGCTGCGAATGAGCCAGGTTTAGGCTCTTCTATCTTCTTTACCTCTTGAGGAGTAGGGAACTGAGAAGGCAGCTTAGGGCTAGCTTTCTTCGGATCTCTATTAATCATAGCTAGAATCCAGTTATTAGTACGCTGAGCGTCCACCAGAGCCGCTAAAGCATACCTGTCTTCATCCCAACCCATAAACTGTGTACCACCGCGCCTAGAGGCATTCAGAGCCGAATTAGTAGGTAGTTGTACAATGAGGTTAAGTACATACCTTGGAGACAGCTGATTAACGTCAGAAAATAAATCACGGAGGTCTACTCGATACTCTCTAAGCAGATCAGCTAGAATCGCCCCGCCGTGCTTATCAACTAGCTCGGCGAGGACTCTGCTTCCCCCACCTGAGTCTCACCAATCCAACGGTTAAGAACAGACGTGTAAAGACTAGCCTTGATATGAGGGTCCTCATCGTCAAGATTAGCCACTAGAACATCTGGATCTGTGCAGATCAGCTTAAACGCTTTCTCAATAGTCTCACACACAAGCTCTGCGTACCCGCTTACTTGACTGTCATCATCCTCGTCGTCTACATCTTCAAGTTCATTAAGTTCAGTGATAGCGTCGATGACAGCGTCACGCTTCTTCTTACCGAGCTTAAGCAAGGCCTTCAATTCAACCGACGAACCATCGGAGAACTCGATAATGAGCGGAGCGTACTTACGTCGAAGCTCTTCGTGCATAGAATCAATAGTGAATACGTTGGACATGGCGAACCTTTCGTTGGCGGCGGGCTTACAATAAGATGGTGCAGAAGAGAGGGGACCGAGGCCCGCCAAGGCGGTCCCCCCTCTTCATAATGATACCGACATATATCGGTACCAAGTCTTACACCAGCGTAACGCCGGTACCACCGGTAGTGCTGTTAGTACCGACAGCCAGCGCAGCTGGGATGTCGATGACATAGTTAGCGCCGGAAGCAGTGACAGTCACCTGGGAAGCGCTGATACCGTCGTCAACAGCAACAAGAGCCGACTTAAGGTTAGCAGCGCTAAGGCCGGTGACGGCGATAGATGCAGTATCAACCCCGTTCACCTTCAGAGTGAACGTACCGCCAGTGGCTCCACCGATAGACAGCACAGGCGAGGAAACAACCGGGTTGAACAGATCCTCGTTAATCCACGAGAACGGAGGATTAGAGAGGTAGTCAAGATACGTGAACTTGACCGGCAAAGCGGCAAGATCATCAATCGGCAAATCAATAGCATCATCACGCTTGACACTGGACTTGTGTGCGTGCATACCGAGGCGAAGAGTTCCGTCCTCGATGATGACTAGAACAGCTCGCTCGTTGATCTGCCCTGGTTTAACCCCGAACACACCAGGGGTAGTTGACCCGTTAGGTCCGTAGTAGAGTCCAAGCGACTCTTCATCGAACTGATGCAACAGCACGGTAACGAAGTCGATAGGATCGTCGGTAGTGATCTCTCGCAGCTTCTTCTTCTGCCAAGATCCCTTAACCTCCGAATCACCGCCATCGAAACCGAACTCAGGCAAAGTGCCACGACTGGTGTGGCCAACGCTGGTCCACCCAGCGGCCGCCCAACCAGCTGGGTTAGTGAGGCTAATAGCTTTAAGGTTGGCGGCAGTAGGCGCAACGGTGCCAACTGCACCTGTGTACACGTAGCCAACCGCAGCGGTCAATACCGCATCGTCTTGTTCTGGCATTATTTTCCTTTTTGTTAGATGATTCTAGGCTTACGTATAGTAAGCTTAAGTAGTCCCTGTACTCGCCAGGAGTCTTGATAAAGTGAGCTGAACTGAGTCGCGCCCATAGTTTCTTTGATACTTTGCAAATAGCCGGCAGGTGTTTGCGTCTGGTCCTTAACCGCATCGAAAATAACTTCTAGCGCAGTCTCATAAATCTCCTCACACTCGATAAGGCTATCTGTCGAGTAAGTAGATAATTCTACAATAGGGCTAGTATGCATAGTAGGTGCTTTAGCATTACGCACACCACCGAGACGCCTCACCTGAACCATAGGAAACGTACGCCAGTCAATATCAGGCACCCAAGTAACAACTTTCACCCCATCCAATCTGGCATCACCAGACAAGATGGGAACAAGCACACTTTGTGGCCTCGGCATTATACTCACGACGGGCCGCCAGAAATAGCGGCCTTGGTGAGAATGTATTCGGCAGCAGGCGGCTTAGTGTCCGTTCCTTGGAATATACCTGACGGATTATGCCCAAACTCGAGGGCCAGCGCGTTAGGGGCATTAAGCACAGTGTACATATCAGTAGAACCATCAACTTCTGTAATAGTTGCTTTGAAGTACCCGGTATCTGTAATACGATGAGTGCTATTAGCTTGGGCCAGATTAGTTTTAGCCCTACGTGTAACACCGTCACGGACATCTTTTACTTTACGACGTACATCAACGTGCCTAGCTGCCACTGAGTTAGCATTTTTATATACTGTAACATTACCCATCAATACCTCTTTATCATATAATCTACACGATTAAGAGCCTCTGACGAGTCATACTCAGTAGCATCACCAAACAAAGCCCAACGCTTACCTTTCCACACAATCTGTGACTGTGCGCCAAGTAGGCCGTACTGTTTAGTAAACGAACGAGGAAACCTCATACGATAAATCTTCTCGGTAGAGAAACCCTCGTTGTCCTGTTCAGCGCGGCGCGCAGAAGTACCAGACTGGTTAGCGATCTGAAACCTAGCAATAGCATTTATAGGAGTCTCAGATGGCCTTGTGAAATCGTTACCATCAGCGTCAATAAGATGAACCTCTGGGTACACCTGTACAGGCTGATATCTGGCCCCAGAGTCAAGCAAACTCATCTGCTTTTCCTCTCCACGTTACCCCAATGCACACGCCAATCATGCACGCACCCGCACTTATTAGGAGTAGACTCGTGCTGGCACAACGCTGTTGTGACCTCACTAGGCTCCACAGCTAAGTTAAACCCAACAGGGTAAGGCTCATACGGCTGATACTGGTCGCCGTCACCGACGACGCTCATACCGGCATCGTAAGACGAGGAGTGATAGTGGACATCCTCTTAATGGAATTAACCCCAAGAGTCTCCCATTCACTATCGCTGATACTCAACTTTCCAGCGGCCAAATCAGTAGACAACTGGTATGAGTACGCCCCATCAGTTTCAGACAGGTAGCCTTCTGGGTTTCGCACAAGGCGAAGAACAGCGTCTGACTCGATGTCGATAAGATCATCTAGGAACGTAGCAGAAGCAGCTGCCTTAACGTCTAAGTCTGGAACACGGCGTTTAATGAGACGCTCAACCTGCTCCAAACGCCTATCTATCATGTTCAAAACTTCAAGCTCAGGCTCTTTAGCCCACAACACAACTACGTCAGCTGATGTAGCGTACGCCATGTCTACTCCTGTTCGGCAATCTCGGCTTTAGTACGCCTAGCCCTGCGCACAGCTTTAACTGGTGCATCAGCAGGAACCCACTGCCCACTTTTAATCAACTCAGCTGCGAACTCATCACTAACTTCAGCTACGCCTCCGTTACTAGCGGATCTGATCTGCATTTGTTCCTTTCAACACATAGGAAGGGGCCAGCATTATAGCTGGCCCCAACCAACTGTGTACTACGGGGTGACGACGTTAGTCAGCTTGACAAACGCATCCTTATCGTTGACCAGCAGGCCGTACTCAGCCTCAACACGGACTGCGACCATGTTGTGCTGCCACAGCGACACAAAGTTAGGAGCAGCAAAAGTGCCTAGGTTAAGGGTAGCCTGATCAGTAACGTCGAAGGACAACCCGCCAACCTGGCCCCAGACGATCTGGGTAAAGTCGCCCATATAACCAACTGTGGTGCCGACATTGACATGATCGCTCAACACAGTGGGGCGGCCAAGAATGCGTCCCTCGCGGTAAGGGTTAACCAAAGCATCGTACGGGGACTCGATGAACAGCGGACGACCGCCGGTGTCCTTAGCGCCGTTCAGAATAGGCTCTGCAGCATCGTCAAGCAAGGTGCCGGTCCACTTCTTATCAGCGGCAAGCAGCAAGCTCAGTCCGTTAACTCCAAGCGCGTCATACGCATTGAGGTTAGTGACACCAGCGCCGCCCGGATCTGCCAGCGAAACGGACTTCGTGGTCTGGTCAACGTAAGCACCAAACGGCGAGCTGGTACCATGCAAAGCGGCGTTATCAAACGCGATAGCGATAGCGGTAGCAACCTTGGTACGCATGGTGCCGAGGTAGTTGGCCGGATTAGCACGGACAGTTTCAGCGGATGCGACGAAGATAGTCGCGATCTTGTGAGGCTGAACAGTCTGCGAAGACAGATCGCCCTTGGTAATGGGCTTCATATCGCCCTCACCGATCCACTGTGCCGACACATCGCCGGTCCAATGCGGGATCTTAATTCCGGTGGTACCCATCGGGATCTTAGTGGCGATACGCTGAACGATAGAGGTCTTCTCCGCAAGAGCGAAGTAGTCCTGCGACAGCTCGGGCGTAAGGTAGCCCGAGAACATGGTGTCGCCGGTCTGAGCAATCTTAGAGTTGTTTACGGCAAAGTCTGCCATTTTGTGTTTCCTTAGTTAGGTTTTAGTTTAAGCGCCGACAGCTTTCATAAGCGCAGCCAAGATTGGATCTCCGTTGAGAGCCATAGCTGGCTTACCGCCTGTGCTTTGAGAGGGATCAAACGCGGGTGTCTTAGAACCAGAACCAAGGCCATCGAACAAGCTGTACGTAGTCTTAGCGGACTCCACAAGAGAATCCTTATCAGTACCCTGCAAGATAGAAGCAAAAGCCCTAACCTTAGCGCTGGGAACATCAGCATCAAGAGTCACATACAACTTCTCCAGCTCAAGCTTAGCTGCGCTTAGAGTGTTCTGCATCTCTGTGACAGCAACGTCACGAGCTGCAAGCTCGGCCGCATGCTCTGCTTTAACTGCCGCAACAGCTGCCTCAACGGCTTCCTTCTTGGAAACTCGGGCTGCTGCCGCTTCATCACGAAGCCCAGTGACATAAGCCTGGTCATAGACTTTACCTTCTGGCTTCAGTGGATCAACCACTGGAGCAGTAGAGGTAGTATCCGCGTTGTTATCTGTTTCTGACATTTAAGACTCCTGGTCTTGAGTTTATGGAATCCACCGGGGATTCTTTGACTACGCAGCGTATGCGTAAGATGGAACAGCTATTTCGCCTGAAGACAGGCTTCTACGGAGATAGTTTAACGTCTCCTTGTATTTGTCATTAGTTCTAGACTCACCTGATTCGATGAGTGCTGTAGCGGACAAACTTGCGCTAATCCAAAGTTGTTCGGCTTGCTTGTAAGCGTCCCTGCCAACCCAATCAGCTCTATCAAACACCGGCACGGCTACACAATCACAACCAGCATGCCATTCCGCCAAGGAACCATCTAGTGACCTACGGAACTCTTCTAGGTCCTGCCCAGCAGAGTTCCACAAATCAATCGTAGTAGTTTCATCAAGATGAACACCGGCATTGTCTGTACTAGAATAAACCGGCCCTCTTGAGATGAGCATTAAGCACCAAGCACACGTTTCACGTCCTGTAGCTACACGAGCCCAACCTTTCACTAAAGCAGGTCTATTCGGGGCTTGCTTACTTTTCTTGTAAGAAGCAAAGTCAGTGACAGTAGCTATAGTTGGTGCCAACTGTTTCTGAACCTCGGTAGCGAACAAGGTGTCTTGCTCTTCTTTAATCAGAACATCCAACAGAGGATCTACCTCTTCCATGGCTTTAATAATCTGATTACGTCCAGCAAGCTCAACTTGTCGCGCAACACGCATAGTGAAATGTGTTACCGCTTTATTAGGTGTCTCAGCTTTCATCATCAAATCTCTGACAGGAGTCATGTCTTTGACGAATACATCGAAACTGGAACCTTCTAGGTCCCTGTCGTTCCTAGTATCAATAGTAGCTGGGAACACGGTATCAGGCAGGTGCAAAGCTCTTTGGCTGTCGTAGAAATCCCGGGCGAGAGAGGCCACTTCCGTGCGCCTCCGCTCAACCTCAGGGTAAACAATCTGCAACAACCTAAGCCACTCAAACGGAGTGAGAACAACCTTAGCTGCCAGCTTAGCAACCTGCTGCGCTACTGCGATAGCAGCGGCCACTGCCGCTGCCTTAGCTGCTGCATACTCTTCCGGGGTCACTTAACTGGTGCCTTAGGCGTAAGTGCCGGAGTAGAATTAGGAGCAGAGCTAGCAGTAGCGTCAGGTGAATACATCGTGCCCAAAAGACCGAGGCCCATAGAGGCCTCTTGCTCGTCCCACAAGCGCATTTCTTCACGCTCCTTGATAGAGTAGCCCATATCGACACGAGCACGCTCACGAGGGATCACACCGACCCCACCGGCGTACAACTTGGTAGCGGCATCAGCTTGCGCCGCCCACGTAGGAGTAGAAGGCTCACGCCACACCGTTTCCATACGCAACATGTTAGGTGGAATATCCCCACCTTTAGCCATACGATAAGCGATACGGAACGCTTCTTCCCACGCACCACCGAAAATCTGGTTCTTACGCTCAACCTTTTTAACCAGGCGACTCTCAGCTGCACGAATAGCCTCGGCAGACGCCGGGTTATCAGCGGCAGTAGACAAATACTGCGGAGGTAGACCTGTATAAGCTGCCACCTGCTTAGCTATCTGGTCCATCGCATTAGAGAAGTTGGCGAGCTCGGCAGCGGAGAACTGTTGAATCTTACCGTCAGCATCCTCAAACGCTAGAATACGAGCAAGGTAAGCGTCGAACATAGTGTCACCCGTCTCAGGATCAACACCGATCTCTTCCGGCTTAATACCGAAAATCAACCTCTGCGGAACACCCATCAGCTCAGCTGTAGCCTGCATCAGCATCATAATACGAGACGCCGCATCAGTCATAGAACGTAGCTCAGGAGTAATCTCACTAGAGCCATACAAGTCAGACAACTTAGTGATATTAGGCAAAGGTACTACAGGAACAACACCAAGCCCGTGAGACACCGAAAACCAATCAACCCAAACACCGTTTTTGTCTTTGAACCAACCGTTTGTATCGTTCAAAGTATAAAGCGTAGCTGCTTGGATAGTGTCGCCAGCAGTGTTGTATGCAACACGGATGGCTTTAGAAACTTTATTTATTCTAGGATCAATCTCAGCGTACATCCTAGTAGGCGGCTCAACCCTGATAATTGGAATAGTTGGATCAACGAAAGGATCTAGCTGTGGGTCTGGCATAGCCAAAGTAATGTATGACCTGCCGTGGATATACGCTTCCGTGTATCCAAGCGGCGCTTGGATATCAAGATCATTAGCTTGCCACCAAGACCAAAGTTCCTGATCAGCCTCTTCACTATCAGCTAACCTAAAACCTTGCAGAACCTGGCGTTCAGCGATAGAATCAACATACAACCGTGGATAACCAACATGGGCAAGCAACTTCTGCATCTGCAAAGGAACAGTTACCCCGATAGCCTCTGGCCTACGTTCTGCTTCATAGTATGAAGTGTTACTTGCCAAACCTCTAATAGAATCCTCGAACGCGGAAATCATAACGTCCCGCGTTGCTACCGGATCTAGTACCTCTTCTTGACCTGGCAGTGGCGCCGTCACTGTACCACCGTAACCCGGCCACTACGTGCCTTTTTACTCATTAGATATTCCTGTCTACTACCAAACGCCAGCACTGCACAAACAGCAGCATCAATCTTTTTGCTAGAGTCTTTGGTTACCTTGCGAATGGATATAGCATCGTATTGGGTTGGGTGACGCATTGCGTTAGTAACATGCTGCTTCAGCACCGGATCATTGTCGTGCCAAACCTCTCGCTCTAAAACAGCGTCTTGCAGACGTTCGCAATCTAATGCGAACTTCTTCTGCTGGCCACGCATATCGAATGCGATAGGATTAGCTGGGGAGGCATTAATTTTAATGCTCTTCTTATAAGCTCTGCCCCAAGCGTCTACATAACTTTCAAACTCTTTAATATCTGCCCTGAACGCCACAACATCATAGCGTTGGAAAACAGAATGCACAGTGGAATCTACATCCTCGCGTGGAACCTGTCCGCCATACCTTTTAGGGTCCCAAATCTTAATGACAAACAAGAATCCATCAGATATTCTACAACCAACAAGAGCTGTCCAGTCATTAGATTTAGAACCGTCGAACCCTAACGCTATCTTCTGGCCTTTATCCAGTGGTACAAACTCATTGCCGGTGACACCTAGATATTTAACAGGATCGGCGAAACACCGATCCCATTCTTGTGGTGAGATCCAAGAATCCTCTGATGCATTAACCTGGTTCAAGAACTTACGGCGAGACTCAATCATAGAGTTCTTAGTTGACAACACTGATTTAATAACGTCGTCAATAGGTACCCAGATAGAATCACCACGTGCAATAATAATTCCTTGACGTAGCTTCTCTATACCTTCATCATATCCAATATGATCTTCCTTCTGAGAAGGAATTTCAGACAAAGGAGTATCGGCAGGTGCTTCTATAGAATCATACATAGAACCGACATCGACGCTTTTACCTGCCAGCACATCAAGGGCTTCTACATACGCTTTCTCAGCCACTGATTCGGTACCGGGTATATGTGCGTTACAAATAGATAGTGTACGGGCACCTTCAACTTTAGTCATATTACCCTCAATGACAGATGCCATAGAGTGGCCTTCGTTAACTTTACCGTCAGGGCCGCATCCCCAGAATTGTGTCTCATTTTGAATCACAAACGTAGGGCGGTTACCTTCCATAGACGCAGGACTCGAGGTAGCAGCCTCTATCCTACCGCCAGCAGAAGAATAAATGATAAACCTATTAATATCCAAGCCGTATTCAGCTTTAAGACGTTTAGAGATCATCACAGGGAAAAGAGTAAACGTGTTTTTAGTGTTATGCGTTAGGATTCGACTACGAGTCACCTGAAATAAGTGGTCCTCGGTGTCGATGCCGATGCACTTGACTGGGACAGAGTCGATCTTCTCGACAGACTCAATCCACCGATGCTGGGAACGATTGCGGGAGCTGTATGGCCGCTGGCGGTTGTACTTGTATGACAGCTTGGATACCAGGAACTCGTTGCCGGGATTGAACTCGGCCCGTAGCGCCCCTTCTCCGCCGTGCTCACGCACTGTGCAACGGAACCCGAGGCCAGTGACTAATTCCTGGAACTGGTAGACCAATGCCCGGTTGGCGTTTACGAAGTACGCACGACCGTTGATGTCTATTCCTCCGTCGGAGTCCACTAGCCCTCGTAGTAGTTCACGACGTTGCTCGGTGCCTGCTGACATGTACTTGTCCGGGATGTGCTTGTTTCCCAACACGCGCAGGTCTCGTAGCTGCGCACGCAGACTCTTCGAGTCCTTGGTACGGTCGATGTTCTTGATGCGGAAGGTGCCGTAGTTCTCAGCCATCTGGGTCCAGACGACAGTCTGAAAGTCCTTGACTACCGGCTTTACAAGGGCTTCGTACTCACCCTTGAGACGCCAGTCGAACACGACTCCTGTGTCTGCGGTGAACCCGTCTCCCAGCCATAGGCCGAGTAACCAGGGGTCAACCGACAGTTCAGAATCTGGGGAGTCGAATCCCACGACTGCGATGCGGTGACGCTTGCGGTTCTTCGATCCACGTACAGACTCTGCCAATTCCTCAGTGGTGCTCGTGGTGACCTCGTACTTGTCGCCGTGCCCATTCAGACGCTCAGTAGTCCAGCCGTGGCTAGCCGAGCAGTTGACACTGGTTCCGTCATCGAAGTAGACCTCGTAGCAGTCCAACCCATGTAGTACGCCAGTATCGCGCTTAACCTCATGAGGCAGACCGTCCGACCCGAAGACGAAGTCTCCAACCCGCAACTGTCCAACCGTAGTCCAACCAGTTGGAGTTGGCACTTCGGTATTCAGTGCTAGAGGCTGATCTTGTGCAATAGCAGCTACCGTAATCCACGCTGAATAACGTGTTTTACCA